>Ga0302324_100007140_pt1 | contig 23845 bp, 18 predicted proteins | sample Palsa_T0_1_FD_201949 | JGI IMG/M metagenome (GOLD analysis project Ga0302324, IMG submission 201949) | Peat permafrost microbial communities from Stordalen Mire near Abisko, Sweden - Palsa_T0_1 | ecosystem: Environmental > Terrestrial > Soil > Palsa > Peat permafrost | place: Sweden: Abisko... | reverse complement strand
CTTTCCCGATGGCGCGTCCGACGCCGGGGTCTCCGTCGCCGGGGTCTCCGTCGCCGGGGCTGCGGCCTGCGCCGTGCCGGTCGACCTGGCCACGAAGCTGTCCAGTGCTTCCTGGGTGAAGACGACGTGGTCGCTCACCAGGACATCCCTGGTGTTCAGCTGGCCGTCCTCGATCAGGTGCACGCCCCGCACATTGCGCAGGCTCAGCCTGGTCGCCTTGTCTGCCCTCGCGATGACCACGAGCACCTGCGCCTCGGCCGCGCCAGTCAGCTCGGTCAGCGCCGCCAGCGCTGGCTTGGTGCGCGGCGTGTCGCCGTCTACCAGGCTCGCGATCACGTGCACGCGGCCGTGCCTGGCCCGGTCGGACAGCGCGCCGCGAAGCGCGGCCGCCTTCATCTTCTTGGGCGTGCGCTGGTCGTAGGAGCGCGGGTGCGGGCCGTGCACGACACCGCCGCCAGCGAACTGCGGCGCGCGGGTAGACCCCTGCCGCGCGCGGCCGGTGCCCTTCTGCCGGTACGGCTTCCTGCCGCCGCCGCGGACGTCGCCGCGCGTCTTGGTGGCATGCGTACCCTGCCGGGCCGCTGCCTCCTGTGCCACCACGACCTGGTGGATCAGCGGCACGTTGACCTTGGCGTCGAAGATCTCCGCCGGCAGCTGCGGGGTCGCGGCGGCCTTGCCGGCCGCGCCCTTCTGCCGGGCAGCGGAGCTCGTCTGGGCCGGGCTCATTTCGCCTCACTCCTGACTGGGGACTTGACGGCGTTGCGGACGAGCACGAGGCCGCCCGCCGGTCCGGGGACCGCGCCCTTGATCAGCAGCAGCCCGCGGTCGGCGTCCACGCCGTGCAGGGTCAGGTTCGCGGTGGTGATGCGCTCGCCGCCCATGCGGCCGGCCATCCGGACGCCCTTGAACACGCGGCCCGGATAGGCGCAGCCGCCGATCGAGCCCGGCGCGCGGTGCTTGCGCTTGGTGCCGTGGGACGAGCTGAGGCCCTTGAAGCCGTGCCGCTTCACGACACCGGCGAACCCCTTGCCCTTGCTGGTGGCCGTCACGTCGATCAGCTCTCCGGCGGAGAACGTCTCGGCGGTGACTTCCTGCCCCAGCGTGTAGTCGGTGGCATTGTCGGTGCGCAGCTCCACCACGTACCGGCGCGGCGTGACGCCCGCCTTGGCGAAGTGGCCGGCCGCCGGCTTGGTCACCTTGCGCGGGTCGATCTCGCCGAAGCCGAGCTGCACGGCGGAGTAGCCGTCAGCGTCGGGCGTGCGCACCGCGGTGACGACGCAAGGGCCCGCCGCGACCACCGTGACGGGAACGATCCTGCCGTCATCGGCAAATACCTGGGTCATGCCGAGCTTGGTGCCCAGTACCCCTTTGATCTGCTTGGTCATCTCGGTGCGTTCCCCTACAGCTTGATCTCGATGTCGACGCCCGCCGGCACGTCAAGCCGCATCAGGGAGTCGACGGTCCTCGGCGTCGGGTCGATGATGTCGATCAGCCGCTTGTGCGTCCGCATCTCAAAGTGCTCGCGAGAGTCCTTGTACTTGTGCGGCGAGCGGATGACGCAGTAGACGTTCTTCTCGGTCGGCAGCGGCACGGGGCCGGCGACCTTGGCGCCGGTACGAATCACCGTGTCGACGATCTTCCGCGCCCAGCTGTCAATGACCTCATGGTCATAGGCCTTGAGCCGGATGCGGATCTTCTGTCCCGCCATGTGGCTTCGATGTCCTTCGCTCGTGTCGTGCCGCTGTCTTGCGCGTTCCCGCTCGGGCGGGAACGACCGTGGAACGGGCCCGGGGGTTTCCCCCCGGGCCCGTCTGCTACTTGATGATCTTGGTGACCCGGCCGGCGCCGACGGTACGGCCGCCTTCGCGAATTGCGAAGCGCAGGCCCTCCTCCATGGCGATCGGCTGAATCAGATCGACCTTCATCTCGGTGTTGTCACCGGGCAGCACCATCTCGGTGCCTTCCGGCAGGTGCACCACGCCGGTTACATCCGTGGTACGGAAGTAGAACTGCGGGCGGTAGTTGTTGAAGAACGGCGTGTGCCGGCCGCCCTCGTCCTTGGACAGGATGTAGACCTGCGCATCGAACTCGGTGTGCGGGGTGTTGGTGCCCGGCTTGATGATGACCTGGCCGCGCTCGACGTCCTCGCGCTTGGTGCCGCGGAGCAGCAGGCCAGCGTTGTCGCCAGCCTGGCCCTCGTCCAGGATCTTGTGGAACATCTCCACGCCGGTGACCGTGGTCCTGACTGCCTTCTCCTTGATGCCGATCATCTCGACCTCGTCGCCCGTGTGAATGACGCCGCGCTCGATCCGGCCGGTCACCACAGTGCCGCGGCCGGTGATCGAGAACACGTCCTCGACCGGCATCAGGAACGGCTTCTCGATCTCGCGCACCGGCTCGGGGATGCTGTCGTCGCAGGCTGCCATCAGCTCGACGACCTTCTCGCCCCACTCCGCGTCGCCCTCGAGTGCCTTGAGCGCCGACACCCGGATCACCGGCACGTCGTCGCCGGGGAACTCGTAGGTGGACAGCAGCTCGCGTACCTCAAGCTCGACCAGCTCGAGGATCTCCTCGTCGTCGACCATGTCGGCCTTGTTCAGCGCGACGACGATGTAGGGCACCCCGACCTGGCGGGCCAGCAGCACGTGCTCGCGGGTCTGCGGCATCGGGCCGTCGGTCGCCGCCACCACCAGGATCGCGCCGTCCATCTGCGCGGCACCGGTGATCATGTTCTTGATGTAGTCAGCGTGACCGGGGCAGTCCACGTGCGCGTAGTGCCGCTTCTCGGTCTGGTACTCCACGTGCGAGATCGAGATGGTGATCCCGCGCTCCTTCTCTTCCTTCGCGTTGTCGATCTGGTCGAACGCGCTGGCAGTGTTCAGAGTGGGGTACTTGTCGTGCAGCACCTTGGTGATCGCCGCGGTCAGCGTCGTCTTGCCGTGGTCGATATGACCGATGGTGCCGATGTTGACGTGCGGCTTGGTCCGCTCGAACTTGGCCTTCGCCACTGGTGTCTCCTCGTTGCGATCGTTTCCCCGCAGCAGCGGGGACAGGCGCTCACGCGCGCTGCTTGGTCGTGTCGTCGTTAACTTCTGCTACTCGCCGCGTGCCTTGGCGATGATCTCCTTGGCGATGCTGGGCGGAACCTCGGCATACGAGTCGAACTGCATGCTGTAATCCGCCCGCCCCTGCGTACGGCTGCGCAGATCCCCCACGTAGCCGAACATCTCCGACAGCGGGACGAGGGCCTTCACGACCCGCACCCCTGACCTCTCCTCCATGGCCTGGATCTGGCCACGGCGGCTGTTGAGGTCGCCGATAACGTCGCCCATGTAGTCGTCGGGAGTCCTGACCTCCACCGCCATGACTGGCTCGAGGAGGACAGGATCCGCATGACCGGCGGCCTTCTTGAAGGCCATCGAGCCAGCGATCTTGAACGCGAGCTCGGACGAGTCCACCTCATGGTAGGCGCCGTCAGTCAGCGTGACCCTGACGTCCACCATCGGGTAACCGGCGAGCACGCCGAACTCCGCGGCCTCCTGGCAGCCGGCATCGACCGACGGGATGTACTCCCGCGGCACGCGGCCGCCATGGACCTTGTTCTCGAACTCGTAGCCGCCGCCGTCGCCGCCGGTCGGCTCGAGGTTGATGATCACCCGCGCGAACTGACCGGAACCGCCGGTCTGCTTCTTGTGGGTGTACTCGACCTTCTCGACCTTCCGGCGGATGGTCTCGCGGTAGGCGACCTGGGGACGGCCGATGTTGGCCTCGACCTTGAACTCCCGGCGCATCCGCTCGACCAGCACCTCCAGATGCAGCTCGCCCATGCCCGAGATGATGGTCTGGCCAGTCTCCTCGTCGGTCCTGACCTGGAAGGTCGGGTCCTCCTCGGCAAGCCGCTGGATCGCGGTGCCGAGCTTGTCCTGGTCGGCCTTGGTTCTCGGCTCGATCGCCACGTTGATCACGGGCGCCGGGAACGTCATCGACTCGAGAATGACCTGCTGGCTCGGGTCGCTGAGCGTGTCGCCGGTGGTGGTGTCCTTCAGGCCCATCACTGCCACGATCTGGCCGGCGATCGCGGTCGGGCGCTCCTCGCGCTTGTTCGCGTGCATCTGGTAGATCTTGCCGATCCGCTCCTTGCGCCCCTTGGTCGAGTTCAGCACCTGGGTGCCGGCGTCGAGCTTGCCGGAGTAGACGCGAATGTAAGTCAGCTTGCCGAGATGCTGGTCGGACATGATCTTGAAGGCCAGCGCGGAGAACGGCTCGGACGGGTCCGCGTGCCGCTCGATCAGCGTGTCCTCACTGCCGACTGCGTGGCCCTTGATCGACGGGATGTCGACCGGGCTGGGCAGGAAGTCCACGATCGCGTCCAGCATGGGCTGCACGCCCTTGTTCTTGAACGCGCTGCCGCACATGACCGGGGTGACAGCCGAGGCGAGGGTGGCGCGCCTGATCGCCGTGATGAGCTGCTCCGTGTCGGGCTCGGTGCCCTCCAGGTACAGCTCCATCATCTCCTCGTCGTTCTCGGCGATGGTCTCGACGAGCTTGTCCCGCCACTCGCGGGCTGCCTCGGCGTGGTCGTCGGGAATGGGGACGACGTCGTAGGTGTCGCCCTTGCCCTCGGTCTGCCACAGCAGTGCCCGCATGTGAATCAGGTCGATCACGCCGCGGAAGTCTGACTCGACGCCCCACGGCAGCTGGATAACGAGCGGCGTGGCGCCGAGCCGGTCGGTGATCATGTCCACGCAGCGGTGGAACTCCGCGCCGACGCGGTCCATCTTGTTGACGAAGCAGATCCGGGGCACGCCGTATCGGTCGGCCTGCCGCCAGACAGTCTCGGACTGCGGCTCGACACCGGCGACGCCATCGAAGACCGCCACGGCGCCGTCGAGGACGCGCAGCGAGCGCTCCACCTCGACCGTGAAGTCGACGTGGCCGGGCGTGTCGATCAGGTTGATGGTGTGGTCACGCCACATGCAGGTGGTAGCAGCAGACGTGATGGTGATGCCACGCTCCTGCTCCTGCTCCATCCAGTCCATGGTGGCTGCGCCCTCATGAACCTCGCCGATCTTGTAGTTGATGCCGGTGTAGAACAGGATCCGCTCGGTGGTCGTGGTTTTGCCCGCGTCGATATGCGCCATGACGCCGATGTTCCGGACGTTGGCGAGTTCGCTAGCGGTCTGTGTCGCGGCCACTGTTGGTGATCCTCGATCCTTTGGGTCAGTTGGGTCGCCCGCTACCAGCGGTAGTGAGCGAATGCCTTGTTGGACTCGGCCATCTTGTGGGTGTCCTCACGGCGCTTGACGCTGGCCCCGAGTCCGTTGCTGGCGTCGAGCAGCTCGTTCATGAGCCGCTCGGTCATGGTCTTCTCGCGGCGCTGCCGCGAGTACGTGATCAGCCAGCGAAGCGCGAGCGTCGTGCTCCGGGAGGCGCGGACCTCGACCGGCACCTGATAGGTCGCGCCGCCAACCCGGCGGCTGCGGACCTCGAGGGTCGGCTTGACGTTGTCCAGCGCCCTCTTGAGCGTCACCACGGGGTCGTTGCCGGACTTGTCCCGGCAGCCCTCGAGTGCGCCATAGACGATGCGCTCTGCGAGCGACCGCTTGCCGCTCTTGAGCACCTTGTTCACCAGTGCGGTGACGAGCGGGGAGCCGTAGACCGGGTCGGTTACCAGCTGCCGCTTGGTTGCGGGGCCCTTGCGCGGCATGTCAGCTCTTCTCCTTCTTCGCGCCGTAGCGGCTGCGTGCCTGCTTGCGGTTACGGACGCCCTGGGTGTCCAGCGAGCCGCGAATGATCTTGTAGCGCACGCCGGGCAGGTCGCGGACACGACCGCCTCGGACCAGCACGATGGAGTGCTCCTGGAGGTTGTGCCCCACGCCCGGAATGTAGGCGGTGACCTCGATCTTGCTGGTGAGCCTGACGCGGGCCACCTTGCGCAGCGCCGAGTTGGGCTTCTTGGGCGTGGTCGTATAGACGCGCGTGCACACCCCGCGGCGCTGCGGGCTGCCGTGCAGCGCCGGAGTCTTGTTCTTGGCTACCTTGTCCTGCCGGCCCTTACGGACCAGCTGCTGGATCGTGGGCAACGCGTCTCCGTCTTCCTCTGCCGCGCGCCTTGCGGCGCGACGCTGTCTGTCCTTCGCCTGCTGCCAGGGGGCCCGGTCAGCCGGTTTGCCGCGCCAGGTGGCGCTGCGGGTCTTGCTGCCTGTCCGGGGACAGGGCCGTGCTGCTCGGACCGCACTGGGCGCGGCCCGGGACGTACGTTGGCCTGCTTGGATTCCTGCCTGGTTGCTGGCCGCCCACCCCCGCGGTCGGGCGTGTCGCGAACCTCACGACACACCCGGGCCCGAAGTGAGCCCGGTTCCGGAAGGGAAGCTAGCCGCTCGCCTGTGCCTCATGCTGTTCTCATGAGCGCCGCGGCTCGTCGGCGCTAAGCCGCGAATCGACGGTCACACAGGCGTGCACGCACCCATGAGGCATGGGCGCGGAGAACCAGAATACCGAACCCCTTGCACGCAGGTCAAAACGGGCCGGCTTCTTGCACTCCGCTGGGGATTAGCTTAGCGGACGCTGGTAACCACGATGACCAGATCCCGCCACTGCCGCCGGTACTCGAAACCAGGACGATGACCCGGTTATTCCCGGTGCCCCGGCGAGCGTTAGCCCGCCGCGATCGCGGGTAGCCGGGCGGGAGGACCGGCTTAGGCGGAGGGAGCGCCAGCACATGGCGAGTGCGAAGCAGAAGAAAGCGGCGAGGGCGAACGTCAGGAAGGCGCAGAAGGCGGCCGCCGATCAGACAACCATCACGAATCTGCCCAAGGAGACTCGAACCGCGCTCGGGAAGCAGGGCGCCGCTGTCGCCGGCCGCAAGTGCACCGGCGGCTCGAAGCCGAGGACCCGCGCGGAACTGTACGCGATCGCCCGGCATCGCGACCTGCCGGGCCGCTCGGCGATGGGCCGGGACGAGCTGGCTCGCAGGCTCGGCGTTAGCTAGCCGCGCCTGTAGGCACCGCGAACGCCTCGGTTCACAGCAGAAGGAGAATCAGGATGACGAACGAGCTGGCCGGCCGCCGGGTGGCCTTCCTGGTTGCCAACGAGGGCGCGGAACAGGTCGAGCTGACGCAGCCGTGGCAGGCCGTCAGTGACGCCGGCGGCAGGCCCGAGCTGCTCGCTCCCGAGCCAGGCACGGCGCAAGCCTTCAACCACCTGGACAAAGGTGACGTTTTTCGTATCGACCACGCCGTCGCCGACGCGAGCCCGGCTGACTACGACGCCCTCGTTCTGCCCGGCGGCGTCGCCAGCCCGGACCAGCTGCGGACGCAGCCGGCCGCGGTCAGCTTCGTCGCGGCGATGGTCAGCGCAGGCAAGCCAGTCGCCGTGATCTGTCACGGGCCGTGGACGCTGGTCGAGGCCGACCTGGTCCGCGGGCGTACCCTCACCTCGTGGCCGAGCCTCCAGACCGACATCAGGAATGCCGGCGGCACCTGGGTCGACACCGAGGTGCAGACCTGCACGTCAGGGCCGAATGTCCTGGTCACCAGCCGGAAGCCGGGCGACCTGCCGGCCTTCTGCAACGAGCTCGTCCGGCAGTTCCAGGCAGCCGGACCGGCGGCGTCCTGACCTAAGCTGCCACTGAGGCAGTGCGGACCGCAGGGCAGCCCGGCAGCCCGTAGCTGGCCGCCGGCCGAGCAGAACGGAGACACCCGTTGCCGCTTCGGGTCGGCACGTCTGGCTGGCAGTACCGGGACTGGCGCGGCTCCTTCTACCCGGCCGGAGTGCCGACCGCGCGCTGGCTGGAGACTTATGCAGAGCACTTCGGCGCTGTCGAGAACAACGGCACGTTCTACCGGCTGGCACGGCTCGAGACCTTCCAGCAATGGCAGGAGCGGACGCCGGACGGCTTCGTGATGGCGGTGAAGGCCAGCCGCTACCTGACACACATCCGGCGGCTTCGTGACCCGGCCGAACCCGTCGACCGCCTGTTGAGAGCGGCCGCCGGGCTCGGCAGCCGGCTCGGTCCGGTGCTGCTGCAGCTACCGCCCACCCTGAGAGCCGACCCGGCGGCACTCGACGACTGCCTGAAGCAGTTCGCCCGCAGCTTCCGGCAGCACGGCGGTCCCGGCCGCGTCTGCGTCGAGTTCCGGCACGCGTCCTGGCTCACCGGCGACGTGCGCTCGATCCTGACCGGCCACAACGCCGCGCTGTGCTGGTCCGACCGGCGCGGCCGCCCGCTCGGCCCGCTCTGGCGCACGGCTGACTGGGGCTACCTGCGCCTGCATGAGGGCGCCGCGAGCCCCTGGCCCCATTACGGGCGCCAGGCCCTGCGAACCTGGGTGCGCCGGATAGCGGAGACGTTCCCGCCGGACGCCGACGTTTTCGCGTTCTTCAATAACGACCAGCACGCCGCGGCGCCAGCGGACGCGGCGGCGATGGCTGGCATCGCCGCCCGCGCTGGCTGGCCAGTTCAGCCCCCCGCACCCCACGCCGCCGCCCGCGGCTGACCGCCCTGGCCTTGCGCCTGCCCGCACACGCACCAGCCGCCGCCCGCACGCGCCCGCCTTCGCCCGGCCCCGCACCCGCCGGCGCACGCACCCGCCCGCAATGTCCGCTTTGCCGTCAACCCAGGCTGACTTTTCATTCGTTCGGTGCATTCAGAATCGTATATATCCTCTTATAAGGGTGCCTGCCAGCGCTGAAATGAATGAAAAGCCGCCGATATGTCGCCGGCGGGCGCGGCACGCGGGCGTCCCGTGGCCGGCATCAGCCGGCGCTCTGCGCGCCTCGGGCGGGCTCGACATCAGCAACAGGCTCACCGGTGCCAGCCCGCAAAGCACTCGCCCGGTCCCGGCGCGGAACGCGACTACTGCCTGCTGCGTGCGCATTCCGACCCGGCCACATCCCCGCCCGCCCGAACAGCGCGACCAGCGCTGGCACGAGCAGCGACCGGGCGATCACCGCATCGATGATGATGCCGGCCGCCATCGCGACCGCCACCTCCCGGAACTGCTGCAGCGGAATCAGCGCCAGCAGCGCGAAACTAGTCGCGAGTGCGACGCCGGCCACCGTGATCGCACGCGATGCCTGCGACGCGGCGACCGCGATCGCATCGCGTAGCGGCCGCCGCCGTGCTTCCTCCCAGATGCGGCCGACCACGAACACGTTGTAGTCCGCGCCGAGCGAGATGAGCAGCACCGCGACCGTGAACGGCACGTAGTACACAAGGCCGTCGTAGCCGAGCCGGTCCTGGAAAATCCAGACGGTGACGCCAAGAGTGGCCAGCAGCGACAGGACGCTGGCGGCGAGCAGGTACAGCGGTGCGATCAGCGCCCGCAAGAAGATGACCAGCAGCACGGCAGTGATGGCCAGCATCAGCAGTGCGAGCTCGCCGAGGCTCGACGTCGTGGAGCTGACCGCCTCGCCGATGGCGGCCGTCTCGCCGCCGACCTCGATTCGGACACCGGTCAGGCCCGAGTACCGGACCAGGCCGGGCAGATTCCGCTCCAGTGCCCGGACGTCAGCCACCGCCTCCGCGCCGAGCGGATCGGTCCGCTCGATGATGCCGAAGCGGGCGGCGTTGCCTGACCTCGCCAGCATCGGGTTCGGCAGCTGCGCGGCCAGGGCCGGGACGGCGGCCCGCCGCACGGCCGCGGGGATCGTGGCCGGACCGACAACGCCTGCGACGCCGGGCTGGCGCGCCAGGCGGGCCTGCAGCCGGTCCAGGTCCGCGGTGCTAGTGGTCACGCCGGGACCGAGCACCAGGACCTCGGTCGGTGACAGGATGCCCACGGCGAAGCCCTGAGCCGCGGCGTTCTGCGCGCGAACTGGCTGGGTCCCGCCGGGCAGTGCCGTCACGAGCGGCGCGCCGAGGCGCATGCTGGTCGCGCTGGCGGCAGCGCCGAGCAGCGCGAGCACGCACGCCGCCACGATCACGAGTGCTACCGGCTTGAAGGCTGCGAACCTGGCGATGCTCTCCCTGACCCGACAGGGCGAGCGAGGCTGGCGCACTGGCGTGCCCTCGACGGCTGCGTCCGCGACCTGCCTGGCTGCTGCCCTGGACTTCCGGAGCCACCGCGGCCCCGGCCAGAACAGGGCACTGCCGAAGATGCCGATCAGTGCAGGAGCCAGCGTGAGAGACACGACCATGGCGGTGAGCACCGTCACTGCCAGCGCCGGGCCGAAGGCACGGATCAGCTGCATCTTCGCCACGGCCAGCGACGCGGTGCCCGCAGCCACCAGGATCCCGGCCGCAAGGATGATCGGCGAGAAGTCGGCCGTGGTCAGGCGGGCGGCCTGTACTTTCGTCAGGCCCTCGGCCAGCCGGCTGCGCATGCCGGACATGAAGAAGACGGAGTAGTCGGTGGTCACCCCGAGCAGCAGCACGACGAGCACCGGCTCGACGTCAGGCGGCAGGGTGACATGCATCTGCTGCATCACCCAGGCGACGATCCTGACCGCCAGCAAATATGCGGTCGCGGCGCAGGCCAGCGTGGCCAGCGGTGCACCGGGCGCCAGGAAGAAGAAGCCGACGATCAGGGCAATCGCCAGGATCGTTGCGATCTCCACCCAGACCAGGTGCTGGCTGATGACCACGCCCTGCTCGTAGGTGGCCAGGCCGGCCCCGGTCACGCCGACCAGATGATCCGCGGGCGCGGACGCGTACCGGCTGGCATACAGCTCGCTGCCCGCCAGCTGCGCTGCCGTCGACGCGGACGGGCGGAAATACAGATACGTCAGGACAGTCGTGGAGCGCTCTCGCGAGCCGGGGAAGAGCCCGTCGGTGTTCGGGATCGGCAGTGCTCCGGCCAGGCCGCTGATGGGGGTACCGCTCGCGTGGCCGGCATCAGTGCTGACGGCGTTGCTGACCGCGGCCCGGACCGCCGATGGCGGCAGCCCCCGCGGCGCACGCTGGACGACGACGGCCTGCGCGTCCAGCGGCTCGCCGAAGAGCCTGGTCGCGGTGTACTCGGCCTGGACGGCCGGCGAGCTTGCGGGCACCAGCCCGGCGACGCCGTCGGATGGGGTGAGTACCGGAAGAGAGCTGACGGCCGCCACGACGGCAGCGATCCAGCCGGCCACGATGACGTACCGCAGCCCGACCACTACTGCCGCGTAAGCCCTGGCCAGCCCGCCCGTCGCCGCCTGCGGGGTGGACGAGCTCATGACTGCCTCCGTTGCCGGCGCGGCGCCGGCACCTGCCGGGCAGGCTGCCTTCTACCGCGCAGGACGGGAGCGAAACCTGGCGGCCGCGGCCCGCCGCCAGACAGCACGACGGCGCCGCGGCCAGAGGCCGCGGCGCCGTCGTCGTGTGCTGCAGGTCCCGCTCGGCTACCGCGGCCGGAGACCGCGGCGCCGCTGGTTACTACGGGCGCGTTCCCTACCTGTTGTAGGCCCCGAAGTCGTACTCCTCGAGCGGGATGGCCTGGCCGGACACCTGACCGAAGGAATAGTCAGCCGGGCTGTCGTAGGAGGTGGGCGGGTAGACAGCCGCCTTGGCCTCCTCCGTCGGCTCGACCCGGAGGGCGCGGTACCGCTGCATGCCGGTACCGGCCGGGATGAGCTTGCCGATGATGACGTTCTCCTTGAGGCCGACGAGGGAGTCCGACCGCGCGTGGATTGCCGCGTCGGTGAGGACCCTGGTGGTCTCCTGGAAGGAGGCCGCCGACAGCCACGACTCGGTCGCCAGCGAGGCCTTCGTGATGCCCATGAGCTGCGGACGGCCAGCCGCCGAGGTGCCGCCCGCCTCCACGACAGCGCGGTTGACCTCCTCGAACTTCGGCCGCTCGACCAGCTCGCCGGGCAGCAGGTCGGTGTCGCCGGACTCGATCACGTTCACCCGCTTGAGCATCTGCCGGATGATGATCTCGATGTGCTTGTCGTGGATCGACACGCCCTGAGACCGGTACACCTCCTGGACCTCGTGGACCAGGTGCAGCTGCACCTCGCGGGAGCCGAGAATGCGCAGGACCTCGTGCGGGTTGACCGCGCCAGCAATGAGCTGCTGGCCCACTCGCACGTGGTCGCCATCGGCGACCAGCGGGCGGGCCCGCATGGACACCTGGTAGGCCACTTCCTCCGAGCCGTCGTCCGGCACGATCACGATCTTGCGGGTCTTGTCCTGCTCGTCGATCCTGACCTTGCCCTCGACCTCGCTGATCGGCGCCAGGCCCTTCGGGATCCTGGCCTCGAACAGCTCCTGGATTCGCGGCAGACCGTGGGTGATGTCCAGACCAGCCACACCACCGGTGTGGAAGGTACGCATCGTCAGCTGCGTGCCAGGCTCGCCGATGGACTGCGCGGCGATGATGCCCACCGCCTCGCCGACGTCCACCCGCTTGCCGGTGGCCAGCGACCGGCCGTAGCACTTGCCGCAGACGCCCACCTTGGCCTGGCAGACCAGCACCGAGTAGGTCCGCACCGACTCCACGCCGGCGTTGACCAGCGTGTCGATCATGGCCTCGGTCATGTCCGACTCGGCCTCGACCAGGACGGTGCCGTCCGGGCCGGTGACGTCCTCAGACAGGGTCCGCCCGGTGCCGGTGTTCTCGATGTTCGGGAGCTTGCGGACGACGCCGTCCGTGCCCTTCTCAGCGATGCGCATCGGCAGCGACCGGTCGGTGCCGCAGTCCTCCTCGCGGACGATGACGTCCTGCGCGACGTCCACCAGCCGCCGGGTGAGGTACCCGGAGTCGGCAGTACGCAGCGCGGTGTCGGCAAGGCCCTTCCTGGCGCCGTGGGTCGAGATGAAGTACTCGACCACCGACAGGCCCTCGCGGAAGCTGGACTTGATCGGCCGGGGGATCGTCTCGCCCTTGGGGTTCGACACCAGGCCTCGCATGCCGGCGATCTGCCTGATCTGCATCAGGTTTCCGCGGGCACCGGAGTTGACCATCATCCAGACCGGGTTGGTCTCTGGGAAGGCCTTCTCCATGTCCTGGGCCACATCGGCGGTCGCGTGCGTCCAGATCTCAATGAGCTCCTGGCGCCGCTCGTCGTCGGTGATCAGGCCGCGCTCGTACTCGCGCTGCACCTTGTCGGCCCGCTTCTCGTAGGTGTCCAGGATCTCCCGCTTGTTCGGCGGCGCGGCCACGTCCTCGATGGAAATCGTGACCCCGGACCTGGTCGCCCAGTGGAAGCCGGCGTCCTTCAGCGCGTCCAGCGCCGCGGCCACCTCGACCTTGGGATAGGTCTCGGCCAGCTCGTTCACGATCACCGACAGCTGCTTCTTGCCGACCTCGAAGTTGACGAACGGGTAGTCGTCCGGCAGCGTCTCGTTCAGCAGGGTGCGCCCGAGCGTGGTCTCCAGCCGCAGCGGCTGACCCAGCTCCCAGCCCTCCGGCGTCGTGTAGCCACGCGGCGGCGTGACCCCGCCCAGCCGGATCTGGATCTTGGCCTGCAGGTCAAGGTCGCCCTTGTCGTAGGCCATGAGGGCCTCGGCCAGGCCGCTGAAGACGCGGCCCTCGCCGGGCGCGCCCTCCTTGTCCCTGGTCAGCCAGTAGATGCCGATGACCATGTCCTGGGTCGGCATGGTGACGGGCTTGCCGTCGGCCGGCTTCAGGATGTTGTTGGTCGACAGCATCAGGATCCGCGCCTCGGCCTGCGCCTCGGCGGACAGCGGCACGTGCACGGCCATCTGGTCACCGTCGAAGTCCGCGTTGAACGCGGTGCAGACGAGCGGGTGAATCTGGATGGCCTTGCCCTCGACCAGCTGCGGCTCGAAAGCCTGGATCCCGAGGCGGTGCAGGGTCGGCGCGCGGTTCAGCAGCACCGGGTGCTCGGTGATGACTTCCTCGAGCACGTCCCAGACCACCGGCCTGGCCCGCTCCACCATCCGCTTGGCCGACTTGATGTTCTGGGCGTGGTTGAGGTCAACCAGCCGCTTCATCACGAACGGCTTGAACAGCTCGACCGCCATCTCCTTGGGCAGGCCGCACTGGTGCAGCTTGAGCTGCGGCCCGACCACGATGACGGAACGGCCCGAGTAGTCGACGCGCTTGCCGAGCAGGTTCTGGCGGAACCGGCCCTGCTTGCCCTTGAGCATGTCGGACAGCGACTTCAGCGGCCGGTTGCCCGGCCCGGTGACCGGGCGGCCGCGGCGGCCGTTGTCGAACAGCGAGTCGACGGCCTCCTGCAGCATCCGCTTCTCGTTGTTCACGATGATCTCGGGTGCGCCGAGGTCGAGCAGCCTCTTCAGCCGGTTGTTCCGGTTGATGACCCGGCGGTACAGGTCGTTCAGGTCGGAGGTGGCGAACCGGCCGCCGTCCAGCTGAACCATCGGCCGCAGGTCCGGCGGGATCACCGGAATGCAGTCGAGCACCATGCCGAGCGGGCTGTTGGAGGTGTTCAGGAACGCCGACACGACCTTGAGTCGCTTGAGCGCCCTGGCCTTCCGCTGGCCCTTGCCGGTCCGGATGATCTCGCGCAGGTTGTTGGCCTCGGCGTCGAGGTCGAAGCTGCCGACCCGCTCCTGGATGGCCTGGGCGCCCATGCCGCCGCGGAAGTACCGGCCGAACCGGTCCCGCATCTCGCGGTAGAGCAGCTCGTCGCCCTCCAGGTCCTGGACCTTCAGGTTGCGGAAGCGGTTCCAGACCTCCTCGATCCGGTCGATCTCGCGCTGGGCCCGGTCGCGGATCTGCTTGCACTCGCGGTCGGACGCCTCGCGGACCTTGCGGCGCGCGTCACCCTTGGCGCCGGCTGCCTCGAGCTCAGCCAGGTCCTTCTCGAGCTTGGCCTGGCGGGCCTCGATGTCAGAGTCACGCCGCTGCTCCAGCTGGCCCCGCTCGACCGTGATCTTGGCCTCGAGGCTCGGCAGGTCGCGCGCACGCGCGTCGTCGTCCACGTAGGTGATCATGTAGGCGGCGAAGTAGATGACCTTCTCCAGGTCCTTCGGCGCCAGGTCAAGCAGGTAGCCGAGTCGGCTCGGCACACCCTTGAAATACCAGATGTGGGTCACCGGAGCGGCCAGCTCGATGTGGCCCATCCGCTCGCGCCGCACCTTGGCCCGAGTGACCTCGACGCCGCAGCGCTCGCAGATGATGCCCTTGAAGCGGACGCGCTTGTACTTACCGCAGTAGCACTCCCAGTCCCTGGTGGGACCGAAAATTTTCTCGCAGAAGAGCCCGTCCTTTTCCGGCTTCAGGGTCCGGTAGTTGATGGTCTCCGGCTTCTTGACCTCACCGTGGGACCACGTCCGGATGTCGTCCGCCGTGGCAAGGCCAATCCGCAGGTCGTCGAAGAAGTTGACGTCTAGCACGTTTGTTTTCCCCTGGGGTTGTTCGTCGGACTTCTCGTAGCTGATCAGACCTCTTCGACGCTGCTCGGCTCGCGCCGGGACAGGTCGATTCCGAGTTCCTCCGCGGCGCGGAAGACGTCCTCGTCGGTGTCCCGCATCTCGATGGCCGCGCCGTCACTGGAGAGGACCTCCACGTTCAGGCAGAGCGACTGCATCTCCTTGATCAGCACCTTGAAGGACTCAGGGATGCCGGGCTCGGGGATGTTCTCGCCCTTGACGATGGCCTCGTAGACCTTGACGCGCCCGAGGATGTCGTCGGACTTGATGGTCAGCAGTTCCTGCAGGGCGTAGGCCGCGCCGTAGGCCTCCAGTGCCCAGACCTCCATCTCACCGAAGCGCTGGCCGCCGAACTGGGCCTTACCTCCGAGTGGCTGCTGGGTGATCATGGAGTACGGGCCGGTGGACCTGGCGTGGATCTTGTCGTCCACCAGGTGCAGCAGCTTGAGGATGTAGATGTAGCCGACAGAGATCGGGTCCTTGAAGGGCTCGCCGGTACGGCCGTCGAACAGCGTCGCCTTGCCGGTGCCGCCGACCAGCCGGTCGCCGTCACGGTTCGGCCGCGTGCTGGACAGCAGCCCGGTGATCTCCTCTTCCTTGGCACCGTCGAAGACCGGCGTCGCGACCTTGCTGCCTGATGCAGCAGCATCCGCGCCGATCTTGCGCAGCCGCTTCTTCCAGTCCTGGTCGTCGCCATCGACTTGCCAGCCGGTAGCGGCGACCCAGCCGAGGTGGGTCTCCAGGACCTGGCCGACGTTCATGCGGCCAGGCACGCCGAGCGGGTTCAGGACGATGTCGACCGGGGTCCCGTCGGTGAGGAACGGCATGTCCTCGACCGGCAGGATCTTGGCGATGACGCCCTTGTTGCCGTGCCGGCCAGCCAGCTTGTCACCGTCGGTGATCTTGCGCTTGGCCGCCACGTAGACGCGGACCAGCTCGTTCACGCCGGGCGGAAGCTCGTCGCCGTTGTCGCGGGTGAACACCCGGACGCCGATGACCTTGCCGGACTCACCGTGCGGCACCTTCAGGCTGGTGTCGCGGACCTCGCGGGCCTTCTCGCCGAAGATCGCGCGCAGCAGGCGCTCCTCCGGGGTCAGCTCGGTCTCGCCCTTGGGGGTGACCTTGCCGACCAGGATGTCCCCGGTGACGACCTCGGCGCCGATCCTGATGATGCCGCGGTCGTCAAGGTCAGCCAGGACCTCGTCGGAGACGTTCGGGATGTCCCTGGTGATCTCCTCGGGGCCCAGCTTGGTGTCGCGGGCGTCGACCTCGTGCTCCTCGATGTGGATCGAGGAGAGCACGTCGTCCTGGACCAGGCGCTGGCTCAGGATGATCGCGTCCTCGTAGTTGTGACCCTCCCACGGCATGAAGGCGACCAGCAGGTTCCGGCCGAGCGCCATCTCGCCGTTGTCGGTGCACGGCCCGTCGGCGATGACCTGGCCGACCTCGACCCGCTGTCCCTCGGTGGCCACCGGCTTCTGGTTGAAGCAGGTGCCCTGGTTGGAGCGGCGGAACTTGGACACCAGGTAGTCGGTCCTGGTGCCGTCGTCGTTGGCCACGGTGATGTAGTCGGCGCAGACCTGCTCAACCAGGCCCGCCTTCTCGGCCACGATCACGTCGCCCGCGTCAACGGCTGCCCGGTACTCCATGCCGGTGCCGACCAGCGGCGCCTCGCTGCGCAGCAGCGGGACTGACTGGCGCTGCATGTTCGAGCCCATCAGCGCGCGGTTGGCGTCGTCGTGCTCGAGGAACGGGATCATCGCGGTCGCGACGGACACCATCTGCCGCGGCGAGACGTCCATGTAGTCGACCTCGTCGGGCTTGATGTAGTCGACCTCGCCGCCCTTCCGGCGGACCAGCACGCGGTCGCCGGTGAAGCTGCCGTCCGACTCGATCGGCTCGTTCGCCTGGGCGATAACGTGCCGGTCTTCCTCGTCCGCGGTCAGGTAGTCGATCTGGTCAGTGACCTTGCCGGCCTTGACCTTGCGGTACGGCGTCTCGACGAAGCCGAACGCGTTGACCCGGCCGTAGGAGGACAGCGAGCCGATCAGGCCGATGTTCGGTCCCTCAGGGGTCTCGATCGGGCACATCCGGCCGTAGTGGCTGGGGTGCACGTCACGGACCTCGAAGCCGGCCCGCTCGCGCGACAGTCCGCCCGGGCCCAGCGCCGACAGGCGCCGCTTGTGGGTCAGGCCGGCCAGCGGGTTGGTCTGGTCCATGAACTGGGACAGCTGGCTCGTGCCGAAGAACTCCTTGATGGAGGCCACGACCGGCCGGATGTTGATCAGGGTCTGCGGCGTGATCGCCTCGACGTCCTGCGTCGTCATCCGCTCCCTGACCACCCGCTCCATCCGGGCCAGGCCCAGCCGGACCTGGTTCTGGATGAGCTCGCCCACGGTGCGCAGACGGCGGTTGCCGAAGTGGTCGATGTCGTCGGTCTCGACCGGGATCATCTCGGCGCCCGACTTCATCTCCTCCTCGCCGACGTGCAGCCGGACGAGGTACTCGATCGTGGAGACGATGTCCTCTTCGGTCAGAGTGCCCTGGTTGATGGCCTGCGACAGCCCCAGCTTCTTGTTCACCTTGTAGCGGCCGACCTTTGCCAGGTCGTAGCGCTTCGGGTTGAAGTAGAGGTTCTCGAGCAGGGCCTGCGCCGACTCGCGGGTCGGCGGCTCGCCCGGCCGCAGCTTGCGGTAGATGTCGAGCAGGGCGTCGTCCTGGCCGGTGGTGTGGTCCTTCTCCAGGGTGGCCCGCATGGACTCGAACTGGCCGAACCGCTCCAGGATCCGCGCCTCGTCCCAGCCGAGCGCCTTGAGCAGCACGGTCACGCTCTGCTTGCGCTTGCGGTCGATGCGGACGCCAACGGCGTCCCGCTTGTCGATCTCGAACTCAAGCCAGGCGCCGCGGGACGGGATCACCTTGCAGCTGTAGATGTCCTTGTCCGAGGTCTTGTCGACCTGGCGGTCGAAGTAGACGCCCGGGGACCTGACGAGCTGCGAGACGACGACACGCTCAGTGCCGTTGATGATGAACGTGCCCTTGGCTGACATGAGCGGGAAGTCGCCCATGAAGACGGTCTGGCTCTTGATCTCGCCGGTGGAGTTGTTGATGAACTCGGCGGTGACGAACATGGGCGCGGAGAAGGTCATGTCCTTGTCCTTGCACTCCTCCGCGGAGTACTTGGGCGGCTCGAACCGATGGTCACGGAACGAGAGAGACATGGTCCCCGTGAAGTCCTCGATAGGACTGATCTCCTCGAAGATCTCTTCGAGACCGGACTGCTCCGGGAGATTCTTATGGCCGGCCTTCTTCTCGGCATCAAGCCGGGCACGCCAGCGCTCGTTGCCGAGCAGCCAGTCAAAGGACTCGGTTTGCAGAGCGAGGAGGCTGGGCACCTCTAGAGGCTCGTCGATGCGAGCGAAGGAGACACGACGTGGACCAAGGGCGGTAGCTGAGGCGCTGCGCGAGGCTGCCAACAGGGGTCCTTCCGAGCTTGTGGCGGACGGTGCACCGCGCGCACACGAAACGACCTGCGGCTATGCCGCTAGGGGTTGGGGAGCCGAGGACGAATTAGTGCAGCGCAAATTGGCAGTGTAGTCGAAGGACACACCGCCGGTCAACTGTACGTCACTATGAGGTTCACGGTTGCAAAGGAGCATCGCTCCTTCGAAGCGAAACGTCAAGCCCTGAGCGGCCTGTGTCGCAACCGTAAAGTACGTGACGAAGCTCACACCTTCGGAGTTGTTTACTGCTCAGAACACGTGGGTATGGCTTGTTGTTCGGCGGCTGAGCGGACTTCGCGTCCGACTGCCGGAGTTGTATAACGCCTGCCGGGCCCCGTTTCATTCCCGCCGCCACCCGGACGCGCAGACAGCCCGCAGCCAGCCGCACGGAGCGGTGGCTGCGGGCCGTCTGAGGTCCTGCCAGAGGCGTCTTACTTGACGGTCACGGTGGCGCCGGCGCCCTCGAGGGCAGCCTTGGCCTTCTCCGCGGCCTCCTTGTTGACACGCTCGAGCAGCGGCTTGGGCGCGCCGTCGACCAGGTCCTTGGCCTCCTTGAGCCCGAGGCTCGTCAGGGTGCGGACCTCCTTGATGACCTGGATCTTCTTGTCGCCAGCGGCCTCGAGAATGACGTCGAACTCGTCCTTCTCCTCCGGCTCCTCCGCAGCAGCGCCGCCGCCGCCGCCCGGTGCGGCAGCCGCGACAGCCACCGGCGCGGCAGCCTTGACGTCGAAAGTGTCCTCGAACTGCTTCACGAACTCAGAGAGCTCGATCAGCGTCATCTCCTTGAACGCCTCGAGCAGGTCGTCCGAGCTGATCTTTGCCATGGTGGTGCTTCCTCTTCCATTCATTCCGTGTGTCGCCGATGGCCGTCAGCCACCCGCAGGGTCAGGTCGTGTCACCCGAGGTGACTGGTTAGCTGTCCGGGCCTTCCGCTTCCGCGGCGGCCTCGCCGGCCGCCTCGGTGCTCGCCTCCGCTGCCGGAGCCTCAGCCGCCGCTGCCGGAGCCTCAGCCGCCGCTGCCGGAGCCTCAGCCGCCGCTGCCGGAGCCTCAGCCGCCGGTGCCTCGGCGGCACGCTTGGCCTCCAGTGCGCCCAGGAGCTGCGCCATCTGGACTGGCAGCGCCGCGAATGTGCCGGCCGCGTTCGCCAGCGACGCCTTCATCGCGCCGGCCAGCTTGGCCAGCAGCACCTCGCGCGGCTCAAGATCGGCAAGCTTGACGATCTCGGCCGGGCTCAGCGCCTTGCCGTCCAGCACGCCGCCCTTGATGACCAGCAGCGGGTTCGCACGGGAAAAGTCCCGCAGCCCCTTAGCCGCCTCCACCACGTCGCCGTCGACGAACGCAATGGCCGACGGGCCACTGAGCAGGTCGGTGAGCTCCGTCGTGACGCCCGCCTCGCTAGCGGCAATCTTCGTCAGCGTGTTCTTGACGACCGAGAATGTCGCGTTAGTGCCCAGCGTCTGTCGCAGCTCGCCGAGCTGCGACACAGTCAGGCCGCGGTACTCGGTCAGGACCGCGCCGGACGAGCTCTGGAAGCGCTCGGTCAGCTCGGCGACCGCGGTCACCTTATCCGCCCTCGCCACGGGCCTCCCTTCGTGTCCGGGCCCCCCGCGTACGGCGGGCCCGGCTAATGTTCAGCGCCGGCGAGGACCGCGGACACGCGAACGCCCCGTACGCAGGCGCACGGGGCGTGAGTCAGGACGGGAATGGTCCGCCGCCCTGATGGTCAGTCCGGTCACCTGCGCGGGCCGCTCGCTTCCGCGAGCCTTCGGTCCCCGCGCTCGGCGCGCGGTAACAGCCGACGGTCTCTGGCAGGTCACCAGCCTACGCGGTCGGTGCCCGGAGGGCCAAATTGAAGTACCGCCGGGGCCCGCCGGGCCGGGGTGAAACGCAGCAGGCTCCGGCGGCCGTCGCGCAGACGGCCGCCCGGGCCCGGATGCTGCTGAGGTCAGACGGCGGCTGGCTCGCCCTCGAACTCCGCGGTTAGTCCCCTGGTCGCCGACGGGTCGACCGGGATGCCGGGGCCCATCGTGGTGGTGATGGCCACCTTCCTCACGTACCTGCCCTTGGCGGCGGCCGGCTTCAGCCTGAGGACCTCATCCAGGGCCGCTGCGTAGTTCTCGATCAGGGCGCGGTCGGTGAACGAGGCCTTCCCGATGATCAGGTGCAGGTTGCTGTTCTTGTCGACGCGGAACTCGATCTTGCCGCCCTTGATCTCGCTCACGGCCTTGCCGACGTCCATCGTGACGGTGCCGGTCTTCGGGTTCGGCATCAGGCTGCGCGGACCAAGTACGCGGCCCAGGCGGCCGACCTTGCCCATCAGGTCCGGTGTCGCCACCACGGCGTCGAAGTCGAGGAAGCCGCCCTGAACCCGCTCGATCAGCTCGTCGGCACCAACGTAGTCAGCGCCCGCTGCCTTGGCCTCCTCAGCCCGCTCGCCAGTGGCGAAGACCAGCACGCGGGCAGTCTTGCCGGTGCCGTTCGGCAGGTTGACGGTGCCGCGGACCATCTGGTCCGCCTTGCGGGGGTCGACCCCGAGCCGGAACGCGACCTCGACGGTCGAGTCGAACTTGGTCGTGGAGGTGCTCTTGGCGAGCGTGACCGCCTCGGCCGGGCTGTACAGCCGGCTGGCGTCGACGGACTCTTCTGCCTTCCGGTAAGCCTTGCTGCGCTGCATTACTTCTCCCGTGTCTCGGAATTCGTGGTCAGCGGGCCAGCGCCTGGCCCTGCCACTGCCCGTGCCTGCCTGGCACGAGCCATAATCTCTAGCCGGGAACGGGCTTTCCGCATTCCCGGCAGCCCGCAGCCGCGCGGCGGCTGCGGGCCTCAGCCCTCGACCCGGATGCCCATCGACCGGGCGGTCCCGGCAATGATCTTCTCCGCGGCCTCGATCGTCGTCGCGTTCAGGTCAGGCATCTTCACCTGGGCAATCTCGCGGACCTGAGCCTGGGTCATCGACCCGACCTTGGTCTTGTGCGGCTCGCCGCTGCCCTTCTGGACGCCCGCTGCCTTCTTGATCAGCTCGGGCGCCGGCGGGGTCTTGGTGATGAAGCTGAACGACCTGTCCTCGTAGATCGTGATCTCCACCGGGATGACGTTGCCCCGCTGGGCATCCGTCGCTGCGTTGTACTGCTTGACGAAGTCCATGATGTTGACGCCATGCGGGCCGAGCGCGGTGCCGACCGGCGGTGCCGGGGTGGCGGCGCCCGCGTTCAGCTGCACCTTGACGATCGCAGCGACCTTCTTCTTCCTCGGAGCCATCTGCGGTTCTTACCTCACTGTCGTGTTCTAGATCTTGCTGACCTGGTCGAATGAAAGCTCCACCGGCGTTTCCCGGCCGAAGATCGACACGAGCACCTTGAGCTTCTGGGTGTCGGGGTTGATCTCGTTGACCGTGGCCGGCAGAGTCGCGAACGGGCCGTCCATCACGGTAACCGACTGGCCGATCTCAAAGTCCACTGCGGCTGCCCGGACCGCCTCGGCCTTCTTCGCGGCCTTCTCCTCCGGCACCGGCGCGAGCAGGTTCGCGACCTCGTCCAGGCTGAGCGGCGACGGCCGGCTCGACAGGCCGACGAAGCCGGTCACGCCCGGCGTGTTGCGAACCGCGGCCCACGACTCGTCGGTCAGGTCCATCCGCACCAGGATGTAACCGGGCAGTACCTTCTCCTGGACCTGCTGCCGCTTGCCGGACTTGACCTCGATCACCTCGTGCGTGGGGACCTCGATCTGGAAGATGTAGTCCTCCATGTTGAGCGACTGAGTCCGGCTCTCGAGGTTGGTCCGCACCCGGTTCTCGTAACCGGCATAGGAGTGCACCACGTACCAGTCACCCGGCAGCAGGCGAAGCTCGGTCTTGAACTCCTGGACGGGATCTGCCTCCTCGTCGGCGGCCTCATCACCCGCCTCCTGCTCAGCAGTCTCTGACTCAGCAGTCTCAGACTCAGCAGCCTCTGGTACGGGGACATCCTCAGCCAGGGCGTCGGCCGCCTGGTCACCGCCTGCGGCGGGCAGCACGTCGGCGAACGTAAAGTCAGCCGCGCCGCCGGTCTCGCCGTCGGTCGGCTCTGCAGCCGGCGTATCGCCGGCCGGTACCTCGTCGGCCGCCGGGTCGCCTAGCGGCCATTCGGACTCGGACACGATTCTCTTTCTCCCCTGCGCTCTCGCTGCGCTCCTGGCTGGACCTGCGCGCCGCCTGACTATTCTGCCGCGGCGCAGGCCGGGACCCCTGTGATCATGCTCCCACGCTTAGCGCGCGGTCAGGTACCCAGCCGTCTAACCTCAGCCGAAGAGAGCGAACACCAGCCTTGTGAAGGCCACGTCCAGACCGCTCACGATGCCGACCATGATCAGGATGAAGACCAGCGCGACCGTCGTGTAGGTCACCAGTTCCTTGCGGGTAGGCCAGACGACCTTGCGAAGCTCGTCCCGCACCTCCGAGACGAACTGAGCCGGAGTGGTCCGGTCCTGCTTCGCCGGGCGGTTGGGCTTCGCAGCCCTGTCCGGGGCCGGGCCACGTGTCTGAGTCGCCATGTCCTCACCTGAGCAACGATCTTCGACGGCTGGTGCCGCCATTTGCCCGCAGCATCCACGGGCCGTACTCGCAGGGCAGGAGGGACTCGAACCCCCAACCGCCGGTTTTGGAGACCGGAACTCTAGCCAATTGAGCTACTGCCCTGTGACGGCTCGTGCAGGCATGCACGCGCCACTGGTGGACACCACCAGATGCAGAAGTGTACGTGGCGAGGGGCCAGCCGTCGAACTGTGCAGTTGGCAAAGCGCCGGCCAGTATCCGGCCTGTCGGGCGCCGCCGCGGGCCGGCCTGCGAGGCGCTGACGGTGGTAGTGCCGGTTAGCACGTTTAACTGCGGCCAGCGGGGAACCTGCCATCGGGGGCGAAGGGAGAACTTCACGTGACGAGCTCTATTCCGCAGGCCGGCTCAGCCGGGCAGGCCGGCCAGGTTCCGGCTTCCGGGTCGTCGGGCCAGGCGCCCGAGGGCCAGCTTCAGGGCACGACGGCGGGCAGCGCACCGCCTGCGCAGGCGGTGGCCGCGCCCGCGGCGCC
>Ga0302324_100007139_pt1 | contig 23846 bp, 21 predicted proteins | sample Palsa_T0_1_FD_201949 | JGI IMG/M metagenome (GOLD analysis project Ga0302324, IMG submission 201949) | Peat permafrost microbial communities from Stordalen Mire near Abisko, Sweden - Palsa_T0_1 | ecosystem: Environmental > Terrestrial > Soil > Palsa > Peat permafrost | place: Sweden: Abisko... | reverse complement strand
TACAGTTGCTCCTGCGCCCCGGTGGTGTACTCGCCTTCGACGATCCAGGCAGCGTTCTTCCATGCCTGGTCCACATCTCCCTTTTCCATCCGGTAGCTTTTGAAGATATTGTCCTTGCCCCAGATGATCGGATCGCGGCGTTCGCTTTCCTCGATGCTATGCACCGACGGCGCCGGCCGATAGCAGATGTTGACCGACGCGACCGCAGCGGCCAACGCGTGCCGGTCGGGATGGGCCAGCAGCAGGATGGGCTCCTCTGGATGATTGACCACTCCGTCCGCGAGGCAGGGTTGGTCCTCCATGATGAGCGCGACCACGTTGCGGCCAGGAATATCTTTCGCCGTCACGATGGTGAACTCGTGCCAGGCAATCCCTTCGCCGAACCGAATATCTTCAATCGCGCCGCGCGCAATGCTGCTGCGCACAGTAGCGCCGAAGATCATGCCGGGCAGGGCGAGATCATCAATATAGCGAGCCTGCCCTGTCAGCTTGGCAGCGCCCTCTTTGCGAGGAACGGAAACGCCCACGACGCGCGTTTGCAATTGGGCCTCCTACCGGTATGCTCCGATTCTAATTTGCTCCCGGCCGGTGGGTGGGTCAGGGAACGAGCCTTCCTTATATACGGTAACGCCTCTTACGAACGTAGCTCTCACCTGGCCATGTAGCTTCTCCCCCAGGTAGGGAGATACGAGGTGCCGGTAATGCAGTGAGCCGGCGCGCAGGGTGAACTCTTGCTCCGGATCGAAGACCACCAGGTCCGCGTCCCATCCCGCGGCAATTGCGCCCTTGCGTTCCTCCAAGCCGGCAAGTTTCGCCGGCTGCGCAGACATCCAGCGCGCCAAGTCCTCAAGCGGAAAACCACGCTCCCGCATCTCTGTCCAAATGACAGAAATGGCCACGCTCAGGCTGGCGATGCCGCCCCAGGCTTGGCGAAAATCTCCCTGCTTCATCGCTGGTGGGCACGGGGAGTGATCGGTTGCGATCAGATCGATGATTCCCTCGCGAAGTCCCTGCCATAGTCCTTCGCGATTGGCGCGCGAGCGGATGGGCGGCGCGCACTTGAACAGCGTCCCGCCGGCAGGAATTTCTTCCGCGTTGAAATGCAGGTAGTGGGGACAAGTCTCGACCGTAATGGGCAATCCCTCGGCCCGGGCCAACGCCAGTTCGTCCAGGGCCAGCGCCGTGGCCAGATGAACAATGTGTAAGTGGAATCGATATTTGCGGCAAAGATCGATCAGCATGCGGATGGCGGCCAACTCCGACTGGTCGGGACGCGAGCGCAGGTAGGTTGCGTATTGTTGCCAGTCATCCGCGTCGCCGCCCGGAAAAAGATGTTCGGCCAACTCGGCGTGGACCAACAGGGGGAGCCCGGTGCGCGCGACGGTAGGTAGCGCAGCCTCCAACTCCTGCTTGCCGATCATGGCAAAGCCTTCAATCCCGGGGTTGACCAGGAAGCATTTGAAGCCCGCCACGCCAGCCTCTGCCAACGGAACAAGATGCTCCTGGTTGAGGCCAGTCAGTCCGCCCCATGGCGCCCAATCCACGCGGCACTGGCCTTCGGCAGCGCGCCGCTTGGCGTCGAGCGCGGCCACGGTGGTGGTTTCTGGAAGGCAATTGAGTGGCATATCCACGAGCGTGGTGTAACCGCCCGCGGCTGCGGCCCGAGTGGCAGTGGCAAAACCTTCCCATTCCGTCCTGCCCGGTTCGTTCACATGCACATGCGAATCCACCAGGCCGGGCAGCAGCACCAGGTCGCCAAACTGGTGCTGCAGGGCGTCGTGGGGCGCGTCTGCGGGTTCGCGCACCGAAACGATGCGCCCATGCTCGACGACCACTGCCGCCGGCCGGATTCCCTCTGGCGTCACCACGCGGCTGGAGACAAATGCCTGTGTCATACTTCGGATATTCGAGCAGCCCAGTGGAGAGTGCAAGTGCAAAGTGAGGATGATTTCATGCGCCTGGCCATCAAGCTGGCCACGGAAAACGTGCACAGCGGAAGGGGTGGTCCCTTTGGCGCGGTGGTGGTCAGGAACGGAGAGGTTGTTGCCACCGGCGTCAACACTGTAACGGCGGTGAATGATCCGACCGCGCACGCCGAGGTGAATGCCATTCGCGAGGCCTGCCGGGCGCTGGGGACGTTCCAGTTGCCGGGTTGCGTGCTCTACACCAGTTGCGAGCCATGTCCCATGTGCCTGGGCGCCGTGTATTGGGTGCGGTTGGATTCTGTAGTATTTGGCAACACCTGCCACGACGCGGCAGAGGTTGGTTTTGACGACCACTTCATCTATGAGGAACTGAGTGTGCCGACGCACCAGCGCAAATTGCCCATGACGCGCTTGTTACCCGATCAGGCCATAGAGAGTTTCCGCGCCTGGAAGGAACACCAGTCAAAAATCGCGTACTGAAGGGTTGTACCCCACTCAAGCCAAAACCGGGCTTGAATGGGCCACCCTTCTTCCGTTACTACCTTCCTCGGTGGCCATTCAAGCCTGGTTTTGGCTTGAGTGGGGTACAACCGTCGTGCTTTTCTGTTTGGTTCTTGGGCCTTCTTCCGTCTATGCTCCGGTATGCGCCCTCGAATCCTGGCCTTCCTGTTCTGTGCGTTTGCTGCCGCCGGCACTCTTCCCGCCGGCGCTGCGCCGATTCCGGTGAGAGTCGTGGTGATCGCGCTTTTTGAAAGTGGAGCGGATCAGGGCGACACTCCGGGTGAATATCAATACTGGGTCGAACGCGAACACTTAGACCATGTCTATCCCTTCCCTCAAGGCTTCCACGACCTGCGCATGAACGATCGGGGTGTTCTGGGAGTGCTGGCGGGGGTAGGGACGGCAAGAGCCGCCGCGTCGATCATGGCCCTCGGTTCGGATCCCCGCTTCGATTTCAGCAAGACCTATTGGCTGGTTGCCGGCATCTCCGGAGCTGATCCGGAAGACGCTTCCCTGGGCTCGGCCGCCTGGGCGGAATGGGTGGTAGATGGCGACCTGGCCTATGAGATCGACCCCCGGGAGATGCCGCCGAAATGGACGACCGGCTATGTGCCGCTGGATAAAACGGTGCCCTACGAGCAACCGCGCACCGAGAAAAATGGGGTTGCGTTTCATCTGAACCCTGGGCTGAGGGAATGGGCCTACCAGCAGACGAAAGCCGTCAAGCTCGATGATTCTCCGGAGCTGGCCGCCGAGCGCGCGCACTTTGCGGGAGCGAATGCACACCGGCCGCCATTCGTTCTCAAAGGCGACACGCTATCCGCCTCGACTTTCTGGCACGGCAAGTTACTCGATGAGTGGGCGAATCGTTGGGTGAGCTATCAGACGGGTGGGCAGGGCAATTTTGTTACTTCTGCCATGGAAGACACCGGCGTTTTGCAATCGCTCACCTTTCTTCATCACGCCGGACGCGTCGACTTGGATCGGGTCATGGTGCTGCGTACGGTAAGCAACTTCGATCAGCAGCCGATCGGCTTAACCGCCGCCGAAAGCCTGGCCGCGGATGCCGTCCACCGCTACAGCGCGTACATGCAGGCGGTCGAAGCGGCCTATCGCGTGGGAAACGTTATCGTATCCGAACTTGTTACAAATTGGGCCCACTACCAGGATCACATACCAGGCAAGTGAGCGAGGGTAGAGCATGTTGAGTTACCTGGAGCGCACGTTCCAGATACAAGAGCGGGGATCGACTTGGCGCACCGAGATTCTAGCCGGTGCGACCACATTTCTAACCATGGCCTACATCGTATTTGTGAACCCGGCCATCCTGAGCCAAACAGGAATGCCCGTGCCGGCCGTGGCGGCCGCGACCTGCTTGTCGGCGGCCATAGGCTGCATCCTTATGGGGATCATTGCCAACTACCCGATTGCTTTGGCGCCGGGTATGGGGCTCAACGCGTACTTCGCTTACACGGTCGTCAAGGGTATGGGTGTACCCTGGCAGACCGCGCTGGGCTGCGTCTTTATCTCCGGTTGCGTTTTTCTGCTGCTGACGGCGGCAGGTGTGCGCCAGTTAATCGTCAATGCCATCCCCCGGGAGCTGTTTGCTGCAGTGGCGACCGGTGTGGGACTGTTTGTTGCCTTTGTCGGGTTGCGCGATGCCGGCATCATCGTATCCAGTCCCGCGACTACGGTGGCGATGGGCAATCTGCGCTCACCGCAAACCGCACTGGCGTGCGTTGGGCTGTTGTTCATCGCCGTCTTGCAGGCGTGGCGCATACGCACCGCAATGCTGTTGGGCATTGTGGGCACCACCGTCGCGGGCTTCGCGCTGGGCATTGTGAAGTGGCATCCAGTTAGCTATCGCCTGAGGGATATGACAGCGACCGCGCTCCATCTCGACATCCGCGCGGCTTTCCACCTGGGAGGTACCTTCGGTGCAGGGCTGCTGGAGATTGTGTTCGTGTTTCTGTTTGTGGATCTGTTCGATAACGTGGGCACCTTGGTTGCGGTTACCAAGAAGGCCGGTCTGGTGAAGCCGGACGGGGAGATCCCGCGGCTGAATCGCATTCTCTTTGCCGACGCTACGGCGACGGTAGCCGGTTCGATGCTAGGAACCAGCACCGTGGTCAGCTATATCGAAAGCGCGGCGGGCGTGGCTGTGGGCGGCAGGACGGGCATTGCATCGATCGTTACAGGTCTGTTGTTTGTCGTGGCTCTGTTTGTGGCGCCGCTGGTGGCCAGTATTCCGGCCGCGGCCACCGCGCCGGCGTTAATCCTGGTCGGCGCACTGATGATCTCCGCCGTCACCGAGATCGAATGGGAAGATCCGATGGTGGCGGTACCGGCGTTTTTAACCCTGATCACCATTCCGCTGACGTTTTCCATCGCCAACGGTCTGGCCTTCGGCATTGTGTCTTTTGCGGTGCTGCGGCTGCTGCGTGGCCAGGCGACACGCCAGGACTGGATGCTCTTCCTGCTGGCAGCCCTTTTTGTGCTGCGCTTTATCTATATGGGCAAAGGTAACTAAGGACCAAGCGGAACCTGTCCGGGTGCCCCATGTTCGCGCCAGCGTACGTGGGCCGAAGAAAATGGGCGAAGCCCCTCCACAGTTTTGCGTGTTGGACAGGGAAAGCATCGGAAAAATATCTTGATCAACCCACGTACGCTGGCGCGAACATGGGGCACCCGGACGGGTCCCGTTTGGGTCCTGCTCAAAGCGTCCTAGTGGATCGTTTTCATCTTGCGCGACATGTAATCCATCAGCAGATATTCGCCCAGCGTGTCCGGAGTAGTGAAGTAAGCCTTCCCGCGGCACATCTTGGTCATCTTCTGCACAAACTGCACCAACCCAAGGTCCGACGCCAGCATGAAGGTGTTGATCATGATGTTGGAGCGCTTGCACCGGGCCACTTCCTCCAGCGTCTCACTGACCACCAACGGATCAAGCCCGAAAGCGTTCTTGTAAATCCGTCCGTCCGGCAAAGTAAGAGCCGAGGGCTTGCCATCGGTGATCATCACAATCTGCTTCATGTCTTTCCGCTGCCGCTCAAGAATCCGCTGGGCGACACGAAGACCCTCGCGGGTGTTGGTATAGTGCGGCCCAACTTTTACCCGGGCGATCTGAGAGATCGGCACTTCCTCGGCCGAATCATGAAACAGAACCAACGAAAGCGAGTCGCCAGGATACTGGGTACGAATCAAATGGGAAAGCGCCATCGCCACCTTCTTGGCCGGCGTGAAGCGGTCCTCTCCATACAGAATCATGGAGTGTGAACAATCCAGCATTACCACCGTCGCACACGAGCTCTGATACTCGCACTGGTGCACGTGGAGATCAGAGTACTCAAGGTTCAGCGGCATCGTAATGCCTTCGCGAGCTATGGCCGAAGTGAGCGTAGCGGTCGTATCCAGATTCAGCACATCCCCAAACTCGTACGCCTTGGAAGCCCCGCTGGCTTCAATCCCGGTAGCAAAATGCCGGGTATCGTGGCGTCCAAAACTCGACTTCCCCAGCGAGCCAAGCAGATCGCGTAAAGTCTTGAACCCCAAAAAATCCAGACTCTTGTCGGTCACTTCAAACCGCACCTGGCCCTCGGCCATCCCCGCCTGACCGCCCGTAGATTGCTGATTCGGATCCTGCCGTCCCTGGAGGGAAATGTAGTTCTCCTGCTCCATGCGCTCGATTAGCTTGTCGATCAACTGATCCAGCTCGCCGTTCTCCATCATCTGCTCGATGCGCTGTTGCATCTCGCCATCGAAAAGATCGCCCGACTCGAGTGCTTGCTTCAACGCCTGGCGCAAGTTCTCGAGCGTGTGCTCGCCATCGAGCTCGGCGAAGCGCGACCAGGGATCCTGAAAACCGGAATCGAGCAAATACTCCGACAGAGCCTTGAGCATGTCTTCCATGCTCATCTCCGAGGCCGGGTCGCCGGTGTATTTGGTGTAGCGAATTCGTTTCATCTAGTTGAAGCCCCGGCGGCTGCGCCGCTGCTCCTGGTAGTCGTCGTAATCCCGTTCCTCGCCGCGCTCCTGCTTGCGCGGCGTCTTCTCCTGCGCGGTAAATCCGCGCTCTTCACTGCGGCTCAGCCGCTTGTGCGCGTACAAGCCCTCGAGCAGAAACTCCGCCCCGGCCACCGCGGCCTCTGGAGCATCCGAAACCTTCACCGACAGCGGCGACAGCTGCGCAAACAGCCCTTGGATCTGCTTCAGCTCCTCCAGGATGGCCTGCGCCGGCTGATCGTCGTCGATGCGCACCGTGCCCCCCAGATTGAACCACTGCTCGATTTGCTGCGTGTTGGTGCCGGAGAAATATTTGTCAAAGATCTTGCCGATCGCGGCCCGAATCAGATCGCGGACCACGACGTCGGCGCCGCGCATCTCGCCCTCATACTCCAATTCAAGTTTTCCCGTAATGCCCGGCATGGCCGCGTAGATGTCGCTTACCCGCGGCACCACCAGCTTCTCCCCATGAATCAGCGCGCGCCGCTCGGCATTTGAAACCACCAGCTCCATGGTCGAAATAGGCAGACGCTGGCTGACGCCGCTGCGCTTATCCACCTTCTTATCTTCGCGCGCAGAGAAAGCCACCTGCTCTACCACTTCGCGCAGGTAATGAGGGATAGTGATCTTGGCCGTTCCTCGTTCGCTCCAGGCTTCCTGCGCCGTAATGGCCATGCCCTCTTCGAGCGTCTCCGGATAGTGCGTGCGAATTTCCGAACCGATCCGGTCCTTGAGTGGGGTGACGATTTTGCCCCGCGCGGTGTAGTCTTCCGGGTTCGCGCTGAAGGCAAGCACGATGTCCAGTTCCAGGCGGACGGGATATCCCTTAATCTGCACATCGCCTTCCTGCATGATGTTGAACAGCGCCACCTGGATCTTGCCGGCAAGATCGGGGAGCTCATTGATAGCAAAGATTCCCCGGTTAGCCCGCGGTAACAGGCCATAGTGCATCGTTAACTCATTCGACAAGTCCTGGCCACCCCGCGCTGCTTTGATCGGATCAAGATCACCTACCAGGTCGGCCACCGTAACGTCGGGTGTGGCCAGTTTCTCCACGTAGCGATCATGCCGAGGGAGGAAAGCAATGGGCGTCGCCGCACCTTTTTCCGCGATCAGATCACGGCAGCGCCGGCACAGCGGATGATAAGGGTTGTCACGTATCTCGCAGCCGGCGACATAAGGCATCTGCTCATCGAGCAACTCCGTAAGCCCGCGCAGAATGCGGCTTTTGGCCTGACCGCGCAAGCCAAGCAGAATAAAGTTTTGTTTAGACAGCACTGCGTTCACAATCTGCGGTACAACCGTATCTTCATACCCGACGATGCCGGGGAAGATGGTCTCTTTGGTCTTGAGGCGGGCGATCAGGTTCTCGCGCAACTCGTCTTTAACGCTGCGCTTCTTCAGGCGGGCTTCGTAGAATTCCTTGCTGCTTTGCAGCTCACCTAGAGTTTGAGGAGGACGGGAAGACATAAGTTTTGCTCCTTCGGAGGGAACGCCGGCCCTTGTTCACACCTTACTACATGACGTGTCCGTTGCGACCTGCCGCCGCGCTCGCCTGTACTCCCCGACGGAGTTTCGGCAGCATTGCGCTGTACAGCGCGATCAACCGTTCGGTACGCTCCGCGTCCGATCGCAATGCCAGCAATTCAATCCGGAAAGAAAGATCGGTAGGCGACGACCAAGCCAGGCGAAAGGCAACGGGCTGATTCAGATCAACCGCTCGATGCGCCTTTTCCCCGCCCATCAACTCCAGTACTTCAAAATGCAGCGCGATGCATTCCTCCCGCATCGCGCGGGTGGCGGCCGCACCGTCATCGCCAAAGAAGTCCACTTCCGCCTGCAAGAAGCTCCGCGAGTTATCCAGATTCTCAATCTCAAAACGCTTCGCGCCTTGGCAAAGGATGTCCATCCGGCCGTCTGGATACCGTTCCAGAATGCGCAAGATCTCGGCCGTGCAGCCGACTACGGCCAATCCCTCGCGTTGGGCGCAAACTACCCCGAAGGCCATCTTTTCCGCCAGACAAACGCTGACCATCTCCTTATACCTATCTTCGAAAATGTGGAGCGGTAGCGCTGCTTCGGGAAACAGCACTACTTCAAGCGGAAATAAAGGTATCTTCATGCTGCTGCTATTATGCTCGTCTTTGGGACGCTGCGGCCTTGGTCAAGTGTCTCGGTTTTGATGGCATCGGCGCCTGGATCTCAGGCTTATCACCCCAGATCCTCCAGGAAGGCCTCCATTTCGCTAAGAGCGTGTTGGTTGCCCGTGCGCCGCGCGCTGGCAATGCCTTGTGTAAGGCGCGTCTTGGCTTCCTCCGTTCGTCCTGCCTTCACCAGCGTCTGGGCCGCCATGAAATATCCGGCGGTGTAATCGGGATGGGTAGAGAGCAAGCGGTCAAACTCCGCCACGGCGGTATCCGTCTGGCCTTGATTGGCATGTTCCATCGCCAACCCGTAGCGGGCGAAAGCATCTCCTGGATTCTGCGTCAGGATCTCGGTCAGCATCGCAATTTTGTCCATGATTTCCTTTCTATCATCTGGGAAGAAAAAGCTCGACGACGTGGAGACCCTTACCCCCACTCAAGCCAAAACAAGGCTTGAATGGGCCACCCAATATTTCGCCGGCGCGCCCCATTTGCATTCATGGGCGCAATTGTCGACACTTGAGCCATATGGAACCCGCCGAGCCTCTGCTTCCGCCGCGCAAGGTGGCGGACTCACGGTCTGAGATGACCGAGCTGATTTTGCCCAACGATACCAATACTCTGGGTAACCTGTTAGGCGGCCGGCTCATGCACTACATTGACCTGGTGGGCGCGATGGCCGCTTACCGCCATGCCCGGGCGCATGTGGTCACCGCCTCCATGGATCACATCGATTTCATCGCACCGGTGCATGTCGGGGATCTACTGATTCTCAAATCCAGCCTGAATCGCGCCTTTCGCACCTCCATGGAGGTGGGCGTGAAGGTGTGGGTGGAACATACCATTGAAGGTACGTTGCGTCACGTCGCGTCAGCCTACCTAACCTTCGTGGCGGTCAACCCACAGGGAGGCCGGGTGCGGGTTCCGCCCCTGGAACCGGAGACGGAAGAAGAGAAACGCCGGTACCATGACGCAGGGCGCCGCCGCGAACAAAGCCAGCACGAGCGCGAACGCAAGCAGAACGTGCACGCAGTTTCTTAAAGGGGTTCTTATGTCGCATATGCAAACACCTCCAGGGCCGCAGACGCTGCCCGGAGTCGCCAACATCATCGCCGTCGGTTCCGGAAAAGGCGGCGTGGGCAAGACCACGCTAGCGGTTAACCTGGCCGCGGCCATGGCCAAGATGGGTTTTCGCGTAGGTCTCATGGACGCCGACATCTATGGGCCCAACATCCCCCTTATGATGGGCGTCAGCCAGCAGCCGCGGGTGCTCGAGAATAACTGGATCGAGCCCCTGACGGCTCACGGTGTGAAACTCATCTCGGTTGGCTTTATCTCTCCCGGCGACAAGCCACTGGTGATGCGCGGCCCGATGTTGCATCAGATCATTCGCCAATTCCTGCAGCAGGTGCAGTGGGGCGAGCTCGATTTTCTACTGGTCGATCTTCCCCCGGGTACGGGAGACGTCGTGATCTCGTTGGTGCAGACGGTTCCACTCACCGGCGCGGTCATCGTCTCGACTCCCTCCGACGTCTCGCTGCAGGACGCGCGCAAGGCTTTGGAGATGTTCCACCAGGTCAACGTGGAAGTTCTGGGTCTGGTGGAAAACATGAGCCACTTCACTTGCCCGCACTGCAACCACGTGATCGACATATTTTCCCGCGGCGGCGCGGAGCGCTTGGCCAAGCAGGCGAACCTGCCATTTTTAGGTTCGATCGAACTGGATCCGGAAATCCGCCACGGTGGCGATCACGGATTGCCCATCGTGCTGGCCGGAGAAGGCAACCAGCATGCTCAGCAATTCTTTGAGGTGGCGCGCAAGGTTGCTGAGCGAGCGTTGGCGCTGTCTGCCAAAGACGAGAACATCTTTGAGATTAGCTGAAGCGTAGTAAACTTGACAGTACAACACTCAAGCTTCTAGAATCTGTAATGGAAAGCCTGCGCTGATTTGAGATTCAAAGCAGTGTGGAATGAGCGGCTTAAAGCATTTTCAGCCAAAAATGAAAATGCCTTGCGGCAGGTGGAAAATGTCTTCCGACCTTCGGATCAGCCCTCGCGACCGGCTGGTTCTGAACGCCATCATCGAAATTTACATCGCGACTGGGGAGCCGGTCGCCTCGCAAACGGTGGCTCGCCAATTAGACAATAAGGATGGTATGAGCGCGGCGACCATTCGTAATGTGATGGCTGCCCTGGGGGAGGCGGGTTTATTGGAGCAGCCGCACACCTCGGCCGGCCGCTGCCCTACGGCCCGGGCCTTTCGCCTCTATGTCGAGCAGCTTCACGGCAACACCCGGCTGACGCCCATGGCGCTGACCCAGGATCGCAGGGAGCAGATAGAAGATAGTTTTGCCGGAGTGAGTAGCCGGCAGCAATTTCTGGAGCGCACATCGCACGTGCTGTCATTGATCTCCAGCGGGGTTGGGGTAGCGATGGAGGCGCAAGCGGAAACTTACTGTTTGGACCACATCCATTTTTCGAGAATTTCTACTGGCCGTGTGCTGGCCGTGGTGGTGACCAAGTCGGGGATCGTCCTCGATCGCGTGTTGACCCTCGACCATGACCTCTCTCTGGTGGAACTGGAATCCGCGGCGTCATTTCTCAACCAGAACTATCGCGGCTGGTCGATCGAGAATATCCGCATCGACCTAAGCCGTCGGCTCGACAAAGAGCGCAACGAGTACGACCAGCTGATGCGGTCGATTGACGAGCTCTGCCGCAAGGGCGCACTGGAACAGGAAGCTGCCGTGCAGTCCATATTTATCGTTGGCGTCGCTAATCTGGTCGCAGGCGAAGCGGACGGCGAACGGTTGCGCCAACTGCTCGTTGCGCTTGAAGCCAAGCAGCGCTTGATCGAGCTGCTCGACGCGTACGTGGATGCCCGGCAGCAGTCGGTACGCGTCGTCGTCGGCCTGGAGGAAACAATTCCAGAGATGCGCAACCTGGTGCTTATCGGCGCGCCGGCGCGGTGGGGCACGCAGAGTTTGGGAACGGTCGCGGTGATCGGTTCCACCCGCATCCCTTACCAGGAGACGATCAACGCCGTGTCGTTTATCTCCCAGCTTTCCGATCGCATCTTGCCGACGCAATAAAGCATTCTTCTTCATCTAAACAAGTAACTGAAAGGTTTGTACCCGGTTCATTATGCCTACTGCACGCAAAGCCACCGATCCCATCAACGAACAGAATAACGAGGCTGTTGGAGAGCCCGTCGCTACAGTCGAAGTCGAAAGCCCCACCCAGACCAACAACGCGGAAGTTGCCGCTCTGCAGGGCGAAGTAGATCGCCTCAAGGGCGAGCGCGACCAGGCCATCGACCGTTTGGCCCGTCTGCAAGCTGAATTCGAGAATGCCCGCAAGCGGGAAGCGCGCGAGCGCACAGATTTCCGCGACTTCGCGGTTTCGGGCGCGGTCGAGCAATTTCTGCCCGTGCTGGACAATTTCCGCCTGGCACTGGGATCCGCCGGCTCAGTGGAACAGCTGCGAGCCGGTGTGGAACTCATCGTGAAACAAATGGAAGACGTGCTGCGCGCACTCAACGTACAGACGGTGGAGACGGTAGGAACACGTTTCGATCCCCGCTTTCACGAGGCGCTGGAGAGCGTCGACCGCACTGATCTGCCTGACCATCAGGTGCTGGAAGAGGTTCGCCGGGGATATCGCATCCGCGACCGGCTACTTCGTCCTGCCCTGGTCCGTATTGTCAATAATCCGCAACAGAAAGAAGCATGAGTTCAACATCCAACGTGACCAAAGTCGAATACTACGAATTTCTGGGCGTCTCCCGCGACTGTAATGATCAGGAGCTGAAGACTGCTTATCGCCGGCTGGCCATGCAATACCATCCCGACCGCAATCCTGCCCCGGATGCGGAGGAGAAGTTCAAGCAGGCCAGCGAAGCGTATCAGGTACTGTCCGACCCGCAAAAGCGCGCCGCCTACGATCGCTACGGACACGCGGGCGTGAGCGGTGCGGGTGCTTCGGGCTTCGAGGGCTTTGCCAACGCCGATGTGGGCGATATCTTCGGAGACTTCTTCGGAGAAATGTTCAACATGGGCGGCGGCCGTCGCAATGGGCGGCAGCAGCGCGGTCGTGACATTCGCTACGATCTCACGATCGAATTCGAGGAGGCGGTCTTCGGCAAGCAGACAGAAGTCCAGATCCGCCGCGCCGAGGTTTGTGCTGAGTGCCGCGGAACCGGGGCGCCTCCGGGACGCGGTCCTGAAACCTGCAAGCAATGTGCGGGCCGGGGGCAGGTTCGTTACCAGCAGGGCTTTTTCTCCATTGCGCGCACGTGCCCTATCTGTAATGGCGCCGGCCAGGTGATTACCAATCCCTGCCAGCAATGCAACGGCGCCGGTCTTACCGACCGCCGTCACACCATCAGCGTCAGCGTGCCGGCCGGAGTGGAGGACGGAACGCGTATCCGCTACCAAGGCGAAGGCGACGCGGGGCGAGCCGGTGGGCCCAAGGGTGATCTATATGTTGTGCTGTCGGTGAAGCCGCACGAATTCTTTGAGCGCGATGGGAACGATCTGCACTGCGTCGTTTTCGTCTCCTTCCCGCAGGTTGCGTTGGGGGATGAGATTCCGGTGCCGACGCTCGAAGGCGACACGACGCTTCGCATCCACGAGGGCACGCAGTCGGGCAAGGAGTATCGCCTGCGCGGTAAGGGTGTTCCTCACCTCAACGAGCATGGGCGCGGAGACCTGGTGGTGCAGATTGTGGTGCAGACGCCCAAGAAGTTCACCAAGCCGCAACGCGATCTGCTGCGCCAGCTCGGCGACACGATGAAAATTGAGAACAAGCCCACCTCGCGCAGCCTACTGGGCAAAATGAAGGACCTCTTCAGCTAACGCTCGAGGTCCGCGCTAAGTAGGTTCAACCGGGATCATTCGAGTCCCGAAGGGACGGCTGAATCCTCACGCCGCATTTTCAGGCCGTCCCTACGGAACTCGACATCGCACTCGGATGTGAAGCTTGGTTTCTTCACACCTCCGACGCGGATTCTTGGTTCTCTCCAGCAGAATCCAACCCCGACGATCCACCCAACATCGCGGCAACGACTGCCATGGCGGCGATTCCCGCTGTCTCGGCGCGCAGGATGCGCGGGCCCAAGCTCACCGCTTGCCAGCCTTCAGATGCGAACAGCGCTTCTTCCTCCGCCGTCCATCCGCCTTCCGGTCCCACGGCAAGGTGTACCGGAACGCGTCCTATGCCGCCTTGCTGCATGGCTGCAGACAAGGTAGTCGACCGCTCCTGTTCGGCCAGCAGCAGACTCAACCCGGGAGGAGCAGCTTTGATGCGCACCCCCGCCTTCAACGTCACCACATCTTCCACCAGGGGGACATCCGATCGGCGCGATTGCTTCGCCGCTTCGCGCGCGACCCGTCGCCAGCGTTCCACACGTGCGGGCGCAGCCTGGGCGAGATGCTTTTCGCTACGGCGCGCAATCATGGGAACAAATCTCTCCGCTCCCAACTCGGTCGCCTTCTCGATGATCCACTCCATGCGGTCGAATTTGAAAATCGAGAGCAAAATCGTCACCGGCAGCGCGGCTTCCGCTTCAACCTCGGAGAGCAGCGTAAATCTTACGGAATCCCCACTGACACCGGAAATGACGGCGCGCCACACGCGATCGCCCGCCACGATGTCATACTTCATGCCGGCTTGCGCGCGCAGCACACGAATCAAATGCGCCGCCTGCTCCCCTTTGAGCGAAGCGCTGCGATCGTCCCACTCATCGGCGATCCACCGTCTGCGCGTCATCGCTCTCCTGTCTTCTCGTGAGGTGCAAGGCCTGATTACCACTTTGGTAAGGGTAAAAACACATCGGGGGACGCTTTTGGCGTCCCCCGACTGTGTTGCCTGTTACGTTGCCTGCTTACTTCTTCTTTGCGGTTTTCTTGGCTGCCTTCTTCGCCGGCTTCTTTGCTACTGCTTTCTTGGTTGCCATTGTTTTCTATTCTCCCTTTCGAGTCGACATCGAACCTGCAAGAGATACTTTGCAGTTAACGAATGTATAGAATCCCAAAAAAATAGTGTCAAGGAAAAAATCACTTTTAATGAAGATCAATTCGCTTGTCGGAATCGCTGTAGCCAACCGTCACCTTTTTGACGCGCTCATTTTCCTGCGAGGTGGACACCATAATGTCGCAACAACACCAGCGCCACACCGCTGAGCGAATCATGCCAGGCATGCGCGATCATTCCTGTGCGTAGTCCTCCGCGCCGCAGCGCGAGGACGCCAAACATCGCGCCATACGCGGCGATCAGCAACACTCCAGCCACTCCTTCATAACCGTGCGCGCCGCCAAACACCAGCGCGGACAGCGCGACGCCCGCCCACACGCTGTGCCCCATGCGCGCAAACTGCTGCTGCAGGTAACCGCGGAACACCAATTCCTCGCAAATACCTGCGGAGATGCTCAGTACCAGGAACAGCATCATTTCTAATCCCGTGACCGGCGCGAGTTTCTGGGTGATGCCCCCAATTTTCTGCGGGTCGATGTGCGATCCCGAGAGTTTTACCAAGGCGTTGCCCAGAACTGCGAGCGCCAACAGCGCGCCGGCCCAAAAAACAAGCGCCATCCCGAGATCGGCGAACCACGACCGAATACCGGGCCGCCACTCCCCGAGCAGTTGCCGCAGCGGAAACTTGCGCAGGTGTAAGCCCCACACTGCAAGCGCGGCCAGAACCCATTCGTACCCAATCGTCAGGCTGTAATTCGCAATCAGGTGCAAAGGCTGGTCGCCAAAGTTGCGCAGCTGCCTGACGCCGGCGACCGAAAGGCCGAGAATCAGCAGCACCATCAAGGCGGTGTGCCACCACGGCGCCAGCAAGCCGCCGCGTTGTTCATGGGTTTGACTGCCAACAGGCTGCGGCGGTGTCATAGTTGTCATGCTATTGTGTTCCGTTGCTTCGGCATCGCAAAAGTGAGGTTCCTTAATGGAAGATGTTGTCATTGTCGCCGGAGTGCGCACGCCGGTTGGGAAATTTCAGGGCGAGCTGTCCATTTTTTCGGCTGTCCAACTGGGTTCGTTGGTCGTGCGTGAAGCTCTGCACCGCGCGCATCTCCATCCCGATCAGGTGGACGAGTGCATTATGGGCAACGTCGTCTCCGCGGGCCTGGGACAGAACCCGGCGCGCCAAGCGGCGATCCATGGCGGCCTTTCGCCCGCTGTCAGCGCCCTGACCATCAACAAGGTTTGTGGGTCCGGGCTGAAGGCGGTCGCTCTCGCGGCGCAAGCGATCCAAACCGGCAATGCGGAGATCGTGATTGCCGGCGGCATGGAATCGATGACCAACGCGCCCTACCTGCTGCCCCAGGGGCGCAGCGGTTTCCGCATGGGCAATGCAACCGTGGTCGATGCGATGGTGCATGACGGCCTCTGGGAGATCTACAACGACTACCACATGGGCATCACCGGAGAGCACGTAGCGGAGAAGCACGGCATCACGAGGGAGGAGCAGGACCAATACGCGCTTAACTCGCACCGTAAAGCGGCCGCGGCCCGGCGCGCATGCTATTTGCAATCGCAAATTTTACCCATCGAAATTCCGGCCAAGAAAAAGGGCCAGCCCGCAACCACGTTCGCCCACGATGAATCCGTGCGCGAGGATGCGACGCTGGAAGCCTTGCGCGCACTCAAACCCGCTTTTAAGAAGGACGGAACGGTTACCGCAGGCAATGCCCCCGGCGTAAATGATGGAGCGGCAGCTGTGGTGGTGATGTCCGCGGCCAAAGCTGCAGCGTTGGGGCTTACACCGATGGTCCACATCCGCGCCCAGGCAACCAGCGGCATCGATCCTAAGTGGGTGATGCTCGCTCCCGTTTTGGGAATCGAGCGCGTACTGGCGAAAGCTAGCTGGTCGAAAGAGGATCCAGACCTCTACGAGTTGAATGAGGCGTTTTCGGTGCAGGCCCTGGGCGTGATGAAGGAGGTTGGCATGGATCCCGCAAAAGTGAACGTGAATGGCGGAGCAGTGGCGATTGGCCATCCCATCGGGGCCAGCGGAGCGCGCATTCTAGTCGCGCTGATTTATGAGATGTTGCGGCGCGACGCACATCGCGGAGTCGCGGCCTTATGCCTGGGCGGCGGCAATTCCGTCGCCATGGCAGTGGAACGGTAGCCGCCATGCTCTTCAAAGCACTGAGTGCGGCAGTTTATGGCATCGATGCTCACATCATCGATGTGGAAGTCGACTATTCCGGCATCAGGTTGAACGAGGATCACTTTCACACCGTAGGTCTGCCGGACGCTGCAGTGCGTGAGAGCCGCGACCGGGTGCGCGCGGCCATCAAGAATTCCGGTTTCAACATTCCGCCTACGCAAATCACCATCAATCTGGCTCCCGCCGATCTCAAAAAAGAGGGATCGGGTTTTGACCTGCCGATGGCCATCGGCATTCTCGGCGCTTACGGCGCGCTGGAGTTAAAAGACCTGAGCCAGTTTCTGCTGGTGGGAGAGTTGGGTCTCGACGGTACGTTACGCACCGTTCCTGGTGTGCTGCCGATCGCGGTGGCTGCGCGCGAGCGTGGCATCGCTAACCTGATCGTTCCGGAACGCAATGCGGCCGAGGCCGCAGTGGTAGAGGGAGTGAAGGTGTACCCCGTGCGCACCCTGAACGAGGTGCGCGCGCTGCTCAACACCAATTGCTTGAATGCCCAGCCTTTCCATGCGAACTCGCAGCATCTTCTAAGCGAGCACCATACGTTCGCGCTCGACTTCAAAGATGTTCGCGGGCAGCAGACCGCCAAGCGTGCGTTAGAAGTTTCTGCCGCGGGCGGCCATAACATTCTTATGATCGGTCCACCAGGCTCGGGCAAGACCATGTTAGCCAAGCGCCTGCCCTCGATTCTCGCCCCGCTCCGTCTGGAAGAGGCGCTGGAGACAACCAAGATCCATTCCGTGTCCGGCGTACTCGATGCGGACGCAGGATTGGTGATGCAGCGCCCCTTCCGTTCGCCGCATCATTCCATCTCGGACGCAGGCCTTATCGGTGGGGGAAGTATTCCCCATCCGGGTGAAGTTTCGCTGGCTCACAATGGGGTGTTGTTTCTGGATGAGCTGCCGGAATTCCCGCGCAACGTCCTGGAGGTGATGCGGCAACCGCTTGAGGATGGCACCGTGACCATCTCCCGTGCGGCCATGTCGCTCAGTTTTCCGGCGCGCTTCATGCTGGCGGCGGCGATGAATCCCTGCCCCTGCGGTTATTTCAATGACAAGTCGCACGAGTGTCTGTGCACGCCGCCCATGATGCAGCGTTACATCTCAAAAATCTCAGGCCCATTGCTCGACCGCATCGATATTCACATTGAGGTGCCTCAAGTGCAGTACCGGGAACTTCGATCGGCGGCGGCCAGTGAGGGCTCGACGGAAATCCGCGCGCGTGTATTAGCGGCTCGTGACCGTCAGCACAAGCGTTTCATCGCCGACCGCATCTTTACCAATGCGCAGATGCACACCCGTCAGATTCGGACCTACTGCGAGCTCTCCGCGGAAGCCGAACGCTTACTGGAGAGAGCCATGCAGCAGCAAGGCCTGAGCGCGCGCGCCCACGACCGCATCTTGAAGGTCGCTCGCACCATCGCGGACCTGGATGCGCAGCCCGACATAAGCGTGGGCCACATTGCGGAGGCCATTCAATACCGCACGCTGGACCGCACCTTCTGGAACTGACTCGGCGCGGAGCCGGGGAGCTCCAGTTCCAGGGTCTGCAGGGCCATGTTGGGGGAAGCGACTGATCTGTGGTTACTTTCTAGTTCTCACGCAGATCCTTAGATCAATTGCTACGAACGCATATTACCGCTCAGCCACAGTTTTCTTAAAGGCCCCGCTTCTCCGCTCACCGGGTCCGATTCCGGGAAGGGAAGTTGCCTCATCCGCGCCAATGCCGCGGGCGAAGGCTCACTACGGCAGATATCCCAACTCTGGTCCGGCGGATACGCTCCCACCACCAGAAAATCTGAACTCGCTTCGAGCCGGCAGTGGCCCGTCCCCGTGGGAAGCAACGCGACATCTCCCGCCTTGACCACGACCTCGTGCCCGTTAGCGCCTCCCAGCATCAACCGCGCATGACCACCCGCAAAACCGAGAACCTCGTGGGCGGTGGAATGATAATGATGGAAGTCGTATACCCCATTACGCCATTGCGGTGGCCAGCCGTTTCGCTGGAATTCATTTTCCATCACCGAAGCCAGCTCCTCCGGCGCCCCTTCCGCCACTCCGCGATAAATCAAAACCGGCAGATCCGGATTGTTGGGCATCCAGCCATTGCGCGAAAGCCGAAGGACCTCGGGCTCAATCGGTGCCTTGTTTTCCTCGTTCATGACCGCGAATAACGACCGGGCAGGTGTCAGGCTGAGTGCACCAACCATGCCGCTGAAGCGACGACGATCCATCATGCTCATACAACTAAGATGCTAGGGAAGCTAGACTCGCGTCAGCTCTCGAATCAACTTCTCATGTTGCGGATAAGCAGCACTAAGTTCCGATCGCTTAGCTAATTCGAAATCCTCAAACTCGAAGCCCGGCGCTACCGTGCAACCCACCAGCGCAAATCCGACGCCATCCTTCAGGCGAGAACCAAACCAACACCCCGCCTTCACTGCCGCCTGAAAAGATTCCCCGTCCTCAGGACGATCGCCAAGGTGCAGCTGCGAAGCCGTCCCTTCACGATCGATCACGTGCACCACCAAGCTGTTCCCGGCGTAAAAATGCCAAAGCTCATCGGAGGCAAGGCGATGAAAGGCAGAGAAGTCCGTCCCCGCAAGCAAAAAATAAATCGCCGTCGACGCGGATCGAGATCCATGGAAGCGCGGAGGCAGCGCCGTCGCGGGAATCGTCAGGTCCCCTTTATAAGTGGCACAGTAGTAGCCGCCCTCGGGATGGCGGCTAAGTCCTAGATGCTTGATCCAGTATTCTGCGTTCAAGAAGCTATCCTTGTTGCCGTAAAGCGTGGACGACGACCCGCAGCATCTCTTCTTCCGGCGCTCGTTTCCCGGTCCAGATTTCAAACTGGCGTGCACCCTGCTGGACAAACATTTCGACCCCAGTCACGACGCCAATTCCTTTCTGACGAGCCATACGCAGCAACGGCGTTTCTACAGGGTTGTAGACCAAGTCAAAGACAAACCGGGCGTTGATCTCCTTCGCCTCTAGAATGTGCTGCTGCTTCACTCCATGCATGCCCACAGCGGTGGCATTCACGATCACGTCGAAGTTGGTCTTAGCTACCTGTTCGCGGCGAATGGTCTTGGCGTTGGCTTCACGCGCCAGTTTCTGTGCAGTTTGCGGCGTGCGATTCAGGATCAAAACCTCGGCCCCCTTATTGACCAGCCCAAACACTGCCGCCCGTGCTGCACCGCCCGCCCCCAATACCAATATCTTTGCCCCCGCCAGCGACAGCCGCTTCTCCAGCGGGCGCACAATGCCTCCAACATCGGTATTAAAACCGTAAAGCTTGCCATCGTGCGGGCGCACGATGGTGTTGCATGCGCCCACCTGGGCAGAGATGGGGTCCATGTTCTCCAGATGCTTCAGCACCTCCTGCTTGAGCGGCATGGTCACGCTCAAGCCGGAGAGCGGCACCTCGCGGATCACGGTAAGCAGGTCAGCAAGCTTGCTGGTTTGCAACGCCAAATACACCGCATTCACGGTTTCGCGATGGAACGCGGTGTTCAACATCAGCGGCGACAGGGAGTGCTTGATAGGATTGCCCACTACGCCGTACACCCGCGTCGCCGTATCGATCTGACTAATGCGATAGAGGTCGGTGAGCGTGCGGGCGTCAATCTGCCCGGGAGCCGTCTCCTCCCCCTGGGTGGCGGCAGCAAAGGTGAATACGCTGCCGGCGCGAATGGCCAGCACGCGGCTGATGACACCCTGATCGCCCATGCACAAGCCGATCATGTTCGCCATGTCACCGCTGCGCTCGAGAAAGTGCATCATGACCACGTTGTCGGCCAGGCACCTGGCGGTAGAAACAATCTTGATGAATTCCGGTTCGTAGGGCCGGATACGTTCGAAGATGCCATCCAGATCCTTGGTCGTCTGAAAATCGTGCCAGGAGACGATTAGCGCCGCGCCCCCGCTGCGCAATTTTTCCAGCTCCCCGGACTTAATAACCTCGGCCGTTTGCAGCTCCAGGTCGACCAGGTGAAAGCCTGAGGCGGTGGCTTTCTGCAGCACGTCCAGCTCGGCGGCGATCGTGCCCTTGAACTTACCCCCGTTGGCCTCGCGGCGGCAGGTGGCAACGGCCGTGACCACCCCGTTCTCCGCTAAAAATTGTTTGAGTTTGGGGAGCGCGGCGGCAGGTTTCTCCAGGTAATCGAGACGGAATTCCAGAAAGGGGCTGTCGCGCATGGCCACTGTCGCACGATCGATCATCTCCTCGGCCGTGGAGCCGATGATCGCCACGCACACCTTGCCTATGCGCGACCGCAAGTAATGCTGCGAGAGAGTGGAAGCAGCCGAATTCATGGCGACAATCTGGGCATCTTACCGGCCATACTCGCAGGATGCAACAACCGTATTATGGAAACAGGAGATGTTTGCCCTTGAATCCTTTATCAGCAGTAGAAACGACCGCGTTGCACCCTTGGAACCAGGACGGCGAAATCGATGGCCCGGGACTGGAAAGCTGGATCCAGGCTCGCTTGGCCTGGCAGCGCCGGCAGATCGACATGCTTTTGTCCGTGGCCGGCCACAAGACCCTGGAAAACACGCTACGCCCCTACGACGATGCCGTAGCCACGCTGAACGCCGCCGGCTCCCTGGCATCGCTGCTGGATAGCGTACATCCCGACAAATCCGTACGCGACAAAGCGCGGGAGCTGACCCAAACGGTAGCCGAGGCCGCAACCGCTCTGTCGCTGAACCAAGAGGTCTATCATGCGCTTGCAGCCGTGGATATAGCCTCGGCGGACCCGGCGACCACCCACTATGTCAGCCAGACTTTGCTCAACTACCGCCTGGCCGGTGTAGATAAGGACGAGGCTACGCGCGCTCAGCTACGCCTACTCTCCGATAAGGCGACGGAGATCTCACTTATCTTCGCCAAGAACGTACAGGAGGATGCAAACCAGGTTGAGTTACAGGATGCCGCGGAACTCGCCGGCTTGCCCGAAGACTACGTCCGCAACCATCCCCCGGACGCCCAGGGAGTGATCACGCTCAGCACTGATTATCCTGACATGCAGCCGGTGATGACCTTTGCGCGCAGCGCAGATTTGCGGCTGCGCATGTTCCGCGCCTACAACACCCGCGCCTATCCGGCCAACCGCCAGCTGCTGCTTGACCTGCTCGCGGTGCGCCAGCAGGTGGCCTCGATCCTTGGCTTCGCGTCCTGGGCGGACTTGGCGACCGCCAACCAGATGATGGGCTCGGCGGCCAACATGAAGAGGTTTATCGGCGAACTGGAGCAGGCTTCGCGCGCGGGTGCCGAGCGGGAATACGAGATGGTGCTGGCTTTTGCCCGTCAGCAACAGCCCGGCCTGGCATCTCTGAAGAGCAGCGACCGGGGCTACTGGTATGAGCAGTACCGCCGCCAGGCCTTTGCTTTCGATTCGCAATCCGTGCGCCCCTACTTTCCTTATGACGCGGTGGAGCAGGGCATACTCGACACGGCCGCGCGCCTTTTCCAGGTCAGCTTCCAAAGGAACCACCAAGCCGGCGTCTGGCATCCCCAAGTCGGCGCCTGGGACGTCTACGACCGCGGGCGGCTCTGTGGCCGGTTCTACCTGGATATGCATCCCCGCGAAGGCAAAGACAAGTGGTTCAGCGCCGCGCCTCTGATTCCGGGAATCGCCGGACGGCAACTGCCCGAGGTGGCGCTCATCTGCAATTTTCCCGGCGGCAAAGGCGATGACCGTGATCCCGGGCTGATGCAATACAGCGACGTGGTCACCTTCTTCCACGAGTTCGGCCACCTGATGCATGCCATCCTTGGCGGACAGCAATCATGGGCCGGTATCAGCGGCATTGCCACCGAAGGGGACTTTGTCGAAGTGCCCTCGCAGATGCTGGAAGAGTTTTTCCACGACGCCAGGTTATTGGCTTCGTTCGCCCGCCATTACCAAACGGGCGAGCCCATTCCAGCGCCATTGGTAGAAAAGATGAACCGGGCCAGCGCCTTCGGAAGAGCGGATGGAGTGCGCACCCAGCTCTTCTATACCAGCTACGCGCTCGATGTGCACAACCTCTCGCCCCAGGACCTGGATCTCGACGCGCTGTTGGAGGAAGGATACAGGCGCATGGTGCCCTATGAGTGGGTGGACGGCAATCGCATGTACGCGAGCTTTACCCACCTGGTCGGCTACACCTCGAACTACTACACCTACATGTTCGATAAGGTGATCGCACTCGACTGCTTCGGGCAATTCGACCGGACTAACTTACTGGAGGGCTCGACCGCCATGCGCTACCGGCGGACGATTCTCGAGCCCGGAGGATCCAAACCAGGCACACAGTTGATCAAGGATTTTCTTGGCCGCGAACAAAGGATGGATGCGTTCGCCGAGTGGGTCGGCGAGGAATTTGCCGGCGCCGCCGCGACAGGGGAGGGAAGCGATGGCATCAGCGAGCCTGCGTAAGGTCTGGCAAGGCAAGTGGGCGGTGGTGACCGGCGCCAGCGCCGGTATCGGCGAAGCCCTGGCGGTAGAGTTGGCAGAAGCCGGAGTGCACTTGGTGCTCACCGCCCGCCGCCGCGACCGTCTCGACGCGCTGGCCGAGCGGCTGCGCAGCAAGCATTCCATCCAAACCAAGGTGATTGTTGCTGACCTTACCCTGCCCGAGGCGCCGCAGCAAATTTTCGACGCCACCGAAGGAGCCGGCCTGAAGGTGGACGTGCTGGTCAACAATGCGGGTTTCGGCGAGTACGGCGAGTTTCTGCACTCCCGCATGGAGATGCAGCTGGACATGGTGCAGGTAAATTGCACGGCGGTGGTGCATCTCAGCCGCCTTTTTCTGCCCGCCATGGTGGAGCGGCGCCAGGGGGCGGTTCTGATTGTGGCCTCCACGGCTGCCTACCAACCGGTGGCGTACATGGCGACCTACGCCGCCTCCAAGGCCTTCGATCGCATGTTGGCCGAAGCCTTGGCTGAAGAAATGAAGCGCTATGGGGTGCGGGTGAGTGCACTGTGTCCCGGACCGACCGAATCGGAGTTCCAGCAGGTAGCCGGCAGCCGCGCGGACGAGTCGCGCAAGCCGCAATCGGCGGCGGAGGTAGCACGGCTGGGGCTGGAAGGGCTCGCGCAGGGTAAGCATTGGG
>Ga0302324_100007138_pt1 | contig 23852 bp, 23 predicted proteins | sample Palsa_T0_1_FD_201949 | JGI IMG/M metagenome (GOLD analysis project Ga0302324, IMG submission 201949) | Peat permafrost microbial communities from Stordalen Mire near Abisko, Sweden - Palsa_T0_1 | ecosystem: Environmental > Terrestrial > Soil > Palsa > Peat permafrost | place: Sweden: Abisko... | reverse complement strand
GCCCTTGCTCTGGCGGGCCCGGGGCGACATCCGGATCCACTCCAGCTCACGTCGCAACGCCTCCTGCCGGGAACGGTCGGCCTTGTCCTCACCGGCGAGGCGGGCCTGCTTCTGCTCCAGCCACGACGAGTAGTTGCCCTGCCAGGGGATGCCGGCGCCGCGATCCAGTTCGAGTATCCATCCGGCCACATTGTCGAGGAAGTACCGGTCGTGGGTCACGGCGACCACGGTGCCCGGATAGTCCTGCAGGGTGCGCTCCAGCCAAGCCACCGACTCGGCGTCGAGGTGGTTGGTCGGCTCGTCCAGCAGGAGCAGGTCGGGCTTGGACAAAAGGAGGCGGCACAGCGCGACCCGGCGGCGCTCGCCACCCGAGAGCGTGCTCACGTCGGCGTCGCCGGGCGGAAGGCGCAGTGCGTCCATGGCGATCTCGAACGTGCGCTCGAGATCCCAAGCTCCCGCCGCGTCGATCCGCGCCTGCAGCTCGGACTGCTCGGCCAGCAGCGCGTCGAAGTCGGCACCGGGTTCCGCGAAGGCGGCGCACACCTCGTTGAACCGGCCGAGGAGCCGCGCGCTCTCCCCGGCGCCGTCGGCCACGTTGCCCGCCACATCCTTGGAGGGGTCGAGCTGGGGCTCCTGGGCCAGATAGCCCACCGTGAAGCCCGGCGTCAACCGCGCCTCCCCGCTGAATCCGTCGTCCTGGCCGGCCATGATCTGCAGGAGGGACGACTTCCCCGAGCCGTTGGCGCCGATGACCCCGATCTTGGCCCCTGGGTAGAAGGACAGGTTGATCCCGCGGAGCACCTCACGGTCGGGGGGATAGAACCTCTTGAGGTCGCGCATGGTGAAGATGAACTGAGCTGCCATGCCGACCAGTGTGGCCCAGATCGCAGACCGGCCCGGACCCCGGCGCGACGGCCTCAGGATTCGACGCGACCGAGTCGCTCGGCCAGAAATGCCCGCTCGATGTCGTTCTCGCTCAGAAGCAACGCCTCCTGGTAGGCGAGCCGCGACTCCCCGGAGCGCCCCAACTGGCGCAGGAAGTCGGCGCGCGCCGAGGCGAGATAGCTGTAGCTGATCAGGAGAGGTTCGGAGTCCAGCGCCTCGAGCGCGGCCAGCCCGGCGGCCGGCCCGGCGGCCAGCCCGATGGCGACCGCCCGGTTGAGCGCAACGACCGGCGACGGCCAGATCTGGACCAGGACGTCGTAGAGCCCGACGATCTCCATCCAGTCCGTGGCGTCCCACGTCGGGGCGCGGGCATGCACCGCGGCGATGGCGGCCATGAGGGCGAAGCGCCCCGGCGGCCGGCGGCGGAGGGCCTGGCGAACCAGACCGATGCCCTCGCCGATGGCGGCGCGGTCCCACTGCTCCCGATCCTGGTCGGCGAGGAGCACAAGGTGGCCGTCATCGTCGAGACGGGCCTCGCGGCGCGCGTCGGTGAGCAGGATGAGGGCCAGCAGGCCGGCGGTGCCGGCGTCGTCGGGCAGCAGGGTGTGCAGGACGCGGGCGAGGTCGAGCGACCGTTCCACGAGGTCACGGCGGACCAGATCGGTGCCGAACGGCGCGGTGTGCCCGGTCGTGAAGAGCACGTGAACGACGGTGAGCACGGCGTCGATGCGGGAGGGCAGCTCCTCGACGGGCGGCACTCGATACGGGATGCGCGCCGCGGCGATCTTCTTCTTGGCCCGGGTGAGACGCGCCGCCATCGCCGTCTCACTGACCAGGAAGGCCCGGGCCACCTCGGCCGTCGTGAGCCCGCAGACGAGACGGAGTGTCAACGCGACCTGCGCGTCGGTGGCGATGGCCGGGTGGCAACAGGTGAAGATCAGCCTCAGGCGGTCGTCGATGATCCCGGGCGGGTGGAGCTCGCCGGGCTCGGGTGCCGAGACGGGCTCGACAAGCAACGGCAGGGCTCGTCGGTACGTGGACTGGCGCCGTAGGACGTCAATGGCGCGCCGCCGGGCCACGGTGGTCAGCCACGCGCCCGGATTCGCGGGCAGGCCATCGGTGGACCAGGCGGCGAGCGCACGGGCATACGCGTCCTGGACGCACTCCTCCGCCAGGTCGATGTCCCCGGTGACCCGCACCGTCGCGGCGAGCACGAACGCCCACTCGCGACGGTGCGCGTCGGCGACCGACGCCTCTACGGACGCGTGGGGGGGTCGACGGTCGCTCAGTCGAAGGTCCTGATAGGTCGGACCTCGACACCGCCGAACGGCATGGGGATCTGCTTCGCCAACGCCAGCGCCTCGTCGAGGTCGGTGGCTTCAACGAGGTAGTAACCACCGAGCGCCTCCTTGGTCTCGGCAAAGGCACCGTCGGTGACCACGAAGCCCCCGGAGGGGTCCGGGCGCAGCGACGTGGCGGTCGCCGTCGGCTGCAGGGCGTTGCCGCCCCGCAGGGCGGCGGCGTTGCGCTCGCCGAACACCTGATGACCCTTCATCATCTGGTTGGTCTCCTCTGCTCCCGACGTGCCCAGCGCTGACTCGTCCCCGTAAATGAGGATCAGGTACTCGGCCATGATGTGCTCCTTTGCTCCGTGGCCCCATCGTCGGGGCCTCACCGACTACGACGAGCGAAGGTCGCCCCGATCGACACCGGGCGCCCTTTTTTCGCGCTGGCCCCGGTCGGGCCCGGTGGGTCGGGACCAGTCTGCACCGCCCCGGGCGCTCCTGCCCCCCGATCTGACAGGATCGCCCCATGGCCTCCATCTCACTGCCGTACTTCCTGTCCCTCCCCGACGTCCCCGGCCCCTGGCCCGGGATCGTCGTGATCCACGAGGGCGGGGGCATCAGCCCTCAGCTCTTGCGGGTCTGCGAGCGATTCGCCGGGGAGGGCTACGCGGCCGTCGCCCCGGACCTCTTCTTCCGCAGCGGCGGCTCCGAGGCCGCCGACTTCGCCACGTTGATCGGTGCGCTCGTGCCCGAAGAGGCCCTCGCCGATGTGACGTCCGCCGCCGGCACCCTGCGAGCGGTCGGCGCCGCCCGGATCGGCGTGACGGGGTTCTGCATGGGTGGACGCTTCGCGTGGACCACGGCGCTGCACGGCCGCGGGTTCGACGCTGCGGTCGGCTTCTACGGCGGCGGCATCGCCGATGACCTGAGGCGGCCGCAGTGTCCGACGCTCCTGTTCTTCGGCGGCCAGGACCCCTACATCACGCCGGAGGAGATCGAGCGGGTGGCCGCCCACCATCCCGCTACCCTCGTCTACCCGGAGGCCACGCACGGGTTCATGCGGGACGGTAGCGACAGCTACGACGAGAGATCGGCCCACGACGCCTGGTCGCGCACCCTCGCCTTCTTCGGCGACCACCTGCGCGAAGGGATCTAAGCTACTCGCCCGATGAGCAGCCGCGAGGTGCCCCACACAGTGCAGATGCCGGCGTCATGAGCTACGAGCTCTCCGACGACCTGCTGGTCGAGGCCGACGGCCCGGTGCGGATCATCCGGATGAACCGGCCCGAGCAACTCAACGCCACCAACCACAGCCTTCACCAAGCGGTGGCCGCGGTGTTCCCGCAGATCGACGCCGACCTCGACGCCCGAGTGGCGGTCATCACCGGCAATGGGCGGGCGTTCTCCGCCGGCGGGGACTTCGAGTACCTCGACGAACTCACCCGCGATTCCGAGCTCCGGCGCCAGACCATCGTCGATGGCCGGGCGATCGTCACGGGCATGGTGAGGTCCCGGGTACCGATCGTCGCCGCCGTCAACGGCCCCGCCGTCGGGCTGGGCTGCAGCCTCGTCGCCCTGTCGGACATCGTCTACATCGCCCAGAGCGCCCACCTCGCCGACCCGCACCTGCTGGTCGGCCTGGTGGCGGCCGACGGCGGCGCCGTGACCTGGCCGCTGCTGACCAGCCTGCAGCTGGCCAAGGAGTTCGCCCTCACGGGCGACCGGATCTCCGCAGAGCGGGCCGCCCAGATAGGGCTGGCCAACCACGTCGTCCCCGACGACGAAGTGCTCGATCAGGCCCTCGCCTGCGCCCATCGACTCGCCAAGCTGCCCCGTCAGGCGTGCGAGGACACCAGGCGGGCGCTCAACATCCACCTCGAGCGGGCGGTGCTGGCCACCATCGACTTCGCGCTCACCGCCGAGGAACGCTCGTTCACCTCTCCCGAGATGCGGGCCAACCTCGACCGCCTGCTCAAGCGGGGCGAACGTTGAGACGCCGCCGGCCCACCAGGGCGCCGGGTCGGTAGGTCTCGACGCGATGGAGCTCGACGCGTTCCGTGAGTCCCTCGACCGTTGGCTCGACGAGCACCACTCCGATCTCGCCGCCGGCCATGCGGGCCTCGGGACCCTCGACGAGCAGATGGCTCACCTGGCCAAGGTGAAGAGGCTCACCTACGAGGCCGGTTGGATGCGCTACGGCTGGCCCGAACGGGTCGGGGGTCTCGGTGGCTCCAGCTTGTTACGCGCCTATCTGGGCGAGGCGTTGACCTCCCGTGACCTGGTCGAGCCCGGCATCTACTCCATGACCGAGGTTCTCGCCCCGACCATGATCGACTACGCCACACCCGAGCTGGCCGCGACCATGGTGCCGCGGCTGCTCCGCGGCGACGAGACCTGGTGCCAGGGATTCTCCGAGCCGGACACCGGCAGCAACCTCGCCTCCCTGTCCTGCCGGGCGGCACGCACCGACGACGGCTGGCGCGTCAGCGGCCAGAAGGTGTGGACCGGCCTGGCCCAGTTCGCCCAACGCTGTGTGCTCCTGACCCGGACCGGCACCACCGGGTCAGCCCACAAGGGCATTACGGCGCTGTTCGTCGACATGGAGAGCCCCGGCATCACCGTCCGACCGATCCAGACCATGCACGGCCCGCTGGAGTTCTGTGAGGTTTATTTCGACGACGTGGCGGTGCCGTTCGACCGAACGCTCGGAGAGGTCGGTCAGGGCTGGTCGGTCGCCATGGACCTGCTCCCCTACGAGCGGAGCACGTCGCTCTGGCACCGGGCCGCCTACCTGCACCGTCGGCTCCAGGACCTTCTCGACACGGCCCCGCTCGGCGCGCTCGACCCGGTCGACGTGGGCGCGGTCACTCAGCTCGTGCTGGCCTTCCGGGCACGGTCGCGCGCCACCCAGCACCGACTGGCCGCCGGAGAGCGTCTCGGGCCGGAGACCTCCATCGACAAGGTGCTCGTCGCCACATCCGAACAAGCGGTGTTCGACCTCGTCGCAGACACCCTCTCGGCAGAGGTGAGCGTCGGCCACGACCCGGCCAGCGAGCGATGGCGCAGCCAGTTCCTCTACTCGCGGGCGGCATCGATTTACGGCGGCAGTGCGGAGATCCAACGGAACATCATCTCGCGCCGGCTCCTCAGCCTCGGGAGCGACCGCTGATGGACGGCGCCGACCTCGAGCTCTTCGAGCGCAGCCTCCGCCACGCCACCGAGGAGCACAGCGGTCCCGCGCTCGACGCCGCGCTGGAAGCGCTCGGCTGGAGCGACGCCCTGGTGCTCGATCCGCGGGCGGCGATCTCGATCCTCTTCGAGCTCCAAGGCGCCGCCAACGCTTCGTCCTCCGCCCTCGACCAGGTGCTGCTGCAGGCCCTCGACCCTGGCGCCGCGACAAGCTCCGCCGTGGTCCTGCCGAGCGCGGGCCGATGGGGCGCACCCGGCCAGCTCCATGGCGATCGCGTCTCGGTGAGCGGGCTGGGCACCGCCGCGTTGGCGGCGCGGGATTCGGCCGTGGTGGTGGCCGAGAGCGGGGACAAGCAGGTCGTGGTGGTGGTCGGCACGAGCGCGCTCACGCGGCGGCCGGTGAGCGGCGTCGACCCGTGGCTCGGCCTGGTGCAGGTGACCGGAGAGGCCGCCCCAGAGGAGATCGGGTCAGGGGACTGGGGCGCCGCCGTGGCCCTGGGACGGCTCGCCCTCAGCCACGAGATCGTCGGCGCATCGAGGAAGATGCTGGACCTGGCCCGCCAGCACGCGCTCGAGCGGATTCAGTTCGGCACTCCGATCAGCACGTTCCAAGCCGTGCGCCACCGCCTGGCCGACACCCTGGTTGCCATCGAGACCGCCGATGCCATGCTGGACGCCGCCTGGCTGGACCGGTCGCCACCGACCGCTGCCATGGCCAAGGCTCTCGCCGGGCGGGGCGCCCGGGTGGCGGCCCGCCACTGCCAGCAGGTGCTGGCGGGAATCGGGTTCACCACCGAGCACGACTTCCACCGCTACTTCCGGCGAACCCTGGTGCTCGACCAGCTCCTGGGCGACAGCCGCTCGCTCACCAAGGAGTTGGGGGTGGAGCTCCTCGCCAGCCGCCAGCTGCCCCCACTGCTCCCGCTTGACGCCGCGTCGATCTGAGGGACCGCTCGGGCGCACTCGTCCTCCCTTCCGGGAGTGGGGCCGATCTCAACTCATTGCGAACAGGGAGAGGTTGCGATAGACAGGCAAGATCCGGTCGTCAGGTGGCGGCCGCGCGCTCGAAAGGGGGGCAATGGACAAGGTGCGCCAGCGAGTTCCGCCCGCGGCCGACGTACAGCGCAGGCTCTATGAGCTGATGGCGCTGATGAAGGCGGCCGATGATCGGCTCAGCAAGGGGATCGCTTCGGGCGAGCTCCTCTGCGTCTACTGGCCGCCGCGCGGCCAGGAGGCCATCGCCGCCGCCGTGGGCGTGTGTCTCCGGACCGACGACCAGCTCGTGACGACCTACCGCGGCCTGCACGACCTGATCGGGAAGGGCGTCCCGCTGGTCGAGATCTACGGTGAGATGCTGGGTCGAGCGGTAGGGGCGGGACGCGGCAAGGGCGGGACCATGCACATCGCCCGACCCGAGTCAGGTGTGGCCATGTCGACGGGGATCGTCGGAGCGGGACCGCCGGTGGCGGTCGGGCTGGCCATGGCGGCCCAGCGGAAGGGCTCGGAACAGGTCACCGTGGTCTGCTTCGGCGACGGCGCGACCAACACCGGCTCATTCCACGAAGCCGCCAACATGGCCGCCCTATGGGATCTTCCTGTGGTGTTGCTCTGTCAGAACAATCTCTACGGCGAAATGACCCCGGTAGAGCACACGATGAAGGTCAAGACGATCGCCGACCGGGCCCAGGCCTACGGGATGCCCGGGGTGCGGGTGGACGGCAACGATCCACTGGCCATGGTGGCCGCCGTCGAGGAGGCGGTGGACCGGGCCCGCAGCGGTGCCGGCCCGACCCTGCTCGACTGCGTCACCTTCCGCTTCAAGGGTCACTACTTCGGAGACCCCATGGCCTACATCCCGGCCGAGCAGATGGCGGCGGCCGAACTGGCCGATCCGGTCCCGACCTTCCGTGCCAAGCTGGCTTCGTCGGGAGTCTGCACCGAGGAGGAGCTCGGACAGATCGACCGGGGCGCGGTGACGGCCGTGGAGGAGGCGTTGGCGACCGTTCTCGCTGCGCCGCCGGCATCCGATGACGAGCTCAGCCGCGACGTGTACGCCGACATGACCAACAGTCCGGCGTAGAGGGAGGCAATGGTGGACGAAAAAGATATGTCGTACCGAGAGGCGCTGAACCTCGCCCTCGACCAAGCCCTCGCCGCTGACGAGCGCGTCCTGCTCCTCGGCGAGGACATCGCCGATCCGGGGGCCTCGGGTCCGACCAAGGACCTCTCGACCCGTTACGGGGCAGACCGGGTGCTGGACACCCCGATCTCCGAGGCGGGGATCGTGGGCACCGCCGTGGGCCTGGCGATGGGCGGCTTTTTGCCGGTGGCCGAGATCATGATCATGGACTTCATCGGCATCGCGGCCGACCAGCTCGTCAACAACGCGGCCAAGCTGCGCTTCATGACCGGTGGGCGGGTGACCGCCCCCATCACGGTGCGCACGCAGGTCTACGGCGGGCTCGGCACCGGCGCCACGCACTCACAGTCGCTCGAAGCCTGGTTCATGCACATCCCCGGGCTCAAGGTGATCGTGCCCGCCACCCCACGGGACGCCAAGGGCCTGCTGACCTCGGCGATCTTCGACGAGGACCCCTGCCTGGTCCTCGAGACGATCAGGCTGCAGGGCCAGCGTGGCCCGGTCCCGTTGGACCCGGGGTTCTCGATCCCCCTCGGCCAGGCGGAGGTCAAGCGGCCCGGCACCGACGTCACGCTGGTCACCTACGGGCGCAGCCTGCTCGAGTCGCTCGGCGCCGCCACCGCCCTGGAGTCCGAGGGCGTGAGCGCCCAGGTGCTCGACCTGCGGACCCTGGTGCCGCTCGACGTCCCCCTCCTGCTCGAGTCCGTGGCGGGCACCGGTCGGGCGGTGGTCGTGCACGATGCGGTGCAGTTCGCCGGCCCGGGCGCGGAGATCGCGGCCACGGTGCAAGAGGAGCTCTTCGACGTGCTGAAGGCACCGGTGGGGCGGGTGGGCGCCCGCTTCGTGCCCAACCCGGGCGCAACCGCGCTCGAGGCGCAGGTGTACCCGAGTGTCGACCGCATCGTTGCCGCCGTGCGGCAGACCTTCAAGACACCGGCTGCGCAAGGAAGCTGAGATGCCCGACTTCACGCTGCGGATCCCGCGGGTTTCGGTCGCGATCTCTGAGGCGACGCTCATCGACCAGCTGGTGGGTGAGGGGGGCCATGTCGAGGAGGGAAGTCCCCTCTTCGTGATCGAAACCGAAAAGGTCGAGACCGAGATCGTTGCCGGTGCGTCGGGCACGGTGCACTGGACCGGCGAGCTCCAGTCGGTCTACCCGGTCGGCGCGGAGATAGGAGTGATTGAAGAAGCGGGATGAGTCTCAGAGGGGAGTTCCGACCATGACGATCGATGCCGACCGCCGCCCATCGGAGGGGGTGGGAGTCGTGCCCTTCGCCATGCGCGATCCGCTGCACGTGCCGCGTGAGCGCTACTTCGACCGCGGGTTCTTCGACCTCGAGAAGCAGAAGCTCTGGCCGCGCGCCTGGCAGATGGCCTGTCGCCTGGAGGAGATCCCCGGGCCCGGTGACTTCGTCGAGTACGAGATCTGCGACCAGTCCATCCTCGTCGTGCGCCAGGACGACGGGTCGATCAAGGCCTTCCACAACGCGTGCCGCCACCGGGCCACACAGCTCGCCCAGGGATCGGGCCGGATGGCCAAGGGCCAGATCGTCTGCCCCTTCCACGGCTGGCGGTGGAACCTCGACGGCTCCATCTCCTTCGTCTACGGCCAGGAGGGCTTCGAGCCCGACTGCGTGCGCGCCGAGGACCTACGGCTTCCCGAGGTCAAGCTCGACACCTGGGGAGCCTGCGTGTGGATCAACATGGATCCCGAGTCCCGCCCGCTGGCCGAGGCGCTGGCCCCGGCCGCCGATCTCCTCGACGCCATCGGCTTCGGCAACATGCGGGTGTGGTGGTGGAAAGAGATCATCCTCCACTCCAACTGGAAGATCGCCCAAGAGGCCTTCCACGAGGGCTGGCACGTCATGCGCACCCATCCGCAGCTGACCATGGGAATGGGGGAGGACTACCCCGTGGGCGATGTGGAGTACACGACGTTCGAGAACGGCCACGCGCGCTTCCAGGGCCGCTTCGATCCCGCCGCGGGCGGGGTTGCCCAGGGCCGGGGGGCCGAACAGTTCCTCCAGCGGTCGACGACCCTCTGGGAGGGTCAGGACGCCATGACGCTCAAGCGCGACCTCGACGTCTTCATGGGGATGCGAAACCGGGTGCCGGAGGGCGCGGACTTCCCCACGGCGGCGATCGACGCCCTCTTCGAGTACTGGCAGGGCGCGGGCATCCCGGTACCGCCCAGAAACGAGGGCATGCGGCTCTGGGGCGGCGAGGTGTTCTTGTTCCCCAACTTCTTCGTGCTCCCCATGTACGGCAACGCGCTCTGCTACCGCATCCGCCCCTATGGCGACGACCCGGAGCGCTGCCGCTTCGAGATCTTTTCGCTGACCACCTACCCGGAGGGCCACGAGCCCCCCCGAGCTCGCCTGATGGGCCGTTTCGAGCCGGACGACACGGAGAACCTGGGCCTGATCCCGCGCCAGGACGTGCGCAACATAGAGCGCCAGCAGCGCGGCCTGCACTCGCTGGGCTTCACCGAGTCGCGACTGGCCACCGAGTGGGAGAGCCCCATCAGCAACATGCACATGGAGCTGGATCGCTACCTGGCCCGTTGAACGAGCCGGAGGGACGGCTGATCGGAGCTCGTCCGGGCTGGCGTCAGGCGTCCCGGCTGGCGTTCAGGGCGCGGCGGTGGCCCGGCTCGTCGGCCGGGGCAGCAACGAGGGCGGAGCGTCGGTATCCTCGACGATGTAGTTGTGCAGCACGCCGACCTCCTCCACCTCGCACACCACATGGTCGCCGACGACCACCTCGGGCGGGGGCGGCGGTGTGCCCAGCGCCACCACGTCGCCCGGGAAAAGGCTGATCCGATGGCTCACGTGGCTCAGCATCTCGCTCGGTGTGAAGCAGTAGTACCTGGTGTTGCCGGACTGTACCTGGGTGCCGTTCACCGTGGCCGTGATGGCCAGGCCCTCCATCACCCGCTCCTCGGTCAGGTCGCGGCGAATCCACGGGCCCCACGACGTGAACCCGTCCATGGACTTGCCGACCGCCCAGAATCCCATGGCCCCGTACTCCGGCGCCGTCAGGTCGTTGAAGACGCTCCAGCCGAAGATGGCGTCGTGGGCTTCGGCCGGCCCCGCCTTGCGCAGCGGTCGGCCGACCACCACGGCGAGCTCGGACTCGATCTGCATCGGTCCGGTCAAGACCGCCGGCATCTGGATCTCGACCCCGTCACCGCTGGCGTAGTTGGTCGCCTTCGGAAGCCACATCGGCTGCCGCTCCGGCGGGCGCGTCGTACCCGGCTCGATGAACCCGCCCATGACGTTGACGAACCGCACTCCTTCGAACGGGGCGCCGAGGACCACGTCCTCCATGGCCAGTGACTGCCCGTTGCGCCGTTGCTCACCGTAGAGGTCGCCGACGACGATGTGAAAGCGATCGCCCTCGACCTCGCCGAAGCACGACGTTTCACCGATCAGCGCACGTCCGAGAAGGCTCACGACGACCATCGTACGCGCAACCTACAGGATGGCACGGCTGTCCTTGAGGGCCTCGACCTCGGCCCAGGACAGGCCGAGCTCCAGCAGTACGCTCTCGGTGTGCTCGCCGTGCTCGGGGGCGCGCGACGGCCGGCCGGGCTGTTCGTCGAACTGCACCGGGGAGGGCACCATGGGCACCGAGACGCCGTTGCCCACGTCGACCGAGGTGACGTAGCCGTTGGCCAGCACCTGGGGGTCGGCCGGCAGCTCCGCCGGGTCCTGCCCGGGTACCCACTCGCCCTCGAAGTCGGCGAGCACGCGCCGCCACTCGTCGAAGTCCCGCTCGGCGAAAATTCCGTCGAGCCATTCGATGCACGCCCGGTTGTTCCGGCGGCGAGCGTCGATATCGGCGAAGCGCGGGTCGGTCGCCATCTCCGGCTGTCCGATCGCCTTGCACAGGTCCGGCCAGTAGCGATCCGGCGACAGCATCTGGAGCCCCACGAACCGGCCGTCCGAGGTTCGGTAGGGCATCATGAGGGGGTTGGGCATGTCGTACCGGCTGGGCATCACCCGATGCGACGCCCCTTCGTCGAGAGCGGCGTTCATGATGTCGACCTGGACCTGCCACATCCCCGAGGCGAGCAGTGAGGCGTCGACGAGGCTCGGTTCGCCCGTCGTGGCCCGCCGGTAGAGCGCGACGGCGATCGCGCCAGCGATGGTGAGCCCCCCGACCACGTCACCAAAGGCCGGTCTGGGTGACGCCGGCCACTCGGCGCCCGGCGCGGTGAACACATGCTGCATCCCGGTCCTGGCCCAGTAGGCGCCGGCGTCGTAGCCGCCACGCCCGGCATCGGGACCGCGGGGGCCGAAGGCGGTCCCTCGCACGTAGATCACCGAGGGGTTGTCCGCACGGACGTCGTCGAGGTCGATCCGCAGGTTCCGGCGCGTCTCGGCGCGCAGGTTCGTCACGAACACGTCGGTCGACTCGAGCATCCGGGAGAGGAGCCGCCGTCCTTCGGGGTGCTTGAGATCGAGGCCGACGGACCGCTTGCCGCGGTTGGCGGACTGGAAGCTCACGTCCACACCCTTGTGCAGCTTGTGCAGGCCAGCGGTGACCAGGCCGCGGTAGGGGTCCCCGGTCTCGGGGTGCTCGATCTTGATGACCTCGGCGCCCCACTCGGTGAGGACGGCCCCCGACATCGGTACGAAGACGTGGGAGGCCACCTCGACCACCCGCACGCCTGAGAGCAGCGGCGCCACAGCTGTCGCCCTATCCCCGCCCTGCGCTCACGAGCTCACCGGCGCTCCCCGGTCAACACACCTGCCGGCTGGTGCCACGAAGGGGGCGGATCCTCAATCCGGTAGAGGCTGGCGGCGTTGTCCCACAGGATCTTTCGCCGCACCCCCGGCTCGACATGCCCCAACCCCGCGTCGATCGTCTCCTGGATGTTGCCGAACAGGCAGGTGGTGTGCGGGAAGTCGGTCTCGAACAGCACATTGTCAATGGGCACGATGTCCAAGAAGTGCTTGGGCGCCACCGACTCGAACCAGTAGGTGACGTAGACGCTCTGGCGGAACAGGTCCGAGGGCAGGATGTCCCCCGGCTGGCGCTCCCGTCCGGGGCGGAACGCACCGAGCCAGCTGTAGTCGGTCGCCTCCAACATGAAGGGCAGCCAGCCGATGCCACTCTCGACCGACACGAACTTGAGGCCGGGATAGCGGTTCAGCACCCCCGAGGTGATGAGATCCGAGCACTGCACCCCGTTCTTCATGAACAGGCTTACCGCGGTATAGGCCTGCGCACCGTTGACGCCGTGCAGGGCGTAGCGTTCCGGGGTCGACAGCTCCAGCGTGTCTCCCGCGCTGCCGATATGGAAGTGGATCGGCAGACCCGCGTCCTGTGCCAGGTCCCACAGGGGGTCCCAGTGCGGAGACCCGAGAACGGGCAGGCCGTAACGTTGGGGCTCCCCGGTGAACAAGATGCCGCGGGCCCCGAGCGGGATACACCGCGCAATCTCCTTGACCGTCGCGTCGATGTCCCAAAAGGGCGTCGCCACCACCGGTAGCAGCCGCCGGAGGTCCGCCGAGGCCCACTCGACCAAGAAGTCGTTGTAGGCCGAGACGCACAGCAACTTCAACTCGTCACCCTCGAGCCTCAAGAAGTTCTCGCTGCCAAAACCACCCACATTGGGGTACAGGACCTGCGCCCAGATCCCGGCCTCGTCCATGTAGGACAGCCGGGCGTCAGCCTGGTAGGCGCCCGGGTGGCAGTCCTCATAGGTCTGGGGGTACTCCGGGGGGAACGTCGGCCATCCGGCGGGCGCGGTGACCCCGACCGGGGCGAGCCGCTCACCCTTGAGCACCCAGGTGTCCGCCGTGCCGTTGCGCACCACGTGCGGCACGTCGTCGCGGTACTTGGAGGGCACCCGTTCCGTCCATACGCCCGGGGGCTCGGTGATGTGGCTGTCCGCATCAATGATGATGTCCCGTACGACTGTAATTGTCGTCCCCCTCACCCTGCGATCCGGCGTCCGTCGTGCGGCACGCTGTCCCCCGTCAGCGCGTGGCGGCTCCTTTAGACGGTAGACCTCGGACGGCGTCGGGTCAAGGTGGCCCGAGATCGACGGCCGTGTCACCCGTCGATCCACCCCCGTCCCACCTGCTCGCCCTCCTCGACGGCAGTAACATCCTGGTCGACGAGCGCATTTCGCGGCGTCCGGAGGGGAGGGACCTCATGACCTCGGCGACGCAGCACCTCGTGAGCCTGGTCGAGGCCGAAGATCGCTACGACATCCCTTACGCCGAGCTCTTGCCGATCCAGCTGGACGCGGCCAACGAGCGGCTGCAGAGCCGAATTGTCGACATCCCCCTGCTGGCCAACCGCGCCGAACGCGGCGGCGTCACCAGGATCCAACAGCCCGGGGACCTGGTCACGCTGCTCTTCGCGCATACCACCTACAAGAGCTACTCCGAGGGTTGGCTCACGGAGGGCCGCTGGGACCGGATGGGCAAGTGGCTCCAGACCGTCTCGACCTACCCGGTCCACGGCGTCGACGCCGGAGGCGCCTTGAGCCTCGAGGACTGGCTCACACGGTTGGAGGCGAGCAACCACTTCGTCGCCTGCTCGAGCGGCACGACCGGCAGGCCCGCACTGCTGAGCTCATCCGAGGAGGATCTGGCGTTCACGGGGCGGACCAGTGTCGCCTCCTTCTCGTGGGCCACCGGGATCAAACCCGAGGGTGATCGCAAGCTCTTCGGCCTCGGACCACGGACCGCCGTCGCCCGAAACCTACGCATACGCCAGGCGATGATTGACGCCTTCGCATCGAGGGAGGAGCCGTTTCCCTTCCCGGGCGAGCCGATTACCGTCTCCTCGGTCATGGAGATGATCGCCCTGCGCCGACGGATTGCCGACGGCACCGCTCGCCCGGCCGAGATCGTCGAGTTCGAGAGCCTCTCCATCACGCGCCAGGCGGAAATGGATGCAGCGATCGGCCAGACGGTCGACGCGCTCATCGACAGCCGCGACCTGCGGCTGCTGGTGACGGGCATGTTCGGAACGCTGTATCCCATCGCGGAGCTCGTCCGGGAGAAGGGGTTCGGCAGCAAGGACTTCGACCCGGAGAACGCCCTGCTGACCGGAGGCGGGCTCAAAGGGACGGTTCTCCCCCCCGACTACAGGGAGTTCGTCCTCTACACGTTCAACATGCGCGCTGAGCACGTCTACCAGCTCTACAGCATGCAAGAGCTCAACACGCCCTTCCCGATGTGCGGCGCCGGCCGCTATCACGTGGCGCCCTGGGTCATGGTGCTGCCGCTGGACGCGAGCGGGGAGCAGCTGCTCGACGCGAGCGACGGCGAGATTGCCGCGCGGGCGGCCTTCTTCGACATCTCCCTCGACGGTCGCTGGGGCGGGGTGATCTCCGGTGATCGCATCACCGTCGACTTCGGCGCGTGTCGGTGCGGCCATCAGGGCCCGACCATCGGTCCGGAGGTGGCGCGCTACGCCGACCTGCCCGGCGGCGACAAGATCAGTTGTGCGGGAACCATCGATGCCTACCTTCGAGGTGTTTCGTGAGCGCCGTGGCCGAACCCGAAGCCCACGCGCTGTCCGCTCCTCATTTCGTGCGCGGGCGGCTGGTCGAGGAGGAAGCCGTGCGCTACCGCTCGCGGGACCTGGGCGCGGACTTCACCACCCCCGCCCTGGACCTCGACGCACTGATCACGCCGCGCTCCGAGCTGCCACCGCTGCTCGACGTCAAGCTGTCGGAAATCGTCGACTTCATGATCGAGACGGGCGAGCGCCTCGCGCTGGATCGCAACCCTCACCTGCAGCAGTGTCTCGATCGGCTGGCGGCGACCAACCCCCTACCCCGGCGCATCGTCGAGAATCTTTACCGCAGCGCGCCGCAGCAACTGAGCAGGGAGAGCATCGAGGCGAAGATCCACGCGAACTTCGCCGAGCCGGCGGCCCTCGACGGCTGGATCACACGCGTGGACGCCTACGGCAACACGGGCGCCGTCCGCGCCTTCCCGCCGCGCATGATCCACATGCTGGCAGGCAACTCGCCGGCCGGTTGCATCGCCTCCATCGCCCAAGGTGCCCTGGTCAAGGCGGTCAACCTGTTCAAGATGCCCTCCAGCGACCCCTTCACCTGCGTGGCGGTCCTGCGCACCATGGCCGAGATCGACCCCGACCATCCGGTGGTGCGCTCAATGTCCGCCGTCTACTGGCAGGGCGGCGATGAGCTGATAGAGCGGGCCCTCTATCGTCCGCAGTACTTCGACAGGATCGTCGCCTGGGGTGGAGGGGAGGCCATTTCCAACGTGATCAAGTACCTGGGGCCGGGGATCCAGTTGGTCTCGTTCGACCCCAAGTCTTCGATCTCCATGATCGGACGCGAGGGTTTCGCCTCCGACGAGACCATCGCCGAGGTGGCCGAGCGCACCGCCGCCGACACCACCATCTTCAACCAGGACGCCTGCCTGGCCAGCCGCTTCGTCTTCGTCGAGGGCGAGCGGGCGCAGATCGAGAAGTTCTGCTCCGTCCTGGTGGAGCGGCTGGGTGTTGACCGCGAGCTGGCCTCGGCCGTGGCACCGCCCCTGCCGATGGACATGCGCGAGGAGATCGAAGTCATGCAGGCCATGGGGGACGACATGAAGGTCTGGGGCGGTTTCGACGGCCGTGGCCTGGTTGTCCTCTCCGAGGAGCCCGTGGAGTTCCACCCGTCCAACAAAACCTCCAACGTGGTCATGGTCCCGTCGCTCGAGCACGCCATCCGCTACGTCAACGTGGCCACCCAGACCATCGGCGTCTACCCGTTCGAACGCAAGGCGGAGCTGCGCGATCGGCTGGCCAGCGCCGGAGGTCAGCGGGTATGTCGCCTCGGCACGGCGAACGGCTACGTTCTCGGAAGCCCGCACGACGCCATGTACGCCCTCCAACGCTTCGTCCATTGGATGAGCGACGACGACATCGAGAGCTGAGGTCGCCGTCGGAGGGCGTTCGTGAGTTCCCGGACGGGCGGGGGAAGGGGTAGGCGTGGCGCTGCAGCCGTTCACTATCCGCATTGACGACGATCGGCGCGCGCTGCTGGACGAACGGTTGCGCACCGTCGTGTGGGCCGACGAGCCCTCTGGAGCGGAAGACTGGCGTTACGGTGTCGCCGGTCCGTACCTGCGGGAGCTGGTTGCGTACTGGCGCGAGGCCTACGACTGGCGCGTGCATGAAGCGGCTATGAACCGCTGGCCTCAAGTGCGCGGCCAGATCGACGGAGTGACGGTGCATGCCCTCTACGAGCGAGGCTCGGGTCCTGCACCCCTACCGCTGGTGCTGACCCATGGGTGGCCGTGGACGTTCTGGGACTTCGCAAAGGTCATAGAGCCGCTCGCACACCCCGAACGCTTCGACGATGATCCCGCGGACGCGTTCGACGTGATTGTTCCCTCGCTGCCAGGTTCGGTCTTCTCCTCGCCGTGTCCCGCCGGAGTCGGGTGGAGCCAGACCGCCGGAGTATGGGTGAAGCTCATGGACGAGCTCGGCTACCAGCGGTTCGGGGCGCACGGGGGCGACTCGGGTGCCTACGTGACCGCGCAGCTTGCCCATGCCTTCGCCGACCGCGTGCTCGGGGCGCACCTGACCTTCCCTGCCCTACTGGGCGCCGACCTCGCAGCCATCACACGGCAGGACTTCGCCCCTGACGAGGTCGACTACTTCGACCTGGAGTATCCCAAGCCCTACAATTTGACGCATTTCCTGACCCACACGCTCGAACCGCAGACTCTCGCGTGGGCGATGCAGGACTCCCCCGTCGGGTTGGCGGCGTGGATGCTGCAACGGCGGCGGGCCTGGAGCGACTGTGACGGTGACGTGGAACGCTCCTTCAGCAAGGACGAGTTGATCACCAGCTTCTGCCTGTACTGGCTCACGGGCACCTTCGCTGGTTCGGTGCGCTACTACGCCGACTCTTTCGCCATGCCATGGACACCCGCCCACCATCGCCGACCCACCCTCGAGGCTCCGACCGGCGTGGCCGTGTTCCCGCGGGAGCTCGTGCACGTTCCGCGCGCCCTGGCTGAACGTGAAGCGAACCTCGTCCACTGGACCCGGATGGAACGTGGCGGCCACTTCGCACCCGCCGAGGAACCGGAGCTCCTCGTCGACGACCTCCGCGCCTTCTTTCGTCCGTTACGCGGCACGTAGCCGCGCCGGGCCCGACCTGGTCGGCACTCGAACCGCCGTGGCCAGGGCGGGGATGCGTACAGACTCGCCGCGGGAAGTCCCAGATGCAACGCTGGTGGTCATGACGAACATAGCAAAGCGACTTGCCCAAGGTGCCGGTGACGATGCTGCCGTGGATGACCCCAGTGGTCGGCTGGCCGCCTATATGGCGAAGACCCAATCAGCCCTCGATCTTCTGGCGATGGTGACCCTGTGGCTTGTCGTCGTTCCCCCGGGGGACTTCAAGTACGGCACGGCGGCGCTGATCGGACGCGTTGCGCTCTCGGTCGTCTACGGGATCGACATGGCGATCCGTAGCCACCTGGCCAGGCGCCATGTGTCCTACCTCGTCACCCATCCGATCGGGGTACTCTCCGTCTTCGCGCCACCGGTGCGGGTGGTCTTCAGTCTTCGGTTGGTCAGGTCGATCTTCCAGCGCGGGAACCTCGGTCGTTTCCTGTTGGCCGCGGCGGTGATGGTTCTGAACGGCGCCATCATCGTGTATCTCTACGAGCGCCACGCACCGGGATCCAACATCCACACGCTCGGTGAGTCCGTCTGGTGGTCGTTGGTGACCGTGACCACCGTCGGCTACGGGGACTTCTACCCGGTGACGGTACAGGGACGAGTCACGGCCGGGTTCGTCATGGCGATCGGAATCCTCACCCTGGCGGTCGTGACGGCACAGGTGGCGTCGAGCTTCATGACGCAGGGGCCAACCGGACCGAGAGGTAGGGCGCCGGTCGATGGGCGAACGCCTGAGGCGATGCTCGCCGAGCTCGATCAGCGACTTGCCCGCATCGAGAGCCTGTTGACCGCGAGTGTGGTGACACGCGCCCAGTCCGGAGGGAGCCCGGGTGCGGAGTGAGGGTGCGCACCGACGGCCCTCTCCCCGGCATCGCGTCAGCCTGGGAGGGATCCCGTCTCCATGGTGGCGAACAGATCGACTCCCTGATCGGCCGCGTAGGCGACGAGTATTCGGCTGACAAGTCCGGACAGCGCGTGGCGATCCGAGGACGGCACGCGGTCCAGAATCGCCGAGACGTCCGCCTCGAACCGGGTGGAGACGTGCGCCACGAGCGACCAGCCCTGGTCGGTGAGGTTCACCAGCACGAGTCCCGATAGAGCCCGGCCAGAGCGTGCTCGTTCTCGGTGCAACCGGTAACGCCGGGACCATGGCTGTCCAGGTGGCGAAACGGCTCGGCGCGGGACGAGTGGGCCCTGGGCGCGACCTCACCCGCCTCAACGCACTAGCTGCCATAGGTGCAGACGAGGTCGTCCCTCTCACCGACGACCCCGACGTCACGGCAGGAGCGCTCAGCAACGCGGCTGCCGACGCGGACATCGTTCTCGACTACCTGTGGGGCACGCCGGCGCAGCCAGCCATCATGGCTCTCCTCAGTCAACGGTCCGACCGCAGCCGGGCGATGAACTGGATTCAGATCGGTGCGATGGCTGGTCCTACGATCGAACTGCCGTCGGTGGCCCTGCGGTCTGCCAACTTCCGCCTCCAGGGAAACGGTCAAGGTGCCGTCTCGACGAAGGTGTACCTCGCCGAGCTCCCCTCACTCGTTGACGAGATCGACGCCGGCACCATCGCGGTCAGTGCGGACCCTCTGCCCCTCGTCGATGTCGAGAGGATCTGGGTACGGGCAGACGTGCCAGGTGTGCGAACCGTACTCGTGCCATAACCTCTGCAGCGGGCCGTCGGCGTGCACCACCGACGACCGGTGCGGTGCGTCTAGCCGGCAACGGTGACAAGGTCGCCCACGGCGAGCTCGGAGAAGGCCACAGCAGCGGTCGACACGGGGAGCTCGACACAACCCAGACTTTGGGGATGGCCGTACGAGGCCCGTACGAAGCCGTGCACCGCGTCGCCGCCGTTGAAGTAGTTGATCCAGGGCACGAGGTCGTCATAGGTGCTTCCGTCCGGGTTGGTGCCGGTCATGTAGTTCTCGACGTACCGCACGTAGATCGGGTAGGTACCAGTTGCCGTCGGATCCTCGGAGATTCCTGTGTTGGCCGGCGAGGTGAGCACGACCGAGCCGTTCTCCCACAGGGTGAGGGTTTCGGGCAGGGTCTCGGTCACATAGACATAGGCGTACGGGGAGGGATCGAGCTGATTGGCGGTCGCGGCGTCGAGCAGCGCTGACCAGGTAGAGGCGTTCATGAGTTGGGCGACGCTCTCATCGTCGCTCCGATAACCGTCGTAGTTGGGTTGATTGGCCTCGAATTCCATCAGGGCACCTTTGACCATCGTCGTGGGCGTGCCCGGAGACCACTGGGCTTGCAGTGCCGCGGGGATCGACGCCCAGCGCCACGAGAAGGTGCCCTTGAGCGGATCGGAGATTGTGGCCACCTCGCCCGCGAAGGTTGTGGGCATCGCGACACCTGGGTCGGGGACGAAGTTCAAGGGAAGGTAGTGCAGCTGGGCGAGGATCTGCTCGACGCGCAGGAGCGAGCCTGGAGCCACACTGAAGTGATACGAGGTGCTCATCGTCGCCGCGTCGGTGGTGGCGGAGGCGGTGTTGGTGGCACCGACGACCGACACCACGCGGTCAAAGCCCACCCTCACCGCCGTGTCGGGTCCGAATCCGAAGCCAGCCGGGGTGAAGACCAGCGTGTCGGGTCCAGGTTCCGACCAGTCGCCCACCACATCGGGTGAGAGCGTCGGTCGGGTGTTGCCGAGGACCTGGGCCACCGGTTCGGCAAACGTGAGCGTGATGGGGCCATCGGTCGTCGCGGTCGCGCTTCCCGGCGCGGGCTGGGCCAGCACGACCGGTGTTCGTCCGCTGGTGGCGACGAACCAGGTCACCGGGGTCATGCGGGCGGCGATCGTCTCCCAGCTCCGGGGTGCGGCCGCCACGTCGAGGGAGCCGGCGGCTAGGTCGGTCGGCACGGCCAGGTCGGCGACCGTGGTCGCCTCGGGAAGATGGATCGTCGTGGTCGGCCCGCCCTCGGCGCTGTAGGCCACGACGCTGACCGGGTGGTCGAAGCGCACCGGCACCTGTCCATGCCGCGATGCCGCCTCCACGCGGCTTGACGGCGTCGACACGGGGGTCCGCACGACCGTGGTGCTCGAGACGCTCGGACCGAGGAGCCAGCCCAGCCACGAAGGAGCTGCAGCGCGCACCATGACGCGCACGACCTGGCCCTGGGCCAGCTTGGATGCGGGAACCAGACCATCGGCGTCATCCACCAACGCGACCGTCCGCCCTCCGCTGGTGGCCCATTCCCCCGTCACGACCGTTCCGAGCCCGCCCACATGCACCTGCACCAAGGCCTGGCCCGACGTCGAGATCGATACATGGGGCCGGCCCAAGACCAGGGCGAGCACCACGCCGCCGCCAGCCAGGACCACGACAGCACCAGTGCCGATGGCGAGACGAAGCGGCCACCGGCGGCCCTTCGTCGATGGTTCGCTCATGTTCTCGCGTCCCTGCTCCGTGAAGCCCCTGGGTTAGCCGTAGCGTCAATGCTGTCACTGCCGGTCACCCAATTGGTCGCGCCCACACATTGGCCCGTCACCACCAACTAACTCGTCACGCATCAACTGAGCGGTCAGAGTCAACCCGGGAGACCGACGAAGGTCGGCGACGTCACCCGAAGGACGATCCTCGGCGACGTCACGCAGCACGCAGCACAGATATTGCCCCGGACGGGTCCTCGGTAGCTCGGGAGTAGGGATATACGCGGCTTTCCGCTGCCGCTCAATGAGCCGGCTGCCGATCCGCCGTCTGCTCGAACTCCTCTTATTTCTTGACCGCGTCCTTGAGCTTTTCTCCGGCCTGCTTCAGATTGCCAACGACCTTGTCACCCTTGCCCTCGGCCTCCAGGGCGGGGTCGGCGGTTGCCTTACCGGCTGCCTCCTTGACGTGCCCCTTGGCTACCTGGGCCTTGTCCCGTGCCTTGTCGGATGCGCTCATGAAGCCTCCTTTGACTCGTTCCCCTTGGTACCCGATCGGACCCTCGGCAAACGGAAGACGACGAAACCCCGCCGATTCAAGAGAGGCGGGGCTTCGTCTGTCCCAGCAAGAGTGCGCGGTGGCCTAGCTCTTATCCCTCTTGCCCCAACCGTAAACTTGTACCCTTGGTACCCCTATTGCAACGTCGAGAATCCATCGGGAGCTGCATCGCCGCCACCGATGACCGAAGGGAGTGCGCTCCCGGGCTACGCCTCAGAGCGGTGCTCGGGGCAGACGTGCCCCTGGTCGGTGTTGGTCCAGCCCTGTTCTATGGCGTGCGCCCGAACCCGTTCATCGAGGGACTGCTTTCCGCCCGCTTCCACCTCCATCGGCATGCTCATTTGCCGTCCGCACTCGTCGCACGAAATGACATTGCCCTTGACAACCATGTCAAGACCCCCTTCCACTTCCTGCCGGGTCCTTCTGGGGCTCGACTCCAGTGTGATCACGCGAGGTTGAGCCGCTTGACCGTCGACATTCTATTGGTGACTCGCAGCGAGAACTCGACGGGGGGGGACGAGGGTTCCTCCATACGGGCGGGGGTGAAGCAGCCCGAGATCGACCGTGGCCGGGCGGCGGCGCTGATGAGGGTCGATGCGCGTCTGACCTTGCGATCGCGTTACTTCTTTGGGCTCCCGACTCCGATACCGAGCCGCCGTGACCGCCTTGCTCCGACGCCCCACCACATCTGTGGTGCCTGCGAGAGACCCTCCCACTGGGGCACCTCCATGGGGGCGGGCTTCCTAGCGCCTACTCTCAGCTCCACTATGGGCATCAGAAGCTCCGCCGTTCAAGGAGAGAAGCGCTGGCCGATGGCCATCACGCTGCTCGTCGCCATGGCCCTGCCGTTTCTGCTTCCTGCGAGATTCAGCTTGGGGCCGAGGTGGATCATCCCGGCGGTCGAAGCGCTGCTTTTGGTGGCACTCGTCGTCGCTGATCCGGGTCGCATCGATCGCCGGTCGACCTTCATTCGAGCACTCTCCCTTGGGCTCGTCTTTATCCTGGTGTTTGGAGCTGCCGCAGTCACCATCCGACTCGTGGTCGATCTCATCAGGGGCGGACCGGAGACGAACTCACCCGGTCAGCTTCTTCGAGTGGGCTGGCTCACGTGGGTCTACGTCATCATCTCGTTCTCCTTCCTCTACTGGGAACTTGACGGCGGTGGTCCAGAGGCCCGCTCCCGTGCGACTCCGGAGTACCCGGATCTGGCATTCCCAGAGCATCTCAACCCTCGAGTCACTCGACCGGGGTGGCGACCCGAGTACTTCGACTATCTGTATCTTGCCTTCACGAACGCCCTCGCCTTCAGTCCAACCGACGTGATGCCGCTTTCGCGTTGGGCCAAACTGGCAATGGCGATCGAAGCAACGGCGTCTCTCATCATCGTGGGACTGGTGATTGCCCGGGCGGTCAATATCTTGAAATAGCCCTGCGGGGTTGAGCCACTCATTCGGTTATGGGCGACTCCCGTTCAATCGGTGCTTTTCGCATCGGCGCTGGGGCTGACGGCGATGCTGAGAGCGACAAGGGCGAGCAGGATGACGCGCGAAGAAGACCAGCGGATAGCCGATGAGTACGTGCCGGATCTGACTGCTTGCGAGGCCCTGCTCTAAACCGTCTGCTGACTGCGCAACGGCGACCACGAACGTGAGATCGAAAAACAGCTCCAGGGGAGTCGCAGAGCGGTGCTTTTCGTCTGGGTCCCTCGCTGACATGCTGCCAAGAAGTTGCACCCGTTCATCATTTCAGCTCTGATCCGCCGCACCTCGCACGCAGAGCTGAGGTTGGCGCAACGGACCTATTGGGGAGCGAAACGCAGGCTCACCCCGATCGCTCCACGTTCCATTGAGTTGATAGAGCCCACTTCTCAGCACGGCTGGTGATCTCGTCGATTACTGCCGACTTCGCTTGGGCGTAGTGGTTCATCGTTGGCCAATCGGTCTCGGCCAGGGAGGACTTGAGCTGTGCGTACAGACGCCGATCCTCCTCGGACGTTCGCAACCAGTCACGAAACAGAACGTGTCTGCGCTCCCAATCGCTCCCGGCCCCACAGACGTGAATCTGCACATCGAGGTCCGGTGTACGCAACATTCGGTGCATGGGCTTTCGAACACGGAGCACGTAACCAGCCTCTACCAGTAACGGCAGATACTCGTCCTCACGCTGAGGATCGGGCACTGCGACCTGAACATCGATGACGGACTTCGCACTTAGTCCAGCGACCGAGGTGGA
>Ga0302324_100007135_pt1 | contig 23856 bp, 22 predicted proteins | sample Palsa_T0_1_FD_201949 | JGI IMG/M metagenome (GOLD analysis project Ga0302324, IMG submission 201949) | Peat permafrost microbial communities from Stordalen Mire near Abisko, Sweden - Palsa_T0_1 | ecosystem: Environmental > Terrestrial > Soil > Palsa > Peat permafrost | place: Sweden: Abisko... | reverse complement strand
ACGTACGAGCGTATCTTGAAGAATCTCGCCGGACGCGATGTCAACATCCACTGGGTAATCACGCGGGCGATGCTCGAACGGCAATCTTATCTCGAAGAGTATGTCTCTTTCTGGAGCGGCCAGGCGGAGGTGAATCGAATCTGGGTGAGCGTCTACACGCCACAACTTGGCGAAGAAAGTCCTGAAATGCTGAAGCCGCACGACCGTGAAACGCTGGCCAGCGAATTGCCGCGACTCGCCGTTCGCCATCCAAAGTTGCTATTCAACAAGGGACTGGCGAAAGCCCTGCTAAGCCCGCCAGCCAGTCCCAAAGATTGCTTGTTCTCGAAGATGTCGGCAAATTATTCTGCCGATCTGCGAAGCCGGGTCGAACCCTGCGTTTTCGGCGGATCACCGGATTGTTCGCAGTGCGGTTGCGCGATCAGCAGCGGCTTGCACTGGGTTCGTGGGGAATCGGTTGCCGGCCCGCTTAAGGTTGATCACTTCATTCAGGGTTCTATCAATGTCGGCCGATTGGTAAACCGATTTCGTCCGAGTTCGTCGGAGCCTCCACGATGGCAAATCTCCGGAGAACCTGAAGCAAGCATCGGTCAAGACTAGTCCTTACTAGCCCCCATTAACCCTTGTTGTGCTTGAAGAACTCGACTTGACGGAGACGCTTCTGGGCTTCCGCTTTCGTTTTGTAAGGCCCGCCAAGATTTTTCCCCTTCTCCGACAGCACTTTGTAGCCTTCCTTCACTTTTCTGATCATGGCCGCATCCTCCTTCGCTCATTTTCGATAAACGAGTGGGGAACGCAATACAGCGCAATCTGTACCGTGATCTGTACGAGGCCCAAGGCCGCTAAGGGTTGGTAACCTGAATGGAAACGCTTGCGGCGCGCAGCGGGACATATTGTTTGTCCCAGGCATCATGCAAAGAGCTTTCCGCGTAAGCGTCCGCGGCGGCGCGGTCGCGGAATTCGATGGCAAAGGCGGCATTGAAATCCCGCGGCTCCAGGCGATCGGCCTTCATCCATACGTTCGTAACCCCCGGTACCCGAGCTGCAACGTCCTTCACCCCAGCAAGCACTCGCGCTTTCTGGTCGTCCGAGACCCCGGGCAGCCACTTGATCTCCACGACGTGGATGATCGTTTTCGGCTGGCCAACGCGGTTCTGACCGGCGACGTATCCGCCGGCGAAGAGCGCCACGGCCAGGAGCGCGGCGGCCGGACCTTTCGTAGCGTAGGTAGTAGGAATCTGCATGACATTCTCCCCATGTCGTTCGATGTCGTTTGATGCGCGGGGATGAGTGTAAGCAAACGCGCCGTAGAAGAGCAAGCGGCCCCTCCCTCACAAAGCAGACGTTCTACTTCAGAAGCAATGCCGAAATGGATGTTGACCCTGGCAGCATTGAGCCGTACGCTCCGACTTCGGCGAGCGGACGGCTTCGAGCGTCGTGACCGAGCTTGGTCGAGGAGGAACGCGATGCACTGTTCGTCCTGCGGGGCCAGCGTGGCAGATGGAACAGCTTTTTGTGGTGCGTGTGGACGACCCATCATTGGTTACAGCGTCGGAGCGGCGCCGGGCGTACCGACGGGGATACCGGGCGCCGCAGTGCCATACGCGGCCGCGCCCCTTGCTGGTGCTGTCGTGTATGCGGGTTTCTGGCTGCGAGTCGCGGCCGCTCTCATCGATGGCCTGGCGATCGGAATCCCCCTGGGTGTTCTGTTTTTCGCAACGATCCTAAGCATGGTGCCGGCGCTTGTGCAGATGGGGCAGGCTGCAAACCCAATGCTGGTTGTGGGGATCCTGTTGCCGCGAGTGCTCTTTGCGTTGGTTGTGTATGTAGTCGTCAGCTGGCTCTACCGGGCCGCCATGGAAAGCTCCTCATGGCAGGCGACGCTTGGCAAGAGGGCTTTGGGACTGGACGTGACGGACCTAAACGGAAATCGCGCGACCTTTGGAAAAACGAGCGGCCGGTTTTTCGCCGGGCGCGGCATCGGCTATTTTGTAGGAATCTACTTTCTCGTGAGCTGCATCCTTATAGCGTTCACGGAAAAGAAACAAGCGCTGCATGACGTCATCGCCGGCACTCTGGTGATGAAAAAGGCCTAGAGAAGGCTGACGGCGAGGAGAACTCTGGCCCTGTGAACGAAGTCCAACTGCGGTGCCCGAGCTGCGGAGCGAATCTGGCCGAGGGACAGGAAATCTGCAGCGCCTGCGGTCAAGCGGCGAATGACGACTCTCTCGCTCAGAGCGGATCTACCGAGCGTAGCAATGCGGGGAGAGCGCGGCCGGTCGTCTACGCTGGCTTCTGGCTTCGCGCCCTGGCCTATACGCTCGACTCCCTCCTGGTCGGAATCGTTATTGGATTCGCGGTACTGAGGCCGCTGATGGAACGCGCTGGAATCCCGCAGGATAATCCGTGGGTGCTGTTTACGGGAAACAGCCGGCAAATCGTCGCCATCAATCTGTTGGTGGCCATGGCGGGCTGGCTTTACTGGGCGCTGCTTGAGAGTTCTGCGTGGCAAGCAACTTTGGGAAAGAGGGTATTCGGGCTGCAAGTGACCGATCTAGCGGGGCGGCGGGTGAGTTTTGCGCGCGCCTCCGGGCGGCATTTTGGAAAGCTCATCTTTCCGGGATTTATCCTGGCAGGCTTCACGGAAAAAAAGCAGGCGCTTCACGACATGATGGCCGGCTGCCTGGTGATTCGGAAGCGCTAAAACCAGCGAGAAGAGGGCGTCCCCGTATAGCGGGCCGGACAACGGCGCCCGAACCTTAACACTCGGATGGTACGGTTGAAGTGAGAACCCATAAGTGTCCATAATGAACAGCGCCCTTTTGCTCGATATTACCGTTCCTTTCCGCGCGAAGCGCACGGCGGAAGCTGAGGTAAGGCATTGTTCAATTCCCACATTTCCGCATTTAGAAGTCAGGCGCTGATTGGCGCCTGCTTATTCCTCTTGGGGATGTGGCTGGCGTACGAGGCGGGCGAGAAAATCCTTGCGGGGGAGACGCAAACGCTGTTGTTTGCGGCGCTGGCCATTGGGGGCTGCGTCGCGGCTCTGCGGATTCTGCGAAGCTGGCGCGCCGGGTTCTACTTTTTTTTCTGTTGGATGATGGTGGAGGATCTTCCCCGAAAGTACATGGGGAATAATCTGGCACTGTTTTTCGGCAAAGACATACTGCTGGCGCTTGTGTATGTCGCTCTGCTTCGCGAAATCCTCCAGGGCAAGGAAAAAACGTTCCGGCCTCCTTTTCTTCTGTTCTTCAGTTTGTTTCTATGGCTGGGCGTTTTGCAAGTCTTCAATCCTAACTCGCCGCACGTCCTATACGGACTTCTGGGCTTGAAGATCTACTTCTATTACGTGCCCCTTATGTTCGTTGGATACGCTCTCGTGAGGGATGATGAGACCCTGCGCAAGTTTCTAATGGTAAACGCGGCCATTGCCGCAGTGATCGTCTGGCGTCGGAGTTATCCAGGCTTTGGCAGTCCCCTCCTTTCTTAATCCCGCGAATCTCGCACCGGAACTTCAAAATTTAGGAAACCTCTACAAAATCACGCCGATCTCGGGTCAATCTTTTTCGCTGCCGGCGTCTATTTTCGTCAGTGCAGGACGCTTCGCGGCATACCTGATCGTCGCGTTCATAATGCTTTTAGGCACAGCCGCCTATCTTCTGCTGTCGCACTGGCGCAGAGGACGGACGATTGTATTTGGCTCGATTGCGATGTTGGCTGTGGCATCCCTGCTATGCGGCGCGCGCGGTACCGTGATTCTCAACATTTCGAGCGCGGCTGTGCTACTGATCGGGGTTTGTTGGGGTGCGCCGAATCGCAAGCACGAAGCGCATCGCTTGAATCGGGCTATCCGTCGGTCCGTGATTTTCGCTGGGCTGGGTCCGGCGTCACCTTCAAGGGCGATCTCTCGGCGGCCGGACATCGCGGGTTTCGTCCGGGTAAAAATATCCCGCTGCCACCGTCGCGGTGGCGAGAAGGATGACCACCACAAGCGCGACCCATGCTGCCCGATGCAAGCCGCGATTTCGCTTCGGGAAGTAGGCCGTACGCACGCTGGTATACGGATCCTTCGAGAACATTGAGAGGCCGCTTTCCTTGCGTTCTGAAGTTGCCGGAGGCAGGGCCTCGATCGTGTCAATCGGCTTAATAACGGGAGTCGCGCGTACAACGCTCTGCATTTCAGTAAAAACAGCGCCCTCGAGCGGTGGCGCAGGGGTTTTGTAGGGCGGCACCGAGATGGCCGGTTGAGCCGACCCGCGGGCCATTCGCTGTTTTGTCCACGATTGATCGAGCCATTGTCGAATCTGGCTGCGTACCTCGGGCGAAATGTTCTCAAAGTGCATGCCGCCGGTCATGCTTGTTTCGTCCGACCAGGCCAGGTCGGCTATCAGTTCGCCGCCGCGATTGAATGCGAACTTAAGCTTCCGGGAACCGGCGCTCTGGAAACCGGATGGCGCTTTGAATCGCAGACCGGTTTCCGAAATGTCCAGTACCGTTGCGCGGATACCAGAACCGAAATTGAGGTAGGCGAACTCTGTTAAGCAAGCGCTGGGACTGCGGCGGCGCGACTTGATCGTCATTGGCACGGGTCCCACCACTCCGAAGTCTAAATCGGCTCAGCTGGGACCGAAGCCGGTGCGCGAGAGCGCTCGTTCTAATTATTAAGGAAAGCGAGATTGAGTCCATCGGGTCTTCATTGTAGGGCGAGCATCGGTCGTGCTTCCCGAGCGGAGCGGCCTAACCTGTGTTCTACACAGGTCGCCGTTCGCTGGCACAAGATCGTCCATCGACTGCAACCCAGCCCGAGCTATTATTTTGAAATGTGATTGCATGCCGAACACAGGCACCAAGACCGCGCTCCGGGCAAACTTTCTCCGCTCCTTTATTCGATGGCTTGTCATCGGCGTGGTACTCCTGTGGTCGCTTGCCGCACTGATTCTTGTGTCCGCCCGGTGGTTCGACCCACCGACAACCGCAGTGCACATCCAGCGTCGCTTGCAAGCCTGGATTCACCGCACGCCGTACCGCGAACGATACAAATTCATTCCGCTCAGCCAAATCTCGGCTGATCTCCAGCACGCGGTAATCGCCGCAGAAGGCGCGAACTTCTACCGACACCATGGATTCGATTGGCACGAGATCCAAATCGCTGCCGAAGACGATTTGGAAGGCGATCGCACTCGCGGAGCTTCCACCATTACGCAGCAACTTGTAAAAAATCTATTCTTCGGAACGGGCCGCTCCATACTCCGCAAAGGCGCAGAGGCCACACTGGTGCCGGTAGCCGAGTTGGTCCTCGGCAAACGGCGCATTCTGGAGATATACCTCAACGTTGTCGAATAGCGTCCTGGCATTTATGGCGCAGAGTCGGCGTGTCGCTACTATGACGAAACCGCTGCGGCGAATATCGGCCGGCAACAAGCGGCACGTCTCGCCGCAATTCTGCCCGCTCCCCTCAAGCGACGACCGGAGCGGATGAATAGCTATAGCGCGATTATCCTTAAGCGGATGGGCCAAATGGGTTGGTAATCGAAGGTAGTTGGTCCAGCTTCGGTCGGGTCAAGAATCCCCGCCGATACCACAGTACTAGGGTCTTGAACTGTCTTCAGGTACGGTCTTTCCTGTATATGCGTTCATATAGTGAAAGCGCAAAAATAACCTGCTCAAAAGCCCTAGCTTTCGATCCTTAGCAGCGCCGTCTCACCTTTCGGTACCAGTTACTCGTACGGGGAAAAATGGAACGCGCGCGTATTTTGATCGTGGACGACCACGAAATATTCCGCAAGGGCCTTCGCACGCTTTTGGAATCGCGTCCCCACCTTGAGATCTGCGGAGAAGCAATCAACGGTCTGGAGGCCGTACAGAAGACCAGAGATCTCCGTCCCGACGTCGTGTTGATGGACATAAGCATGCCCGAGATCGACGGGCTGCAAGCGACGCGCCTGATTCGAAGCGAGCCTATCCACGCTCAGGTTTTAATCCTCAGCCAGCACGATTCACCACATATGTTAGCCGCAGCCCTAAAAGCGGGCGCCAATGGCTACGTAACAAAATCGCAAGTCTCCCAGTGCCTGCTGGCGGCCCTTGAATCTGTCATTCAGGGTCGGCCCTTCACCTGGAATTCCCAGGCAGGGGACGCAGCGAACGCAGCTACGGATAAGTTGCATTAAATGAGGTCTGGGAAGCATGGAACCACATCAGCGTGGAGACGAGGATGAAAAGACCTGACAGCAACGTCGCGGGCCTGGACGAAACAAAGGGCAGCGCCAAGAAGAATGGCCGCGTTGACGGTGCGAACGGTGATGGTTCGCGTGAAGTGACGTCCGCCGAACTGAAAATGATTCTTACCGGCCTTCATACCATGCGCGATGGAGATTTTTCCATGCGTTTACCTGGAGCATGGACCGGGCTGTCCGGAAAAATTGCGGACGCGTTCAATGACATTGTGTCGTCGAACGAGAAGATGGCGCAGGAACTTAAGCGTGTAGGACAGGTAGTCGGCAAGGAAGGCAGGACAAGAGAGCGCACGCGCTTTCGGGCGGCCGCCGGTGCGTGGAGTGAAATGGAAGTCTCGGTGAACACGCTGGTCGAAGATTTGCTGCGGCCGACCGTCGAAGTGACTCGCGCGATCGCCGCGGTTGCCAAGGGTAATCTGACTCAAACGGTGCAGATGGATGTCGACGGCCGCCCGCTGGAAGGCGAGTTCCTGCGATCCGCGACCATCGTGAACACGATGATTCAGCAACTGGGCGTCTTTACGGCTGAGGTAACGCGTGTTGCGCGTGAGGTGGGCACGGACGGCAAGCTCGGCGGGCAGGCCCAGGTTCCGGGCGTTGCCGGCACATGGAAAGATCTCACCGACTCCGTGAATTCAATGGCCAGCAATCTTACCGGCCAGGTGCGCAACATCGCTGAAGTGGCCACGGCGGTCGCGAGCGGCGATCTTTCGCGCAAGATCACGGTCGACGTACGCGGAGAAATTCTGCAGCTCAAAGAAGCCATCAATACGATGGTGGATCAGCTGAGGTCGTTTGCCTCAGAAGTAACGCGCGTGGCGCGCGAGGTGGGCAGCGAAGGCCGGCTGGGCGGTCAGGCCGTGGTGCCAAGCGTTGCCGGCACATGGAAAGACCTTACCGACTCGGTAAACGCAATGGCCGGAAACCTCACGGCTCAGGTGCGCAACATCGCCGAAGTGACGACGGCCGTCGCCCGTGGCGACTTGTCGCGCAAGATCACGGTGGACGTGAAGGGCGAGATTCTGGAGTTGAAAGACACCATCAACACGATGGTCGACCAGCTGAACGCGTTCGCGGGAGAAGTGACGCGCGTGGCGCGCGAAGTGGGCACGGAAGGGAAACTCGGAGGACAGGCCCAGGTGCCCGGGGTGGCCGGCACATGGAAAGATCTCACGGACAACGTGAACTTCATGGCCAGCAACCTGACCGGCCAGGTGCGCAACATTGCCGAAGTGGCCACGGCCATCGCGAGCGGCGATTTGTCGCGCAAGATTACGGTCGACGTGCGCGGGGAAATCCTGCAGCTCAAAGAAACTCTTAACACGATGGTCGACCAGCTGAACCGCTTCGCTGGTGAAGTGACGCGCGTAGCGCGCGAGGTGGGCAGCGAAGGCCGGTTGGGCGGACAAGCGAACGTGCCGGGCGTCGCCGGCACATGGAAGGACCTTACCGACTCGGTGAACTCGATGGCCGGAAACCTGACCGGTCAGGTACGCAACATCGCCGAAGTGACGACGGCCGTCGCCCGTGGCGACTTGTCGCGCAAGATCACGGTGGACGTGAAGGGCGAGATTCTCGAGCTGAAGAACACCATCAACACGATGGTTGACCAGCTGAACGCATTCGCGGGAGAAGTGACGCGCGTGGCGCGCGAAGTGGGCACGGAAGGAAAACTAGGCGGACAGGCGCAAGTACCCGGCGTCGCCGGCACATGGAAAGACCTCACGGACAACGTGAACTTCATGGCCAGCAACCTGACCGGCCAGGTGCGCAACATTGCCGAAGTGGCCACGGCCGTGGCGAGAGGAGACCTCTCGCGCAAGATCACGGTGGACGTAAAGGGCGAAATCCTCGAGCTAAAAGACACGCTGAACACCATGGTGGATCAGTTGCGTTCATTCGCGTCCGAAGTAACGCGTGTAGCGCGCGAGGTCGGCACGGACGGCAAGCTCGGAGGACAAGCGCAGGTGCCCGGCGTGGGCGGTACGTGGAAAGACCTCACCGATTCGGTGAACTCGATGGCCAGCAATCTTACCGGCCAAGTGCGAAACATCGCTGAAGTGTCCACGGCCATTGCCAGCGGTGACCTGTCAAAAAAGATCACGGTGAACGTAAGCGGTGAAATCCTGCTTCTAAAGGAAACGATCAATACCACGGTCGACCAGCTCAATGCGTTCGCCGGCGAAGTGACGCGCGTGGCGCGCGAAGTGGGCAGCGAGGGCCGGTTGGGCGGACAAGCGAACGTGCCGGGCGTCGCCGGCACATGGAAAGACCTTACCGACTCGGTGAATTCGATGGCCGGTAACCTTACGGGCCAGGTACGCAACATCGCCGAAGTGACGACGGCCGTCGCTCGTGGCGACTTGTCGCGCAAGATCACAGTGGACGTGAAGGGCGAGATTCTGGAACTGAAGAACACCATCAACACGATGGTCGACCAGCTGAACGCGTTCGCTGGGGAAGTGACGCGCGTGGCGCGCGAAGTGGGCACGGAAGGGAAACTAGGTGGACAGGCGGAGGTGCCCGGCGTCGGCGGCACATGGAAAGACCTGACCGACAACGTGAACTTCATGGCCAGCAACCTGACCGGCCAGGTGCGTAACATTGCCGAAGTAGCCACGGCCATCGCGAGCGGCGATTTGTCACGCAAGATTACGGTCGACGTGCGCGGAGAAATTCTGCAGCTCAAAGAAACGCTCAATACCATGGTCGAACAGTTGCGTTCGTTCGCCGCCGAAGTGACGCGCGTGGCGCGCGAAGTGGGCAGCGAGGGCCGGCTGGGCGGACAAGCGAACGTGCCGGGTGTCGCCGGTACTTGGAAAGACCTCACCGACTCGGTAAACGCGATGGCCGGTAACCTTACGGGCCAGGTACGCAACATCGCCGAAGTGACGACGGCCGTCGCTCGTGGCGACTTGTCGCGCAAGATCACGGTGGATGTGAAGGGCGAGATTCTGGAACTGAAGAACACCATCAACACCATGGTCGACCAGCTGAACGCCTTCGCGGCGGAAGTTACGCGCGTGGCGCGCGAAGTGGGCACCGATGGAAAGCTCGGAGGCCAGGCCAAGGTTCCGGGTGTGGCGGGCACGTGGAAGGATCTCACCGACAACGTGAACGTCATGGCTGCCAACCTCACCGAGCAGGTGCGCGGCATCGTAAAAGTTGTTACGGCCGTCGCTAACGGCGAACTGACCCAGAAGCTCACCGTGAACGCGAAGGGCGAAGTCGCCGCTCTCGCGGAAACGATCAACAACATGACCGACACGCTGGCGACATTTGCCGACCAGGTGACCACGGTCGCCCGCGAAGTCGGCGTCGAGGGCCGCCTCGGCGGACAAGCCAACGTGCCTGGCGCCTCCGGCACCTGGAAAGACTTGACCGGCAACGTGAACTTGCTCGCCGACAATCTTACGAACCAGGTGCGAGCCATCGCCGAAGTCACTACCGCTGTGACCAAGGGCGACTTGACGCGGTCGATCCAAGTGGAAGCCAGCGGCGAGGTTGCCGAGCTGAAAGACTATATCAACACGATGATCAACAACTTGCGGCTTACGACAGACCGCAACAACGAGCAAGATTGGCTGAAAACCAACCTCGCACGGTTCACAGGAATGCTGCAAGGCCAACGCGATTTGACGACGGTCGGAAGGATGATGCTTTCCGAACTGGCTCCTCTCGTCAATGCGCAACAAGGCGTCATCTACCAGATGGAGTCCGAGGAATCGACGGAAATGGTTCTTCTTTCCGCCTTTGCCGACGACGGAGAGGGCGGACATCCTGCTCACCTGAGTGTGGGGCATGGGCTCGTAGGGCAGTGCGCCGCGGAAAAGCGGAGCATGTTAATCACCGAGATTCCGTCATCCGCCGTGCGCATCCGTTCGGGATTATTCCAGGCGGTGCCGCGCAACGTCATCGTTCTGCCCGTTCTCTTCGAGGATCGCATTAAAGCGGTGATCGAGCTGGCGTCACTCGGCGCATTCACCGCGTCGCACCTCGCTTTCCTCGAGCAATTGACCGCCAGCATCGGCATCGTGCTCAACAGCATTGAGGCGACAATGCAGACCGAGGGCTTGTTGAAGCAGTCCCAGCAACTTGCCGCTGAGCTTCAGTCGCAGCAGACCGAATTGCAGCAGACCAATGAGCAGTTGGCGCAGAAGGCCCAGCAACTAGCCGAGCAGAACGTGGAAGTCGAGCGCAAGAATCAGGAAATCGAACAGGCACGCAGGGCCGTGGAAGAAAAGGCCAAAGAACTCGCCCTCACCTCCAAGTACAAGTCGGAGTTCCTGGCCAACATGTCTCACGAACTACGCACGCCGCTCAATAGCATCCTGGTATTGGGCCAACAGCTAACGGAAAATCCCGACGGCAACTTGACGCCGAAACAGGTTGAATTCGCGCGCACCATTCACGGCGCCGGTACCGACCTGCTGAATTTGATCAGCGATATTCTCGACCTCTCCAAAATCGAATCGGGTACGGTGTCGGTCGAGGCGGAAGAAGTGTTCTTCGCCAGTCTGCTCGATATGGTGCTTCGCCCGTTCCGCCATGAGGCGGAAAACCGGCGCCTTACGTTCGAAACGCAAACGGATCCGAATCTCACCCGCAGTTTGGTGACGGATTCCAAGCGCCTGCAGCAGGTTCTCAAGAATCTTCTTTCGAATGCATTCAAGTTCACCGAGCGTGGCAGCGTGCGCCTGTCGGTTTTCGTCGCCGAAAATGGCTGGGGCGAAGACCATCCCGTGCTGAGCAGGGCCGGATCGGTGGTTGCCTTTGAGGTTTCAGACACCGGCATCGGTATTCCGGTCGAGAAGCAGCGGATTATTTTCGAGGCCTTCCAGCAAGCCGACGCGGGTACCAGCCGCAAGTACGGCGGCACAGGTTTGGGACTCGCCATCAGCCGCGAACTAGCCAGCCTGCTCGGGGGAGAAATTCAATTGCGGAGCATGCCGGGCTTCGGCAGCACATTTACGTTGTACCTGCCGCAAACATACGTTGGTCCGGCGACGGGCGTCATGGTCGTGGATAGAAAAGGCGCCTCCCCCGCTACGCCTTTGCACACGGTCTCCCCGAGTGCCGTTGAGCGGGTCATCGAGCATATCCCCGATGACCGCGACAACCTGTCGGAGGACGACGCCGTTCTGCTCATCGTCGAGGACGATCCGCACTATGCACGGGTGCTCTGCGATTTGTGTCACGATCGGGGATTCAAAGTTTTGGTTGCCAGCCGCGGCGCGGAAGCCCTCGCGCTCGCGAGGGAGTTTCATCCGATTGCGGTGTCGCTCGACGTATTCCTGCCAGATATGCTCGGTTGGACCGTGCTCAACCACCTGAAGCAGGATTCCACGACCCGTCATATTCCCGTACAGATTTTGACATTGGATGAAGACCGTCAGCATGGTCTGTCGCGCGGCGCGTTTGCCTTCGTCACCAAGCCTACCAGCCGCGAGGCGCTTGACAGCGCGTTCGCCCGCATCCAGGAATATGCGGCTCTGCGCATCAGGAGACTTCTGATCGTCGAGGACAATCCCGCTGAGCAGCTTAGTATCCGGGAGCTGTTAGGCCACGACGATATCAACGTCTCTGTGGCCGCCACAGGTGCCGGCGCTCTGGAAGCGATGACCGAGCAATCTTTCGATTGCGTGGTTTTGGACTTGCGTCTGCCGGATATGTCGGGGTTCGATCTGTTAGAGCGCTTTCGGGACAACCCGTCACTTCGGGATCTGCCGGTCGTCGTCTTCACCGGTAAGGATCTCTCCCCAGAGGAAGATGCCCAACTCCATACGCTCGCAAGAAGTGTGGTGGTCAAGGGCGTAGAGTCTCCTGAACGATTGCTGGATGAAACGGCGCTCTTTCTGCATCGCGTGGTGGCAAATCTTCCAGTCGAAAAGCAGGCCATGCTCGAACGCCTGCACAGTTCCGATGAGGCGCTGATTGGAAAGAAGGTGCTGGTGGTCGACGACGATGTCCGAAACATATTCGCCTTGAGCAGCCTGCTGGAGCGCCGCGGGATGACCGTGCTGACAGCCGGAACGGGACGCGAGGCAATCACCACGCTCGAGGCAACGCCTGACCTCGCGATTGTGCTTATGGACATCATGATGCCGGAGATGGATGGATACGAAACGATGCAGGTTATCCGTCAGAATCCTGCGTTCCGGCGCCTCCCCATCATCGCGCTGACGGCGAAGGCTATGAAGGGTGATCGCGAAAAATGTCTCGAAGCAGGCGCCTCCGAATATTTGGCGAAACCCGTGAATACGGAACAACTGCTTTCAGCGCTTAGGATGTGGCTGCACCGATGATGCCTGGCACCTTCTTGGCGCCCTTGTGGGACGCGGGCCGAGAATCCGGGACGAAAGGTAGACGATGAGTCCACACGAAAAAGTCAATATCCTGATGGTGGACGATCAGCCTGCCAAACTGCTCAGCTACGAGGCCATCCTTAACGAACTCGGCGAGAATCTGATCAAGGCGAATTCAGGCCGGGAGGCGCTGGAACTCCTGCTGAAGAACGACATCGCCGTGGTGCTCATGGATGTAAGCATGCCTGAGTTGGATGGTTTTGAGTTGGCCGAGATGATTCGCGAGCACCCGCGCTTTCAGAAGACGGCCATTATCTTTATTTCGGGTGTGCATTTGACCGATGTGGACAAGCTCACTGGATATCAGCGCGGCGCCGTGGACTACATTTCCGTGCCGATCGTTCCCGAGCTCCTGCGGGCCAAAGTGAGCGTGTTCGCGGAACTTCACCGCAAGACGCGCCAACTGGAGGCCGTAAACTCCGAACTGCGACGCCTTTCGACGAGATTGATTGCCACGCAAGATGATGAGCGCCGCCGTATTGCCAGGGAGTTGCACGATGGTTTGGGTCAGGATCTGGCCGCAGCCAAGATGATTCTTGAAGGATTTCCGCAACGCCAACAAACGCCGGCGCCGTCAAACGGAATCGGTACGGCGGAAGCGAGCATGCTGATCGAACGCGCGATCCAGCAGGTTCGCAACATATCGCACCTCTTGCATCCTCCGCTGCTGGATGAAGTGGGTTTGCAATCCGCGCTGCAATGGTACCTCGAGGGTTTTACAAAGCGCAGTGGCATCGAGACATCGATTGACGTCCAACCAGCCGATTTCCCCAGGCTGTCGCCGGAGTTAGAAACGGCGGTCTTCCGCATTATTCAGGAAGCGCTCACGAACATTTTTCGGCATTCAGGAGCGCGCAAGGCTTGGATAACGGTCGCCAAAAACGATGCCGAACTCGTTGGAACGGTGCGTGACGATGGCAAGGGCATCCCCGACGGCGTTGTGGAGTTCCGGCCGAACCTCATTGGAGTCGGCATCGGAGGAATGAGGCAGCGCGTGAAGGAATTGGGAGGGGAGCTGAGACTGCGTAACGTCGAACCTGGCACGATGATCGATGTAGTGATTCCGATCCGAGTCCCGACAACACGCGATGAGCAGGTTCCGGCCAGCGCCAAGTAGCCGCAAATCCGACGGATGGTCGCCAGAAGCCAACGGGCGAGTGATAGATTCAATGACACAAGCAATGCCCAAAGCAGGTTGCCGCATTTTGATTGCGGATGATCACGAGCTGATGAGAAGAGGCACGCGCGCTCTTCTGGAGTCTCGGGGCAGTACAGAAGTGTGGGAGGCTAAAGATGGTAAAGAGGCGATCGAGAAGACTCGCGAATTGAAACCTGACTTGGTCATTCTTGATGTTTCGATGCCGCTCCTGGACGGTTTCAGTGCGGCCCGAGAAATTAAGACCTTTGCAGCCCAGACCCTGATTCTGATCGTCTCGTTGGATAGAAGCGACACTTTCGTGGATGTTGCCCGCAAGATCGGTGTGAGTGGGTATCTGACAAAATCTGAAGGCTCCCAAGTTCTTCTGGACGCCGTGAACGCTGCCTTAAGCAGCGACGGTTTCTACGCCAGCTAGTTTCGTTCCTTTCAGCTCCCGAGTCATTTCACAACGCGGATGGTGTGCCGGGGCGCCGCACGCACGATGGCATTTCGCGGGCGCTGCGCTTCATGCGCGCCCAGATTGCGCGCCATCTCGCCGCGCACGAATTGAATGAACGCTTCCATCTGCGTTTGCATCTCGGCCATCTTGTCGCGCATGTTGAGGATAATTTCGATGCCCGCCAGATTTACGCCCAGCTCGCGGGTGAGATTGAGGATCACTTCCAGGCGCTCGAGGTCCTGGTCCGTATACAGCCGCGTGTTCCCCTGCGAACGCGACGGCGTCAGCAGGCCCACGCGCTCATACAGGCGCAGGGTCTGCGGATGCAGATGATACAACTCGGCCACCGCGCTGATCATATAGCCTGCCTTTGCTTTTTTCCTGGGACGTGTCGCCATGGCCGTCTCCCGATCTATTAAACCGCGGCGCGCGCAAAAATCTCGCGGCGCGGATCTTCCGGATCGATCTTGCTCAATTCCTTCAGCAAATTGCGTACCCGCTCGTCCTCGGGCTTTGGCACGACCACCTGCACTTCCACGATCTGGTCGCCGCGTTTGCCGGCGTGGCGGACCGAGGGCGCTCCTTTTTCACGGAGCCGCAGCTTCTTACCGCTGTCCGTCGCGGGCGGAATGCGTACCTGCGCCCGTCCGTCGATCGTTGGAACCTCGACCTTGGCGCCCAGCGAAGCTTCCGTCACCGTGATCGGTACAACGGTATACAGGTCGTCGCCACGCCGCTCGAAAAACGGATGTGGCTCGACCTTGGTAACAATGTACAAGTCGCCCGGCGCCCCGCCGTGTGTTCCGGCATTACCACGTCCCGCCACGCGAACGCGTGATCCGGTCTGCGCCCCGGGCGGAATGCGCACCTCGAGATTGTCCACACGCTGCACGCGCCCATCGCCACCACAATTCCGGCATATCGAGCGCAGCTTCCCGCTCCCCCCGCACCGCGAGCAGGTAATTTGAAAACGCATCTTTCCGCTTACTTGCGTCACCTGTCCCGAGCCGTTACACGTCGGGCAGGTCTTCTCATCTCCCGGTTCCACGCCTGCTCCATGGCACACATTGCACGTATCCAGTCGCGTAAAGCTCAGCTTTTTTACCGTGCCGTGCATCGCTTCGCCAAACGTGATTTCGATCTGATATTCCAGGTCACTGCCCGGTTCGCGCTCTCGCCTGGCCCCCGCCTGCGCGGCGTTCGCTCCGCGGAAATACTGGCTAAAGAGATCGCGGAAGCTGGCTCCGCCGCCTCCGCCAGCGCCCTGTCCTCCAAAATCAAAGCCTCCGAAATCGAAATGAATATCTTCCGGAGATACCTGTCCATAGCCTCCGCCCTGCGGCGGCACGCCTCCCTGCCCGGGCGTGTTGAACCCGAACTGGTCGTACATCTGCCGCTTCTTGGGGTCGGACACGACATCGTAAGCTTCCTGAATCTGCTTGAATTTTTCTTCCGCGGATTTGTCGCCGGGATTCAGATCTGGATGATACTTGCGGGCCAGCTTGCGATAGGCGGCGCGCAACTCCTTTACGGAAGCCTTGCGCGGAACGCCCAGTAGTTCGTAGTAATCCTGCTTGGTTGTCGTCGCCATCTCAGTTTTGGTTTGCAGAGGCGAGATTTACGGCTCGCCCCTGCCGCCTGTGCCACGCATACCGATGGCCAAGTTCAGTTCGGCTTCTTCGATTCGTCCACGTCCACGAACTCGGCGTCTACCACATCGCCTTGGCCACCTTGGCCCTGCCCACCAGCGGAGCCTGCGCCGCCCGCCCCCGGAGCGCCAGAAGGGCCAGCGTTCTGCTGCGCTTTGTACATCTCTTCCGCTACGCGGTGAGAGGCCTTGGTCAGCGCCTCCGTCGCGGCGTTCATCTTGTCCACGCCGCCTTCGGCAAGGGCCTTGCGCGCCTCTTCGATGGCCGCTTCGACTTCTTTCACGTCCGATTCGGCCAGCTTCTCGCGGTTTTCTTTGATCAGTTTTTCCGTCTGGTACACCAGCGTGTCCAACCGGTTGCGCGACTCCACTTCCGAAAGACGCTGTTTGTCCTCAGCCGCGTGCGAATCGGCTTCCTTCTTCATCCGCTCCGCTTCTTCCTTGCTCAGGCCGGTCGAAGCGGTAATCGTGATCTTCTGTTCCTTGTTCGTCGCGGTGTCCTTCGCCGAAACGTTAAGGATGCCGTTCGCGTCGATGTCGAAAGTCACCTCAACCTGCGGCACGCCGCGCGGCGCCGAAGGAATGCCGATCAAATGGAATTTCCCGAGCGACCGGTTGCCGCTGGCTACCGGGCGTTCGCCCTGCAGCACGTGGATTTCGACCGAGGTTTGATTATCCGCCGCCGTGGAAAACACCTCCGACTTGCGCGTCGGAATGGTCGTGTTGCGCGGAATCAGCACGGTCATGACTCCGCCCAGCGTCTCGACGCCCAGCGACAGCGGCGTCACGTCCAGCAGCAGGATGTCCTTCACTTCCCCGCCCAGCACTCCGCCCTGAATCGCGGCGCCGACCGCCACAACTTCATCAGGATTCACGCCCTTGTGACCTTCGCGCCCGAAAAGCTCCTTCACCAGCGCTTGGATCATCGGCATGCGAGTCTGGCCGCCGACGAGCACCACTTCGTTGATCTTGCTGGCATCCACACCCGCGTCCTTCATGCAAAGCTTGCAGGGCTCGACGGAACGCCGAACGAGGTCATCCACCATCGCTTCCAGTTTTCCGCGCGTCAGCTTCTTGACTAAATGCTTCGGGCCGTTTGCGTCCGCGGTGATAAACGGCAGATTGATCTCCGTCTCCATTGTGGTGGAAAGCTCGATCTTAGCCCGTTCCGCTGCGTCCCGCAGGCGTTGCAGCGCCATCTCATTGCCCCTGCTGCCCAGGTCGAGGCCTTCCTCTTTCTTGAACTCCTCGATCAGCCAGTCCACGATGCGTTGGTCGATGTTGTCGCCGCCCAGGTGAGTATCGCCATTCGTAGCCTTTACTTCGATCACGCCCTCGCCTACTTCCAAAATCGAGATGTCGAACGTGCCGCCGCCGAAGTCATATACGGCGATCGTTTCGTCCTTCTTCTTATCCAAGCCATACGCAAGCGCCGCCGCCGTCGGTTCGTTGATGATGCGCTTCACTTCCAGGCCCGCGATCTTGCCCGCGTCCTTCGTTGCCGTGCGCTGCGCGTCGTTGAAATAAGCGGGCACCGTGATCACCGCTTCCGTCACCTTCTCGCCGAGGAAGTCTTCCGCCGCCGCCTTCAGCTTCTGCAGAATCATGGCCGAAATTTCCGGCGGGCTGAACTCTTTGCCCTGTCCCATGACCGCGACTTGATCGCCCTTGCGTACCACTTTGTAGGGCACCATCTTCAGCTCTTCCGACACCTCGTCGTATCGACGCCCCATAAAGCGCTTGATCGAATAAATTGTGTTTTCCGGGTTGGTGATGGCCTGCCGCTTGGCCACTTGGCCTACCAATCGTTCGCCGCTCTTGGTGATGCCCACAACGGACGGAGTCGTCCGCGCGCCCTCCTGGTTGGGGATTACTACTGGCTCGCCCCCCTGCATCACTGCCACTACGGAGTTGGTTGTTCCCAGGTCAATACCGATAATCTTGCTCATCGAAGTCCGCTCCTGTAACTAGCTGCTGCCTCAGTCCAGAGGTTATGGTCTACAGCGCCACGGCGATAATATATGTTGAGTGTATCATTGTCAAGTCCAATGTACTTTCTTCTATCCTACTGTTTATAGGTTCTTTATATCGACTTTCGGTCATTGCGATGCCAGATTCAGGAATTGCCTGGAATCAAGCTGCACGGAATCCCCTTGTTGCGCCCCTCAAAACTCGTAACGACCTGGCTGGTTATCGGTCGTCCAATGGGGTAGGCTTTCCAACTTCCGGGCGGCATTCGACATTTGACTGAGGATGCGGAAAACGCAAACCGGGCTACAATAGGCGCCGTTCTGTGCAGGCATAGAAAAGTGGGGGAAGAAAAATTGACACATCGTCTTCACTTAGCGAATCGGAAGGGTTTGGTTTGGCTGCGCCCAGCGAGCCTGTTTTTGACAGTTGCCGCCGCCCTAGTGCTGGCGCTGCTGCTTGGCTCACCAACAGCTCTGCGCGCGCAAGGCACGCCCGCGGCCTCTTCCACGGCCGCAACTCACGAGTCTGCGGCTCACGCTGTTGCTCCGGCGAAGTCGGCGCTCGGATCGCCCGTGAAGTCCTACGGTTCACCCAGCGCTCCCGTCAAGCTCGAGGTTTTCACCGACTATCAGTGCCCGTCGTGCCGAACCTTTTTCGAGCAGACTCTTCGGCCCTTGATCAACGATTACGTTGCTTCGGGGAAAGTCTACGTTTTGCACCACGATTATCCGCTCTCCGGGCATCAGTATTCGGGCATGGCTGCTCGCTGGGCCAATGCTGCTGCGCGCGTCGGTCAGTTCGGAAACGTGGAAGGCGCGCTTTACGATAACCAGATGATGTGGGAGATGACTGGCGACCTCAAGAAATACGTCTCTGCCTCGATGCCTGCTGCGGACTTCAAGCGCGTCGAGCAACAGATGGAGGGTTGTGACGGCCCGGGTCCCACCGCGGCGCCTAGTGGCGGCGTCGCCTATCCTCCAGGAGGTCATGCGTGCCCGCTTGATGCCTTCATTACACCGGACATCGCACTGGGTATGAAGGTTCCTGTGCAAGCGACGCCGACATACCGAATTACCTATAAGGGTCAAGTTCTACCAGCAGCTTCGGGTGCCGTCTCCTGGGCCATCTTGAGGCAGTTCTTCGACAGCCTCCTTGCCCAATAACTCGATGGCTTTTGAGCAATTCGCAGGGAGTGTATGACAGAGTCCTCGCGCGGCCGTTGGGTGCGCAGTCTTCTCGTTATAGGGCGCGTCGTGCTCGCGGCCATCTTCATCGTGGCGGCTATCGCGAAAATGAAGCCGCTCGAAGGCATGCCTTGGACGCTTGGCTCAGTCAGGGTTTCCCTTTCCATGTTTGCCGTCGGAGTGGACTCCTACCAACTGCTCCCGCCATGGGCCGTGAGCCCCTTCGCTCACGTCCTGCCGCCTTTTGAGCTTTTCCTCGGCCTTTGGTTGCTGTCTGGAATCGCCCTGCGGGTTTCTTCCATCATTTCCTCTCTGTTGCTATGTGCGTTTATCGGAGCGCTGGCCTCGGCATACGAGCGCGGCGTGGGAATCAGTTGCGGCTGCTTCGGCCAGGGCGTGCTGATCAACGCAAAAACGGAACTGATCCACGACAGCCTTCTTTTTCTGCCTCTGGCCTTCGCCGTCACCATCGGGGCTTTTTTGCTTCATCGCAAGCCAAACACCGCTGCGCCCTCTCACGCGGACTAGCCTGATGTGGAGTGCGGCGGCTTGTCGCCGCTTTTCTTGCGCCAAGCTTGCTTCGACCTCTCGGCTCCCGCATCGCTCCTTATTTCGGTGTTAGCTCGGTCATCTGCAAATGCTCACCCAACCGCCGGCTGAACGCTTGCGATCCTTCCCAGCTCAGATGCAGCGGATCGATGAAGGACGATTCGTCTGGCATCCAGTGACTGGCATCCACGTACGTGGCTCCCAAATCGCCCAGCATGGTTTTCAGGTGCGTGCGATATCCATCCCACGCCGGCTCGTCGTAGAAAGTCTCCACGTGCGCCGGCGGCATGGGCATTTCCACGAAGTAGACCTTGCTTCCCGCAGCCTCGGCCTGTCGCGCGATCTCCGCTACCGAAGGAATCAGGGGGTTGCGGCTGGCCCGGCCGCACTCAGCGACAAACTCCGGCGCGCTTGGATATTCAAGCATCGCAAAGTCGATCGCGCGCCCCATAGAGTTGCTTTGTTCCGGCGGCATTCCCTGCTGCCCAAGAGCCCGCCGGAAGCGTTCCACGTTTTCCCATACCAGTCCGCGATCAGCGAACACCTCGAAATGCCGCATGAGCTCGAACTCGAGCCGGTCGTGCACCGATAGATGATAGAAGCGGCGCGCGTATTCCGGTTCCAGGTAGTAGAGCATGGCCCGATTTCCGATCAGGTCGCGCGTGGCATACTCGAGCGGATGAGTCAGTTGGAAATCGAAAAACCCGAAGATTACCGCGCGCGGATGCATTCCCTGGTCTAACGCGTACCGCAGCATCAGCAGCTGCTCCACCGCGCTCGATCCGCCCATCGCGACATTGATCGCGCCGTGGGCCTTGTCCACTTGCATCCCTTGATCGAAAGAATCTTCCACGAATCCCACGCCGATCAGCGAATTCCCAAGCGCGAGCACCGAAGCGTCTGTCGATGCCCGCACGCGTCCCATCTCCCACCGCGGCACGGACTTGGCCGCAGCCTCGCCCACCCAGTGGTTTAGCGCGGCGAGCGCGATCAACGGCCCGGCCAACGCTATCAGAAACGCGCGTCGAGAAATCTTCACTGCCAATCACCCATCAGAGAATCCCTTCTAGAAATCGATGTAAATGAACTTTGAGCTTTGCCCCGAGAACACGTAAATTACCACCGTCAGCGCCGCCCACCAAAGCGCCCAAAACGCCCAATTCCCGAGCGTCAATGGAAATCCCGGCGGTGCCTCGTCCCGCGCTCCGCCCAGGTAATCGAACGCTCCGGTAATCCACTCCATCACTCCCGGTGTCGTATCGCCAGTCGTCTTATCCAATGATCAGCCTCCGGAAAAAGAAAAGCGCCGTCTTCACGTCCATGCAAAAAAAGGCCCACGCCAGATTCACGCACACGAAGGTCAGCAACCAGCTGAAAAACAACGTCACCTGCGAAGCCGGTTCTGCCCCCAGCGGCCGAAACTGCCGCCACGCCCGCCGTACCACCAGCATCGCGCCGTGCAACAGTCCCCATACGATGAAGTTCATTCCCGCGCCATGCCAGATGCCGCTCACCAGCATGGTCACCAGGATATTTGCGTACACTCGTCCGTTTTCTACGCGCGAGCCGCCCAGCGGAATATAGATGTAATCAATCAGCCAGCTCGTGAGCGACATGTGCCAGTGCCGCCAGAACTCCGCAATATTGGTCCGCAGGTATGGCCAATCAAAATTTTCCGGCACGCGAATCCCAAAGAGACGCGCCGACCCGATAGCAATGTCCGAATACGCCGAAAAGTCCGCGTAAATCTTGATTCCGTAGGCCAGCAGCCACAGCGGCAGAATGTGGCGTTCGGCGTGGCTGATGTCCGCCCAGTTCAAATGGTTGGTGTAGGCGGTCAGCACGTCGGCGACTGCGAATTTCTTTACCAGACCCGACAAGATGCGCGTCACCCCGCGCTGCCAATCGACCACCCACTCGCGCGAAACTGCGCGCAGCTTTGGGAGGAAATCCTGGTAGCGCTTGATCGGTCCCGCCACCATGGTCGGGAAAAATAGAATGAATGCCAGGTATTCGCCGACGGTCCCCTGCTCGGTCCGATCATTGTAGCGATCCGCAGCATAGTGAATGAACTCAAAGGTAAAAAACGAGATGCCCAGAGGCAGGAATGCATGCTTCCAGAACAACGGATTCTCCGCCGCGTTCGGCCATACGAGCCCGCTCAGGAAATTGCGGTACTTGAAGATGGCGAGAAATAGAACCGTCTGCGCGATTCCCAGCCAGCAGATCCACGAGCGCACGCGATAGAATCGGCTCACGAAACATTCCCACAGGAAAATCCCGAGGCAGGCGACTCCCACCCAGCCTCCGAACTGAGTGTAGGAGAAGTAGGCGAAAAACAGGCTGCCGCTTGCAAACACGATCCATGGTCGCACTCGTGGCCCAGCGAGGCGAAAACAGATCGCCGCCGGAATCAGGAACAGGAGGTAGTAGTCCCAGGAGTTGAAGATCATCTTGGGCGATCAGTTGAAACGGCAGGCCAGCCGGAGCTCGATGAGAAAGGTACCAAACTCAAACTGTATACGACGCCCCGCGCCCTTTTCAATCAAGCGTTTCCGCAGGTAGCTCTGGGGTCAGGAGGTCACCTCCGAATCCATCGCTTTGCAGAGTCGAAAATCGAAGCTAATACTGTTGTAATCGACAAGCCGGAGGGCGCAATGAGCGAGTCGGAAGAAGCGCGGATAACAGAACTGCGCGAAGCTCAGGCCAAAGCACAGAAGTTGTTCGAGGAGATAGAGGCGCGCGGCCATGATCCGTTCGGGTATCACCGAAGGCGCCCTGAATGAAGATATATATGCCCTGGCCAAGGAAATGTATGGAATCACCACGTATTGGCACAAGCGAATCGTCCGCGCCGGCGGAAATACACTGTTGCCTTATGCGGAAGACCCTCCTGACCTGACGATCGGAGCGGATGACATTCTTTTTCTGGATCTTGGGCCTGTTTTCGAGCAGTGGGAAGCGGATTTCGGCCGAACCTTCGTCCTCGGTTCCGACCCTCTGAAGCATAAGCTACGCGACGATGTAGCTTCAGCGTTTGCTGATGGGAAGCGCTACTTCAACGAACACCCGAACATAACCAGCAGCGAACTTTACAGACACGCCCAGTCCCTTGCTGCACAAGCTGGATGGGAGTTTGGCGGCCCCATCGCGGGACATCTTATAGGTCAGTTTCCTCACGAAAGAATCGCCGGCGACAAAGTCACACTTTACGTTCATCCTGAAAGTCATCTCCTAATGCGTTCTTTGGACGAACAGGGTCAAAAGAGGCATTGGATTTTGGAGATTCACTTCGTGGACAAAGTCCGGCAGATCGGCGCATTCTATGAGGAATTGCTCACTATCGGGCCAACCATCTAGGAGCGGCAGACACACGCGATAAGAGCCCCGCCGAAATCCGGCGGCTATAAGTGGCTAATTTTAAGCGAGGAGAGTTACGATGTCGGACATGGAAAAGAATGGAGATCGATCGTGGGGAATTGTAGGACGTAGAGCTTTCTTTATCGTCTCGGGCACCGCGCTCGTCGGGCTAGCAGTGAGGCACTACGGCAGCGGCCTCCCGATAGAAGCTAGCACCACGCCCGCCGGCCCGCTCAAACAGGTCAATATCGTCGAGTTTACGAATGCCGGTGTACGGACAGGAGTCGTCTCCGTACCGATGATTCAGAAATCCGACACAGAGTGGAAAAAACAATTACCCGCTGACTCCTTTGAAGTGACTCGCCATGCGGATACCGAGAGGCCCTTTGCTGGCCAGCTTCTGAACGTTCACGCCAAAGGCGTTTTTCGGTGCATCTGTTGCGATACCGCGCTGTTCAGTTCCGACACGAAATTCGAATCCGGCACCGGCTGGCCCAGCTTCTGGGCGCCTATCGCGAAGGAAAACGTACTCGAAATTTCGGACACCACCCTGGGAATGGTACGCACCGCCGTTTCCTGCCGCAGATGCGACGCCCATCTCGGGCACGTCTTCGATGATGGCCCCAAGCCGACCGGCTTGCGCTATTGCATGAACTCCGGGGCATTGAAGTTCGCGGCGGCGTGAAATAGCGGAAGTTAGTAATTTACCGGACGCGGCAAACCCGGATCGGGTTCGCACGGAACGGGAGCAGGCGTCGGTTCAGGGTCGGGTCTTGGAAGTTCCGGGTCTCGAGGCCCACGCGGGGGAACCTCCGGTTGAGGAACCATAGGCCCCGGCGTTTCGGGCTCGGGTGCCCTATTTATCGTAAGTGGCCTTTGTGGGCTCTTCATACTTGGCAGAATTTTCGTGCCATGGGGAAAACGAAGGCGCGCCCGCGGGGCATC
>Ga0302324_100007134_pt1 | contig 23856 bp, 17 predicted proteins | sample Palsa_T0_1_FD_201949 | JGI IMG/M metagenome (GOLD analysis project Ga0302324, IMG submission 201949) | Peat permafrost microbial communities from Stordalen Mire near Abisko, Sweden - Palsa_T0_1 | ecosystem: Environmental > Terrestrial > Soil > Palsa > Peat permafrost | place: Sweden: Abisko... | reverse complement strand
CCGCGCTGCCCGCTTCTGCAGACGGATCACTCGCACACCGCTAACCCATCCCTGTTTGGCCTGTCCCTCGGCTTGCAAGGCTATAACGTCGACGCGGAATCCACGATCTACCAGAGCTTCAGCGTACCGGCGCACCCGGTTATCCCTTTCGTAAAATGTGTAACCCAACATGCACGCTCTCATAGGCTGAAATCCTCAACTACGACAACACCGACTTTGCCCCTCACAGACATGATCTTCTATTCAGCCAGTACCATCAGGCTGTATCCCCCCAGCACGCGCACCGTCAAATCCGCAGACACCGCATAGCAGAGTTGCCTCGGAATCCTTACCACCTTCTGGATTGGCCGGTCGCCCAGCTCGATGCAGCGAGGAGTATAGAAATAGTCGACTACCCGATAGCCAACGTCGGTCAAGGTGCGCAGCGCGGTTTCCTTCGTGAAGTAATGAAGGTGCGCATGATCGTCGCGGCGCCGGAGAAGTCCATTCCGCCGTGCCACAGCCTGGACCGAGAGATCCAGCGGGATGTGAAACAACTTGTATTTCCCCTTCGATCGGATGTCTCTCACCAAGCCCATGTAATCTTCCACATGCTCGAACACATCGAGCATGAGCAGCAAATCGAAGAACACGTCAATGGTGTCGCGTCGCATGTCACGAACGGCAAAGTGAAGATTCTTATTGCCACGACTGGCGCACATCTCGATCGCGACGGGAGAGACATCGTAGCCCCAGCAAGCGCAGTCTGGGGATAAATGCGGTTGCAACTCCGCCAGCACTGCGCCAGCGCCACATCCCACGTCGCAGATTGTCTTCGGAGCGAAGTTCTGTCGCTTCAGCATGCGCACGATTTGTCTGACCTTAAACGGCGATTCCTCCACGTGCCAGGAGGGATTACGTTTCAGGTAGCTGCCATCGCGGTAAATCGCGCTTTCCGCGTCGATACTGACGAGCTGACCGGGCTGGGGAACGGCTTTCCGCCGAACGGGGGAGGTAGTCATTGCATAGCCTGCTTTCTGAACTGCTATAGGGTACCCTCAATTTCAGGGTTTTTACTGGTCAAAAATGGCGAAGCCCATCTTGGTCCTGGGGAAGGAACCGAGCAAAGCCGGGAACGTCAGCGCCTGGGCTCAGAGGCCGCCCAACGGGCGCTGACTTCAAAACCCTCTCTTGATCGCCAAATACGGGAGAAGCATTACTTCGGCCACTCCGGGGAGCGGATCTTCGTAGCTGAAAACGGCTTCCACGCGGCACGCTTTCAGAGAGCGTAGATAGCTTGCAACATCGAGATCGCCGGCGAGCAACGCGCAAAACGAGGCTGCTACATCGGTAGTCATGCGTACCCATCCCACGCCGGGCTTGCCTCGAGACTCAGTCACGGGCATCCCAATCTGGTCGGCGAACAACATGTAGCTGAAATCCACGCCGGCCTTCGCACCCAGACTGTGATAGCCCCAAGTGCGAGCATTCACATCAAGTAATTTATACTGTGCGTCTCGGGGATCCAACTTGTATTCCACTTCGACCAGACCATAGTAATCAATCTTTCTCAGGAAACGCTCTGAGTACTCCTCCAGAATGGGAATGTCCATGGTTTCCACGTAGGTGCTGGCCCGCCCGAACTGAAGCGGATGCTGGCGCCGGCGCCGCACCACCATCTTCCCCACTGCCTGCCCCTCGCGGTAGAACGCGCAATAAGCAAACTGCTGGCTGCCCCCGCCGGGTATCAACTCCTGCACCATGATTTCGCCCGGACCCGTCAGTTTGGATGCTTTCAGGAACAGAGCCTTCAGTTCAGCGTGGCTGTTGGCGCACCAAGCTTTCGCCTTCGTGGCATAGATAAAATGTTCCTTGATCGCAGGCTTAAGCGCAAACGGCGGCGCCACCCCATCGAGCTTGGATAGTTGGTCGACATGGTCGACGTAGTAGGTTCGTGGTGTCGGAATCCCCAGTTCCTTCGCTAGGTTGTAGGTGTTGCGTTTGTCCCAAGCCCACTGCACGCTATCCCAGTCCGGCGTGGGTACGCGAAATAGCCCGCTCAGCTCGGCACGATTCCGGGAAAACGCAGCCACCAGCTCCTCACGGGTCGGGTAGAGCACCCATCCCTGTAAGCCGAGCCGCGTCCCGATCTCGAGCAGGGCATCGACTGCCGTACGCTCATCGCGCAGGTTCGCCAACTTCACAAACTTCGTGGCATAACGCGAAAACCGGGAGATCGAAAGTTCGTCGTCCACAATGCACACCGGTACACCCCGGCGGCCCAGGCTGCGGACAATCCCCAGCCCTTGGTAATCGCCACCGACGACTACGGCTCCGACACTACGGCTCGCGCAGTCTACAAGCACAGGCTTTGAGATCGCGTTGGCTAAAGAACTGCTCATTGGGTCATTGGCTTTCATTGCTCCGGGTAAGGGAGCGCACCAGCTCGCTCGAGGCAAACTCTGCGCCCGAAACAAAGCCCAGAAGCGGCCCAAAACTCCACGCCGCAGGTTTTCCCACAAAATGCAATCCTGGAATCGAACACTCCAGGCCGCGCTTCAGTACGGGGAAGCCGGATACGGTTTTCAATCGCTTGAACAATGGCTGGGAGAGAAATGGGTATCGTGAAGCGTCGACGCGGAATCCGGTGGCGAGCAGAACATGGTCGACCAGCCTCTCGGTTCCGTCGTCAAGCCGCAGGCGAAGCTGACTGCCCGTGGCCTTGGCGGAGACGACCTTGCACCCCAGCGTGATGGGTATCCCTTTGATTCTGGGCGCTAGCCAACTTGCGCCAGCCGGCCGGATCGCCCGGTACGCGGTACGATCCTGGAACCCGCGGGGGAAGCGACGGAACAGATTCGGCATCGCCACCAAGCGGCTGATTCCGGCCGGACCCACGTCGCGCTTCGAATACATCATCTTAGAAATCATTCCCAGGTGATGCAGCTTGGGATGCAACCCCACCCAATTGAGAGTCTTCTGCCGGCCAATCACCTCGACCTCAATGCCGGCCTCCTTAAACAGCGCAGCCGACTCCAACGCACTTTGCCCGGCACCGATCACGACGATGCGCTGGCCACTAAATTTCCCGAGGTCCTTGTGCTCGCTGGCATGCGATGCCAATGCGGTCGGAATCCCAGCGAACTCCACCGGCCGGGTGGCAAATGAGGCGATCCCGACAGCGATTACAACGCGTCTCGAGGTGAATATTTCGCCATCCGCCAAAGCTACCTTAAAACCTCGCGGATCAGATTCAATGCAGCTGACCTGTGCCCGCTCCAGGTTCGGAACCGCCTGGCGCTGGTACCAGTGACCGTAGTCCACAAATCGGTTCAGTGGAATCGGCTTTGATATCTGAATGCCCTCTTTACGACAGTAGGCGTCGAGCGTCAGCTCTTGCGCCGGGTCGGCAATGTGCGAGGCTCCCCAGTTCGACCTCAGGCACATGCCGGCTGGCATCTGGTTCTCCCAGAACGACATCGGTTCCCCAAATACCCGCGTCTCAATGCGCGCCGCTTGCAAGTAGGCCGCTGCCGACAGACCGTATGGACCTGCTCCGACGATAGTGACATGACAATCCCTCAAGTTTCACCTCAACAAGTGTTTATTAGAACCCATATGGCTATGTACTTCCTCGGTTCTAGCGCAGTCAGGAGCCTGCCCTGATCTGGTGCTACATCCGAAAAATTGGCACAACCACGATTTTGGGTTGGAATACAGAAGCCAGATGTACTCTGATGCCCCGGACCAGAGCGCAATATCCTAGAAGCCTCACGGCGGCGTCAGGATCAGGCTGGGCTCGCGGCTGCTCGCTCACGCCGCTCCGAGCCCGGGCCAGTGGTCCATGATACCAGTGATCTGTTCACGCCGTAAACCGGCTATTTTGACTGAGGACAGCCGCCGGCCGCGCTTCCTGCTCGTTTGCTGTTTGGAGGGTGAAAACCAGCCGGCCGTCTTTCTTACTGGCGAAGGCGATGCGGGCTCGTTCGCTGCCCCTACCTTCGATTCGCAAGCCATTGCCGTCCTCGACGAGCTCCATCTCGGCTCGTTGTCTCCACCAGCGATTCACTTCTCCGGGGAGGGCGATCCAAACATCCTCTTCATCCCTCAGTCGGGCTAAGTAACCGAGCAATGTCTCATAAATACTGCGTTCTCGAGCCTCCATGATGTAGTCCGGGTGCACAATGAAGCTCATGAGCCCGTGTTTTGCCATGATGAGCCCAGCCTGCCGCTTCCAAAGATTGATCGAATAATCATTGAGGATGTGAAAAAGCATGTAATCCTGGATCGTGGTCACGGGCAATTCCAGGATATTCCCGATGAAAAATGGCATGACCGTACAGCAACCACCGGGCTGCGGGTCCAGGTGCGCCACATTTGGAATGGACATATCGTAGGAAAACTTCAGTGCGTCATACCAGGGCTGCTTGCGATACAAAACTGCGGCTCGAAATCCCTCGGCTCCAAATTCGTCGCCGTAGGAATTGATCTTTTCGGCTCGTCGCATAAACTCTTGCCGGTCCCGGTACAAATGGCCGTCATGGTTCAGATCGTGGACCACCACTTCGAAACCGCGCCTGCGGACAGAATCTAGAAATTCCCGGTCGACCGAGTAGCGCTGTTCTGGAATGATCTGCAAAGACGCCTTGATTCCAAAGGAATCGTCGATATCCATCACGGTCGAGCAAAACTGCTGGCCCACCTTGGTCTCCACGTCGTGGGTCATGATGGCGCAACTGGAAGCGCCGTCCGGCCAGAACCAGATGAATGGAATCCGCTCCGCGCCAGTGGCTTCAAGAGACAACAACAGTAAGTGTTCCAGCAAGTTGTCCACTGAACAATCGACCGGCCAGCGGGGAAATGCCACCGTTTCCCAGCCCTTCAAATGAAGCTTCTTCAGATAGCTCCGCACAGAAAACGGAAGAGCCGACCGTATCAAGTAGTACATCTTGACTTGGAAAGATGAAGCCTGTTGATCGTGCCAGTCGGCTACGTATCGCTCCCACCGCAGGTTGTCGACGACTGCGGTCAAATCAAATGGCAAATAAACAGTTCCTTCCCGGGTGGTCGTATCGAGGGATGCATCGTGGAGCGCGGGGCCCGCGGAAGACTCGGCCGGACGCCGTCCATGGTACCTGCCGTAGCAAACCGCGTCCCTTCCGAACCGAAAATACCCGTTGTTTCCCTCGAGCCGCCCTTCCAATTCAAAACTGAGATAGCGACTGGGGCATCGATAGTACTGAGAAAGAGAATCGTTCATGGTAAGGCCCGGGAAAAAGTAATCTGACTACGTGTTCGTACCACTTAAACACGGCTAGCGACTGCGCGTCGCATCGAATTGACCTCAAACTAGATCAGGCGGCAATCACCCCGCGGTTTGCCCGTCCCACCGGCGGATGCTTCAGCCGATGTGCCGGTAAAGGACTTTGCCAACGGCTCTCAATACGGAATCTGGCGCGAGCGGGACTAATCGCCGGAGCATGCTTTTTTGCGAGAGCTGCGCGCCCAGGTCGGGTCTACGCAAATAGACCCAGTAACTGAGTGGCGTTCCGACGGCTCCGAAGTGTTCTTTAAAGGATATAAGTCCGAGGTTGTCATTGTCAGAGCGGCCCATTTCAAGTTCCTCGAACCCTTTCTCCTTCGCCTCCTGAATCGCGATCCAAAACAGCAGGGGCATCCCGCCGAAGTTGTGAAACCGCGCATCACTGCCACCATACTTGTAAACGAGGGATTTCTTGCTCACGAGTGTCAGGATACTTGCAACCGGTACATCGTCCTTGAACGCCACTCGGATGGTCAGGCTATCGCCAAATGTGGCCACCAGTCGGCGGAACCAGCTCAGTGGTTGTGGCGGCAAATAGTGTCTTCGCCGGGTCATGACATGAAGCTTATAGAACGCCTGCAGCAGATCCGCCGATGTTCCCGACCGGCACGTCAGTTTCTCCCGTTCCGCGCGCCGAATTTTTCTCTGGACGCAGTCTTTGTGGAATCCACGGAATAATTCCTCATTACTCCTCTCCAGATCCAACCGGTGAAACAAATAGGTGGTGCTCTTGCCGAGGCCCGTGCGGCTGCCCGGTTGGGCGGAAAGGGGCCTGATTTCTAGGTATCTCCATTTCTCCTCGTCCACCGATCGCCTCATATGCAGAAGCAGTTGGTCCAGCTCGCCGGCATTGTTCACCAGCGGCTCGCAATGATCGGAGAATGGCAGGGATACGAATCGCCGGCCGGTGAGCCAGCTCTTAATACGACAAAACACAATACCGTTGGTGAGTGGGGCCCCCGGAGGACAAGTAGTCGCGACCACCGGATCGTAACGGTATGCAGCCTTCAGCGCCTGGAGCCAGTTTGTACTGTGGAAGACTGTTCCTCGAGGATGGCTTTCGACAAAAGCCCCCCATCGGGAATCGCGCAGCGGATCGATTTGGTAGGTGCGTGGGGCAGCGCTCGCTAATCTCAACGGAGCCGGGGGGGCAATCGATGTGCTGTTCATCGTTGCCGGCTGCGGATCCGAATTCCAGGAAGCCAGGCTATTGCCTTTGATCGGTTCGCACTCGCCGCGCATCCGTTCGCTGAATAATTTCACAGATATTTGTCCTGATGGTCTAGTAAGCGGCAACGATTCTGTCGCCGCGCACCAGCGGGCGATGAATAGCGTTTACCGGCTTCTGAGGGGAGGTAACAATCTGGCTGTTCCTCACTGCAATGGTTCGCACTTGCGGCTGGGACAATCCCTAGGCCCGATTCACGACTAACCCAGGTTCTGGCAGGGGTCTTGAGATAATGATTCTGTGTATCTAATGTTGACAGCATGTGTCCTCGATGTCAAGGAGTCTCCACTGGCTTTGCCTCTCTCAAACGGACGGCTAGCGTCTTGAACAAAGCGCGCTTGATCGTAAAAGCATGGGGAAGCCAGCGATAGCAACCCCACATCTTGAGCCGCAATTCCAGGGGCGAGTCCGTGGGGTCCGTCTGGACCCGTCCGCTCACGAATTCCCCGGGGTCACCAAGCGCAAGCGCCGGCAAGGACGTAAAAACGCGATCATATCCTGCATCCTTGCAATACGCTAACAAATCATTCGAGAACTCTCCGTAGGGAAAGCTAAACAATGCCACTTTGGTCCCGACAATTGCTTCCAACTGGCGGCGGGAATCTTCGATCTCTCCTTTAGCCTCTGTTTTGTCCAGTTCGGTGAGCATGCGGTGGGTGGAGCTGTGCGAGCCTATGACTACCCTGCCCGATATTTCCCGCAATTCGTCCGCAGTGAGCATCCTTTCGCCAGGCAGGACGTGGCTGACGCTCGCCCAGGTTGCTTCCTCAGCAAAGCTGGTCCAAGTGGGAACGGTTCCGAGTTTGCCGGCCACGACGAACAGAGCGGACGGTATGTTTCGCTTTTCGAGTTCCGGCAAGACGTTCTCCGCAAAGCTGTTCAAACCGTCATCGAAGGTTACAACGACATAGTGTTGAGACGCTGCCAGCGGAGCATGCGAGTCAGCGCGCACGGGAATGGCCGAGCGCCGTAGGATATCCATTTGGTGAGCGAACCTCGTCCGAAGTTCGCCCGGTACGGTGTGATACTGGAGCACGACACAAGTGCCCGGCGCCCGCTTGCCGCTCACGCGGAGACAAAGGCTCCACACTCGATCCAAGAAAAAAACCCCGCAAGAAAAGCCGACAACGATTAGTCTTTTCATTTGGCGTTAGAACTCCCCCCAGAGTACGAAATTGGCTACCGAAGTTTGTCGGTAGGGGGAGAGCCTGGTTTTACCCGCTGCTTGGCCCGATTGCCGAAATGCAGCCGATCTATAGTTAACTAGTAACCATATCCAGCCAGCCGTTCGGGCACCCGATCTGCAAAGGCCCGCAAGTCCGGTTTTTCCCGATAGGCATAGGCACGCTCTTTGCGCACCAGCCCCCCAACCCTTTTGATGGCTTCGTCGCTGACCGGCAAGCCGCAGAAACGAATGATCTTATTCAGAGCCTCTTCCGGCTCGCCCAGCAGGGTTTCGTACTTGAGTTCCAAGGCCCGTTGCTCACCCAATGCCTGCACATGAGCCCGAGCCTCGGCGACATACTCCTCCCACAGCGTCAAGCCTCCCTCCAGGGAATCGCAGCGGACTCTGATAAACTCCCCAGTCTTTGGCCGGATGGCATGTAACACTGGAAACCTGTAATACAGCTTTTGAAAGGCGCTCGGCGTCCAATCCCGATTCCGTTGCCGCAAACTGTTCGCAACATCCACACCGTGACGGTAAATGTGGATGACCTTGGCATGGGGCACGAGGTCCAGCCAGATCGGCAAGGTGAAGGTGGTCAGTGGACTTTTCCATCCCCACGGCATGTCCAGGTTGAATAGGGATCGATGGCGGAGATATCTCTGCCAACCAAGGTAGGAGATCGTGCGCGGCGTACTCATCAGATAGCGCCGGATGTAATCGGAAACCTGCGCCCGCACCTCTTGGTTCTCAAGCAGGTAGCGGATGGCTTGTGGATTGTCCCAGCTACCGCCGCATTGGCCCATCAGCCACTCATCGATCCGCAAGAAGAAGAAGGCCTCGTGATTGCTGTCTTTCTTGTTGCCCATGAACACGCCCAACGCTTCTAACTGACGGGAGAGCATCGTCGTTCCAGACCGATGCATGCCAATGATAATAATCGGAGATGTGCCCATCGATTTTTCCCTCATTTTCATGGATGTGCCGAAAACGACTTCTGTCGGTCGATCATCGCCGGCAACATGCCGCTTATATTGGCTGGTTAAGCCTGCCGCAAACTGCAACCATAGGCAACGAAGGGGGAAAGATTGGCTGGGAGGCCTGGATTCGAACCAAGATAACCAGGTTCAGAACCTGGTGTCCTAACCGTTGAACGACCTCCCAGTACTCGAACAAGCCAGTGGACCAACCGGCTTCGTAAGAAATCAATTCCAGCGCGATTGAAACTTCTCTCCCTCTTGGTTCTTGCCAACGAAGTCGAGAAAACCGGTCGCGCTGGCGGTGGAAGAAGAAGAAAAAGTTCCGACCGTACGCTCATGCATGTCCAACCGATTCGCGATCAGGTCGGCCACGCGGAGCGAGTTTGCGGCTACCGTCAGGCCCGGGTTCGCTCCCGCGCTCGACGGGAAAAACGATGCATCGGCGACGTAAAGGTTCTCTACGCCGCGCACTTTGTTACTCGGGTCGAGGACGCTCGTCGCAGAATCTTTGCCAAACCGGCAGGTTCCCGATGGGTGGCCCAGATTCATGTTGTCGTCGCCCGTCAGAATCCACGGCTTGTGTACGGCCAAGGTGGATTTGAGCATCGAACGCATCTCCGCGATCCTGTCTGACAGTTCCTGCGACTTCACGTACTCAATGTAGAAGCCGCTCGGTTTGTCGGGATCGAGGACCACCCGGTTGCTCCGATAGGGAAAGTCCTCGATGATCGTGGCGAATACGCAGGCTCGCTTGAAGTAGCCGGTCGCTGCGATGGCCACGGCGCGCGTAAGAAGTTGCGCCAGCGGAATTTTCACCCGCGAGTAACTTTCGATCCGGCCCATCAGGAAGTTGAAAATCGTGCCCTGTGAGACCGGCAGTCCCAGCGACTGGAACGAGCCGACCTTGCGCCCCTCCTTCACATAGAAAGTACGGGACGAGAGCGTCTTCCGCGGTCCCGCAGCGCTGAGCCTCTTACGCGGCCACAACGCAATTAAGTCAGTGGCGTGAAACATCAGGCCGCGGCCGACCAGGTAGTTCTGGTTCCCGAGCCCGCTCGGCCACTGCGGCGAAGTCGATTTCCGCAACAACAGTGGCGTGGACAGGGCGCCGGCGGCGAGCACCACGACGCGTCCTCGAAACTTGAGCGTCCGACCAGCCGTCCTTGCGGCCACCGCGGTCACACGCGCGCCGGTTGCCTCCAGCCGCTCGACGGCGCAGTTCAAGAGGATTTTCGCGCCATGGTCGCGCAGGGCCGGGCACAAGGCTTTGCTCGAGCCGTCGGCTTTGCAATCCGTGGGGCAGGGCAGGCTGAGACACTCCCTGCATCCCGGGCGATAAGCGATACCAACATGCATCCGGTAGGGCTTCATGCCAACCGACTGGAAGGACTCGAAGAAATCCTGATCCCGTTCGCTGAGGGCCGGCGGCGGCACTAGGATTGCGTCGTCGTCCGGGTCATCCGGATCGCGAGTGCCGGCAACTTCGAATAGCCCCTCCGCCCTCCGGTAGTAGGCGCGGAATTCGTCATAATCGAGCGGCCACTCGTCCCGAAGTCGTGTCGGATCTTCGCCTCCCATCGCGCTCGCGGAAAAGTCGATGCGCCGCATTCGCTCGAGAGCGGCTCCGTAGATCGCTGACGATCCTCCCGGCCCGCTTCCGATGGGCGCCAGGAAATGGATCGCTTGCCCGCCACGCATCATTGTGATCGGGCGAGGCCATCGGCCCATCGCGGCCAGCCGATCTTCTCGCCGCTCCCAACCGAGCAACCGCTTCAGCCGGCCCTCGTGCAGCGACTCTGGGAAAAGCGTTTGCGCGCTTCCTCGCTCCAGAAAAAGCACCCTCAGTCCCTTACGCGCCAGAGCATAACCCAGGGTAGCTCCGCCCATGCCGGCGCCAATGATGACTGCGTCCCACAAGATCTCCTGACTGTCCTCCGGGGAGAACTCATCCCAACCGAACAACATGAGCCCTCCCGTCGCGCCTTGCCACCACGATCGACAGTCCACCTTCGAGATGTGGTGCCCGACGGCGATAAGTAGTTGTGATCGCCACAACGCCCGTTCTCGAATGCAGTGCCGCGGTTGTCTCATTCAGGCTGCCCGCAGCCGCATTGATAAGAAAAAAATGATTGCCCAAACATGCAAGAGAACTAGGTTCAGAACCTGGCGTCTAGCGTTGAACGACCTCCCCAGTGCTCGAACAAGCCAGTATTGCACGTGTAGATCAATCTGCTTCGTAAAGTGTTGTAAAAAGTCCATCCCTGCACGGCAGCTTTTTCTTTACTCTCGTTTACAATGAGTTTCCAAGATCTATGCCCTTCCGTCGAATGGAAAGCACGAGAGTGGACTCGCGGAATGGGGGCTCAGCCATTGTTCCGTTTAACCGGTTGGAAACCAGCAGTCGGGACTTGGTGGCGGCATTGTCGTGCTTTTGGCATAGCGACCCATTGGCTGCCTTGCGGGAAATGTTGGAAGAGATGACGGGACAGCGCCCTGTCATTCTTGCCCCATCTGGCGAAAGCGCCATTGCCCAAATCCTTCTCTCGCTGCCCCAACAAGAAGTCGTGATGCCAGCCTATTTGTGCGGCGAGGTCCGCCGAGCTGCCCTGATCGCCGGCAAACGCGTGATCTATGTCGATCTGGCGAAGCACAGCGTGAATGCCACCTCGGCCGAGTTCGCCAGAGAAGCCCAGCCGGGCCGAATTCTCCTGGCCGTGCATGCCTATGGTGTGCCCACCGACATTGAGGCTATTTGCGAGCTGGCCAAGAGCCGAGGCTGTGTAACCATTGAAGACGCAGTCCCAGCCTTCGGAGGCCGCTACAACGGCCGGCTCCTCGGTACATTCGGTGACTTCGGCATCTTCAGTTTCCAGCATTCCAAGCGGGTTCCGGCGCTTCGCGGGGCGGCCATCGTGGTCAACAACAGCCAAATTGTGGATCCAGTGAAGCTGGCTGCGATCAAAGTAACGGAGACAAAACGGGCCTTTCCGATCGGAGTGCTGTGTTTCGCCGTGGCCCAAAACCTGGCCACAACTCCATGGGTTTATCGGAGCCTTCTGCTGCCACTGCTTCCCATGCGAGACCTGCCGCGCCGGCTCATGCGGAGAATTCATCCCCCGCCCGCTCGGCCCCATGCCGACGCGCCCGTCCCAAACCCAGGAGCACAGGCTGGAGCGAACCCGCAGAAGCCGCAACCGCGAACCCCTTACTACACTCGCGAGATGCATCCCTATCAGGCCGAGCTCGCGCAGCGCGTGCTCGGGAGATGGAATGAAATCCGCGAACAGATTGCGCGCCTGGCGGACACCTATCTTGAGGTCTTCCGTGACACCGCGATTGAAACTTTTCTGCCTCCGGGATGCGACCCTGCAGGCTTGATGCGCTTTCCCATCGCCTTGCCGGGGAAGCATCAAGAACAGGTCCTCGAGCTTGCCCGCAGACGGGGGCTGTACTTGAAAGTGATCTGGGATCGACCCTTGCCGGCTGAATCCGAATACCCACGGTTTCCAAATGCCGTCTGGACGACACGAAATCTGGTGTTGCTTCCCCTTTACCGGACGCTCTCTCCTGAATCCGCCGCGCAGTTGGCTGAAAACGTGGTCGAAATCGAGAGGGAACCAAGCTAGTTGCGCTCGTCGGCGCGACGCCGGCTCTGCCATCGAGCGCCGCGTTGTCTGGCCAGAGTTAACCGCCGCATTGATAAGCAAAAAATGATTGCCCAAACATGTTGCGCTCGTACACTTTCCGGAAACTCTGGTTTTCTGCAAACACTTGCACTTCCGGACTGGGTTCCGCGCTCAACCGCTGGCTGTGGATAATCAGGATCGGTTTCTTTTGGCGCGCCGCTCTTTCGGCCAGTTTCTCACAGGCCCGGCGAAACAATTGCGGCGTGAACGGTCGATAGACAAAGAACACGTCATCCTCGGTGTGGTCGCAATAATCCAAAATATCGCCTTCGATGATGCAGATACGCGACTTGCAGAGCTCGGGCAGCCGGCAGCTCACGACGTTCTCCCGGGCCACCACGCACAATTCGGGAGCCAATTCGACACCGGTCACTTTCTCGAATCCGTGCTCGGCTGCGAGAATGCATGGGCGGCCAAGACCAGCGCCTAAATCAACAAAGTGCAGCTTGTGGGATAGACTCAAATCCTTGAGGATTCTGCGAAAAGCCCACCCGTTCACTGGTCCATAGGAAGTAGCCTGGCGCAGCTTAGTGGGATCAAACGAAGTGGAAGCCAGGGAGATAAAACCACTGGTTCGGACCCCGTAGCTGCGATCAAAGATCTTGAGGTACTGGTCGTCCACCATGGCCAGGCAGACTCCGAGAGTCTTCATCACGCCAAAACTTCGGATTAGGTCGAGCGTCCGCTGGAGGGCCGACGCAGCCGAATGATTGCCAAAAAGCGGTTTCATGATCTACTGTGCGCCTGCCCTCTTAGCCGGAGCGCCTGAACCGGACCGGGAGCCAAGCTGGTATGCGCCTCTCTGAGAACTGGTTGCGGATCGGGCGAGGTCATCGAAATCCAGGTCGAATGGTGGAGGAAGCAGGGCGCCACACTCAAGCTGGGAAGACTCAAAAACTGTTCTGCCGGGTTCGATTGCTATAGCGATGAATCCATGTTTCTTGAAGCAAGCCCGAATTTTCCGAAAATCCCAGCTCTCAGTTTTCCCATCTGCTCCGATCTCAAATAGGATACTGCTTCCTGTGGCATCTGTACCGGACGCCTTCTGAACCTGGCGCAGAAAAAACCAAGCAAGGCAAACGCGCTTCCGATTACAGGCGGATTATCGGACAGCCGATACAAACTTCTAAGGATGTAATATACGGCGCTGTATCCAAGCGAGTGGAATCGCATTCCGAGCTTGTACATGGCGAGAGCCCTGTCCTTGGTTAATCCTGCCCGCCGGTGCTCGCAAACCTGATTTGCCGAAAATTTCCGGACGCTCCACCCTTTCATTCGAGCAATAATTTCTGCGGTCGCATCTTCGCCTCCGAGTTCAAGTGGAAGATAGCCGCCGACTTGATCAAAACACTCTCTTCGAAACACTTGGACTGCTCCGCCAATACTGTCAGGCGCAGCATCCTCACTGACGAGCTTTCCGTCACTTAGGGTGTAAACCTGTCCTCCAGCCACTCCCAGCCTTGGATCCATCTCAAACTCAGCAATGATATTTGCGTAATAATCCGGCGCAAGGCTTATATCAGCATCTAAATTGGCGATAAAGGGGTACTCTGTACCTTTCAACAGTTCCAGTCCGGCATTAAACGCGTGTACCTTGCTGGCAAAGTTCCTATCCCCCTCTCGCATCTTCACGAGACGGATAAAGTCGTGACTCGCCAAATACTTGCTAACTATTTCTGCGGTATGATCCGTGGATCCATCATCGACGATGATCCACCTCGACGGCTTATGGGTTTGCGATATTACGGATTCTATCGTCCTCTCTATGTATGGCTCTTCATTCTTGGCCGGAGTTATAATGGCGTACTGGCTCGACATGAACGGCGCCTTACTCGGCAACTGGAACACCCTCTCCTTTTGATCCTCGAATCCAGACCCCGGATCAGACCCTGTCACCGAAAACTCCAAACCCGTGCTTTTGTTTTCCCGAGACGGTGATATTGGTAAATCCCTGCTCGGTGAACCACCCTTTCACCTCGTCTTCTGTGTGTCGATGATTGTACTGTGGAGCGAAAGCGTCGAACAGGTCGAGCGTGACCTCGCGGGCACTACGCTTTCTGAATGGCACAAGCCCCATCCGGTTCAGCAACTCTGTTCCGAACACATAAAACGGTGCCATCATCCGGCACGTAGTCAATAAGGTATCTGGCGACACACACTTCTTCAGGACTCTTCCGGAACCCATGAACAACCGGACCGGCCAAGCTCTAGGACCGTATACCCACACGTAGAGTCGTCCCTTGGGTTTGACCAGGGGAACTAATTTCTTGAATGTCTCTCTTGAGTCAGGCGTGTGATGGATCACACCTGAGGAATACACAACATCAAATGAGTCGCGCTTTAGGCATGGAGTGAACAGATTGCCCTGTGCGAAATGTACATTTCTCCAATATTCTCCGGCACTTCTAGCTCGGTTGCGATTTGCCAGCCCGAGCCCATCGTGCAAGTCCATCCCGACCACTTTCATTCCGAAGGTGCTTAGAGCGGCGGTTAATGTTCCGTTCCCGCACCCCGCATCGAGAAGCACCCTCCCTCTTAACTGACTCTCAGTCAGTGCCACATCCTGTAAGAAGACCTTTTTGCGCTCCTCTAAACTCCATCCCCAGGTCTTGTCGTTGCTGTAGTCGAAGACCTTCCACTCCTTACTGAATGATCGTCTGATGTAGTCATAATCATCAGTTTTATTTTCTTTCGGTAGGGGTCGAGGCAATTCTTTGAGGGCGGCCTTGGTTTTAATCTGCGCTTCGTATCTTTCCACAAATTCAGGGAAATTGCCCAGCCCGTTTTCGAGGAATCTGGGAACACCGTCAATAACCGGGTAGGTATTTCCGCATTTGCACTTCAACAGGCCTTCGAATGTTTCGTCCTCGCAGTCTTGGACCGCGGAATCATTCCGAATCTTGCCATTCTCGGCAAAAACCGTTAACTCCAGCTCCTGGCGACAGGAGGGGCAACAAAGGAGGTCTAGAAAAACATCGTTGGGAAACATCGTATTCGTATTCCTGAGGGTCGCAGGGTTCCGGGACATGTAAGTTTCAGCCTCTCTTTATTCAAAGGTCAGTTTTCTCTCACACGGAGTTGGCCCAGGGTAGGACTGTGATCATCGGCAAGACCGATGATTCTTATTCCCCTGGCGCGCTTGGTCGGCCTGGGCACCGCACTGGAACGCCCCTCGGCTCGAAGTCCGAGTCTTACCGAGCACGTCCCCATTGTAAGGGGAAGCCAGGGGAGTCCAAGCCGCGGTATCTGAAATGAGGGCAAAATTGTTCTGATTCCTGGACTGCCCGACAGCAACAAACGGGCTCTTCGAGGACGCTACCTGCACATGGGCACTGCTGTCACGGCTCTGCTGGGGCATGCCGAAGTATGAGTTGTAGCCCCATGTGAACGAGGTGCATCCTTTCGAAGGACAAGCCAGCGGGGCGATGTTCTGGCTGCAGCCATAAAAAAGATTGTTATAAATCTCTACTGTTCCCATCGATACGCCGCCGGGCTCTTCGAGAATCTGGAGGTTACAGGCTCCGCCAGGCCGGTCGATAGAACTGACCGTGTTGTTATAGAAATGGAAAAATCCCCCGAATGTGGTGAAGTTCATCAGAATAATGACCCCATCCCCATTCCCCTTTTGTCCCGGATACGCCTCGGAGGCATTGTAAAAGAACACATTCCCGTAGATGTCCCAGTTGGATGGGTGAATATTTTCGCCGCTGGCCGTGTCGATATAGGACGTGCCATCGCCGTTCTCGAAATAGTTGTAGCGCAAAATTAAGCCATTATCTACGCTACCGTTGTATGCCTTGAAAATGGTCAGCGCTCCGTGCCAGAACTTGGTGCTGCAGTTGTTCTGCAGCCAGCCGTATTCGATGGTAGTTTCCTTCCCAATTCCGGTGCCTGTCCCCCCGATTTGGAGGGCCGCGGCTGTGCCGACATCGTGAATGTAGTAGTAGCCGATGTACAGATTATAGCTTTGCCCAGCGTTGGCATAAACGCCGCTGTCCGTAGTCGACGGCTTCCCGGGTGCGTTCTCGTCGCACCCGGACCCGCCGTTATGCGAGCCGTTGACCTCGAAGAATTTCAAAGTCACGTCGTGAGCGGGGGTGGGAGTGTCGGTGTAATAGCGACCTATCGTAATTGCCCCTGTGGCATTGACCGCCGCATTCGAGCCGTTGTTGTTGTTCACATAGAACCCGTAACTGGCATGATCCCGCCAATCAACCTGCGGATCGCCCGTGCTCGTGCTGCGGGTCACGCCGTTAAACACCCAATTGTCCGTATCCCAAAGAAGCGGCCCGAATACCGCCTGCGAGCTGTTGCATGTTCCCGTACCCCCATTCGTCCAGCCAGTGTTCGCGCCGTTTGCTCCGTCAATGGCTTTGAGGATGGTAATCGTGGAGGTTTCGCGGTCCGCAACTGTGAACTCGGTTTGACTCGATGCCGGGGTGATCTGGCCATTCGCAACGTAGTACGTGTCCCCGCGCACCATCGCTCTGGGGCTGATGTTCCCGCGTGCGGTGCCAATGCCGGTATAGGCATTGGTCCAGTCCGCACCCGAGTGGTTTCCCGTCGCTGCCGGGCAGATGTAGTGGTTCGCGGCAAAAGCAGAAATGTTGAGTCCAAGAACCATGAACAGTTGGACGAGGATAATCCTTTTTGCCATTAGTCTCGACTCCTTACGGATTTCCCGTCTGCGGTAAGCAACGGGATCCGTCTGGCGCTGGCATCCGTATCCCCAACGTTTGGCTTTACTCGGCTTCCCTCGGCAACAACTCGGCACTCAATCCAGTCTTTTTGGCGCCAAAAATTCCTGATGTGAAGGCGAGGATGTCACTCTTCAAATGTCGATCGGAAACCAACAAGGCCGCGATGCCCGCAACGCCTCCCGCCACCACATCCGCGGCGAGAACGACCACCGGTCTGGCACCTTGGAGGAGGCCGCTTTGCGAGAGCCCGAACACAGTGACCGCCGCGGCGGCGGCGGCAATCAGCGGAGGCACGGAAATCAAGACAAGTGCTGAAAGGGAAATCCCGGAAAGACGGATCAAGAGATAGAACAGAATCGGGCCAAATATCAAGGCACCCACTACAAACTGGCTTAAAGCGATGGCAATGACCTGTTTGCCGACTGGCGACTGCTTGAGTGCGAACGCCACGCCCAGCAAAAAGGCAACCGTCACGACGCACTGGGCCCATTTTATGACGGCGAGATAGTGTGGCCGGGAGAGAGCGGGCAACAGAGTCTCGGTAAAGCGCGTAAAGGTCAGCACGATGCCCATAGCGCACAAGATTTGCAAAACCCGGGCAGCCGGGGCCCATTGCGGCCCCATCACCGCCATCAGGGGGCTGCTCACCAGAGCCAGTCCGGCCAGGGACGGTATCGTCAAGGTCGCGCCCAGCCTGAGACACTGCAAGGCGCTCTGCTGCAGCTCAACTTTTCGGTCCTGCAGTCTCGAAAACTGGGAAAACGCCGCCATTTGCAGGGGTGTGGTAGTGGTGTCGAGCAAGGTATTCACAACCCGCTCGGCGAGCCGATATATCCCCACCGTGACTGGACCAAAGAATAAACCTATCAGCATCCCGGTGGCATAGCTGTTCACAAAAACTCCGGTCTTGGTGAACAGGCTCGCGATTGAGAACCCGAGCAGCTGTTTCAGATGGAGAAATGAGAACCGAAATCGCGGACGCCAGGAGCTCAGCTTCCACAACAAGGCCAGAGCTGCGACGTCCTCTCCTAGTTTCTGTCCGACCAGGGCCCACACCCCGAAACCTGCGAACGCCATTCCTAAGCTCACCACCGCCGCCACAGCCGCCGCCGCGTTCGAGCGCAACGAAAGGCTCTTAAAGTTCATGTCGCGGTGGAGAATCGCCCTCTGCACCACGGTGAGAGATTCGATCACGATCGATACCGAGAGCCAGCGGATAACGGGCGCCAGAGTTGGCAGGTGGTTGACCCTTGCCCACCAACCGCTCAGCCCCACGCTGATTCCAACCAGAGCCAAACCAGCCACCATGACCATCCAAAAGACGGAGTCGAGGTGTTCTGTGTCGAGGTTCTTTCTTTGAATCAGGGCCAGGCACAATCCCTGCTCCAGGAACATCTGGATGAACAGGATATAAACCATGGCCATGGAGACGGTGCCAAAGTCGCTCGGACCCAGCACCGAGGCCAGAACGAATGTCACCAAGGTGAAGATGGCCTTCTCGCCACCATTCATCAGGTACGACCACAGCACAGCTCCGCGGAAGGTTGGGCGCGACATCGGTATCAGTTTTCCCGGACCAGCGGTTTCGGTTGCCCTACACTCATCTTTCTTATCTTCTCACTGGCTTATCTTCTCACTGGGCGCGTCGCGATAACAATCTTGCCAGTAGGTGGAAAAGAGATGGAAGTAGGCGGGGTGCGCTAAGACTGCTTTCGGCTAGGGCGAACATGATCGCGCCAGGTTTTCTTGAGCTTTGCCAGAGCCGCAGTTTCTCCCAACACTTTCCTCGCGGCCCAATCAACGAAACCCACGGGAGTTCTAAGGGAATTCAGCCAAATGCCCTTCAGATTGGGGGCCAAGAAACAAATCATGGCTTCCTGCCATTCGGAGTTGCCGAAGCCCTGCTTGTAGGGGGCATCGCCCAAGCCAAAATCTATGTCCGTAATACCGTCCTTGCAAAAATCCTCGATGCCTTTCAGCATGAGAAACTTGCCCGGTGCGTATTTCCCGAAGCTGGGGTCATAGCCAATGTAATCGCCGTAAAACACGTCCTGGTACCGATTTCCGATCCAGTAGGCACAAGGCTTGTCGGCAACATAGAGCACATAGGCGCGCAGCCATCCGTGGCTTGCCCCAACCTGCAACATCCGGCGGGTGTGGTCATCATTCGCGAAACCTACGCCCAGGCCGCGTTGATAGGTCTTGGTCGCGATCTGTTCGACATCCCGCATCACGCGCTCCAGCTCGTTGACCTCGCGAAAACAGCAAATCTTCACCTGGCCGGGATGATCTGCTAGAAGCTTTTTGCCCTTTCTGCGTAGCTCCCGAAAGTCCTTGGAGCCCCGACCAACATCATCGGCGTTGTGCGGCAAACTCATCCTCCAGTGTGGCTGCACCACGGGGAAAAAATCACGGGTTAACCAACTCCCCGCGCTGGTGGCGGCCGCGTACAGCGGCGAATCCACCCGAACAAAGTTCAACGCCGCCATATCTGCCTCACCGCGGCGCAGAGACTCCAGGATTTCCCTCATCAGGAGTTTACTGTTGTCAGCGGTGACGCTCCCTAATGCCCCCCCATGGATGACATTCAGCACGCGCAGATTGGGCTGGAGAATGGTTCTGTAGCCGATCTTGAATTCCACGCGCTGCTCGACGATGCGCCCCACCAGCATCGCATCGGGCCGCCCTTGCCGGCGAACGGTGATGATATGGGGCCGCAGAAAATCCGGTCTGCAGTCCATGAGCATGCGATACACATCGATGTCCGCATTGGGATGGCGGTTCCAACGGGTCCAGTCGCCGCGCATGGATTCCAGTTCGGGCACGCTGCGCAGAACCGTTACGCTCGGGTGCGCCGTCGCCTGGTTGTTGTCTGTTACCGGCTCTCCTTCATTCAGCTTGACGGCAGCCGCCATTTGTCCTCGAACTGCGCCCGGAAAAACCGCTGCACCGACTCCTCCGGAGCGCGCATTGACAGAGAGATCGTCCGCAGTGCGGACCGGCTCTTCGACACACGGAGACGAGCCACCCGCTTTGCGCCGGGGGATGCCGCGCCGAACAGTTTCCGGATCCGCGGCGTCGACTCCTACGCCGTTGCCGTGCTGTACAAATTCTGGCATCGACTTTTCCTGGCTGTGAAACCCAAGAGGCCCGCGATTTTGCGGCTCACCGAATGGGTGGGTTTATGGAACGAGGATACTTACTAGCGAGAGCTTAATGAGTGGGCCGGAGGCAGTATTTCGAAGACCGCGCACGGACACCAAGGCATTTCCCGTTTCGCAGCAGGGCGGATGCTTTTCGGGCGAAGGCCAAAAACCTGCCCGAATACAGCCGAAACCCTGCTTCGAAACCGCGCTGCGCCTAGTTAACCACGGCGGTCAGGCCGGTGGGTGGGGTGGGAGCGCCGCCCGTCGGCGAACTACCGCCGAACTGCAAGGCTCCCCGGCTGGATGTGATCGCGTGGCCCAGCATGTCCACATTGTAGGGAGAACCGAGCGCGGTCCAGCCCATCGTGTCCTCGGTCAGGTTGAAATTGTCGTCACTCACGCTGACGAAGGGGATTACACTGGGTACGCTTTGCACGCCGGTGCCGGGGTCCCCGACGCTGGCCACGTCAAAATACGAGTTATAATTTGCGGTTATCGTGCCGGAACTCAGCGGGTTCAGCGAAGTTTCCAAGCAGTTCACAAACAGATTGTTTTGCACGTAGAGATTAACGATATCTACGTTGTCGGCATTCACCCAGTCGCAGGCTCCGCCGGGATAAGCGTGTCCCACAGGCGCGATATCGTAAATAGTGTTGTTCCAGAAGGCGAACTCGGTCAGGTTGAGAGGATTGCCCGAGGAGCCGTAGATTTGCACGACGTAGGGAGTCAGCCCGTCCTGCGGCCCGGTCGACGGCGTGCAGAGATTGCAGTTCCCGTCCCACTCGGCAGGGTTGGCGAAAAAGATGTTGCCGTAGGCATACCAGCTTCCTTGACAGCCCGAACAATCGGGGCTATCGAAATAGCTCGTGCCTTCGACGTTCTCGAAAACGTTATAGCGCTCGATCAACGTCCGCCGGCCGCCGGCGGCGCCAGAAATGGCAGTCGCACAACCGTGATTCGCCTTGGTCGATTGATTGTTGTTTCCCCAGTTGTACTGAATGAGGGCGGTGTCCGAGCCTGAAGTTGGTCCGTAGGTCTTGATGAAGCAGCTTCCTACATTGTGGATGTAGTTGTACTGGAAAGTCGGATTGATTCCAGACTTATGGAAAATTCCTATATCCACGTAAGTGCCGGTGGTGTCGCCGGAGCCGTGGATTTCCGTATATTCGATGGTCGAGCCACTGCTGTTGCTTCCGCCCGCGCCCAGGCTGATGGACGCGCTATCTCCCAATGGACACAGCGGAACACCTGCGCCGTTGCTGTTGTAGACGTAGAATCCGTAGCCCGACCGCCAGTCGGTCGCGGGAATGCCCGAGTCCGATCCGCGATAGCTCCCGTTGAATGTCCAGTAGTCGGTGGTGAAGCCGATACAGGACCATTGCGCCTGCCCGACGAAAGAGTTCGACCAGCCGGTCGAGGTGCCGTGGCTGGCGACGGTGGGAGCTTGGATGGTGATTTGCGTCGTGCCGGAATCGGGGCTACTGAACACGACTTGGCTTCCCAGATTGTATTTGCCGCCGCCGACGTAGTAGGTGCAGCCGCGCGCCATGGCGGCAGGATTCAGTTTTCCCGTGCCCGTACCGAAGGACGTGTAAGCGTTCGCCCAGTCGGCTCCGGTTCCCGCACCGGTTGCGCTCGCCAGCACGTAGCCTGCGCTGTTTGCCGTGTCGGGACATTGAGCGAAAGCGCCACCGGAGAAGAACGTTAGCATCGCGAAGGCGGAGGCGGTGGTCATTAGCACGTTCCAAAGCTGAATGAAGGGGGATCGCATGTTCTCTCCTTGTGCTGCTTTCCAATCTGGGACTTCCTTTGTTGGAAAAGCTCAACCAATTGAACCACAAAATTGGCCGAGGCCAAGCACACACAAGTACACTGTCCGGTCTCGGAAGTACATTTGCTCCCTTGTACTCCCGGATTTTTGCGCTTCCGGGGCGAGATGTAGGCTCCCCGCCAGAAGGGTGAGAGAAAGCGTTTGACGAGCGTTGGAACACGATGGATACTGGTCAATCCGAGCCAAGCGACAATCGAGTGGTGCGCGGCACCCCAAGAATCGTGGGCCGCACTGGCCACCTGGCGAAACTTGATGAGCCGTTCTGGTATGGTTGGGCTGCCGATCGCACGCACTTGGGGGAAGAATCTCATGCTGCGTCAGGCGAGGACCGGTTTCCCCGCGACCTGCACAGGCCTCCTCATGACCCGCTTACCGTCCCGCTGGCTTCGTGCGCATGGGCCAGGCGAAACCATTGCGGCGTCTCCGGATAAGGTGGCTCGGGTTTGACGAGTGACGCAGGCAAAGCTCTTCGATTTCGCCCCGGCTGACGATCAACGACGCATCTCTGGCGGCCGCGATCGTTCTAGATTTTACTGGTTGACCATTCCGATAATTCCGCTCCGTCGAACTGCAATACCGGGCGTGCCTCCGCCGCTTTGGACCGGCGCAGTAGCAGAGATGCCGAATAAGCCGAAGAAATCATGGCCAAGAGCAGATACCAGCTAATCGCATTCTGATCAAAATAGGACACCGACAGGAAGGTCATGGTGTGAACCAGCAGGGCGGCGCCCAGCGACCAGATGTAGAAGGCAAAGTGGGCGGAAACCTGGGGGCTTCCCTCGAGCGTTCGCACCGCAAACCCAACCCCTCCATAGCAGCGGACAATGACGAGAATGAACAGCGCCATGGTCAACAAACCGCCGTTCACCCCCTCCGCAATGTACTGATTCGTGACATCTTCCAGGTGCCCGCCCCAGTCTGCGGTCCCCTTTTTTCCGACCAGCCACCACTCGTTAATATGATGGACTGCTTGGTCGATAAGAAGGGCGCGATGGTAACCGGTAGAGCCCGCAACGATGTCAACTCGTGCCATCAGGAACCACACCGAGGAGGTCATAACCAATTGAAGAGTGAGCACGGTTAGGCCGATACCCCAACGAATCTTCCGCATGGATCGGCGCAGAGGCCACATGCAAAGCGCCAAGATCCCGAAGGCGCACGCCCCGAGCGGCCCACTCGATGCGCTGGTCACCACCACGGCGGCTGCGGAAACGACCGCCAGCACGGCCAGCCATTTCGTGTCCCGATAGAGCGCGATAAAGAAAGGCATCAACGCCGCTCCAAAAGAACCCGCCAGGATGGGGTGGCCAAACGGCCCCTGGCACCGCAGGCTGCTTTCTCGGACGACCGTGAACTCCGGTACGCCTCCGAAGGCAAAGAACATGTTTCTACCCGTGAGCTTCTCGTTCAACATCACCACGGCCAGCGGAATAATGAATATCGCCAAAAGCTTTATGACTCGGGTGATGTCCTGCACGTCGCGCACCAGAAACCGGAGGAGGAAATAGGTGCCGACTTTGTCGTAGGCCCCGCCGAGCGAGTTCTGGAACTCCGCGCCGGTTTGCCAAAGGATGTTGTGCAGAATCAGACCGGAGATGACCCACAGCACAATTGCGATGTCGATGGGATTGAACTTGAGTCGCCGAATCTCACCTCGGATTACCAGCCTGACCCAGCCGCACAGCAAGAGAATGCGGATCATGGTGAAGTTCAGGCCGCCGATCAACACTCTTTCACCCATGGTCATGAAGAAGACCAGAGCTAAAATCGGCATCAGAGCATACCGCTTGGGCAGAACCAGCAACAGGAGCCCCATGG
>Ga0302324_100007133_pt1 | contig 23857 bp, 17 predicted proteins | sample Palsa_T0_1_FD_201949 | JGI IMG/M metagenome (GOLD analysis project Ga0302324, IMG submission 201949) | Peat permafrost microbial communities from Stordalen Mire near Abisko, Sweden - Palsa_T0_1 | ecosystem: Environmental > Terrestrial > Soil > Palsa > Peat permafrost | place: Sweden: Abisko... | reverse complement strand
CCTCTTGTCTTTGTGTTCTTTGCGTTCTCTTGTGGCAAAAGTCTTGTCTGGAAAACCAGCCGGCCAAACTCACGCAAGTCGTTGATTTCCATGATAATTCCAGATAATTCCGGTTTTTTTGGAACGGGAAATGGTGCCATCACTGCCACGTTTCCCGCAAGTAGTCGCAAACAGTCTCAAGTAGTCGCAAGCAGTCGCAAGTTAGCGTGGGGGGGTGCCCCGGCCGGACACTCCATCCTTATAGAATCCTGCTTGCCCGCAGAAGCCAGAAGTCGCGGAGGAGGGTCATTTCAACGATTTGTTCGGATAGGGCGGGTGCGGCGGGACTGTGACCGGCTGGAGCCTGATTTGCTCTTGCAAATCGTGAATGGCCGCCTGGAGCTGGGCATCCTCGCCGTTGAAGGTGCTGTGCGGCAAGTTGTCAACTATTTGGTCCGGGTCAACTCCGTGACCTTCGATCAGCCATTTTCCTTCCGGGCCGTACACGCCATCTTCCGCCGCCGAGGCGATTCCTTTATCCACCAGCCAAGTGTCAAAGGAGAGCCAGATTTCGCCGCCCCAAGTGCGGGTGCCGATGACTTTGCCCAGACCAAGACGCCGAAATCCCTCGGTGAACGCTTCACCGTCGGAACCCGTCCATTCATCGCACAACACGACCGCGTGCCCGCGAAAGGAATACTGCATGTTCCAGGTGGGGTTGCCCACGCGCGGTTGCCAGTAAAACCAGGCTTTGCGCAGGAGCTTTTCGAGAATCCAACTGTCAATGTTGCCGCCGCCATTGTGCCGCACGTCAATAATCAATCCCTTGCGATTAAACACGGGATAAAAATCGGCCGCCCAAGTGGCGATGTCTTTCGGCCCCATGGCCCGAAGATGGACATAGCCGATGTCGCCCTTGCCCTCATGCTCGACCAGCAGACGTCGGGAATATTCCCAGTCGCTGTAACGAAGGTCCATGTCGCGCGCGCGGTTGATCGGTGTCACGATCACCTCCCGCGGCTTCGGCTCGGCGGCGGTTTTGACGCTCAGAAGCGTCTGTTGTCCTTCTTGATTGCGCAGCAGGCCCGCTGGATCAGGCACGGATAGAACCGGCACGCCGTTGATGGCCTGGATGATGTCTCCTTCGTGGAGATTCAAGCCGGGTTTGGCCAGAGGTGAAAGCTGTTCGGGAAAATTGGGGTCCGACCGGTAAATATGCTCGATGCGGCAGCCACCGTGCGCCTCGTCACGCGCCAAGGCCGCGCCCAGGCTGGCTGGCTGCACCTGATCGGGGCCTTCCCGAAAATCGCCTCCAACCACAAAAATATGGAGGGCCGAAAGCTCGCCCACCATGTCGGCGATGAGGTCGCTCAGCTCAGCGCGATCCCTGGTCCGGTCTGCCAGCGGCAGATACTTCGCGCGCATGGCCGGCCAATCCACGCCGTGCATGTTTGTATCGTAAAAGAAATCGCGCAGCAGGCGCCAAGCCTCGGCAAGCATTTGCCGCCGCTCGTCCCGCGGGCTGAGGGAGAAGGTCCAATTCTTGAGGTCCACGCTCTTCTCCAATTTCACCGGCGCATCCTTGGATGAATCCACCACGAAATAGTCGTCTCCTTTGGTGAGCAGGATTTTGTGACCGTCCTGGGAAAGTTCAAACTGCTTGACATCCTCGGCAAAGACCTTTGGCTTTGGGTCGTTGTTGGTGATCTCCAAGGTCATCACGTTGGTCTTGGCGGAAGATCCGATGGTGGTGGAGATCCAAAACAGATGTTTCTCCGTCACGGCGAGATCGCGGTAGTTCCCCGGCGGAACGGGCACGGCTGTCACCCGTTCCTGCAATCCTTCCAGGTCAATGAGCACGACCGGCGGCTTGTTGGTTTCTTCGGCCTTCGCCTCGGTTTTCTTGGATTTGTCGGTCGGCGCGGCCGCATTGGTTTTTGTATCCGACGCGCTCTGAGACTCTGGCGTTTCAGCCTTGGATTTGGTTTTCTCGGCAGGATGCAACTCATCATTCGCCTCGAAAGGCGAGCGCCCGTCCTTGATCAAAGACACCAGGTAAAGCTTCTCCGTCTCATTGAAAAAGGGTTCTGGCTCGCGCGGGCCCCAGGGGCTTGGGACGGTTGATTCCAGATGGCGCTCAGACAGGAAATAGAGCCATTTGCCGTCCGCGCTCCAGTCGGGGCTGTAACTGTTGACGCGATCACTCGTTAGGACAGTGGTCTTGCCGTCCTTGAGGTGATACAAGGAAATCTGTCGGTAATCGTTGTCAGCCGCGGACACATAAGCCAGCCACTGGCTGTCGGGCGACCAGCGCAAATTATAAAAACCGTCGTTGTTGTTGGTCGCAATCGGCAAGTCGCGCTTTTGCCCCACGTCAAACATCCAAAGCTGCTGGTTCTTGTCTTGGAAGGCCACGAATTTGCCGTCGGGCGAACTGAATCCATCGTAACGAAAAACCTTGCCGTCGTGAGTCAATGGTTCGGGTTGGCCGACGCCGTTGGCGGGCAGTTTTTCAAATTCCAGCTCGCCCGTTTGATCCGACAACGCCAGCAACGACTTGCCGTCCGGCATGAAACGGCCACTGCGGTAACGGACTCGATCCTGCCGCGTGGCCTCGACAAACCGCCCCTGCTCGACCGGCGCGACGAATATCTTGCCGCGCGCGGTGAGGACCAGCCGATCTCCGTCCGGCGACAGATGCACCGAGGTCAGGTAGTCGGATGGCTTCTTGACCCATTTCTCGCGGTCTTGGTCGAAGTCGGAAGCCAGGGTGATCGGTATGATGGCGTCGGTTTTCTTCGCAATGTCCAGCAGCCAAAGATCGGCGCCGGATTGATAGGCAATCAGCCCATCCCAGAGCGAAGCCGACTTCACATCCCATCCCTTGTGGAAGGTGTGCTGGAGCAGATCGCCTCCATCCAGATTCATGGACCACAGATTCATGGTCCCATCCCGGTCGGTAATGAAATAGATGCGATCCTGCCAGAACATCGGATTCTTGCTGGTGCCCGGAAAATTGGCCGTGAGCGGGACCGCCTCACTGCCAGCCAGGGCAAATTTCCATAGACCCTGCGCCGTCCCACCCTTGTAACGTTTGGTGTTGCTGCCCTGGAAAGGCAGGCGGGTGAAATAAAGCACTTTCCCGGCGGGATCGAACGTGCCATCGCTGGCCTGGCTGAGCGGGAGCACCGTGCTTGCGCCGCCATTGAGGTCCACCTCGGCAAGTTGGCGGTTGGGCAGCGTCGAAAAGTGAACGGTTGAGTAAAGCACTTTGCCCTCGGGAGTCCAGCCGGCCACCAAGGCAACCGCACCTTCGTAAGTTCGCCGAGTCGGCGGACCGCCTTCCAGCGGCATGGTATAGACCTCTGTTGGACCTTCGTATTCGGCCGAAAAAGCCACCGTCTGGCCGTCGGGCGAAATGGCCGCGTGCGCTTCATCGCCCGGATGGCTGGTCAAGCGTTGAGCGATGCCGCCCCGGACGCCTACCCGCCACAAATCCCCTTCGGCCGTGAACACAATCACGTCGTTATGAATGGCGGGAAACCGGTAGTATCCACTGGTGCTCCCCGCCTCTGATGGCCCGGCGGCACGAGCGCCAGCGCACGCCAGCAGCGATGAGATGAAGACTGAGAAATGGCGGCTGGAAATTTTCATGGTTATGATGATCGGTTAATCATTTCGCGTCGCCCTTGGTTGTAAAGGAAAGGCAGCGGCACCGCAAGAACCCAGTGCGAGGATGAATATGGCCGCTGGCCGCGAATGCGCTCCGTCTGGCGATTATGCGGCAACCATGGATTGCATCAATCCAAGCGGCGCTTGCCAAAACAAGTGAACACGCGCAATCATTGAACAGAATAATGTCAATTGCCGAACAAACAATTTTTCCTGGTTTGAATTTTCCAAAGAGACAGATGGGCGATGCTTTAGTTCTCCAGCATGAGAGTGCCAAGCCGGAACGTGAAGACAACAAACTCAAGCTTGGCGACCGCGCCGCGCACCAGTGGTATCGCTTCGTGCTTTCATTCCCTCCTCACCTGGTTCGGGAATACGTTGCCAAATTCGGGCTGAATTCGCATCACCAAGTATTGGATCCGTTCTGCGGCACCGGCACTACAATAGTCGAGTGTAAAAAGCTCGGGATTCCCGCCTTTGGGTTGGAACCGAACCCGGTGGCCTGCTTCGCCAGCCAAACGAAACTCCAATGGAACATCGATCCTCAAAAACTTCTGCGGCATGCCCTAACGGTGGCTGAGACGGCAAATCGGCGGCTTGAACAAGATGGCTTTTTCGATGATGGCGCTTATCGGCTTCTCGAACGTCCGGTTGGAACAAATGCAAACTTGCGCGCATTGCCGGCCGATGTCTCTGATCTATTATTGACAAATTCAATCAGCCCAATCCCACTGCACAAAACGCTCGTTCTGGTCGATGCTTTGACGGAAAACCACGACGACCGTTTTAGCAATCATGAGCGACTCGCGCTGGCCACTGCGCTCGTGAGTGGAATCAGCAATCTGCATTTCGGCCCTGAAGTTGGCGTGGGCCCCGCCAAGTCCGACGCCCCCGTTGTTTCTCTTTGGTTGGACGACGTCCGGGCCATGGTCCAGGACTTGGAAAACCTGCCCAGAACAAGAACGACAAAAGCGGTGATTTATCAGGCGGACGCACGCGAGGGCGCGTCCATGTTGCCTGCCAATTCAGTGGATGCTGTGATTACTTCCCCGCCTTATCCCAACGAGAAGGACTATACCCGCACGACTCGCTTGGAATCGGTGCTGCTGGGTTTCATTAAATCCAAGCAGGACTTACGGAATCTCAAGAAGCGTCTGGTTCGCTCCAATACGCGCGGTGTTTACAAGGCTGATACGGACGACGCCATTGTGGCGGGCCACCTCCAAATCGAAAGCATCGCCGCGGCAATTGAAAAACGACGCATCGAAATGAACAAGGACTCCGGTTTTGAGCGGCTCTATGCACGGGTGACCAAGCTCTACTTCGGTGGCATGGCCCGTCATCTTGCCGAGTTGCGCCGCGTGCTCCGACCCGGCGCGCGGCTGGCCTACGTGGTGGGCGATCAGGCGTCGTATTTGCAAGTGATGATTCGCACGGGACAACTTCTGGCTGGCATCGCTGAATCGCTCGGTTACGAAGTCGTCGGTTTGGACTTGTTCCGCACTCGCCTGGCAACCGCCACCAAAAAGCAGTTGCGCGAGGAAGTTGTGGTCCTCCGTTGGCCCGGTAGTAAGAGCAGGGAAAGCTAGAGATATGAAGCGAAAAAGCCGATACTCCGCCATCCTCGAAAAAATCTTCACCTCCAAGTTCAAACCCGGAACGAGACTGGTGGACTTTGCGCGGGAGGAATTTGAAACCGTCGCACGTCAGCTTCGCATCAAACTGCCGAAAAACCTTGGCGACTTGGTTTACAGTTTTCGATACCGGACTGATTTGCCCGAAAGAATTCAAGCCGAGGCAGGCAAGGGCGAAACGTGGATCATCAGACCCATGGGGAAAGCGCTTTATCGGTTGGCCTTGGTTGCTGATCGTCCAATCCAGCCGAACGTAAACCTTGCGACGACAAAAGTTCCTGATGCGACACCGGGTATCGTCACAAAATACGCATTCGACGATGAACAAGCTCTACTGGCGCGCCTTCGCTACAACCGCTTGATCGACATCTTTACAACTGTGACCTGTTACTCCTTGCAAAACCATTTGCGAACCACAGTTCCAGAAATGGGGCAGGTCGAGACCGATGAACTTTATGTGGGACTGGATAAAAAAGGAGTGCATTACATTTTCCCAATTCAGGCGAAGGGTGGCAGCGATAAGTTGAACGTGGTCCAAATTGAACAGGATTTTGCCATTTGCGTGAACAAGTTTCCCGGTTTGATTTGCCGTCCCATTGGAGCACAATTCATGGGCGACGGAATCATCGCACTATTTGAGTTCGAGCAGGCCGACGGCACCGTCAGCATCAGCGCCGAAAAGCATTACAAACTGGTCCCACCCGAAGAAGTCACAAAGGAAGACCTGGAAAGCTATCGGCAGCGAGTTGCCGATTGACCTTACGTGTGGGCATTGAGATTTCCATTAAAATGGCGCGTCTGTCGCTGAAATTCGCCTTGGTTCCAAAAATATTCATAATGATTATGTTGCAATCCCACCACAACATGGTAGTGTCTGATTGTGCGGCGCTCACGCGCCTGTTCTTTGAAATAGGGGATCGTGGCCAGGGAAAGTGGCCAGTGGTTAGCACGGCTCGCAAGAGCCTGCCCTCCGTCATGCACAGGCCTCCGGGCGAGCCATCAAATCGGTCAGGAAGAGCGCCAATCAAGCCTAACCAAGGTTAATCAAGGCTAATCAAGGCTGATCAAGCCTTCGAAAAAAAAATAAAAAGTGGCGCATGGGCGATGAATGCTAAAGACGGCCAATGTCGCCTGATACCGGTCAATACCTCAAAACACATTTTTTGAACATGAGGAAACGGAGGCAACGGAGTGATGAAAGATATAAAATGAGTCTCTGTTCTCTCCGTTTTCTCCTGTTCAAAAGAATCTTGTTGAAATGGCAGGATTTCAAAGTATTGCTCTGCAAAAGAAAACAAAACAATTGACATAACCTCTTGTCTTTGTGTTCTTTGCGTTCTCTTGTGGCAAAAGTCTTGTCTGGAAAACCAGCCGGCCAAACTCACGCAAGTCGTTGATTTCCATGATAATTCCAGATAATTCCGGTTTTTTTGGAACGGCAACAAGCGCCATCACCGCCACGTTTCCCGCAAGCAGTCTCAAGCAGTCTCAAGTAGGCGCAAGTTAGCGTGGGGGGGTGCCCCGGCCGGACACTCCATCCTTATAGAATCCTGCTTGCCCGCAGAAGCCAGAAGTCGCGGAGGCGGGTGAATCCAGCCAAAGCGTCCTGCTTTCGGCGCGGTCAGTTTCGGTCAGTTTCGGTCAGTTTCGGTTAGTTTCGGCTGCTTTCGCCTGGTTTCGCCTAGTTTCGGCTTAACGATATAAAAAATCATGCGGCGCGTCCAAAAACGGCAAAATTTGCCGCTCCAAAGCGGGCCAATCGAGAGGGGGACCCACCCCATGCCTTGCGGTTACCGCTCCTCACGGGCGAGCTGAGTTACGGTGATTTACGGTAACTTGCGGTAACTTGCGGTAACTTGCGGTGGGGATACCACCCCGTCTCGGGCCGCTGGACTGCAATACTTGCAGAATATTGCACGGGGACACCCCCTGCCCTTGCCAAATAGCCGGTTGGGCCAAACAAAAAGACAGACAAACCAGAGCGATCTGCTATATTACCGTACGCTATGAAAACACGGCTGATTCTTCTTGTCGCCATCGCGAGCGTGGCTTGGCTGGCGGTCTCGGGCTGTTCCGAAAAGAAAATAGACACGGCCAAGGTTCGGGATGCGTTGCAATCCCTCACGGGCGGCGCCCGGCAGAACCTGGACCAAGGGTTGAAGGCCATTGACGAAGGCGATTACGCCGCGGCCGTGCGGCCGTTGAAGACCATCGCCTACAAGGTCAAATTGAACAAAGCCCAAACGGCCATTTTGGAGGACACCATTACCAAGGTGGAGGCCAGGGCGGCGCGACAAAAGTGAGCCTGGTTCTTTAATTTGCTGGCCATTTGCGGATGAAGAGGTTACATTGGGCTTAAACAATGAGGTGATGCTGTGAAAAGACTTAAAGGGGGATTTACCTTGATCGAAATGCTGGTGGTCATCGCGATCATTTCGATTCTGGCCAGCATGTTGCTGCCGGCCTTGGGCAAGGCCAAGGAACAGGGAATGTCCATCAAATGCGTCAGCAATCTCCACCAAATCGGGCTGGCCATGATGATGTACGGGGACGACAGCGAGGACCGGCTGCCGGTTTCTTACGCTTCCATTGGCGATCCAAACGGGGGCAATTGGACCAACTCCACTTTCACCCCTTGGACGAGGGCATTGTCTCCGTACTTCGCCAATGATACCAACCTTCTGCGCTGTCCGGGCTTTGACTCGTTTTACAAACAATCCGGGTTCAATTACTTCATGGGATCGGTGGCTTTTGCCTACAACGAAACCCCGCCGCCGCCCTGGACGCCGACGAGCGTAAATCTGCGGAGCATCACTTACCCCTCGTTTTATGTGCTGTCCGGCGACTGCAATTATCCTACGTCTCCCAACAACGCGGACCTCAACGACAATGACACCAACGTGCTTTTCGCCCTGCCGTCGCCGACCCACAATAACCGGGTCAACGTCCTGTTCGCCGACTGGCATGTCACCCATTACAAGCGCTTCAACGGCGCAGAAATGACCTTTAGTTATGATAACCCCGCCATCAACTGGTGAGGGCCGCCGCCAGCGGCTCCTCGCCCGGCTCCAGGGAAATCGGGCGGTCGTGATCGAGATAGCTTTCGCAAACGCGGAAGAAATCATGGCGGGTGGCGACGCGGCGGATTTCATGGAGGAACCGCTCCGCGGGAGGAACGCCCTCGCCGATAAAATTCATGAATTTTTTCAGCCGTTGCACTTGGGCCGATTCCCTGGCGTCCGGCGTCGCTTGCGATTCCCACAGTTGCCGAATGTAGGCCAGCAGGTCGCGCCCGGTGGGAAACGTAATCGTCTCACCGCGCTGATGCTGGCGAATCTGGCGAAACAACCACGGATTGCGGATCGCGCCCCGGCCAATCATCAACCCGCGCGCTCCGGTCTGGGCCAGCACGGCCAGCGCCTGCTCCGCCGAATACACATTGCCGTTGGCCAGCACCGGGCAATGGAGCGAGCGCGCCGCCTGCGCGATCAAGTCGTAACGCACGCCGGGCCGGTACATTTGCGCCACGGTCCGGCCATGCACGGTCAGCAGATCAATGTCGTGCCGGGCAAAGAGCGCCAGCAGATCATCAAATTCGGCGGCGGATTCGAATCCAATGCGAGTCTTGACAGTGAAAGGAACGGTCACGGCGTCGCGCAGGGCGCCCAGGATGGCTTCGATGCGGTTTGGTTCGCGCAACAAGCCGCCGCCGGCGCATTTGCGGTACACCACGGGGGCCGGACAGCCCAGATTGAGGTCCACGGCGGCGATGGGATGCTGCTGCAATTCGCGGGCGGTGCGGACCAGGGCGGCGACGTCGTTGCCGATCATCTGCGCCACCACGGGACGGCCGGTGGGATTTTGCAGGATGGAGTCAAGAATCCACTTTTCGAGCCGCGAGTTTTGATGGACGCGAAAGTATTCCGTCCAATAAACATCGGCCCCGCCAAACGGGGCGATGACGCGCCAAAACGCCAGATCGGTCACGTCCTGCATGGGAGCCAGGGCCAGGAAGGGTTCCTGGCCGCGCAACAGGGCGGCGAATGTTTCAGAAGGTGTCATTGAGCGATCTTAATTGTTTACTCCACAGGCGTCGCGCCATTGCCTGCCGCGGTGAGGGCGAGGAAAACATCCTCCAGGGCGCCTTTTGCGCCGGCTTGCTGGCGCAATTGCCCGGCCGTGCCGACGGCGGCCAGACGGCCGCGCGCCATGATGCCGATGCGGTCGGCCATTTCCTCGGCCACGTCGAGTTGATGGGTCGAAAGGAAGATGGTGACGCCCTTGCGCGTGCGTTCCTTGAGCACGTCCTTGACGATGCGCGCGTGCTGCGGGTCCAGGCCGACCATCGGTTCGTCAATAACAAGGACCTCCGGGTCGTGCAGCAACGCGGAAACGATGGCCACGCGCTGCCGGGTGCCGTGCGAAAGGCCCTCGATGGGCCGGCTGATGAATGGTTCGAGATGAAAACGGGGAACGAGGGCGCGGCTGGCCTCTTGAATCCGGCTCTCGCTCATTTGGAAAATATGGCCTGTGAACCGCAGAAATTCCCAGGGCGTCAGCTTGTCGTATAGAAAGGGAAAATCGGGCACGTAGGCCAGCCGGCGGCGTGCTTCCAGAGGATCGGATTGCACGTCGAACCCGGCCACCCGCGCCGTGCCCGCGCTGGGCTTGAGCAGCCCTGCCAGCACGCGAATCAAGGTGGTCTTGCCGGCCGCATTGGGGCCGAGCACGGCAAAGAATTCGCCACGCTCGACTGTGAGGCTCAGGTCATCCACCGCCACCAAGTCGCCGAACTTCTTTGTCAAATGGGTGATTTCGATCATGCCCGTTGCTAAAAGTGTTCAAAGGCTTCGTTGCGAAGCGTGATGTCCTCAGGAAATATAACCCATAGAACTTCTCCGACCCGGCTGGTAAAGAGGTAGATGTGCCGGCCCAGAAAGACCGTCTCCAGCCGATAGGCCCGCGCCTTGGAATGGCCGAATTGCATCCAATCCTCGTGTGCCTGCAACTTCATGGAACCGGCCAGCCAGGAAAGGGACTCCTTGGACGGGGTCAAGCCCGTGCCAGCCAGCAAGCCCAACGCCGCCGTTCCGCCGAGGCCGGCCCACAGAGTCTGGGGGTCGCGCAAGTCGGAAAAACTCAACGTTTTTTGCCAACTGAGGCCATGATCCTCCACTTTCAACACCACCTTTTCCGTCGCCGCCGCCGCTCGAATGTCCCACACCGTGGGACGCATGCTCACGTGCAGGTGGAAATCCCGCCACGTCCGATTCGTGGACAAATTGAGGCTGGCTTCAAAACGGATGCGGTTGCTGTTGGAGAGCGTCGCGTTGCCTTCGAAGGTCAGAGAGTATCCGGTGACCTGTTCCGCCAGGCCGTCGGGAGCGTAGTCATCCTCCAGGATTTTGTTCGAGGCCAAAGGCGAGTTGCCCACATTGGCTATCCAATGGCAAATCCCCACCTTCTTATCGTGATCGTAAATGTCGAGGGAGGAGGAGTCGGGGGCGGTGAGGATTCTTTCCCAAACAACCTCCACTGGCACAGCGCTGCCGATCCGGCTTTGGGTGTCCCATTGGGAACGCCAGAGCAGGTAATTCATGATCAGCCAAAAAGAGATGATGGCCAGAAAGAAAATCCGGGAGCGCATGGGATTAAGGCAGATTGTGGCTGCGGAGCAGTTTGCGGCCCTTCTGCAAGCGCGGGTCCTGCTCCTGCTCGGCAGACGTGCCCCTTGGAAGGCGACCGCCCAAGCAGACTGGCGGCGCGAGCAGACCGGCGAACCTGGCAAAGAGCCGCAAACGCAACATGAGAGAGAACTTAAGACGCGCCGTGCCAAGTTCAAAGAGCAAAGTTCGTTGCCGTTGTGTCGCTTCCGATGTGTCACTTCCGATGTTGCCATGCGAGGGCAAAGGAGTTATCCATGCGCCATGCCGAGTGTCGGTCAACAATTGCGCCAAGCCCGCGAAGCCCAGAAAATGGACTTGCACGAAATCGTTGATATCACCAAAATCCGGGCGGACCATTTGCGGGCGTTGGAGGAAGGCAATTACAGCGTCTTTTCCGCGCCGGTTTATATTCGCGGTTTCGTGCGCAGCTACGCCACCTTGTTAAAGCTGGATACGGCGCAAATTCTGGAGGAATTGGGGCACGAATTGGCGGACTCCGGGCAGGTGGACCCGTCCTTGGCCCCGTCCTCCCGGAGCCTGCTGGATTCGGCCATGTTCCAACTGTCCAAATTCAGCCGCCGCATGGTTTGGCCGGCGGTGGGGATCGGAGCGGTGCTGCTGGTCGTCTTGGGGTGCTACCTCGTGTGGAGTCATAACAGAAATCAAGACCCGACGGTCGGGCTGGGCGAAGGACTCTATCAGGTGCCCGCCAATTCGGGCGATACCCTGCCTCTGCCGGCCAGCCGATAATGCCTCATAAAATTATGCGATTATGCAGAAAATTGCCGCTTGCAATTTTCGGCCGGCTTGGTCAATTTTAATATTATGAACAAACAAGTCACTATTTCCCGGTCATCCCGGCGTACCTTCATCAAATACGGCACCATGGCCGCCGGGGCCGTGGTTTTAACCGGCCCTTATCCCGTGCGGGGCCAAAACCTCAACAGCAAATTAAACCTTGGCCAGGTTGGCTGCGGCGGCAAAGGTTGGAGCGACGGCCATATCTGCGCTTCGGCCGGCGAAAACGTCATGGCTCTGTGCGACGTCAACGCCGATGATATCGTCAACATGAAAAAGTCCTTGAAAGATCATTTTGCCACCGAAACCACCGGGTACAAGGATTACCGTGAGATGCTCGAAAAGGAAAAAAATCTTGACGCCATAGACGTCGCCGTGCCCGACCACATGCACGCGGTCATCGCCGCCACCGCCATCAAGATGGGCAAGAATGTTTATTGTCAGAAGCCGCTGACGCATGACGTTTTCGAAGCGCGGGCGTTGCGCAATCTGGCCCGCGAGCACAATGTGGCCACACAAATGGGCAACCAGGGCAGCGCTTCGGATTCCTTGCGCCGGGCGGTCGAGGTCATGCATGCCGGCATTATTGGCCCTGTCCATGAGGCTTATGTCTGGACCAATCGTCCAGTCTGGCCGCAAGGTTACGACCGTCCGTCGGGCAGCGATCCTGTGCCTGGATACTTGGATTGGGACCTTTGGCTTGGAACCGCGCCAGAGCGTCCCTTTAAGCAAAACTGGCCTCAAGGGCCTAACTGGCCTGCGAATGGACAGAACGGTGTGTATCAGCCGTTCGCTTGGCGCGGTTGGCAGGATTTCGGCACGGGCGCGTTGGGCGACATGGCCTGTCACACCGTCAATTGGCCTTTCCGCGCCCTCAAGCTGGGCTATCCGACAGAGATCGAAGCGAGTTCTTCGGGCATGAACACGGAGATGTATCCGACAAGTTCCAACATTCGTTTTGAGTTCCCGGCCCGTGAAGGGATGCCGGCAGTGACGTTGCGTTGGTCGGACGGCGGCAACAAGCCACCCCTGGAAGTCACGGCCGACGTGGAAGCCACGTTGGGCAGGATTTCCAGCAGCGGTTGCATCATGGTCGGAGAGAACGGGATTATTTTTTCGCCCGACGACGGCGACCAGAATTTGAAGACTTTCATCAAACTTAAAGGCGACACCGAAATGATTGGTCTGGACAAATGTCCAGCGGCCCAAGGTATCCCACAATCCATACCCCGCAACGCGTTCCGCGGCGCGCCCGACGAACGGCAGCACAAGGAATGGTTGCAGGCCTGCAAGGACGGCAAACACGACGTGCCTTATTCCAATTTCGACATTGCGGCCTACCTTACCGAAATCATCCTGCTCGGGTGCGTGGCTTTGCGCGTGGGCAAGAAACTGGAGTGGGACGGACCCGGCATGAGGGCCACTAATGCGCCGGAAGCCTCCCGCTTCGTGAAGCGGGAATACCGCAAAAGTTGGGCTATTTGATCCGGCGTTCATCGCGCCTTTTTCAGCGCCTCCAAGTGCTGCTTCGCCTCGGGGTAGGCGGGCCGTTGCTGCAATGCCAGGACGTACTGCTCCTCGGCTTCGGTTCGCCGGCCTTGTTTGGCCAGGCAGTATCCCAGGTTGAAATGCGCCTCGGGATTCTCCGGCTTGAGGCTCAACGCCAGACGGTAGTGGGCGGCGGCCTCCTCCAGTTTGCCTTGCTGGGCGAGGGCGTTGCCCAAATTGTTGTGGACGCGCGCGTCCTTGGGATCGCTTCGCAGGCAAAATTCGTATTCCAGGATCGCTCCTGGCAAGTCGCCTTTCATCGCCAGCGCGTTGCCCAAGTCGCTGTGGGCGCTGAGGTAGTTTTCCTGGCACGCCACGGCCAGCCGAAATTGGGCGATGGCCTGGTCCAGTTTGCCTTGCGTGGCCAGGGCCACGCCATAATTGTTGTGCGCGCCGGCATGGCGTGGATTTTCCTCCAGGGCGACTTGGTATTCATGTATCCCGGCCTCCGGAAATCCGAGATCGCCCAAGGCGATGCCCAGGTTGTTGTGGGCCTCGGTCAGTTGCGGATTCAGGCTCAAGGCTTTGATGTATTCGTTGGTCGCTTCCTTGTAACGGCCCAGGGCCGCCAGCGCGTAACCCAGGTTGTTGTGCGCCTCGTCGTAATTGGAATTAATCTCCAACGACTTTTGGAAATAGACCATGGCGCGCTCCGTTTCTCCACGGTTGGAGAGATCAAAGCCCAGATTGTTGTAAGCCAGGTAATTGTTGTCCGTGACCTCGACGGCGTGCAGGAAAAGCGTTTCGCTGGTGCGCCAGTAGGCCACCTGCCTGGGGGTCAGGATGACGCACGCTCCCACCGCCAGCGTGGCCGCGGTTCCCAACAACCATCGTCGTGTTCCCATCCAGTCATACGCCCCCCAAACCAGCATGATCAACACGCCGACGCTGGCCACGTAACTGTAGCGGTCGGCCATGGATTGAATTCCCACCTGCAACAGTCCAATGGTTGGCGCGAGCATGACCACAAACCAAAACCATCCCACGGCCAGATACGGTTGCGCGCGCGCGCGCCGGATGACCCAGGCGGTGATCGCCGCCAGCAACAGCACCGCTCCCGCAATCTTCCACCACGGCCAGTAACCGGGATGCGGATACAACGGTGAAAGCCGAACCGGCCAGAATATCTTGGCCAGATAGCGCGCGTAGGCGACGAAGGCATTGCCCACTCGCGCGCCCAAAGGCACACCCGCCAACGAAGAAACCGCCCCGCCGCGACGCTGGACAACAACTGTCACCACGCTGGACGCAGCCGCGAGGATGAAGAACGGAATCTTTTCCGTGATCAAACCGGCCGCGCCCCGTTGCAGGCGTTGCAGCGGCCAATAATCGAGCAACAGCAGGACTAACGGCAGCGTGACCAACATCGGTTTGGACATCAGCCCACACGCGAAAAACAAAAGGCCCAAGGCATAGAAAACTTTGAACTTTGAACTCTTGCCCCGAAAGCTTTCGGGGTTGCAAACTTTGAACTCCTCCGCGTAGCGGAGGTAAGCCCAGACCGTGAGCATCCAAAAGAACGTGCTCAAAACGTCCTTGCGTTCCGAAACCCAGACCACCGATTCCACGCGCAAGGGATGGAGCGCGAACAAGGCGGCGACCAGCAGACTGCGCCAAAATGCGCCGGTCATGTTTCGCAAAATCAGAAACAGCAGCGCGCCATTGATCGCGTGCAAGACAACGCTGGTTAGATGGTGTCCGGCAGGTTCCATCCCGTAAAGCTCCACGTCCGCGAGATGAGAGAGCCAGGTCAATGGATGCCAATTGCTGGCCGCGCCGGTTTGGAAGGCCCACCGCACGCTCCGCGCAGTCAGCCCGTGCTGAATTTCCTGGTTGGAAGTGATGTAGGCCGGGTCGTCGTAATTGACAAACTGGCCTTGCCGCGCCCCCCAAAACACAGCCAGCGTGACAGCGGCCAGCGCCAGGCACGCCAAGGCGGCAAACCACCTGCTTTTCACCGCGGAATTCACTGCGACGGCGGAAAGAGCGGGCAGGTGCGGAGCTTCATCTTCGCCAGGCGAAAGGACAGCGCCGTGCCCAGGCAGCCAAAACCATACTTGACGCTCCGCCGGAAGTTGATGGACGAAGCCTCGGCAAAATAGCGCGTCGGACAACTGACTTCGGCGATGGTGTAGTGGAACCACAAAATCTGGGCCAGCATCTGGTTGTCAAACACAAAATCGTTGGAATTGGCCGCCAGCGGAATGTGTTCCAGGATCTCGCGCGAAAAGGCCCGGTAGCCCGTGTGATATTCCGAGAGCTTGGCCCCCAGCAGCATGTTTTCCACCGCCGTCAGGATGCGGTTGGCCACGTATTTCCACGAGGGCATCCCGCCCCGCAACGCGTACCCTCCCAGAATGCGGCTGCCGAGCACGCACGGATAGAGGCCGCAGGCGATCATGGAGACCATGGCCGGGATCAGCTTCGGGGTGTACTGCGAATCGGGATGCACCATGATGATAATGTCGGCCCCTTCCTGAATGGCCAGCCGGTAGCAGCTTTTTTGGTTTCCCCCGTAGCCGAGATTTTTTTCATGCGTGAAAACGGTGACGTTGGGAAGCGTTTTGGCGATGGCGGAGGTTTCATCCCGGCTGGCGTCATCCACCACAATGACGCGGTCCACCACGCCCTGCGCGATGACCTCGTTGAAGGTCTGCACCAGGGTTTTGGCCGCATTGTAAGCGGGCATGACAACAACAACTTTCTTGCCTTGATACATATATTCTTCCAACCTCTTGCGCGGGACAGCATAAGCGCAAAAATCCGTCTCCGGCAAACTTATTTGCTGGTCCGCGCCTTGGCCGAAAAACGAAGCGAGAAAAAAATTTAATTGGTCGTATTCACTTGTACTGACTTGTACTGGCTTGTACTGGCGTGGGATCCTTCCTGGCGGATGGAGCAGTTTCCGCCGTATTTTGTTTTGGCGCGCCCGCTCCGCCGCCCTGGCAGAAGGGGATGGAGGCTCGCGGGGGTCCGGCTTGGGCCGGCCGCGAACCGGGCATGCGTTTCTGTATGGGCGCAGGGGCGCTGCATGGATAACATTCTACCACTCTTGAATGGGAATGCAACCACAAACGATGAAAAAGTTCTTAGAAATCACCCTGGGCCTGAACGCTCATGGCGACCCGCAGTTGCTTCGCATCGTCCTGGTCAACTTGCCTATTTCACGTTGGGCGACAGCGATCCAAAGCAGGCCCAAGCTGCCACTTAGGCGCAAGCCGGGGGCGCATCTCACTGTTTGGACAGCGCGCTCTGATTCGCAGCTCCGTTAGGAGCGAAATCTTTGTAGATCAACCACATCCAATGGAAAATTAGCTCCGTAGGAAGCGGCATATCCGGGGCGGGCCAGGGCAGATGCCGCCTCTACGAGGCTTTGCTCTTTAGAGGAGACCGTGATCTACAAATAGGTCGCGCCTACGGCGCTGCTAACAAGATGCGCCCGCAAGCCGGCAGCGGTGGCAAATCTCCTTGTTTCCCATGGCCATCCTTGGTTTGATGGAAGCGGTCTGCGGGCAACACATGAGCAATGAATCAATTATGAAAAGAACAAGGCCCGTCCTCTTGGGCTTTTTGTTATTGGGATCTCCGGCAGCGCTGCAGGCCCAATTCGAATACACCACAAATGCCGGCGCCATCTCCATCACCAATTATACCGGAGATGGCGGGGCGGTGATCATTCCAGCCAGCACCAACGGTCTGCCCGTCACCAGCATCGGAGCCGAGGCGTTCTACGGCTCGTTCGTGACCGGCGTCACCATTCCCGACAGCGTCACCAGCATCGGAGCCGAGGCGTTCTATGGCTGCGGCGAGCTTATCGGCATCACGATTCCTGCCAGCGTGGCCAGCATCGGGACGGAGGCGTTCGGACTGTGCGTCAATATGACAGAGATCGCCGTGGCTCCGGAGAATACGAATTATAGCAGTCTGCACGGCGTTTTGTTGGACAAGAGCCAAGGCACGCTCATCGAGTATCCGGGCGGCCTCGCCGGAAGTTACACGATTCCCGACAGTGTCACCAACATCGCGGCGGCTGCGTTCGAAGGCTGCGCGAGCCTGACCGCCGTTACTATTCCTGCCGGGGTCACCAGCATCGGAGAAGATGTGTTCGCTAATTGCTACAACATGACCAGCGTCACGATTCCCGCCAGCGTGGTCAACATCGGGGATCAGGCGTTTTTTGGCTGCAACGAACTGGCGAGCGCCACGATTTCTGAAGGTGTCACCAACATCGGGGATCAAGCGTTTTATGCCTGCTACGCCCTGGCCAGTGTCACGATTCCCGGCAGCGCCGCCAGTATCGGGACCGGGGCCTTCGCATGGTGCATCGGTTTGAAAGAGATAACGGTGGAGGGGCAAAATGCCTTTTATAGCAGCGTGAATGGCGTGCTGTTCGATAAGCGCCAAGCCGCGCTGGTTGCGTATCCGGGCGGCCTCGGGGGAAGTTACACGATTCCCGACACTGTCACCAGCATCCAGGCGTCTGCGTTCGAAGGCTGCGACACGCTGACCAACGTCACGATGCCTTTCAGTGTTAACAGCATCGGGGAGGATGCGTTTGCTTATTGCTACGATCTGGCCAGCGCCGCGATTCCCGACAGCGTCACCAACATCGGAGCTGATGCTTACTATGGCTGCGGCGACCTGACAAGTGTCACGATTTCCGACGGCGTCACGGACCTCGGAGAGGATGCGTTTTACGGTTGCTCCGGCCTGACCAGCATCACGATTCCCGCCAGCGTCACCAACATGGGGGAAGGAACCTTTGAATATTGCGTTCAATTGACCAATATCTACTTCAAGGGCGACGCTCCCGCCGCTGACTCGTCTGTATTCGCTCATGACAACGGCCCCCTGACCGCCTTTTATTTGCCTGGCGCCACGGGCTGGAGTTCCACTTTCGACGGCCTGCCGGCAGTGCTGTGGAACGCGTTCATTCAAGCCGCCGACGGCAGTTTTGGTGTGCGAAACAATCAATTTGGATTCAACCTCACTGGCGCCTCCAACATCTCCATCGTGGTGGAAGCCTGCACCAATCTGGCGAACCCCGTTTGGACTCCGCTCCAAACCCTTGTGCTCAGCAACGGGTTGTTCTACTTCAGCGATCCTCAGTGGACGAATTATCCCGCGCGTTTCTACCGCCTCAGCTCGCCATAATAAATGAAGTCCTGTTTGAGGCCCAACGCCGCCGCTGTCTTTCTCGCCGCCGCCATCGCGGCGGCGGGGCAAAATACCGCCCCGCCGCCCGCCAGCACCAATGTCCAGCCGGCCAATCCTCAATCGCAAGCAGGAAGCGAGCCGTGGTGGAACCTGCACGTCGCGAATACCGAGACCGTGCAATGGCATCCGGCCTTTCCGGCGCGCTATTCCGGCCCGAACAGCCTCAGCAGCCAGGCCGCTTCGACCGAGACCGTTGATCTGGATGTCTTCGCCGGACTCCGTTTGTGGCAGGGGGCCGAACTGCACGTGGACGGACTGGCCTGGCAGGGTTTCGGATTCAACCACACTCTCGGCCTCGAGGCCTTTCCCGACGCCATGGCCTACAAAGTCGGCGCCCGACTCGCGGACGGAACATTTGCCCGCGTTTTTATCCGCCAAACCATCAATCTGGGCGGGGCGGAACAGGATGTGCCCGACGACGGGCTGCATCTGGCTGGAAAACAGGACGAGTCCCGCCTGGTGTTGACGCTGGGCGAAATAAGCGCGCTGGATGTATTTGACAATAACGCCTACGCTTCCGACCCGACGACGCAATTCCTAAACTGGGCTTTCGTCGGCGACGAAGCCTGGGATTATCCGGCCAACAGCCTGGGGTTCATCACCGGTCTGGCTGTGGAATGGTATCGGCCGCCCTGGGTCGTGCGCTACGGCCTTTTCCAAGTGCCGCGCCAATCCAACGGCTTGGCGGAGGACCCCGCCTACCTTCGAGCCTGGGGCATGGTGACGGAACTGGAACGCCGCTTCATCGTCCGCCGACATCCCGGCGCCGTCCGCTTCTTGGCCTACGTCAACCGCGCCCGCATGGGCAGCTATGAGGACGCGATTGATGACGCCGTCCGGCCCGCGGACATTAGCTTGAGCCAAGCCTACCGTTACAAATACGGTTTCTGCCTCAACGCCGAGCAGGAATTGGTGAAAGACGTGGGCCTTTTTATGCGCCTGGGCTGGAGCGACGGCCACACCGAGGCCTGGGCCTACTCCGACGTGGACCAGAGCGCTTCCATGGGGTTGAGCCTGAACGGAGACCTGTGGAAGCGCCCCAACGACACTTTCGGCCTGGCCGGAGTAGTCAGCGCCTTGTCGCGCGAGCATCAACAGTTTTTTGAGGATGGCGGCACGGGCATCCTGGCCGGGGACGGCGCACTCAGTTACGGAATGGAAAAGGCCATGGAAACTTATTACAATTTTCAAGTCTGGAAAAATCTGCACGTGACAGCGGACTATCAATACTACATTGATCCTGCCTTCAACCGCGCGCGCGGCCCGGTCTCGGTCCTGGGCGGGCGGCTTCATTGGGACTTCTGAAATGAACATCGAGGCCACCGCCGAATTGCTCGAGTACTTGCGGCGGCACGGGCGCGTGCGCGACACGGAAACTCCGCGCCTGACGGTCCTGGCGGGCGGGGTCTCCAATCGAACCGTCCTGGTGGAACGCGACGGCCAGCCGGACTTGGTGTTAAAGCAGGCGCTGGCCAAGTTGCGGGTGGCGGCGGACTGGTTCAGCAGTCCGGAACGCATTCACCGCGAGGCTCTTGGCTTGCGCTGGCTCAACGAATTGGCGCCGCCGGGTTCGATTCCCCAATTCGTCTTCGAAGATCATGAGCATCACATTTTGGGCATGACCGCTGTGCCCCGACCGCATGAGAATTGGAAGACGATGCTTATGCGCGGCGAAATCGTCCTGGACCACGTCCAGCAATTTGGCCGATTGCTGGCCGCCATTCATCACGGAGCGATGCGCCGGCGCGCGGAGCTGGAGCCGGTATTCCGCGATACCAGCTTCTTTGAATCACTGCGGGTGGAACCCTATTATGCGTTCAGCGCCCGCCAGACACCGGCGGCGCGAGCATTCCTCGCGGCCTTGATCGCGGAAACACGCGCGACGCGGCTGTCCCTGGTCCACGGCGACTTCAGCCCCAAGAACATCCTGGTGCGGGAGGGACGGCTGGTGTTGCTGGACCACGAAGTCATTCATTGGGGCGATCCGGCGTTTGATCTTGGTTTTTCGCTGGCTCACTTTCTGAGCAAGGCGCATCATTTTCCGGCGTCGCGCGCGGAATTCGCCCGCGCCGCGCATCTCTATTGGCAAAGCTATGACGATCCTTCCGCCGAACAGCGCGCGGTGCGGCATGTTTTGGGCTGCCTGTTGGCGCGGGTGGACGGCAGATCGCCATTGGAATATCTCGACTCCGCCGAACGGGAGCGCCAGCGGGCGGCGGTGCTCCGGCTCATGGCCGAAACTCCGGCCGGCATCGCCCCATTGATTGACCAATTCATCTCATGCCTGTAATCGAACAACTTCGCGCGCAAGAGATACTTGACAGCCGCGGCCGGCCCACGGTCAAGGCCTCTTGCGTCCTTCGCGGCGGCCCTTGCGTCAGCGCCTCCGTGCCGTCGGGCGCTTCGAGAGGGTCTGCCGAAGCGGCCGAATTGCGTGATGGCGATCCCAAACGCTATCGCGGCCTCGGCTGCCGCCGGGCGGCGGCCAATGTCTGCGAAGAAATCAACGCCGCCCTGGCGGGGCTGGAGTTTGAGACACAAGCGCAAATGGACGCTGCCCTCCTGTCGCTGGATGGAACGCATGACACATCGCGCCTGGGCGCTAACGCTGTCCTGTCTGTTTCAATCGCCTTCGCCCGCGCCACCGCCACGCTGCGAAAAGTCCCGCTCTATCACCACTTCGCCGACATGCTTGGTCAATCGGCCCGGCGGCTGCCGCGTCCGGCCATAAATCTCTTCAGCGGAGGCAAACACGCCGGCGGGCAAGTCAGCATCCAGGACGTTTTGATCATTCCGTCCTCGACGGCGACGGTGGACGATTCGCTGGCGATGGCTTTCGAGGTTTTCCAGAGCGCGGCGGAATTGGTGGCGAACCGCTACGGCCAGCGCTTGTTGCGGGCCGACGAAGGCGGCCTGGCCCCGCCCGCGCCTTCGTCCCCCGCCCTGCTGGCCGATGCGGTCGAGGCGATTGAAAAAGCGGGCTTGAAGCCGGGAAAGGACGTTTGCCTGGCAGTGGATGTGGCGGCGAGCCACTTTCATCGGCAAGGCCGTTACACTCTCGATGGCAAGCAGCACTCCGCCGGCGAGATGATTCAGATGTTAACGAATTGGGTTCAAGCGTGGCCCATTGTCAGCATCGAAGATGGCTTGAGCGAAGAAGACTGGAGTCATTGGCCGCAGTTGTGCGCGGCGCTGGGCGGTCGGGTGTTGGTGATCGGCGACGATTTTCTATGCACCAATCCCGGCCGCATCCAGCGCGCACTCGCGGCCAAATCCGCAAATGCCCTGCTGTTGAAAGTCAACCAAATCGGCACTCTGACCGAGGCCGCCGCCGCCTTGGCCCTGGCTCGCGGCGTCCAATGGCAGGTGATGGTCAGCGCCCGCAGCGGCGAAACAGAAGACGATTGGCTGGCCGACTTGGCCGTGGGTTGGAGTGGCGACCAGATCAAGATCGGCTCGATCACGCAATCGGAGCGGCTGGCGAAATACAACCGTCTGCTGGCCATCGAACGTGAAACCGGTTGGCCGGTTAACACCTGGCCGGGTTCGCCAGTCCCACTTGTGTCTGGCTGCTCATAATCTTAACGGCCCTGCGCGGGTGGGTACTGCAACTCAAGGGGTGGTATCCCCCCACCGCAAGTTACCGTAACTTACCGTAACTTACCGTAACTCGCCGCGTCCTTGCGGGGCGGCAGCCCTAAAACCGGCCGTTGATTTAGCCGCAAAAGAACACAGCGCGGCGAGCCGCAACCAAACACACGTTTCGAACAGGAGGCCACAGAGGAAACGGAGAGATGGACCATGGCAAGTGATGCTCTGTTCTCTCTGTTTTCTCCTGTTCAAAGCATCTTGTTCCGAAAGCACCATTCAACGCCCTTGCGAGCCGGGTTTGACCACTCGCCTGGCTCGCCGGGAGGTCCGCCCCACCAGTAGGCAGGGGAGGGGCAGGCTTGGCAGAGCCGGTTTCCCGGTGGCCACTAACCACCAGCCCATAACCCCTGTTATCCATTTCAAAGAACAGGCGCCGTAGCGCCGCGCCATAGAGACGCTACCATACTTTGATGGGAATGCCACAAGCAAAATTCAAAAGTTTTTCAATGCCTGACCGCTTTTTCCGCCAAACTTCAACTTTCCTGATGGACTTTTCTCGCGCGGAGGGCGCGGAGAGCGCAGAGCGGAAATCGGGGCCATGCGATGCAACCTATTGCCAGATAGTAACTTGCGCTTGTGTCAAAAAAGCATGGCGTCCTTTCTCCGCGATCTTTACGCCTCTGCGCGAGCCTGTCTTTCCTTCCTTTGGGCCAAAGGACGAAGAAAAAACAAGGCAGATGGGTCCTCGGCAATGGGTGTTTATTGATTTTGTTTACCAATTTCCTAGGACTGACCCCTCGTGACCCCTCGGCCTTTCACGATACCATGCTTTGATGGGAATGCCACAAACAAAATTAAAAAGAATTTCAATGCCTCACCGCTTTTTCCGCCAAACTTCAACTTTCCTGATGGACTTTTCTCGCGCGGAGGGCGCGGAGAGCGCGGAGCGGAAATCGGGGCCATGCGATGCAACCTATTGCCAGATAGTGACTTGCGCTTGCGTCAAAAAAGGCGTTTTGTCTTTTCTCTGCGATCTTTGCGCCTCTGCGTGAGCCTGTCTTTCCTTCCTTTGGGCTAAAGGACACACAAAGCAAAATGGTCCCAGGCAATTGGTGTTCGTTTTTTTGTTTACCAATTTCCTAGGACCGACCCCTCGGCCTTTCACTGTCGTGGCATGCTCCGAATATTCTCACTAATTGATGGACAACAGGCCCAGCGCCAAATAAGATAGGCTCAATGAAGACATAAATCAATCCCTATGAAAAACTCTAAATCAATCCTGGCCCAGACCTTGTCAGTGGCGTTCGCCGCGTTCCTGTGCGGCCCTGCCCCCTTGGCAGGCGCCGACTACTCGCTCGCCATCTCGAAGACCAATGGCCAAGCGAAGGTCCTTTGGAGCGGCCCAGCCACGCTGCAGGAGGCCTCAACGCTGACGGGCAGTCCGAAGGATTGGCATAACGTGACCCCAGCCCCGACTGGCAACAGCTACACTGTTCCGGTCGGGCCTGGGGCCTCGTTCTTCCGTGCGGTGTACTTGACGGCTCCAGCAGCGATCACTGCCTTGACGTGCACGATCGCGTCCGGCAACGGCCCGTTCGCCAGCAATGGAGTGTTTTCGGTCACGACCTCAGGATCAAACTACACCATCACCCCGGTTAGCGGACCGGTCGCGGCCAGTTCGGGAACCTTTTCGTATGCGGCTTCAGGTGTCACGGCCACGGCGGCGATCACGGATTCGATTGATGGCCCAGG
>Ga0302324_100007131_pt1 | contig 23860 bp, 21 predicted proteins | sample Palsa_T0_1_FD_201949 | JGI IMG/M metagenome (GOLD analysis project Ga0302324, IMG submission 201949) | Peat permafrost microbial communities from Stordalen Mire near Abisko, Sweden - Palsa_T0_1 | ecosystem: Environmental > Terrestrial > Soil > Palsa > Peat permafrost | place: Sweden: Abisko... | reverse complement strand
CCAAGACCGTTTGCTGTTCTGCACTCAACGTAATGATAGGGGCTATGCGCATCGAAAATCGTCTCCTCTATCATAAGATGCGCGTAGAATGATAAAGGTTGTTACTTGCGACGCACTACACTAGAGGCTCAAGAATAGGCTGGACTGACGGTGCCTCTAGAGAGTTAAACATAGGCTGGAATGATGCAGACAGTGGGTGAGCGGCCCGCGCTTCCTGTTCCCGAAATCCGGCCAGCAGGGCCACAATGAACGCGAAAGCAAACATTCGGACGCAGCATAAGATGGCATTTCTGCATTGGACGTTGAGTGCCCGGCTGCGTTTTTGACGGCCCATTCTAGTCCAAGCATCCAATTCTGGTTAGCAAATCAGGCGACTATAAAACCCCAACGAGGCACTCCGGCCCAATTACCGGGCATCATGGAGCAGTGAAACTCGCTCATGCACCGCCTGTAAATCCGCGATGCGGTGTTCTACTCAAGAGCGCTTGTACTAGAAGCGACGACTCAGGAATTAGACCCTGAAGCAGCGGCCGCGCTGTTGGGCGTTTGCGACGCTGGGGCCTGGACGCTGGTTGGCTGAACGGGTTGGACCGGTGCGGGCTGGGCTGGCTTTGCCTGATGCGCACCATCGATCACGCGGTGGTTCAGGCAGTACAGCGCGAGCTCCAAGCGGTCAGCCACTCCGAGTTTGTCGTAAACCTTGCGAAGATAATTCTTGACCACCTGCTCGGTGGTGCCAACCCGCAGAGCAATTTCTTTGTTCTTCATCCCTTGGGTAACACAAGAAACGATGAGCGATTCTTTGGGCGTGAGCGACACTTTGGGACGCGACCCTGCCGGACGTAAGCCTTGCGTGCGATAGGCATCGAGCACCCACGCAATTGCACGGCTTTCGAGCCAGGTTTCACCCTGGGCGACTTTGCGCAGGCATTCGACCAGCATTTCCGGTTCAACTTCGCGCGAAACAATGCCATGCGCGCCGCGCCGGAACAGGTCGAGCGTCATCTCCTGATCGGGTTCCTGCAGCACGACAACCATGCGGCAGCTCGCACTTTGCCGGAGAAGATCGGTAACCGCATCCGCTGGAATTGGAGCCAGGGCAGCCTCCAAGATCAAGATGTCGGCGGAAAACCTTTGAACAGCGGTAACGGTCTGCTCGAGGCTCTCGGCTTGACCGACGACCCGAATGTCGTCCTCGAGCGCAAAGATCTTGCGCAGGCCGGCGCGGAAAATTGCCTGCGTATCGGCCACAATCACGCGGATCGTGCCTTTGCCGTCCTCGGGTTGTTGGCCGTCGCCTGGCTCGACGCCGAGCGAGGTGCTGACCGGGTTGCTGACCGACGAACTGCCCATCCGTCCTCTTTTCGTGCCTTTACCCGCGCGCCCGAACTTGCACGGTCACTACGACAAACTACCTGCGCTCAAAACGGTACTCATCAATGACCACGCCGACTCCACGCCGGCCACCATCTTCAAAACTGCGCACCACTCGTCCGCGGCAGTCCACTTGCACATCGGCTTCCGCGCCCACAACATCGGCCGGCAGAGAGAGCGTGAAATCTACAGCCGAACCTACGGGCACATCTGCATCCATACGGAACAGGACGCCGTTAGCGGAGATGTTTTCGGTCTCGACCGTCTTTCCCGTGACTCCAGGACCCGTGGCTCCAGACTGGTTGACTGCCGACTTCAGAGCCACCGGCAGTTTGATGGGAAAGCGCGGCGCACCCTGCACGTCCGTATAACCCATCCGATTCTTGCTGACATCAGCGACAGTTCCCTTGGCGGCTTCAGACACGTTGGCGACGACCTTCCTTCCGGTTCGTACCGTGCACGACTCCGATTGAGCATGTGCGCATTTCAGGCCGAGATTACACCCCCGCATCTGCAATGCAAAGTTACGGAAGTCATGGAACAAAGGCGGCGAAGTGCCCGTGGTACAGGGACTTAGGGGCGTACCAGAGATGCTGATTGCGCCCTCACTGCGGCGTTAGAGCAATGCAGTTGGCATTCAAGCAGTTCGCAACTTCGCGATAGGCAGTCGCCTCGCTAGGAACCGATCGAAGACGTTCATGATTTACACGTTTGAGAAGAAACGCTGAGTTCTCTTCAAAGAAACGTCAATGCCGACCGGAAATGCTAGGCAGGAAACGTTCTAAATACTGATTCTTCAGAACTTCGTCCCTTCCGTAAAATTAAACTCCCGTACTTTCATCGCCGGCACCACCATGTCGAACGACTCCTCGCCGCAGGCGCGCATCGGGGTGCTCATCGCCTCGACGTTTGATAGCATCGAAATGAGGCTCTCGTTAAACCGCAGGTTTCGCAGTCCGCACTGCACCTTCCCGTTCTCCACCAGAAAGGTCCCGTCGCGGGTCATGCCGGTCACGATCTTCTCGTACGGATCCACTTCGCGGATGTACCACAGGCGCGTAACCAGCACGCCGCGCTCGGTAGAGGCAATCATCTCCGCAACGCTCTGCGGGGTTTTCGGCGCGCCAAGAACGATGTTCATCGGCATCTCGCCCACTTCGTTCGGCAGGGGGAACCCATGGCCGGTCGGTTCGATCGGACCAACCTTGCCGGCATACACCGAATTTTTTAGCTTACGCGCCGTGGCGCGCGCATACACAACACGCTTGACGATACCGTTCTCGACTAAGGTCACCGGACGGCGCCGCATGCCCTCGCCGTCGAATGGCGAACCCGCTTGTAGAGGATGCGCGACGTCGTCGCTGATGTTGATATTCTCGCCAAACAGTTTGCCGCCGACCCGGTCGTTCAGAAACGAACGTTGATCGAGAATCGCCACGCCGCTGAAATCCCAGAAAATGAATCCAACAACGTCAAGGACGGCGGCCGGTTCCAGAATTACCGTGTATTTTCCGGGCGCAATCTCCCGCGGATGCGCCGACTCGACCGCTTTTTGCGCAGCCGTCTCCGCGAGCCACGCTGGATCGAGGTTACCCACGGCGGGTGAATTCAACTTCTGCCAGCCGGAGGAATCCTCCGCCAGCATGGTGATGGAAATCTCCGCCAGGGTCTGGCGATGCCAATTTGCTAATCCACGACCATTGAAGATTCCTTCGCCGGATTCCGAGGTTGAGTAAATGCCCGCGGCCGTCAGCTTGTGTTGGTCGGCGACGGACACGATGCGTTTGACCACCTCCGCACGATCGGCGGGAGTGATTGCAGCCGTCTGCTCGAAGAACCTGGATGGCGAAGCCCCGCCCGTCCCGCTGCCAGCTTCATCGGCATCCGGCATCGGTAGCAAGTCCGGATCCGGCGCCTGCACTCGGGCGAGATTCTCCGAAGCCTCGACTGCGCGCTGCAGACTCTGGTCGTCGAACTGATTGGTAGTGGAGCGCGCGGTTCGGCCGCCGAAGTTCGTGCGGATCGAAACGATGGAATTCTCTTCCTCGACATTCTGATGAATCGTGTTGTTGGCGAACCGCGTCAGGGCAAAGCGGGAACCGTTGAAGATGGCCTCGACCTCATCGGCGGAGGAAAAACGGCGAATGCGTTCAAATATGTCGGCGGCCTGTTCTTCGGTGAGCATCTGATTTCCCGTAGAGACGCGGCTTGCTGCGTCTCCTTCGCCCTATGAGACGAATATGCTGTCTAGCTTCCTTTGTACGCCGAGCCGACGCGAATATTCCGGAACCGCGCAGGGCTTGCGCCGTGTCCCGTGCCCACGACCTGTTGCGGTTGGCCCTTGCCGCAATTCGGTGTTCCCCACAGCGCCCACTCGTCGCGCGAGCAGATCGCGTCCATGGAATTCCAAAATTCCGTGGTAATTCCAGAATACGAGGGATTCTTCAGCATTCGGACCCGCTTGCCGTGCTTGATCTCCCAGGCGATTTCGCATCCGAACTGAAAGTTGTAGCGCTTGTCGTCAATCGACCAGGACTTGTTGGTCTCCATGTAAATACCATCCTCGGTCGCGGCGGTGAGCTGTTCTAAACTGAGCGGCGTCTCCCCGGGCAGAATGCTGACATTAGTCATGCGAATCATGGGCAGCCGGTTCCAACCCTCGGCGCGCAACGTTCCGCCTGATCGCCGAGCGCCAATGGTGTGGGCGGTTTCGCGCGAACTCAGATAGCCGGTGAAAAGTCCACTGGTGATGATGGGCGTGGTCTGCGCGGCCACGCCTTCGTCATCGTAGGCAAATGTTCCGAGGCCGGGTCCGTGCTCCTGGCGGGCATCGGCCACGACGTTGACCAGTTCACTGCCGTAGCGCAGACTCCTCAGTTTGTCGAGAGTGAGAAACGAGGTGCCCGCAAAGTTTGCTTCCATTCCGAGCACACGATCCAGCTCGATCGGATGGCCAATGGATTCGTGGATCTGCAGGCCGAGTTGGGAGCCATCCAAAATAATCGTTGTCACCCCTTCCGGGCATTGATCCGCATGATGCAATGCGACCGCTTCTTCCGCCACGCGCCGGGCATTCTCTACCAATTTCATCTCTTCGATCTGTTCATATCCACGGTTCTGCCATTGCCCGCCGAACGAGTTCGGATAGGACCGCTTCTGAATCTCGGAACCCGCAAAGGCATACGCCGTATAGCCCGCTCCGGTCGAATATTTTGTTTGATGAATGCGAGCGCCTTCGGAGGAGAGAAACCACGATTCTTCCCGCTGGAAGTTCATGCCGGTTTCGGCGAGCGTGACGCCCGGCACTGCACTCATCTCGGCATCAACTTTGAGTAGCAAATCGAGATTCTGCTCGACGGACGTGGCGAACGGATCGACCCGGTAAGGGGTAGTCCATTCCGCCACCGCCGCAGGTTCGGGGGCCAGGCGAACATCCTCGCGCTTCACACGCGCCGCGGCTTTGGCAATTTCGACGGCGCGAGCCGCCGCTGCCTCGACCGCAGCACGGCTCAATTCCGCGGAGGCGGCAAACCCCCACGCGCCATCGGCGATCACGCGCACGCCGATGCCGAGCGACTCGGACTCCGAGGCATGCCCCACGCGTCCGTTCTTGGTGGAGAGCGAGCGATTGCGAATCGCGACCACACGCGCATCGGCGTAGGTCGCCCCCCGCACGGACGAGGCGTCCAGAGCGATCTGGGCAGTGCTATTCATTTTCAGATTCACCGTACCACGAGCGGCGATCGGCGATCAGGTGTCCATCACTGCATACCGGGCGCGGCCATCGCCAGGGGCGCTCTCTTCCGCGCGACCTCGATCTGGAAGCGGCCTGCCCGCAAGTGTGCTTCGCTCTCATCGTTGCCGTCGTCGCCAGCGCCGCCGGAATCGGTCCACACGGCGCCGATTTCGACCTTGCCCTTGCTCGATCCCGCTACCTTTGTGGGCTGTCGGCGTTGCTTTTCGACGTAGGCTTTGATGACCTGCGCTGCCGTTCTGGCGGCGAGATATCCGTGCTCCCCTTCTTCGAGCAGCGCGCAGACGACGATTTCGGGATTCCTTCTCGGCTCCACGCCCACAAACCAACCATTGTCCTTGAAATTCTTGCCGCCCGCGCCGAGCTTCGCCTTCAGTGCGTTGCTGATCGTCTGCGCGCTGCCGGTTTTTCCCGCGAAATCGATGCCTTGGAGGTGCGCGCTCGGCGCTGTTCCGATCGGCGCGACCACATTCGACATGGCGTCGGTGATGATTTCCCAGTTTTCGGGATCAATGGGCACACGGGTTTCCTCGGGCGTTGCCGCCGGGACTACGTTGGCCGGCAAGTCTGTAGGATTGATGACGTGCGGACGCTCGAGCAGTCCGCCGTTGGCAATGGCTCCGATGGCACGTGCCAACTGAATCGGCGTAGTCGCCACCGCACCCTGCCCAATGCCGACCGAAATCGTCTCGCCCGCGTACCACTTTTGCTTGAAATTGCGGACTTTCCATTCTTCGGATGGCATGACTCCGCTCACTTCCTGCGGCAGGTCAATTCCGGTCTTCTGCCCCAGCCCAAACGCGGTGGCGTATTTGGCAATGCGATCAATGCCCAGCTTTTCGGCCAGCGTGTAGAAGAAAACGTCGCACGACTGATAGATGGCTTTGCTGATGTCGACCGAGCCGTGCACGCGGTGCTCGGCAACGACCCAGCACTTAAAAAAGCGACCATAGAAACTCGCGCCGCCGGCGCAATTCACGTGCATGGTTTGGGCAACGCCCTCTTGCAGTCCGGCCGTTGCCATGATGATCTTGAACACCGAACCGGGCGCCAACTGCGCCTGAATTGCCTTGTTCAGCAGCGGGTGGTTCTCATCGGTTACCAGCTTGGTCCACTCGTCTTTCGAAATCTTCACTGCGAAATTATTAGGATCGAACGTCGGGCGGCTGACCATCGCCAGAATTTCCCCGGTGCGCGGATTCATGGCGACGATCGCGCCATTTCTCCCATCGAGCGCCTGCTCCGCCGCAATCTGCAGATCCAGATCCACCGTCAGCTTGAGCTGTTTGCCGGGCTCCGCCGGCGTTTCGTCGAGCCGCCCGACTTCCCGCCCGCGGCTATCTACGATCGCACGCCGCGACCCGTTCTTGCCCATCAGCATGGTGTTGTACTGCTTCTCGACTCCGCTCACTCCGACCACGTCGCCGGGATTATAGAGTTCGAACTGCGGCTGATTGAGCATGTCTTCGGTGACTTCTCCGACGTAGCCGATCAGGTGCGCCATGAAGCCGTTGCGCGGATACAGCCGCCGGTGCGCCATGATCGTTTCGAGTTCGGGAAACTCGTTCTTGTGCGACTCGATAAACGCCAGTTCGTCGGGGGTGATGTCTTCCTTCAGGAAAATCGGCTGGTATTGGGGCATCGAGGAGAAGTGGCGGATGCGCTGCCGAACTTCCTCGGGATTCAAGTGCAACCCCTTGGCGATCGAGTCGGCGTCCGCCTTCAGGTCGCGCGAAGAATCGCGTAGCAGCAGTGCGGAAAACGAAGGGTAATTATCGACAATGATGCGGCCTTCGCGATCCAGAATTTTTCCCCGCGGCGCTAGAATCGGCACGTTGCGAACCCTGTTTTTCTCGGCCAGCAAAGCGTACTCACCGCTATGCATCACCTGCAACCGCCAAAGCCCGTATGCCAGGAGCAGAAAAATAAACAGCATGACATACTGCACGGCGGTGAGGCGGAGCGCGGAAACCTTTTCTTCGCGGCCGAACATCAATCCTCAGTTCCTCGAAGCCACTGCAATCTTCGGATCCTGCCAACTGGCAAACCTCCGATCCCAGATCGAAATCGGCGACTGCGGTAAGGCTGGAAAACGATTGGAAAAGTTAACTGTATTCTAACCCGCACCCGCCATGCCCGAAATATCGAACCGGAAACGAAAGTTTCCTACTCGAATACGAGTAGCGGAGGAAAGGGCCTCGCCCTTCAGGCGGGCGCCGGAGGCGAGCTCTCCACTACCGAGCATGGAATCGACGGCACAAACCGGGCAATCAGGGGGCCATGTCCAACCGGGAATTGAACTTGCCACGCCTCCGGGGCAACAATACAGGCAGAACGTACGTCCTACTTACTTCCACGTTAGGAAATGCATGCGGATTCGCAGTTTCGTCATCGCCTACGGGCTCGTTCTCGCCATTCTGCTGTTCGCCGACCGGCGGCCCGGTCTCACGCAGCATGACCGCTATTCGCACGTGCTTGATCTGACCGATGGGCAAGACCGGGCGGCTGCGACGGTTGCGGCGACCGAATCGAGGACCCACATCATTGCTCCCGGCGCGCTAATTCCCGGAACGTGGTCGGCCGGGCAGATTCCGCCCGAGCGCCTGGTGGCTCCGCTGGTGGTGATGGATTTGAGCCCCGCGATCAACCAAGGGTCGCCCAAAGGAAGCTCGCCCATCTCGCTCGACGATATCGCTGCCTGGGAATCGCGGCATGGAATGATCCCCCAAGGGGCCGTCATCGCCATCCGCCGCCCGGGCGCGGCCGACGAGTCTGCAACGAACGATCTGTCAGTCGCCGATCTGCCAACCGCGCCCTTTCCCGTGACCCGCGACGCCGCGATGTTCCTCGTCGAAGCTCGCTATACCATCGGCTTCGCCGTCGAGACACCCGTAACCCTGGCCGCAGACCGCGCCCTGGCGCAACAGCTCGCGCTCCACGGAAGCTACGTGGTGGAAGGAACCGCACGCTTCACCTCGCTGCCCGTGACCGGCTCGCTCATCATCGTTGCCCCGGCAAGAAGCAACACCGCTGGCACGGTCCCGGTCCGCATCCTGGCCATGGTGCGCTAGTCATTTTTTGCACCGGTTTTCTTCCCAAATCATCTACCCATCCGGAGGGGAGTTCATGTCTGACGCTCGCTATCCGATCGGGAAGTTTTCCTACACCGGCCCGCTGACGGCGGAACAAAAAGAGCAATGCCTCACCGAGATCGAACAAACTCCCGCGCGGCTGCGCGCCGCGCTTCGCGCGCTTTCTGATCAGCAACTGGATACGCCGTACCGCGATGGCGGCTGGACCCTGCGACAGTTGGCCCATCACGTCCCGGACAGCCACATGAACTCCTACATTCGATTCAAGCTGGCGCTCACCGAAGACGAGCCCACCATCAAGCCCTACATGGAGAACCTCTGGGCCGAGTTGCCGGAGGCCAAGCAAGCACCGATCGAAATGTCGCTGGCCTTGCTCGATTCCCTGCACCAGCGCTGGATGCTGATGCTTCGCAAACTCACGGAAACGGATTGGAAACGCGTTTTTCGCCACCCTGAATTGGGCCCCATGTCTCTCGAAAAAAATCTCGCACTTTACGCCTGGCATGGCCGCCATCATGTGGCGCATGTCACGAGCTTGCGTGAGAAAATGGGATGGTAGAGAGGTTTCGAGCTACGAGCTTCGAGCCCGCCAGCTTCGAGCAACACGCTCCCTAGACCGCGGCCGTTGGTTCTTTGGGGATGAATTTGCTTGCGCGCCCCTAACTCGCCGCAGTTTAAGTCATCCCCGCCTTCCACACCAAGTAACTCGCCGCTTCGCGCATTACCGCCCCAAACCGATCCCACAGGTGACGCGGACGCGATTCTGGCCTGGGCGCCAACTCCACTTGCACGCCTTCGTGCTCGAGCAAAGCGCGAATGCGGAATACATGGTACACATCGCTGACCGCGATGCAGCTCCGCATGCCATTCGCGCGCATGATGTTGGCCACTCGCGCCGCCGACCGCGCCGTGTCGGAACCTTGGGTCTCCGCGATCAGAGCCTGCTCCGGAACACCCCGCCGGAAAAGATAATCACGGCCCACGCCGCCCTCGCTGAACTCTGGATCCTGCGCCGATCCGCCAGTCGTGATCACGACCGGCGCCATTCCCTTCTGAAACAATTCGTATCCGTGATCGAGCCGCGCCCGGTAAACCGGCGAAGGATGCCCGGAGTATTCGGCGGCTCCGAAAATCACAATCACATCCGCCTTTTTCGCAGGCATTTCGGCGCCTGCGTGGACAATGTTCGATCCTGTAATACCGAAAAATAACAACAGAGCTCCGGCCACGGCCGACAACAACAAGGGCCAGGGACGCAACCAGAAAGACTTCTTGGGGTCCGGTGGATCGTGATCTTCGGACATACTTCGGACGTAGATCGGGTTTCACGGTTTCAGCATTTCAAGATTGCGGCTTTGATCGGTCTTTGATCGACATTGATCGACGATCGACGATCGACATTCTGATTGCCCATCCGACGAATCCTGTCGGCATCCTGAAACTCTGATACCTCGAAACTTTGAACCTGATTAAGACAATGCTTCGACAATATCCTTGGCGGGAATCGCGCCTTCGCGCAGAATCTGCCAGGTACCGTCTTCTCTGAAGTGCACGATCGTCGACGAAGTTGTCCGCGGAGATTGCCCTCCGTCCACGATCAGCGAAATGCGGTCCTGCAACTGCTCGCGCACCTGCTCCGCGGTGGTGCATTCGGTTGCGCCGCTCAGATTGGCAGAGGTCGCGGTGATCGGAATCTTCGCCGCGCGTACCACCGCCAGCGGGATTTCTGCAGCCGGCACCCGCAGCGCGACGTTCCCCGTGTTCGCCGTGACTTTCAGGGGCAGATGCGACGCTGCCGGCACAATCATGGTGAGCGGTCCGGGCCAGAATCGCCGCGCTAGAAGATGGAAATCATCCGGCAAGGGGCGCGCAAACTCTTCTGCTTGGTCCACGTTCTCGATCAGCAGTGAGAGCGGCTTGTGGCGCAAGCGGGATTTGATTTCATAGACTCGCTCCACCGCGCGCAGGTTGAACGGGTCGGCCGCCAACCCATAGAAAGTGTCGGTCGGCATGCCCAGCACCTGCCCCGCCTGAATTTGCTCGGCGGCATACTTGATGAGCGAAGCTTCGGGCGTTACGGCGTGAATTTTCAGGATTTCCGCGCGCACTCTGGTTCCTTCCCGATGGTCGGCGTACAGATTGTCGGAGTCAACATTGTCCGTATAAACAATGAAATGTACCATACATCCTGTCCCGGGAACCAAACTATGAAGCAAGACGTGAAGGCTCGGCGAACCCGCAATCCAGCGGACCGTTTGCGTCCCGTCGCCGGCCGCCACAACCAGCGGCTGAAGGAATTGCGGCTCGCATTCCGCCGCGCCGAGTTGACTTCGCAGGGGCAGTGCGCGATCGAAGGCGTCAAACAGATCGAAGAAGCGCTACGCAGTGGCCAACACCTCGAGAGCGTATTTTTCAGCGAATCGGCCCGCCCTCTCGCCGAAAAGCTTCTGCCCCAGATCAGTGCGCGCACCGAAGCGCTCGTGCTGCCGAGTGCGCTCTTTGCTTCGATCGTGCCGAGCGAGACGCCGCAGGGCGTGGCAGCGCTGCTCAAACTGCCTGCTTTTTCTGCGCTACAACTGCTTGAGCGGCGAAGCGACGGCCCATTCGTGGTCGCCGCAGGCCTGCAGGACCCGGGCAACCTCGGCACCATCTTCCGTTCGTCCGAAGCTTTCGGCGCCGCCGGAATTTTTCTTACCGAAGGAACCGTCAGTCCTTACAACTGGAAAGTCCTGCGCGGCGCGGCAGGTTCCATCTTCCGCCTGCCCTTCCTGCGCATCGCTTCCGCGGAACTGCTCCCGTTTCTGCGCTCGCACGGTGTTCGCCGGATCGCAACTTCGCCCCGCCACGGGATTCCACTGCCCCAAGTGTCGTGGACATTGCCGCTGGCGATTTTCATCGGCAACGAAGGCGCAGGCTTGCCCCGCGAACTCACAAACCAGATGGATGAAACGCTGGCGATCCCGCAAGCCGCCCAAGTCGAATCGCTCAACGCCGGAGTCGCCGCGAGCATCGTGCTGTACGAGGCCGCGAGAAGCCGTAAGGACATTTCCCACCACCAAGGCACCGTGGTACAGGGGACAAACTAAGAAGTTGCCTTTTCTCCGGGTCTCGGCGACTCTGGGGTGAAATGATTTTGTGAATTTATTCCAAGCCATCCCGCCCGAAGACTCTAGCCCCCAAGGCACGCGCCCACTCGCCGACCGCATGCGCCCTCGCTCGCTCGACGAATTCATCGGGCAGGAGCACCTGGTCGGCCCCGCTAAGCCGTTGCGCGTGCAGATCGAGCGCGATGATCCCACCTCGATGATCTTCTGGGGCCCTCCGGGCACCGGCAAGACCACCCTCGCCAAGATCATTGCCCGCATCACCAAGGCCGACTTCCTCGAGTTTTCCGCCGTGCTTGCCGGCATCAAGGAAATCAAGCAGGTCATGAGCGACGCCGACCGCGCCCGCCAGTACGGCACACGTACCATCGTTTTCGTCGACGAAATTCACCGCTTCAACAAAGCGCAGCAGGACGCCTTCCTTCCGCACGTCGAGAAAGGCAGCATTCGCCTGATCGGAGCGACCACCGAAAATCCGTCCTTCGAAATCAACTCCGCGCTGCTCTCGCGCTGCCGCGTCTATGTGCTGAAGCCGCTGACCGAAGATGAAATTGTCGTGCTTCTGCGCCGCGCGCTCAACGATACCGAGCGTGGTCTCGGCCCGATGCATCTCCAAGCGTCCGATGAAAGTCTCGGCAAAATCGCCGCCTACTCAAGCGGCGACGCCCGCAGCGCCTACAACGTCCTCTCGGTTGCCGCCTCGCTCACGCAGCAGGCAGGAGTGACTGCCCTTTCGGAACAAACGATCGAGGAGGCCCTGCAGAAGAGGGTTCTGCTCTACGACAAAGGCGGCGAAGAGCACTACAACATCATCTCCGCGCTGCACAAATCAGTTCGCAACAGCGATCCCGACGCCGCCCTCTACTGGCTCGCCCGCATGCTCGAAGCAGGAGAAGATCCGCTCTACATCGCGCGTCGGGTTGTTCGCATGGCCGTCGAAGACATCGGCCTCGCCGAACCGAACGCACTCGCGCTGTGCATGGCCGCTCGCGATGCAGTCGATTTCATCGGCATGCCGGAAGGCAACCTCGCGCTCGCACAGGCGGTCGTCTATCTCTCGGTCGCGCCCAAATCGAACGCGCTTTACACCGCCTATGGCGCGGTTCGGCAAGATGTGGAGCAAACCGCCGCCGAGCCCGTCCCTCTGCATCTGCGCAACGCCCCCACCCGCCTGATGAAAGGCCTCGGCTACGGCAAAGACTATCAATACGCCCACGACACCGAACACAAGGTCGCCGACATACAGTGCCTGCCCGACAGCCTGCGCGAGCGCGTCTACTATCGACCGACCCATGAGGGAGTGGAAAAGCGGATTCGCGAACGACTGGAAGAAATCAGACGGCTCAAGCAGCCCGCATCAAGTCGGGCGCCAAAGCCAACCGTCAACGTCAACGACAACGACGGGACCGAACAAAAGAGAATCTGAAGTCTGATTTTTGCAATCTTATAGACAGTTGCGATCGACCGGTAGGAGGATTTTGTCGTGTCCACCACCCCATTCACCGATTTCGGCTCCATCAGCCAGCCTCTGCCTGAAACTCCTGCGCAAAAGCTTGCGGAACTGGTGCGCCTGCAGAAATTCGCGCAGCGGATTACCTCCACGCTCGACATTGAAGAACTGGTTCCGCGGATCGTCGATGAAGTTGCAACGTCGCTCGGCTGCGTCGAAATCAACCTCTATCTCCGCGCTCCCGAACATTCTGAATTCATATTGGCCGGTGTGCGCGGCTGCACCGTTCACGGCAGGGGGCATCGCATCCCGATGGGCGCTGGAATGGTGGGGCACGTCGCGGCCACTCGCAAGATGCATTACGCTCCCGACGTCACTCGCGACCCTTACTACCTGGCGTGCGAGCCCGATACGCGCTCCGAAGTCGCCATCCCGCTGCAGCGCGACGGCGATCTGGTCGGAGTTTTCACCGCTTCCCATTGCGAAGTCAACGCTTTCTGCCCTGACCAATTACGGCTGCTGCAAGGATTGTGCGCTCACATCGCGGTCGCGCTGAACAACGCCCGACGCTTCGGCGACGAACGCGAACAGCGCCAGCGCTTGAGCCGCGAGGCCGAAGAAGCCCGCGCCATGCAACAGGCTCTGCTGCCGCGCAGTTCTCCTCTGATCCCAGAGTTCTCCGTGTCCGGGCTGTCGATTCCGGCGGGTTCGGTCGGCGGGGACTGGTATGACTTCATTCCGCTGCGCGACGGACGCTGGGGCCTGGTTTTAGCCGATGTCTCCGGCAAAGGCACGGCGGCGGCGCTGCTCATGTCGGCAACCCGCGCCATGCTGCGCTCGCTCGCCCAAACCAGCTCTGGACCGGCCGAGGTTCTGACGCGCCTCAACAACATGATGATCGAGGATTTTCCGAGCGGCCGGTTTGTCACCATGGTGTATGCCGAAATCGATCCGTCCAGCCGCATTCTGCGCATCGCAAATGCCGGCCATCTGTCTCCACTTCTGGTCGAGCCTTCCGGCTACCGCTGGATCGGTCACGAACACGGCTTGCCGCTCGGAATTTCGGCCAGCCAGTTCTCCGAGACTGAAGTAACGCTCGGGGAGCAATCGCGAATCGCGTTTTATTCTGATGGAATCACCGAAGCGGAAATCGACTCCGGCGAAGAATACGGCGCAGAGCGGCTTCTGACCCAGATGCAATCGCCAGCGGTTAGCGTCGAAGGTCTGCTCGCCGATGTAAGGAAATTTGCAAATGGAATCGGACTGCGCGACGATGCCACGGTCATCCTGGTGCGAGCGCGCGGTAGAGAATCGGATTCGCACTCGAGCGCCTGACCCAAGTTTCAGATTCGCTATCCGAATCTTGCCCGGTGCTCTTTCAAAACGCAGCGATCCATCACGACCAACATTCCAGCCTCTCGCGCCGTCTCGGCCGCTCGTTCGTTGATGACGTCTTCCTGCAGCCAGATCGCCGGAATCTTCAACTGGATCGCTTGCTGGACGATCTCGTCCACATATTCCGGTCGGCGGAATACATCCACCAAGTCGATATTCTCCCGCACCGCGAGCGGTATCTCGAGCAATGACGGGTACGACTTTTCGCCAAGCGCTTCGGTAATGTTTGGATTCACCGGGATGATTCTGTATCCGGCCGCCTGCATGTACGCGGAAACGCCATTGCTCGGCCGCATCGGACTCTCCGACAATCCAACCACGGCAATCGTCTTCACCCGCGACAACAGTTCGTAAATCGGATCGGATTGCTTCAAGCGGCGACCTTTACCTTCAGTTCTTTTTTTCCATCCGCTGCTTGTACATGCGCACCGCCGTTTTGCGAATCGTGTCGGAAACCTCTTTATTGTCCACCAGATTCTTCAGGTCCTGAATGAGCAGGCCCTTCACCAATGGCAACGAGGTGTCGACCGGAGTGCGCGGATTGTAGACCAGGTTCCGCATGATGGTGTAATTTTTCGCAAACTTGCGTTTCAGCGAAATCGCGCGCAGCACCGAATCCAACAAATTCTTCTGCGACGCAAAACCTTCGACTTCGCTTTCGGAAACTTTGGGTGAGTCGAGCACCGCCACCGCCACCAGTTTCGTGGAATCGCGGATGAGGATGGACCGGTCCTCCTTGCTGCCCCGCATGGCCAGCGCGATCCGGCCTGTGATGTTGAGCTTGGCAATTTTTTGCAGGGTGCTGTCGCGTCTTCCCTCTCCGGCAACCGGCGTTTGCTTCTTGGCATGAATCCCCGCGGCTGCGGCCGCGCCCGACTTCCCGGTTGCCGCCGTCGCCGATTTTGCCGCCGCGTCGGCGCTTGCACTGCCCGTAGCCGCCGCGGCCGGCGGCCCCACTTCAGCCTGCGCTTCCACGCTTGCAAGCTCGTGCGCGATTCCTATGGGCTGGAACGGTTTGTCTTTCTCGGCTTCCAGTTCGACTGCGTTCGCCAGCAGGTACTGCGCGATCGTGCTCTCGACAGCCTCGTCGGGTGCGTCGACTTCGGGTGCGTCGACTTCGGGTGCGTTGACCTCGGATGCTTCGACTGCGGATGCATTCGACCCGGGCGCTTGCGGCTCGGCAAACGGACGCACTCCGAACGCAGCCAGCCGCTCCCCAATTGCAGCCAGATCGTTCGGACGCAGTTTCGCGTTCGACCGCAGGGCCTGCAAAAGATGCGGGGAACTCATCACTCGCGCGCTCGTCAGCAACGCATCCACGGTCGATTGCGATCCCGAGACGGCAATCTCGTACAGCGCTTGTTCGCTCACCGACGGATTCTCGACCAATGCCGGCAACAGCACCGGCCGCAGATTCTCCCCGGATATGAAATATCCCAACACCTCGGCGCTGGTATTGGGGTCGGCAGCCGCCGCCAGGCTGGCCTTTTCGTCCCAACCGGCCAGCGTCATACGCGCCTGCTCGCCAAACAATTTATGGTGGATCGCCAGATAGACCAGGATTTCAATCATCTCCCCGGGCGGCACCGCGAGAGATCCGTGCGCCGCCGAGTGCATCAAGTTGAACGGAACCTGCGAATTGCGAATCAGATCAAGCATTCGGGGCATGTTCATCTCCCGGAACTTGCTGCGGCTTTTTTCTTCGCGAACCCTTTCGTAAACTTTTTCCTGAAGTCTTTTGGCGACCGCGGCTTCACGCCCACGGTCCGCTCCAATTCCGCGACTGCAATCTCGAGTTCGCGCGTAATACGGTTCGCGCCTCTTCGCTTGTATTCGTCGCTCAAGGCGCGATAGTACCAGAGCGTGCCTGCCCTGTTTCCGTTAAACCGCTTCCAGATGGTTTCCCCATTCCGCCGGTAATCCGCCAGAATCGTGCGGACATTGTGCAGCTTGTCGGACGCCGAAACCAACCGCGTCTCAGCGTCGGCGTGTTTCAGTGCAAGCAGATAGTCGTTCTTCCGCTCCATCCATTCCGGTTTCGGCTCGCCGAATGAGTCCGTGCAACCGTGCACGATGTTCGCAACTCGGCGCCCAAACTGCTTGCGGATTTCCCGCAGCCTGGGCATGCCACCGCAATCTTCGACCACATCGTGCAACAGAGCGGCGATGGCCATCTCTTCGTCGCCGCCCGCTTCGAGTACCAGAGAGGCAACCGCCATCAGATGCGACAGGTAAGGCACCGCCGTCTGCTTTCGAGTCTGCCCCTCGTGTTTCTCCGCAGCATAGCGGAAGGCACGCTGCAGCCGGGGACCAAGTCTTGGCGGTTTGAGCGAAATCTTCTTTCTCACCTTCATCTTCACTTTTAGCGATCCCTCCCCAACCCGATGTCCTCTGAGGGTAGCCGACTCATCCGCGAAGCGAATGGCCGGGCGGATTCGAAGCAAGCCTAGATTGTTTCCGCTTACCCTGCCGACGCGCTCACGCCTTTTTCTCGCCTCTTCGCATCCGCAGGTAGGCCTGCATCAGCGGTTGCAGATCGCCATCGAGCACTCGATCCACATCGCCGATTTCCAGTTTCGTGCGGTGATCCTTGATCATCCGGTAGGGTTGCAGAACATAGGACCGGATCTGCGATCCGAAATCGATATCCAGTTTCGAATCCTCAATCTTCTTTGTGACCTCGCGCTTTTTCTCCAGCTCGAATTCGTAAATTTTGGAGCGCAGCATGCTCATTGCCTTCTCTTTATTCTTGTGCTGCGATCGTTCGTTTTGGCAATTGGCCACCAGACCGGTTGGGATGTGCGTGATCCGCACCGCCGAATCGGTAGTATTGACGTGCTGTCCGCCCTTGCCGCTCGAGCGATAGGTGTCAATCCGAATATCGTCTGGCTTGATGACGACCTCGATATTGTCGTCAATCTCCGGCGAAACGTAAACGCTGGCAAAGGACGTGTGCCGACGCTTCGCCTGATCGAAGGGCGAAATTCGCACCAGGCGGTGCACACCAATCTCGCTGGTCAAATATCCGAACGCGTATTGGCCGATCACCGAGAACGTCGCGGATTTGATTCCAGCTTCTTCTCCCGGCTGGTAGTCGTACATCTCCGTCTTGAATCCCTTACGCTCCGCCCAGCGCAGATACATCCGCAGCAGCATCTCCGCCCAATCCTGCGACTCGGTTCCACCCGCCCCGGGATGAATGGTCACGATCGCATTCCGATCGTCGTTCGCGCCCGAGAGCAGCGTCTCGGTTTCGACCCGATCCACCAGCTCGCGCAGAGATTCCAACTCGCGCTGTAAGTCAGCCGTAACGTTCTCGCCTTCGCCAGCCAAATCGAAGTAGGCGGCGATGTCGCTGGTTCGCCGCTCCAGATCGCCTTCGAGCGACAAAACGCTTTCCAGGCGCTTCCGTTCGCGCATTACCTGCTGAGATTTTTCAGGATTCGACCAGAGATCGGGGTCCGACGCCTGCTTTTCTATTTCGGTGAACTGCTGGCGCAGCTTTCCGGCGTCAAAGATACTCCCGCAGGTCGTGAACCTTGGTCTTGAGAGAACTGTATTGCTGTTCCAGTTCATCCAACATGATTGATCACCCGGCTTGCTTGCTCAGTCGTTTGGTCGATCACCGACGGTCGCGAGTCCGGAGCGCGCGAACACCGAAGACCGACGACCTGCGACTAACGATCGAGTCTTTCGCGCTCAGGAAACACAAAACGCGCCATCAGCGCGGCTGCTGAAATTATCGCACAGAGGTATGCGAACCAATCGCCATAGCGGGTGTAAAACGTGGTACCGGAAATCGGCGTAAACGGTGCCGCCAGCGCGGTGCGGATCTTGCGCGGTGTAGCCCCCACGATTCGCCCGTAAGGATCGATCGCCGCCGTCATCCCGGTATTGGTGGCCGCCAGCAGCCAGCGGTCGTTCTCGATCGCGCGCATTTCGGTCTGTTGCAGATGCTGCTTCCAAGCGCCGCTGTCGCCATACCAGCCATCATTCGAAATATTCAACAAAAACTGGGCGCCCTCGAGCGGCCCCTGCCGCACTTCATCGGGAAAGATCGACTCGTAGCAGATGAACATTCCAAACCGCTCGCCTCCGGCATCGAGTGGCGCATGCGAAGTACCGCGCTGAAACTCCCCTACTTCTTTGGTTAGTCCCCCGGCAAAGGCAAAGACTTGCGGAAACGGCAAATACTCGCCGAAGGGCACAAGATGCACTTTGTCGTAGCGTCCAACCCAGTCGCCCTGCGGACTGACCAGCGCGGCGGAATTGAAAATCAGCGAGCTTGCTCCGCCATTGTGCATTGCCTGGGTCATTCCGATCGAGCCCGCCACGACCCAGGTTCCCGACTGCCTCGCCAAGGCGCTCACGGCCTCTCGAAACATGGGGTCGTTCGTGTAAAACGGCGCCGGGGACTCGGGCCACACGATCAAGTCGTAGCGCGGATCGGGTTTTTCTCCGGCGGGGCGGACGCTAATGGCGATCAAGTCGCGCAGCGTGTTCTCGAAATACTCCTTCGTCCACATCGCGCCTTCGAGGATTGGAATGTTCGGCTGCACCAGGAGCGCGCGGTGATCGGCCGTCAAAGGAGAAGGCCTCAGCAATTGCCCCGCCTGCAGGACCACCGCGGCTCCGCACGCCGCCGCCAGCAACCACTTGCGCCGCTCCTTCGGAGCCTGTTTCGGAACCTCATTAGGAACCTTTTTAGGAACGAGGAAAGCCGCCGCGAACACGCTGTTCACGAGCAGGATTTCAAACGAGAGCCCATACACGCCGGTCAGGGTGGCAATCCGTGTGAGGGCAAAATTCCCGGTCTGCGAATATCCCAGAAGCTCCCAAGGAAATGCGGTAATCCGCGTGCGTGCCAGTTCGATTGCGACCCACAGAAACGGAGCTGCCACCAACGCACGCCGGATCGAGGCGGCCGACCCTGGGGTCTCGATCTTGTGGCCGGCGATTCTGGATCCCGCAACCAACGCCAACAGCAGCCCGAACATCCCGTGATAGAGCCCAACATACATGCAGAACAAGATCAGCGCCAGGGCGGCGGCCGGAATCGGCAGCCCACCGTAGCGATGCATGGTGTCGAAGATCCAATAGCAGGTCCCGGCAAACCACAGAATGCCGCACGTGTATCCGAGCAGGAATCCCTGCAATGGTGTGGCGGGAAGCAAGCGCACCCGACCATCGAGCTGCAACGTGTCCCGCACGCGCGCCCGCAGAATGGCCAGCAGCAGAGGAGCCACCGCGACCCAAGCCAGCCCGTACAGTCCGGGCAAAGGAAAGATTGCAATCTGGAGGACCGCCGACAGCAGGACGAGTCCCCAGGCGCTGCGGTGGATTTTGAGCACGCATCAGAATAGCAAACCGAACTTGAGTCGCAAGCCGGCCTCGACCAGTCGAGCACCGAATTCCGCCTCGATCGGATACCATAGCGTGGTTATGAGCGTCAGCGTTCTACTGATAAAGATTCTGGAAGTCATGTTTGTCGCCGGGTGGGCCGGGTCGGCATTTGTGCTGGTGCTGACCGGTATCGAAGACATCGGAACCCTATTGGACAGGAAGGACGAGGACAGCCACTAGCGCTCCCGCTGCATGTCGTCAACGTCAAACGCACCAACCGGCAACAACCGGGTTCGCATTGTGGTTGCGACCTCGGTGATGCTCACCTTCATTTCCTACTGGCGAGCGGCCGCGGTCATTCTCAACGATCTCGGTTCCTCCGCTTTCTACGCCGGCGGCATCGCTGAACAGGCAATCGGCAAAAGCGCTCCCTGGTTTGTGCTGGGCGTGATGCTGTTCGCCTTCGCCGTCCGCGCCGTCTACGTGGAAAGCTGCTCGATGTTCGTGCGTGGCGGCGTCTATCGGGTGGTCAAGGAGGCCCTCGGCGGCACTCTTGCGAAGCTCAGCGTCTCGGCGCTGATGTTCGATTACATATTGACCGGGCCAGTTTCGGGGGTTTCGGCGGGACAGTACATCGCGGGTCTCATTAACGACACGATCGCCATCGCCGACGCCCGGGGGTGGGTCCCCGCCGCGATTCATCGCATGTTCCACGGCACGCCGCAGGTTGGTGTCAACGCCACTGCGGTCGTGTTCGCGGTCGCCGTCACCCTCTACTTCTGGTGGCAGAACGTCAAAGGCATCGAGGAGTCCAGCGAAAAAGCGCTCTGGGTCATGCAGATCACCACGGTCATGGTGGTGATGCTGCTCGGCTGGTCTTTCTTCACTTTGCTGAAGGTCGGCGGGCACCTGCCGCCGTTTCCGACGCTCGCCAACATCCATTACAGCCAGGAATCGCTCGGCTTCTGGAAACACAGCCAGCTCCCGCACATGTTCGGCATTCTCGGACTCATCATCGGATTCGGCCACTCGGTTCTAGCCATGAGCGGCGAGGAATCGCTCGCACAGGTTTATCGAGAGCTGGCGCACCCGAAGCTGAAAAACCTGAAGCGCACGGCCATCGTGATCGGCGTGTACAGCTTTGTCTTCACCGGCATCGTCTCTTTGCTGGCGGTTATGTTGATTCCCGACGATGTTCGCGTGAAGGTTTATAGCGACAACCTGATTGCCGGACTCGCCATGTACATGGTCGGCCCGGAGGTTGTGCGACTGGCCTTCCGCGCGTTCGTGGTGGTGGTCGGATTCCTGATTCTTTCAGGCGCCGTCAACACCGCGATTGTCGGTTCCAATGGCGTGCTCAACCGTGTCTCGGAAGACGGCGTGCTGGCCGACTGGTTCCGGCGTCCGCACAAGAAGTACGGCACCACCTACCGCATCATCAATCTCATCGTCGGGCTGCAGCTGTTCACCATAATTGTGAGCTGGGGCAACATCTACACCCTGGGCGAAGCCTACGCCTTCGGCGTGGTCTGGAGCTTCGTTTTCAAAACGATCTCGATGTTGGTTCTGCGCTACCGCTATAAGGGTGAGCGCAACTGGAAAGTGCCGCCGAATCTTCACCTGTTCGGAGTCGAGATCCCGATCGGACTGGCCTCGGTCGGCATGGTTCTGCTCTCCACCGCCATCGTGAATCTGTTCACAAAATCGGTGGCCACCGAGAGTGGCCTTATTTTTTCGATCATCTTCTTCGCCATCTTCACCTTCTCCGAAAGGGTCAATCGGCGCAAGCATGCCGATCACGCGGCCCAGATGACGGAGCAGTTCCAGTTACAACTGGCGGAGAGCGTCGAACGTGAGACCGTCGGAATCCGGGCGGGCAACATCCTGGTCCCGGTCCGCGACTACAACACGCTGAATCACCTCAAGTGGGTGCTGGAGCGCACCGACACGCGCGAGCAGGACGTGGTCGTCATGACCGCCCGCATCAGTCAGTTCGGGACCGCCGCTTATGGTCTTTCGACCGAGCAGGTGTTCAGCGATTACGAGCAGACCCTGTTCACGCGCGCCGTCTCGGTCGCCGAAAGCTTCGGCAAGCGAATCTCGCTTTTGGTGGTCCCGGCTCGTGATCCCTGGTCAGCGGTCGCCCAGACCGCCCACAACCTCGAGTCTTCCACTGTGGTCGGCGGGCTCTCCAGCAAAATAACTGCCGCCGAGCAGGCCTTTGCCCTGGGCAGCGCCTGGGAAGCCATACCGGAACCCAAACAGCAGTTCCTGCTGCAAATCGTTCAGACGGGCGGCATCGTCGATACCTTCCGCGTCGGTCCGCACACGCCCACCATGAAGAACGAGGACGTCGTCTTACTTCATCGCTTGTGGCTGAACGTCACCCGAGAGCCGGGCTTGGAAAACATACACCACCACGATATCGTGACCGAGGCCCTCACCCGCTTCGCGCACGATTATGGCTCGGGCGACCACGAAGATATCGTCACGCAGTTGCGCCGCCACGGCACCGAGGCCGGCCCACTGCCGGTCCGCCGCATCGCCGACCAGGTTCCGACCGTTCAGCCGGGACCCCGTTCCGACCGCGACGAGGAGCACCATGACGATCGGTCACCGAACCCGCCCGCTGGCTCCAAATGAGGGCAGAGCCTGAAAGTCTAAGTCACTCCCTGGTTCTGCAACTAGACGGATTCTTGGGCAATCTCACCTGTCGCCCGAAGGCCCCCTGTGCGGTCTCCTGCTCCGAGGTTACCTAACTTTCGGTGAATCCAGATTTGCCGGCTTCTGATCGTCCGCATGAATGGCCCCATCCTCTTCCGCATAGAAAGAGCGGTGTTCAGTATCAAGTTGCTTGGGCGTCATGGTGAGCACGAAACCATCATGGTTCGGATCGTGGTTCGCGCGATCGTGGCGAGGATGGAAGCTGGCCGTGTAATCCCCGCGGTCGGTCGTGTGCGCCATGCGCTTGGTAAAGGTCCCGGTGCCCGCCAGCGCCTCGAGCGAATCCGTATACTTGCCATGGCGTTTCTTGTATACGTTCTCTGCCCGGAGCACGACTCGCATATAGCCGAGCGCCTGGGCTTCCGATTCCGACCGCGCCGGGTCGCCCGCAAACTGCGGCTTATATGGCTCTGAAGTTTGCGTCTCGGCCGACGGCAGCCCTGCGCCCATCATGCCGAACGCCAGAATCGCCGCGCAATATCGTTGCATCCACCTTCGGTTCACCGCGAAACCCTCCTTCTGGTGCCTGATCCTGGGGGTTACCCCCGTAATTTGTCGGGCGCGGCAATCGTTTCAATTCCGTGCTAGATCAGGCAAGCTTGAACAGGATGCAATCCTAACAGGGAAACCTTAAATGAAAGCTGCCGTCGCCAGAAAGCCCCTGATACGTGTCGCCGTAGTGGAGAGCGATCCGCTGCGGTTTGTGGGATTCCGGGCCCTCTTTGATACCGAACCTGATTTGGAGTTGGTCTCGGCCTCGCTGCCCGACCTTGGCCAGTTGCAGGCAATCGATCTGGTTCTGTTGGGCAACCGCGGCGGCCAGAACCTGTACGACATCATGGCCAGCATGAAAGCCATCCGGCCCGATCTGCGCATCATCGTGACCGGCTCCGGCATGGACGATGAAAGCGTCCTCAAAGCGATCGCCGCCGGCGCTAAAGGCTACGTGGACGAGGCCGCCGGACCAGCCGAATTTATTCAGGCACTCCGCATCGTCCATCAAGGCTCGGTGTGGGCTCCGCGTCGTGTGCTTTCGACGTTCATCGAACGTGTCAGCGCGTCTCCGGGCCGCATCTTCCCCGCTGGGCGGATCACCTTTACCGACCGCGAGAAAGAAGTTCTGGAGATGCTCGTTGCTGGCCGCTCCAACAAAGAGATCGGCTCTGCCCTCGGCATCGAGGAGCGCACGGTGAAGGCTCACGTCGCTAAACTGATGCGCAAGGTGGGAGTGCAGAACCGCATCGCGCTGTCGGTCCATGCCATCACTCATTCGCTGGTAACGGCAAAGTAGTCTTCTTTAGGTCCCGGATCTGCAGTCTGTCTTTGGACAACGACTGGCCGACGCCACCTTAGAGACCCTTGCCGCCCGCATTCATGCGGATTCCTCGGCCGGATCGTCGCCAGCAGAAGACCGTGCCCGCCACCCACATCCACGATGGAGTGGACGTGGTCAAAATTGTAGGCCGCGCCGACGGCGGGGACCTCAAATTACGCAAAAACGCAGTCCTGGTGTCACCCGAAGACCTGCGCTTCGGGATTCTGCTTCGGCGATTCGACGATGTGCGAGCCGGTTGCCGACGACCAGGAGAAGCTCGGGTTTGCGCCGTCAGTTCTCAGGTTTCGC
>Ga0302324_100007130_pt1 | contig 23864 bp, 24 predicted proteins | sample Palsa_T0_1_FD_201949 | JGI IMG/M metagenome (GOLD analysis project Ga0302324, IMG submission 201949) | Peat permafrost microbial communities from Stordalen Mire near Abisko, Sweden - Palsa_T0_1 | ecosystem: Environmental > Terrestrial > Soil > Palsa > Peat permafrost | place: Sweden: Abisko... | reverse complement strand
GCTGCGGCTGCCGGTCGCCCAGGTGCTGCCTGCATCCACCGGCGTGATCGGCGTCGAACTGGATTCCAAGCTCATCGTCAACGCCCTTCCGGGCCTGGTGGCCGGCCTGCGCGAAGACTGCTTCGGCCGCGTGGCGCGCGCCATTATGACCACCGACCTGGTCCCCAAAGAAGCCTTCGGCGAGGTTAAGCTGCGCCGCGGCAGTGTACGTATTGCCGGTATGACCAAAGGCTCCGGCATGATCCAACCGCGCATGGCCACCACGCTCGGCTTCGTTCTGACCGATGCCCAGATTCCCGCCGCCATGCTGCGCCGCATGTTGCGCCGCGCCGTCGAGCGCAGCTACAACCGGCTCTCGGTGGATGGCGATACGTCCACCAACGACACGCTGCTGCTGTTGGCCAACGGCGCTTCCGGCGTGCGCCCCGACCCTAAGGAGATGGCCGCAGTGGAGGAGCAGATCGCGCGCGTCACGGAGGACCTGGCGCGCAGCATCGCGCGCGATGGCGAGGGCGCACGCAAGCTGATCACCATCCTGGTTTCGGGCGCGCCGACCGCCGACGCCGCCGTGCGCCTGGCGCGCTCCATCGCCAATTCGCCGCTGGTGAAGACTGCCGTGGCGGGCTCGGACCCCAACTGGGGCCGTATCCTTTCCGCGGCGGGCAATGCCGGCGTGGCCTTCGACCCGCGCAAGGCCGATATCGACATGCAGGGCTTGCCGGTGTGCCGCGGCGGCCTGGCGGCGCGGTTTTCCGAAGCCGAGCTGAAGCGCAAGCTGGACGCCCCCGAGTGCGAGATCCGCATGGCCCTGCGCGGCAACGGCAAGGGGCACGCGCGCTTCTGGACCTGCGATTTCACCGAAGACTACATCCGCATCAACGCAAGTTACCGGACCTGATATGAGACGACGCTTGTTTCTGTTGACCATGGGAGGTGCGGCATCGTCCGCCATAGGCGGCGTAGCACGCGCCGACGCGCCGCAGCAAATCTTCGACCTGTTCGCCAAGATCGCCTCGGCGCTCAGCGACGACGATCCGGCCATGTTCCTCGAAGCGGTCGATCCCGAGATGCCGAACTTCCAGGATTTCCGCCGCGACCTGGTGGCGCTGACCGACCTGGCCAGTGTTACGAATTCCATCGAAGTGCTGTCGGACACCGGCGATGAAACCCATCGCGCCGAGGAACTCGACTGGTTCCTGGAGATCGTGGGCAATTCCGACCCGCACCCCGTGGAGCGGCGGCGCGAGGTAGTGAAGTTCCGGTTGGAGCGGAAGGGCAACAAGGGCAAGAAGTGGAAGATCGTGTCCATCGACCCGCTGCACTTCTTCGCTCCGCCCAAGATCACCTGATCCTATGTTTCTGCTATAATGATACTCATGGAACCACGTCAGACCGGAAACGTGCTCGGCGGGCAGCGAGTGCTGGGCAAACCAGTTACCTCCGTGCTGGAACTGAACGACGCCGTGGAGCGGGGCTTGCCCAAAGCCACCCTCCGCATAGTCGTGCAGCGCGTTTTCCCCGATGCGGCCGACCAAAGAGCCATGATGCACCGCATCGTCCCTGAGGCGACGTACAAGCGGCGGCGGGAACGTCTCAGTCCCGCCGAGAGCGCGCGCACGGAGCGGCTGGCCCGCGTCGTCGCCATCGCCGAAGACGTCTGGCAGGATCGCGACAAAGCCCGGCGCTTTCTAACCACCCCGCATCCGGAGATCGGCGGAAAAAGGCCTGTGGATGCGGCCCTGACAGAATTGGGCGCGCGGCAGGCTGAGGAGGTCATGGCCCGTATCGTCTATGGCCTCCCAACGTAGCCGTCCGCTACGGGCGTTCCGCATTGCCGATATGCGGCATACCATCTTCGACGGCCGCGGCGCGATGCTGCATGGCGCCCGCTGGAATTCTCCGGGCCGGCTGGTCGTCTATGCATCTGAATCCTACGCGGGCGCGTTGCTCGAGATTCTGGCCCACGCCTCCGGCAGCGTCCCGCGCAGCCAAGGTTACATCGAAATCGAGATTCCGGCGGATGTTTCCATCGAAGAAGTCACGCCCGGCGATTTGCCCGATTGGGATTCCCCCTCGTTTGAAACCGCGCGCGCTTTTGGCGATCGATGGTATGACGAGCGCCGCACGCCGGTCCTGATGGTTCCCTCGGTGGCGACGCGGATCGAGCGAAACATTCTCCTGAATCAGGAGCATCCCGATTTCGCCCGCATCCGGGCGAGCCAGCCATTGCCGGTGCGCTGGGATGAACGGCTATGGACATGATCGTGCGTTGCGCGTGGGCGAAGAACGAATTCTCCATCCCCTATCACGATACGGAGTGGGGTATGCCGGTGCATGACGACCGCCTGCTGTTCGAGTTTCTGGTGCTCGAAGGCGCGCAGGCCGGCCTGAGTTGGGACACCATCCTGCGCAAGCGCGCGCGCTATCGCGAAGTGTTCGACAACTTCGACACGGCGGTGGTGGCGCGCTACGGCAAGCGCAAAGTCAACACCCTCCTGCGCGACGCCGGCATCGTCCGCAACCGCCTGAAGGTAGCCGCCGCGATTGGCAATGCGCAGGCGTTTCTGAAAGTGGCGGAGGAGTTCGGCAGCTTCGACGCGTATATCTGGCAGTTCACCGGGGGGCGTCCGCGCGTGAACGCCTGGCGCGCGCTGAAGGAGTTGCCGGCGCGCACGCCCGAATCCGACGCCATGAGCAAGGATCTGAAGCGGCGCGGGTTCCGGTTTGTGGGATCGACTATTTGCTACGCGTTCATGCAGGCGGTGGGGATGGTGAACGACCACTCGACGGAGTGCTTCCGGTATACTCAACTACTGCGATAACCGATGTCTGAGTAACCCTACAGCTTCATCCGCTCCAGCTTGCGATACAGCGTCTTCCGCTCAATACCCAGAATTTGCGCGGCGCGGCTCTTGTTCCCTCCGGTAGCGGCCACTACCCGCCGGATCTGCTCCTCTTCCGCTTCGGCCAGCGTTTCCACGGGCTCCTCGCGCGCCTCCATCGCCGCCAGCGCCTGCTGCACGGCCTCCCCGTCAATGCGTCCGCCCGGCGCCAGAATGGTGAGCCGCTCCACCAGGTGCTGCAATTGCCGGACATTACCGGGCCATGTGCACCCCTGCAGCGCCTTCAGCCCGGATTCCATCAAGCGCGCGGACTGCTGGTAGCGCGCATTGTATTTGTTCAGGAAGAACCGAGCCAGCAGCGGCACGTCGCCGCGCCGGTCGCGAAGCGGCGGAATCACGATCCGCACTACGTTGAGCCGGAACCACAGATCCTCGCGGAACTTGCCTTCCTCCACCAGCTTCTGCATTTCGCGGTTGGTGGCCGCGAGTACGCGCACGTCCACCTGCTTACCGCGCGCCGCGCCCACCGGCCGGATTTCGCGCTCCTGCAGGAAACGCAGCAGCTTGAACTGGAAGTTCAGCTCGATGTCCCCGATTTCGTCCAGCAGCACCGTCCCGCGATTGGCGGATTCGATCACGCCCATGCGGTCGCGGTCCGCACCCGTAAACGCCCCCTTCAGCGCGCCGAACAGCTCGCTTTCGAGCAGCGTAGGGGCGATCGAAGCGCAATCCACCGGCACAAAAGGCTGGCCGGCGCGTGCGCTGAAACGGTGGATCATGCGCGCCACCAGTTCCTTGCCGGTGCCGGTCTCGCCCTCGATCAGCACGGTGGCGTCGGTGGGCGCCACCTTCGAAGCGGTCTTGTAAATTTCCACCATGGCGGCGGAGCTGCCGATCATTTCGCTTTCCGGCAGATCGTCCGGACCGGCTTCTTCCTCGTCGCCGTTCTCCGCAAAATGCCGCGCGGCTTCGGCGCGCTTGATGGTGTCGAGCATACGGTCGATTTCAAAGGGCTTGGCCACATAATCGAAAGCGCCGCCGCGGGTGGCCGCCATCACCGTCTCCATGGTGCCGCGCGCCGTCATCAGAATCACCGAGCACTGGGGGTCTTTGTTGCGCGCCGCGTCCAGCACGTCCAGGCCGGTGCGGTCGTCGATGTAGATATCCGAAATCACGATGGGGTAGCTGTTTTCCGAGAGCCGCTCCAAAGCTTCGCCGGTGGAGGCCACGGCGTCGACGTCATAGCCCTCCAGCTCCAGAAACGTCGTCACGGTCAGGCGCACCGCCGGATCGTCTTCCACAACCAGTAATCGCCGCATTCATCCTTCTTTAGTTCTCTCCAGCCAGCACCGCCGAAACCGGCGCAGGCAGAACCATGGTGAACCGGGACCCCTCCCCTGGGCGGCTCATCACTTCAATGGTACCGGAATGCTGGATCACAATCTGCTCCACAATAGAAAGCCCGATTCCGGTTCCGGCTTCGCCCGATTGTTCCGCGCGCTTGGTCCGGTAGAATTTCTGGAAGATCTTCTTGACCTCCTTCTGGTCCATGCCGATGCCCTGGTCCTCCACCGAGATGTAAGCGTGCTCGCGCTTTCTGGTGGCCGCCAGGGTGACCTGCGTACGCGGCGGCGAGTACTTGATGGCATTGGTCAGCAGGTTGTAAAAGGCGTATTCCATCAGCTCGCGGTCGCCCGTGAGAAAGACATCCTGCGGCGCGGCTTCGGTCAGAATGCGGATCTGCTTGCGCTCGGCCAGGGGGAGCGCGCGCGCCACACATCCGGCCATCAGCTCCCCGGCGGAAAAGCTCTCCTTCTTCAGCTCCACTTGGCCGGCCGAGAGCCGCTCCATGCTCAGGAACATCTCGATCATGCGGCCCAGGCGCTTGGATTCGGCGTTGATCAACTCGACAATCTGTTTGCGCTTCTCTTCCGGCAGCGTATAGCGGCCCATCAGCTCGCTGGAACCCTGGATGGCGGTGAGCGGCGTGCGCATCTCGTGTGTAACGAAGTGGATGGTCTGGCGGTAACGGTCGGTTTCGGCTTCGGACTTGCGCAAGCTGCGGCGCACCACCAGCAATTGATAGGCGCCGGCGGTGATCAGCGACAGCCACGCCGCCGATACGGGTGTGCAGAACGAGAAGACGATGCGGTGCGTGAAGAGCCAGTAAGGCGTAACGTGCGCGATCGCTAGAATTCCCACGGCCAAGCCATTCGCCGCGCGTCCGGTGAAGCGGCTGTAAGTCAGTCCGATGGCCAACACCAGCAGCAAGCTGAACGCCAGTACCGCCGATGGTGGCGCGTCGGTGATGAACAGGCCTTGGGCAATGGTCTCGAACGCGTTGGCGTGGATTTCGACGCCCACCATCGGCGTGCCCGCGGAGTAAGGCGTGAAGAGCCAATCCTTGGCCACGCCCTGCGCAGTCACGCCCGCGAAGACCACCTTGCCGGAGAACTCGGAGGCGCGGCCGGGATCGCTGAGCAGATCCTTCAGCGAAACGCGCGGAATATGCATTGAGGACGGCGCATAGCGGATGCGCATGAGCCGCCGGTCCGCGCGCGAGGCGGGGATCAGCCGGCCGCCCACATCGAGATCGGTAGGCGATTCGAGAATTCGCGCGCCGCGGCTTACCCGGTAGGCTTCCAGCGACAATGCCCAGCGCCGCACCCGGCTGGTGAATTCCTCCAGAGGCAAAGACCGGCCCACCGAATCCAGTTGGTCTGGTTGCTCTACATGCACGTGCCCCAGCGCCTCTGCGTGCTCGGCGAACAGCGGCAACGGATCTTCCCAGGCCGAATAATCGGGCAACAGTTGGCACGCCAGCACCAGGTGGCGTGTCGCGCCCATAGCAGCGGCCAGGCGCGCGTCGGTTTCCGGGTCGCTCGCATCGGTTAGAATTACGTCCACCGCGACGGCTTTGGGCGAGGCCGCCGAGATCCTCTCCAGCGCTTCGGCCAGCGGTTTACGCAAGCCGCGCAAGCCGCCATAGGCATTAAGCGACATCTCGTCAATCGCCAGCAGCGCGCTTTCCGGTTGCCAGGCGGGCGGCTGGTATAGCCGGGACATCCAGTCATAGGCGTCGTTATCGATCTGCGCGCCGAAGGTCCAACTGGCTGCCAAGGCCACGCCAAAGGATGCGGCCAGCAGTGCCCAATAGACCGCGCTTTGCCGGCTGACGCGCTGCATCCTTTACCTGCCCAAAGACTTCTCGATCTCGCCGGGCTCGCGCGGCAGTGCGCCGCTCAACAGCTTGGCGCCGTCCTTGGTCACCAGCACCATGTCTTCGATGCGGATGCCGATATTCTCTTCCGGAATGTAGATGCCCGGCTCCACCGTGATGACATTACCTTCGGCCAGCGGCTGTGTGAAATCGGTGGCATCGTGAACGTCCAGCCCGACATGGTGGCTGACTCCGTGCGTGAAGTACTTGCCCAGCGCCTCGCCGTGCAGATCCTTGCCGTGCGCGGCGATGTACTCGCGGGCGATCTTGCTCAGGTCGCCCAACGGCAGGCCCGGCTTGATCGCGGCGATCACCGCGTTCTGCGCGCCCAGCACGATCTGGTATATCTCGCGCTGGCGCTTACTGAACCGCGCGCCCACCGGGATTGTGCGCGTAATATCGGCCGCGTATCCGGCGCATTCGGCGCCTACATCCATCAGCAACAGCTCACCGCGATCCATGCGGCGGGAATTGCGTGAGTAGTGCAGCACGGTGCTGTTCGGACCGGATCCTACGATAGGCTCGTAGGCGCTGCGCTCGCATCCCTCGTCGAAATAGACCGCGGTCATGGTAGCAGCCACCTGATATTCGTATAATCCCGGCGCTGCGCGCTTCCATGCGGCGCGATGCGCTTCCAATGTGGCGTCGATGGATCGTTGGATCAGCGCCAGCTCTTCGGGCGACTTATGCATGCGCATTCCGGCGATTAAGTGCCCGGCGTCGGAGATGTCACGCAGCGGCGCCAGCGGCCTAAGCTTGGTGGCGCTCTGCTCGCCGACGGTGTAAATGCCCGAATAGCGGCCCAGTTGCTTGTGTAACTCGCTTTCGAAGTCATCCACGGGCAGCAACGTATCGAAGCCGGTAAGTTGCGAGATGTTGGTGTCATCCGGTCCGGCTTTGCGGCCGGTCCACTTCTCCTCGTCCGGCTGGCGGCGAGGAAGGAAGAGGACCGCGTACGGCTTATCGTCCTGCGGCGGCGTGAGTAACAGGATGGCGCCAGGTTCCTGCCACCCGGTAAGGTAGTAGAAATTGGACTCCTGGAAAAAGCCTGTACGGATGTTCTCCTCGCCCTTCTCGGTGTGGCCAAATAGCACCAGCACGCCATTATGAAGCTTCCCGGATAGCTCGGCCCGGCGCGCGCGATACTCTTCAGGGCCGGGCGCGGCGAGCGAGGGCCGGACGGCCAACAGGGCGCAGAAGAGGCAGAAGAGGCGCATTCTTATACAGTATAGCGAGCGCGCAGAAAGAGGTTGCCATTCGGATTCGGAGGTGATAATCTGAAGTTGCCGCGTCCGCGGAGAATCCATGCGAAATTCTGTTGTGATCGCTCTGCTGGCGTGCGCCGTTGCCGCTCACGCTGCAAGCTACACCGCTTACATAGGCGACGCGAACCAATACCAGGTGTCGGCCATCGCCACGGACGCGAACGGAAACACTTATATCACGGGCAGCCGCATCATCGAGCCTAGCTCAGTTTCCCCATACAGCCCTGCGCTGACGGACGTTTTCGTCAGCAAGCTGGACCCTTCCGGGAATCTCACCCTGATCGGCACCTTCAGCGGTAAAGGGACGGACCAGGCGAATGGGATCGCGGTCGACCCCTCCGGGAATATCTATATCGCCGGCAACACGACGTCACCGGATTTTCCGTTGCACAATCCGCTGCAGAGGGTTGGCAGCGCGGGCGATACCGGCTTTCTGATGAAGCTCGCGCCCGATGGATCGCTGATTTACTCGACCTACCTCGGAGGGGCGCTGGGGCCCAGTTCGATGAACAGCGTGGCGGCCGATGCGAAGGGCAATGCGTACGTCACGGGGTCCACGCAAGCTCCCGACTATCCGCACACACCGGGAATGCCGGACGGCCAAGTCAGCCCTAGCAACGCGCTGGGAGGAATATCCGGAGCTTTCTTCGCTAAGATCGACCCGGCCGGCGACAAGATGCCGTATGCCGGAGCGCTCACGGGCCCAGTGCCCGGGTGCGACGACGAACCCGGCAGCGACTGCAGCTTCCAACCGGTTTACACTGTCGGGACGGCGGTCGCCGTAGACCCGCAGGGCAACGCTTATATCGCGGGGAGCGCGGGCGGGGGACTGCCGACCACGTCCGGGGTGGTGCTGGCGGCTGGGATCGGCGCTTTCGTCGCGAAGGTGAACTCCGCGGGGACAGGCAACTGACAGCCGGGTCGTCCGCCGAACTGCAGATCAGCGAGAACAGCGCGCCTCTGACGGATTACCAGGTGATGGTAGATATTGCCGCGCCGGCGGTGTTTCTGAATCCGGATGGGAACACCGCGGCCATCAATCAGGATGGCACCGTCAATTCACAGGCGAACCCGGCACCGGTCGGATCCTATGTCTCAATCTGGGCCACCGGCACGGGCTACTTCCCCGGCAGCGACGGACAGATGGCAACCGGTGCGAACGAGTTCTGCGACCCGGAGCTGTATTTCTGCCCGGTCTTCCAGTCCGACCGAACCCAGGTGAACGTATCCTATACGGGTGCCGCGCCCGGCACGGTGAATGGCGTCATACAAATCAATTTCCAGGTCACCGCCACCGGCTGCTATCTCAGTGTGAATGGGATAAACAGCGACTTTTTTGACATTTACACGACGCCTTGAACTTGCGGCGCGCTACAGCAGATGAAGGGCCGCATCGGTCTCTCGACAGAGTATATTGCCTCCCCGGAGGTTAGCCATGACTCCATCCAGTTGCAGCAGCGCATCGTCGGTTGAAACGAGCAGATCGGCGTCGAATTCAATTGCGCTCGCCGCGTGAAGTGCGTCCGCGGCGCGGATGCCACGCGTCTGGAGCGGCCGCTGTTGAAGCTGCAGGTCGAAGGTCTCGACGGTAAGATCGAGAATCGAGATCTTGAAGAGACCAGCCACAGCTTCAACTTGGAAAGTTATCGCGCGCGCAGTAGGAACTAACAGCATATCGGCTCGCGGGACGCCTTTTGTCGATTGCCTGAGCTGTCGGTAGTTTGCCTCCTCGGCCTCGTAATAGGTCAAACACGATGTTGCGCCGGTGTGAGCGCGCTTGACTTTTTCAAACAACCGTTCGGCATCCGTAGCGATATATGCCGGCGTGCGACCGCGGCGAGCTGTAGTCCTGAGGATGCCGTTGCCATGTACGCTTAGAAAATCGATGAAGACACCGGTATCGAAGTAAACCCGCATTACGCGGCCCGAAGACGCGCAACCAGTTCATCGGGGGTCAACACCTGCGGTTTGCCGCCAGCCACCAAACCTTTCAGGGCGCTGTTACTTGTGACCAGGAAGTCGGAGTCGCCGAGGCTGCCTGCATTAATGATGTCGGCGGGGTGGGGCGTCCGAGTCCCCTGACCATTGGGCGTCTCCATTGTCCGCGCTACCTCAGCAGTAAGCGCCTTGGCTTTCTCGTAATCTATCGGCAATATCTTCAGACGGTCGAGAATCCGGTCCAACTCAGGTTTTAGTGCATCATCTGTGGTGAGGATGAGTTCCCCCACCACGATCGGGTTAATCGCGAAGCGGATACGCCCATCCGATTCGGCGGAAAACAGCTGTACGGCCGACGGTTCACCCCGGAGGTAGTCGAGTATGACGTTCGTATCCAGGAACGCAAGCGGCGGCTCCTGGTGGGAGCGTTGAACTCCGGCCTGTGGCTCGAATTCGACTACCTGCTGCATCTTTTTATTATAGGCTCACGCCGGCCGCACATCCCGCAACACCGCGCCCCACGCCGGCAGACCGCGCGCCGCGGCGTAAGCGTCGTCCTCCAGCGTGAAGGCCACATCCACGCGCGCGCCGGCCTGCAACTCCGCCGCGCGTTCGGCGAAGTTCCACGCCTTCATCATCAGCGTGCGCCCGTCCTGCCGCAGCATCACGCGCAGATGCTTCTCCTTCATAACCGCCGGCGGACCGGCTATCTCTACATTCAGCGCGGCGAACAGCGGCGCCGGATTGCCGCAGCCGAACGGCGCCAGGCGGAATACCTCCGCTACGCTCCGCTCGTCGATCTCGCGGAATTGCAGCACCGCGTCGATCTCCACCTGCGGCGCCAGATCTTCGAGCGTCAGCCGCGCGGCCGCGTATGCATTGAACTGCGCGCGGAAGAGGTCGACCTTATCGCAAGCGAGCGTCACCCCCGCGGCTTGCCGGTGCCCGCCGAAGCGCTCGAACAACTCCGGCATGGCCTCCAACGCCTCCAGCAAGTGGAACGGGCGGATGCTGCGCCCCGAGCCGTGCGCGCGGCCATCCTCCGGATCCCTGCTCAGCACGAAGACCGGCCGGTGGAAGCGCTCCACCAGGCGCGAGGCCACAATGCCCAACACGCCGCGATGCCAATTGTCCGCTGCGAATACCAGCGCGCGCTGCGCGTCGTCGACCGGCACGCGCGCGCACTCCTCGACTATTTGCAGAGTGACGTCCGCTTCCGCCTGCTGGCGCTCGCCATTCAGCGTGTGCAGTTGTCCGGCCAGCACACGCGCGCGCTCCGGATCGCCGGTCAGGAACATCTCGATCACGGCGTTGGCCGTATCCATGCGCCCGGCCGCGTTGATGCGCGGCGCGATGCGGAACGCCACGTTGCCGGAAGAAGGCACGCGGCCATTGCTGAAGCCGGCCACATCCAGCAGGGCGCGCAGCCCCGGATTGCGCACGTCGCCCAGCCCGCTCAACCCGTGCTTCACGATGATGCGGTTCTCGCCCATCAGCGGCACCACGTCGGCAACCGTTCCGATGGCCACCAGTTTCAGAAACGATTTGGTCACGCGGCGCATCTTCTCCGGCGCCCAATCGAGCGACGCTAGCAGCGCCTGCACCAGCTTAAAGGCCACACCCACCCCGCACAGGTTCTTATCCGGATACGCGCAGTCCGGCCGGTTGGGGTTCAGCACCGCCAGAGCCGGGGGCAGTTCGGCTTCCGGCAGATGGTGATCGGTGATGATCACATCGATCGACAGCTCATTGGCGCGCCGCACGACTTCCGCCGCGCGAATGCCGGTATCCACGCTGACGATCAGCCTGATGCCCTCGGCGGCGGCCTTTTCCACGACGTCGGCGCGCATCCCGTAGCCGTCGCGCAGGCGGTGCGGAACGAAGAACGACGCCGTGCCGCCCGCCATTTCGATGGCCTTTTTCAGGATCACGACGGAGGTGGTCCCGTCCACATCGTAATCGCCGTAGATCAGGATACGCTCGCCGCCCAGGATGGCTCGCCGCAGCCGCGCGACGGCTTCGGACATGCCGCGCAACGCGCCGGGAGCGTGCAAATCGTTGAGCGATGGAGCGAGAAAGCGCCGCGCCGCGTCCGGATCGCCCAAATCGCGGGCCAGCAAAACGCGCGCGGCCGGCAACCCGATACCCAATACCGCCGCCAATGCCCGGGCCTCCTGCGGGTTGCCTTCGGGAATCAGCCAGCGGGCCTGAATGGGCATGCCGCGCGTCAGTTGTTCGAAAAATAGCCGAAGGATCCGTCGTCTTCCTGTTCTGTTTCTTTGGCCGGCAGATGCACCTCGATTTCATCGCCGATGCTCAGGAATTCGTCGTACCAGTCGGGGCGGATTTCATACACGTACATGCGGGCGTGGTGATCGAAGGCCAGCTCCAACGAGCAGGTTACGCCTTCGTGTACGCGCAAGTCGCGCAGCCGGGCTTCCAGATCGCGGCGTTCTTCGCGGCTCAAATCGCATTCGTCGAGCTCCTCGACGGCCTCGTCGATTTCCGGCGATTCGAACTCGCGCGAGGCGAACAGAATCATCTTTGCGCCCGTCTTGCGGGCGGTGTCCAGGAACATCTGGTAGTCAGGGTAACGTTCGGCGTCCCAGAGTACTATCGGCAGGCCTTCGAGTCCCCCCGGAGCGCTGCGAAAGATGGCAAATTCCGAATGCTCGAGGTACGCCACGATTTCCTGCTTCAATGTGTCCAGATTCAGGTCCATAATCCTCCTTTGCGCCTAAGTCAACACCAGGATATCACCGGGTGATGCCAGGTCGCGTGCCGCTGGAGTCACAATGGTCTTCGGACCTATGTAGATTTTTCGGGAATGCTTGATGGCGATGCGCACATCCTCCTCGCAGACGAAGTCCACAGTCTCCTTTTGGACGGGCTTGGAGGGTGCGGGGGCTGCGCAAACTGCGCAGGATGCGGACGGAGCGGCCGCCGTAACGGTGGGTGCGGCCGGCGTGACGATAGGCGCGATACCCGGAGCCGCCGGTGCCACGCCCCGGCGCGCCAGGAACTTATCCACAATACCGGTCGCCACATCATTGGCGATAGCGCGTGCCGGAACCGGCGCAACATTTGCCTGCCCCGCGGGAGTCTCGAACGCCTCGGCCGGCGTGCGCACCGCGTAGGCCAGGCGCTTGATGTTATACAGATGCTGCGGCCCCACGTTGTCGCTGGTGATGTTGCCCGCCGCCGCGCCGCAGCCCAGCGTCATGGAGGGGAACACGTTCGTCGTAATCCCGGTGGATCCTTGCGGCGCCGGCGTATTCACCAACACGCGATTGGCCGGCATGCGTTGCGCGTATTCGCGTATGCGCGCGTCGTCTTTCGAATAGATCGCACAGGTGTGGCCCAGGCCGCCGAACCGCAGCAGGCTCTCGCAAATGTTCATCCCGGAGGCGAAATCCTTCACCCAATACAGCGCCAGCACCGGCGAAAGCTTCTCCATCGAAAGCGGGTGCTGTTTGCCAACGCCATCCAATTCGACCACCAGGATGGAAGTCTCCGGCGGAACCTGGAACCCGGCCATGGCGGCGATCTTGGAGGGCGCCTGTCCCACGCACGCTGGGTTGATGGTCCAGTTCGGCGTCACCAGCAATTTTCCCAGCGCCTGCTTCTGTTCCGCGTTGCAGAAATGCGCTTTGCCGGCCTTCAATTCGGCCAGTACGCGATCCTTCAATCCATCTTCCACCACGATGGCCTGCTCGCTGGAGCAGACCGTGCCGTAGTCGAACGACTTGCCTTCGATCACTTTGGCGATGGCGTCGGGGATATCGGCGGTGCGCTCGATCATCACCGGAACGTTGCCCGGCCCCACGCCGAAGGCGGGCTTGCCGCTGGAGTAGGCCGCGTGTACGATGCCGTGTCCGCCGGTGGAGAGAATTACACCGGTGCGCTCGTGGCGCATCAGGGCATTGGTGCCGTCCAGGCTGGCGTAGCCCAGGCACTGGACTATGTCTTCGGGTGCGCCGGCTTCGAGCGCCGCGCGATACAGCAGGTCGGCCGTGGCGCAGGTGCAGCGTACGGCGCGCGGGTGCGGGCTGAGCACGATGGCGTTGGCGGCTTTGAGCGAGATCAGAATCTTGAATATGGCGGTGGACGTCGGGTTCGTGGTGGGCAGGATGGCGGCCACCACGCCCACGGGGACGGCGTACTCCACGATGCGCTCTGCAGGAATCTCGCGCAGCATTCCGACGGTGCGCAAGCCGCGCATTTTACGCGGCAGCAGGTCCGCGTTCAGCAGGTTTTTGGCGATTTTGTCCTTGACGTTGCCGTAGCCGGTTTCCTCGACCGCCATGGCGGCCAGGCGTTCGGCATTGGCGCGGCCCGCGGCGGCCATGCGTTCCACGATGGCATCCACCTGCGCCTGGCTGTACTGGCGGTACTTCTGCCAGGCGGCGTAGGCCTTTTCGACCTTGGTGCGGACCTCTTGAATGGAGACGAGGTCTTTGTCTTCGAGCATCAGCCGAGAGATTTTTTGACCGGGCCGGCGCCGGGCAGCACCTTCTCGGTCTCTTCATGCGGGCGGGGGATCACGTGTACGGCCACCAGTTCGCCCACGCGCCGGGCGGCCGCGGCGCCCGCATCGGTGGCGGCTTTAACGGCGCCCACGTCTCCGCGCACGCTCACTACGACGTATCCGGCGCCGATGAATTCCTTGCCGGTAAGCACTACGTTGGCCGTCTTCACCATGGCGTCGGCCGCTTCGATCGCGCCCGTCAGTCCTTTTGTTTCAATCAGGCCAAGCGCCTCCAACGACATTCTTGCCTCCATTACCGAATGAAAACTCTACCCTATCACAAATTGGAGGGCGGGCAATCTTACCCGGAGCCGGCTCTGGCCGCCTGAAGGGAAGTCTAAAGTCCTGTCTGCTGGTTCCCGATATTAGCATTATGATGTGCTCGCGGATACGTATCGACGGCCACCAGTCGGCCGGGGACCTCGAGGATTATTCTCTGGGCCGCCTCCTGCCTTCCCGGACGCCCGCATTGGAACAGCATCTTTTGATCTGCCCGCAGTGCCGGACCGGGCTCAGCGCCATCGAACCCTACAATTTCGTCCACCACACCCACGATGGGCTTTTCTACTGCCGCGTGACGAAACTGCGGACGGGAAGGCTGTTTGCCCGGTATTGGAGCCGGAGCCTGGAAATTGGTCAGGAGTTTCGTACGCATGGGGATGCCGAAGCCTACCCGAAGCGCACCTTCTCCCAGATGTTCCCCCAGCATGTCTGTACGCCGCGCTGCGGCGCCACAGATCTCACAGTTTAATATTAAGAGAGGTGAATAGCTTTTAATCTGCCCGGCGGATGATATACTGATATTTTCGGCAAGGCTGATCGGAGTCCGGGGCAATGGATAGCGCGCTGGGTCTGGTGATGACCGGCGGAGGCGCCCGCGGCGCCTACCAAGCTGGTGTTCTCCAACGCATTGGGGAGATCAAGCGGGTTCGCTCGCGAGGCAATCCGTTCGCCATCATCGGAGGCTCCTCGGCGGGAGCGATCAATGGCGGCGCCCTGGCCGTAGGCAGCGACGATTTCGCCTCATCCACAGAGACCCTGGCCCGGCTCTGGTCCAGCCTCAAACCTTCCGACGTCTTTCGCTGCGATGTGTTGACGCAGGCCCACAATTCTTTGACCTGGATACTGGACTTGTCGTTTGGAGGCGTCGTGGGAGGCGGTAACGCGCATTCCCTGTTAGATGCCACTCCCTTGAAGCATTTTCTCGCTGCGCACCTGGATTGCGACCGGATCGAGGCTAATATCAAACGCGGGTACCTGTACGCCCTGGCGGTTTCCGCGACCAACTATAACTCGGGCAAAAGCTACCTGTTCATTCAAGGGAAAAAGGGGCACCCGATGTGGAACAGGAGCCGGCGTGTGACCCTCGCCACCCGGATTACCGTCGATCATATTTGCGCATCGGCGGCCATCCCCTTGGTCTTCCGGCCGGTCAAGCTGCAGACCGCGCAAGGGACGGCCTTCTTCGGCGACGGGTGCATCCGTCTGCAGCAGCCGCTCAGCCCAGTGGTGCGCCTGGGGGCGCAGAGGATTGTGGCCATCGGCGCGCGCTGCGAAAAGCTGGAACACCAGGAAGAAGCCACGGATCACCGCGATCCTTCATTAGCGCAGGTCATGGGCGTGCTGTTCAATGTTATGTTTCTGGACCACCTGGCCACCGACATAGAGCATCTGGAGCGGCTGAATCAGTTGCTCGGCAATGGCCATATCGGACAGCCCGGCGCCGAAGCATGCGAGAAGATGCGCCCCCTGAAGACGCTGCTGCTCACGCCTTCGGTGGATTTGTCCCACCTTGCCGAGGTGCATCAGAAGGACATGCCCTATCTGATCCAGTATTTCGTGAACAGCCTGGGGCGGGACGCAGCTTCGTGCTCCGATCTGATGAGCTATTTGCTGTTCACGTCAAAGTACACCAGGGAATTGATCGCGATCGGTTACGGCGACGCGGAACGGCGCATCGACGAGATCGAAGCCTTTCTCTATTCCGCCTGATTATTGTGGGGCAGGCTCGCAGTCTATAGCGGCCTCGCAGGCCGCTTGATTCCTGCAGCCTCAGAATGCTACAAAAGAAGTACTCGATGAAGAGGACAGACCCCTCTGAGAGGTTCTCTCGAAACGGAAGTTCGCAGTTGAACAGGCCCGAGTAGCGAGAAACGTCAGGCGCAACGACATGCGCAAGCGAGCGCCGGCTGCAAGCCGGAAGCTGGATGGTACCGCCGCACATCGTGGTTCCAGCAAATTCCACTTTGAGGATTTGCATGGTCTCGACCACGGCACGACGCATCTTCATTCACGACATTTCAGGATTCTTGTCAGGCCAGATCTGCATCAGAGGCTGGGTGTACCGCCTCCGCATCTTGGGCAAGACCGCCTTTGTGATTCTGCGGGACTGCAGCGGCGAGGCGCAATGTGTCACCGCCACCGAACGGCTGAAAGAGCACCGGCTCAAGGTGGAGGATGTAGTCGAGATCGTGGGCATGGTTCGGGCTGAGCCGCGCTCGAAGGCCGGCTACGAGGTTGAGATTGCGGAGATCCGCGTGTTGAACCGAGCTGGACAGAGTCTCCCTTTCCAATCCTCTGCGGACGTGGGCTTGATTGCTTTGGAGACGCTGGTCCAGTACCGCCCGCTGGCGCTGCGAACGGAGACGGTGGGCGATATTTTTCGGGTGCAAGCCGCGATCCTCGCCGCTTTTCGCGACGCGCTGAATCGCCGCCGGTTTACGGAAATTGTGTCATCGAAGATCGTCTCCGGTGGCACCGAAGGCGGCAGCAATCTTTTCGAAATCAAATACTTTGACCGGGTTGCGTACCTCGCGCAGAGCCCGCAGTTCTATAAGGAACATGGCGTTGCCGGGCTGGAACGTGTCTATGAGACGGCGCACGTCTACCGCGCCGAGCCGCACGCATCCAGCCGCCACTTGACGGAGTATTATTCCCTTGATGTGGAGTTCGGCTTCATTGACGGGCCGGAAGATGTAATCCAATTCGAGCGCGAACTGCTTACCGGCATGTTCGAGAGCCTCAATCGAACGTACGGAGACGTAATCGGGAAGTATCGGGCGGAGCCGCTGCCTTCCATGCTCAAGGCCGCATGTTGGGAATTCGAAGATTGCCTGGAGATGCTGCGCGCCGAGTTTGGCCGTACTGATCTGGTGGATGACCTTGATCCCGAGGCGGAGCGCCAGCTTTGTCAACGAGCCTTGCGAGAGACCGGGATTCCTGCCGTGTTTGTTCTCGGGTTCCCGTTGGCCGCACGGCCGTTTTACACCGCTCCACGAGGGTCGCGCGGCGCCGCGGCCAGTTTTGACCTTTTGTTCCAGGGCCTCGAAATCACGACGGGCGGGCAGCGCCTTCATCGGCGCGAGGATCTGGAGGCAGCGCTACTCCGCAAGTCCATCGATCCCTCGAAGTTCGAGGACCATTTGGCGATGTTCGATTTGGGGATGCCCCCGCATGGGGGATTCGCAATTGGGCTGGAACGCCTAACCTGCCAGGTGCTTAACCTCCCGAATGTCCGTCAAGCCGTTTTGTATCCGCGGGATCGTTATAAGCTAACGCCTTAGGGACCGCAGAGCCGGATAGAAACCGATTTATCGGCTTACGACCGCCGACTGTCTACAGATCCGCAATGATCGTCTCCCGCGAGACACCCTTATGGCCAGCGACTGCGCGAAGGATTGAACTGAACGTGCCCAGCCTGAGCTGACGGTGGTCCGGGATCGCAATCCGGTGGTGAGTCGGATCGGAGGTTTCCAGGATAATGTGACTGCCGACCTGGTGAACCCGAGTGTACCGCCATCGGCGGCACAAGATGTCAGCGAGATGGCCACCAGAGACGTCGCAAGGTAGCTTCATGCGACCAGCAGGATCTCATCGCGAACAAGGTGGAGGCGAATTCGTCCAGGGCGCGGCCGATCGAAAAAGAACGCCGAAGTCGCCTCAAGGACATTCTTGCGCAACTCGTCCCACGTATCGGCTTCCGTGAAGATACTTTCCGTAAGGCATTCGGCGCAGTAGCCGCCGTCCGACTCCTGCATGACCTCGAACACCAGTTCAGGCATACGTCCATGATACGACACGATTCGACGATGATACGACATGCCTTCGCAATGGGCGGCGCGCGCGGCTGGTTTTTGCCGCATGTTACCCTCACCACATGAGCGGCCCGGATGCGGAAGGCTCCAGCGTGGCCGTCCTGGCCGAAAAGGCTTCGGTGGCGCGCGACATTGCGCGCGTGCTGGGCGCCACCAAACAAGGCCAAGGATACCTGCACGGCAACGGCTACGTAGTTACTTGGGCCATCGGCCATCTGGTGGCGCTGGCGCAGCCGCACGAGATCCAACCGGAGTGGAAGCAATGGCGGCGCGACCTGCTTCCCATTACTGGCCGCTGGTGGTCTACGAGAAGACCCAGCCGCAGTTCGAGGTAGTGCGCAAGATCCTGAAAACGCCTATGCGGCTTTCGATTCCAATTCGCTGAGGAGTTCGCGCGCGATGGCCGCGATATTTGCCAACTCTTGTCGCGTCACGGAAACCTGAAAGCCGTGCGCCGCTTGATTGCGCAATCGAACGGCTTCTTCTAGGATCCGGTACTGTTCTCGTCCCAGCAGCCCGAGCGTGTATAGCCGCTCGGTCACATACCCCGGCGCCAGCGACTCCAAATCGACATTCTCGCGAGCCGCCAGTAGTCGCAAGATTCCCTCGGTCGCAGACCACAACAACAGCAGGGGCGCCACGACATGCCCACCGCGCTGAAGTTCATTCGCTTCCTCGATCGAATTTCCGATTTGAGGCGCGCCTAGCGAGCGGCCAAGTTCGGGATCCGATCCATCGATTACGAGCTCGAAGCGCCACCCGGAGCGATTTCGAAGGGCAGCTTCTATCGCGGCGATGGATTGCTCGTCTTCAACCAACTCTTTTCTGGCCTTGACCTCTACGACCACCGATTCGCCGTTTCCAGTGGCGATCAAATCAGGCTCGAAGCCCCTCAAGAAATCGGGAACGTCGCTGGCCGCCGGCTCCAGCTTAACCTTGTATCCCCTGTTTTCATATCCCGAGGCAACGCTGGCCAATCGCCGGCGTTCGTGTTCCGTGATCGATGTAGACTTCATAGAAGCTCCTCGTGGCTTGGCGCCTCTTCTATTCCGATATAAATGAACGCCCGGCCGCCACCGAAAGCGCGGGCGTAAACCGGTGACAGGTGCCGCAGACGAAATCGTCCGTCGATGTTGGTTTTTCGAGTTTGCGCATCGGTGATTTGGCGGTCGTTCTTATAGATCAAGCCAGCTAGGGCGTCCTGAATCGGCTTGATCATATTGTCATGATCGATCAAAACAGACTGCCGCTCGTGGTAGTAGACCACCGTCAGCTTCAGAGGCACTTCCACAGGTGCTTGGCTGGGCCATAGCTTCGTCGCCTCAGATCTGATGTACTCCTTCCACTCGCGGAGCCTTCCGGGATTACGGGTTTGGTGGGAGAACGGAGGGCCCTTGACAAAGAGTTCAAATGGCACCACAGGCTAAGACTGAGCTTAGCGCAGAACTCAGGACCAGCAGTGGCACCACAACCGCCACCGCCGACGCTACCGCATGTTACCCTCACCACATGAGCGGCCCGGATGCGGAAGGCTCCAGCGTGGCCGTCCTGGCCGAAAAGCCTTCGGTGGCGCGCGACATTGCGCGCGTGCTGGGCGCCACCAAACAAGGCCAAGGATACCTGCACGGCAACGGCTACGTAGTCACTTGGGCCATCGGCCATCTGGTCGCGCTGGCGCAGCCGCACGAGATCCAACCGGAGTGGAAGCAGTGGCGGCGCGACCTGCTTCCCATGCTGCCGCGCGACTGGCCGCTCGTGGTCTACGAGAAGACCCAGCCGCAGTTCGAGGTGGTGCGCAAGATTCTGAACTCGCCGAAAGTGGCGCGCGTCGTGTGCGCTACCGACGCCGGCCGCGAAGGCGAGCTGATCTTCCGCTACATCTACGAGGCCGCCGCCTGCTGCAAACCGTTCAGCCGCCTCTGGATTTCCTCGCTTACGCCCGACGCCATCCGCAAGGGTTTCGGCGAGTTGAAGGACGGCGCCGCATACGATCCGCTCGCCGATGCAGCCCGCGGGCGCAGCCGCGCCGATTGGCTGGTGGGTATGAATCTGTCGCGCGCCTATACCCTGGCGTGGGACGACGATCTCTCCGTGGGCCGCGTGCAGACTCCTACGCTGGCCATGCTGGTGGAACGTGAACTCGCGATCCGCTCCTTCGTGCCGGAAGACTACATAGAGGTAGCGGCGACGTTTTCGCCCATCGCCGATGAAAAGTATCAAGGCACCTGGTTCCGCGAGCCGGTAAAGGATTCCATCCAGATGGCCATGCGGCTCCCGGCCGATGGCCAGGAAGCGGAGCGCATCGTGGCGCGGGCGCACACCGGCGCGGCGCACATTGAATCCATCCAATCCGAAACGCAGCGGATGGCGCCGCCCCTGCTTTACGATCTCACCGAACTGCAACGGCACGCCAACCGCCTCTATGGCTTCAGCGCGCAGAAGACCCTGGAGACCGCGCAGGCCCTTTACGAGAGCCGCAAGCTCATCAGCTATCCGCGCACAGATAGCCGCCATCTTTCGCAGGACGTGGCGCGCACATTGCCTGAGGTGGTGCGGGCCATCGAGGCGCCTTACCATGCGCTACTGGCGCCGGGCACGGGCGAGCGTCCGCTGGGCCGCCGTTTCGTGGACGATTCCAAGGTCACCGATCACCACGCCATCATCCCCACGCCTGTGCGCGCCGGCGATCTCACCGCGGATGAGCGCAGGATCTACGATCTGATCTGCCGGCGCCTCCTCAGCGCCTGGCACGGCGATCACATCTGGGCGGTGACTACCGTCATCACGGCCATCTCGAACCCTGGCGTAACCGACCACTACCACACCACCGGGACCGCTGTGCAGCAAGCCGGATGGAAGGCGCTCGACGTGGTCCCGGAGCGTCGCCAGGAGCGCGCCCCGGAAACTCCCACGCTGCCGCCGGGGTTGGCGCAAGGCCAATCTCTGGCGGTGGTGGACGTGGAAGCCCTCAAGAAGAAGACGCGTCCTCCCAAGCGATTCACGGAGGGTACCCTGCTCACCGCCATGGAAACCGCCGGCAAGACGCTCGACGAGAAGGAACTGTCGGACGCCATGAAAGAGACTGGCCTGGGCACGCCGGCGACGCGCGCGTCCATCATCGAAGTGCTGCTGAAGCGCGGCTACATCGTGCGCGACGGTAAGGTGCTGGAGGCCACCCCAAAAGGCATCCATCTGATCGAGGTGGTGCATCCGGAGGTGAAGAGCCCCGCGATGACCGGCCAATGGGAGGCTTACCTGAAGCGCATCCAGCGGGGTACCGCGAAGCTGGAGCCATTCATCGAGGGGATCGAAAACTACGTCCGCGAAGTGGTCGGGAAAGTAGGCAAAGCTCCAACCCCGGCCGCCAGCCCCCAGTCATCCACCCCGCCCAGTGAAGTGAGCCGCACAGCCGCCGCACCCAGCCCCCAGCAGCCGGCCCCGGCGAGCGGTGCGAGCCTCACGGATTTGCTGCACAGCGCGTTCGGCTACGAATCGTTCCGCCCCAATCAGGAAGCCGTCTGCGAAGCCGTCATCGCCGGCCGCGACGTACTGCTGGTCATGCCCACCGGCTCCGGGAAATCGCTTTGCTACCAACTTCCCGGCGTGGCCCGCGGCGGCGCCACCCTGGTGATCAGTCCGCTCATCGCCCTCATGGAGGATCAGGTGGCCAAGCTCAAAGCGCAAAACTGCGCCGTCGAGCGCATCCATTCCGGGCGCGACCGCGCTGCCTCGCGCCAGGCTTGTATCGACTATCTGGAAGGCAGGCTTCAGTTTCTGTTCGTCGCGCCTGAGCGCCTGCGCGTGCCCGGCTTTCCCGCTATGCTCGCCAAACGCAAGCCGAACCTGGTGGCCATCGACGAAGCCCACTGCATCTCGCAATGGGGCCACGATTTCCGTCCCGACTACCGCATGATCGGCCAGCACCTGCCGCACTTCCGTCCCGCCCCGGTGATCGCCATGACCGCCACCGCCACGCCGCTGGTGCAGAACGACATCATCGAGCAACTGGGGCTGGGCGAACCCACCCGTTTCATACACGGGTTCCGGCGCGCCAACATCGCTGTGGAAGTAGTGGAAGTGCCGCCCAGCGAGCGCGCCGCCCTCGCCCGCGAATTGCTGCAGGATGCGGCGCGCCGCCCCGCCATAGTGTACGTGCCCACGCGGCGCGAGGCGGATAGCTTCGCCGCGGAATTGAAACAAGATTTCCCGGCGGCCGCCTACCATGCCGGCCTGGAATCCGACCGTCGCAAGAAGGTTCAGACCGCATTTTTCGGCGGTGAATTGCAGGTCGTGGTCGCGACTATCGCCTTCGGCATGGGCATTGACAAGCCCGATATCCGCACCGTGATACACACGGCGCTCCCTGGATCGCTGGAGGCCTATTACCAGGAAGTGGGGCGCGCCGGCCGCGACGGAGCCCCATCCCGCGCGGTCCTCATGCACGCCTATGCCGACCGCTTCACGCACGATTTCTTCTTCGACCGCGATTATCCGGACGTGTCCGTGCTGGAGAACATCTTTGGGCGGCTGGTCGATCAAGCGCGGCCCAAGGAAATGGTCCGGGGCATGCTGCGCATGGACCCGGACGTTTTCGACAAGGCGCTCGAAAAACTCTGGATCCACGGGGGCGCGCTGGTGGATGCCGCCGAGAATTTGAAACGCGGCGCCGAAGGGTGGCGCGAGCTGTATGTGGCGCAGGCCGAGCACAAGCTGGCGCAGATCGAGCTGATGATCCGCTACACCCAGTCGAGCGAGTGCCGCATGCTCGGGCTGGTGCGCCATTTCGGAGACTACGCGGACGACCGGCAGCGCTGCGGCATTTGCGATTTCTGCGCGCCGGACGAATCCATCGCGCAGAGTTTCCGGCCGGCTTCCGATGCCGAGCGGAAAGCCGCGGGGCGCATCCTGGCCGCACTGAAGAAATCCGGACGCAAAGCCACCGGCCGGCTGCACAGCGAAGTGTTTGCGGACTACTCGCTCGACCGCGACGGCTTCGAACAAGTGCTCGGCGCCATGGCGCGCGCCGGATGGGTGGAGATGACTGAGGCTTCGTTTCAGCAGGAAGGGCGGCGCGTGGACTACCGGTTGGCGGCCCTCAGCGCCGCGGGGCTGGCGTTGGATGCGCATCTCAACGCCGGCGCGGTGCCGCCTTTCGAGATGAAGCTGGAAATCGAGGCTGGTCCAAGGCGCCGCAAGAAGGGCCGCGCCGCGCATCGGGAAAAAGGCGCGCGCAAGCGGCAGGCCGTCGCGCCCGCCGCCAAGGCGCCACCGCCTGCCCCAGTTGCGAATGTTGCGGTGGAGAAGGCCCTTCGCGATTGGCGGCTGGCCGAAGCCAAACGCCGCAACGTACCCGCCTTTCGGATTCTGTCCGACAAAACGCTGCAGGCCATCGCGGCGGATAAGCCGTCCAGCGTCCGCGAATTGCTGGAAATCCCCGGTATCGGAGCGCGTCTGGCGGAACAGTATGGCGCGCAGATCTTCCGGATTCTGGAGCGCGGTTGAGGCGTGCGGTCGCACCGCCGCATCGGCGCCTGTATAAAGGAAGCCTCTCGCTCCGGCAAATACCCCTGTAACTCCAACGACTTGGGCTTCGATTGTCCGGAAAATCAACCTGCCAGCCAGCCCAGGCGCGGGTAGCCTCCGCAACTTTTCCCCCGGGAATGCGTTTATATATACAGTGACATTTAACAAAAGGCTTCCGGCTGGCCTTATTGGCCTGAGTATTTGCCTCGTTGCCGGCATTTCGGTCGACGCCCGGAAGAATGGCGACCCATCCTCCCAAGCCGCCGCTCTGTTTCGCCAGCCGATCTCGAAGGATCATAAAGCCGAGCACGCCGTCAACCGGCTCGCCTTCGGCCCGCGGCCGGGTGATATTCAGCACGTTCAGGCCCTCGGGATCAAGAAGTGGATCGACTTGCAGCTTCACCCGCAACGCATCCCCGAAAATCCTATCCTGGAGGCCAAGCTGCGCCCGCT
>Ga0302324_100007129_pt1 | contig 23866 bp, 15 predicted proteins | sample Palsa_T0_1_FD_201949 | JGI IMG/M metagenome (GOLD analysis project Ga0302324, IMG submission 201949) | Peat permafrost microbial communities from Stordalen Mire near Abisko, Sweden - Palsa_T0_1 | ecosystem: Environmental > Terrestrial > Soil > Palsa > Peat permafrost | place: Sweden: Abisko... | reverse complement strand
CATGGACAAAATCAACCGGGGCCGAACCGCGTTGGAAACGATCCAACCGGGGTGGTCGCAAAAGAAAAAACCGAAAAAACGAAGAAAACAACAATAAGTATAGTCATTTACGGGACACTACACTAGCTTTTTTAAACAAAACGAGACGCCTTGGTTGGAACTTCCAAAACGTATTGGAGAAGGCTTTTACGTTTTTCAGTAGCGAAACAAAATTGGCGCGCGAATTGGAGCGACTCCTTTACATTTTTCGAGAAGCAACCATTTCAGGCGTTCCCAAACGCATCAGCGTCCTGAGTCTTTCCAGTTTGTTGGAAAGTCTGGTTCGTGCCGTGTACGAGGAAAAGACGATTACATTCAGATATGAATTACAAAGAATTATGAATAAAAAGACGGCATATTCCGAGCAAATCCCGCCCTCGCTATCCAAAGAGCAGGACAAAAGCGCTTTTGGCAATGAAGGAAAAAGGCGACCAAATTCTAAGCGCTCGTCCGATTCCCGAAGCCACATTCGATACATGGTCGCAAAGCGCGCTCGATTACATTAAAAAGACCTTTGGATCAAGAAGCGGTCACCTAAACGTTTTCAATGGTGAAGGTGAAGTCTATTTCGGCGAAACGAGTGAGCAACAATTGGAACATGACCGAGCGAAATCGCTGCAACATCGTATTTCCGTTCTGGTCAATTTAATTGATCAACTCGATACCGAGATCAAATTGGAATCGTCCGTTACACCATTGGCTTTATCCGTTGATGCGTCCGTATGGTCATTGCTGCACCCAAGGGTCGTGGTTGCGGCGAAAGCACGCTTCGACTCCGGTCAATATGCGGATTCTGTTGAAGCCGCACTAAAAGAGTTGAATTCCGCAGTCAAAGCCATCGTAAAATTGAGAGTGAATCAAGAGTTTGATGGCGCTGATTTGATGTGTCGGGCTTTTTCCCCGAAAAATGCGATTATTGTGCTCGACGATCAAACCACGGAAAGCGGACAGGATCAGCAGAAGGGCTATATGCAGATTTTCGCAGGGACGATGACCGGAATACGAAATCCAAAGGCACACGAAAATTTGACGATCACGAAGGAACGGGCTATCCATCATCTTTTCCTTGCGAGCTTACTGTTCCACAGACTGGATGAGCGCCGGTGACTGCTACCGCATGAATTATAACAAGAAATTGATTTGAGTTGCGTTGCTGCTAGAAGCTGTCGTCCGCCATACGGATACTCCGGTCCAAAAGCGTTTCTTGAAATCGGCCAGGGCTACCTTGGCCGATTTTTTTGCTCCCCGCGCTCACATCAAATTGACCGGGTCAATGTCAACGGTCATAGTGACGCCTTCGGGCAGGGGGGTGGCGGCGAATACTTCGGCCAGCACGGGGGTCAACTTGGTGATGTGACGGGTGCGTAATAAAATCTGATAGCGATACATCGTCTCGGCGCGGGCCAGGGGCGCGGGGGCCGGGCCGGCGATGATCAAATCCGCCACGGCGCCCGCGCGTTTCTCGATTTCCCGCTTCACGTGCGCGGCGGATAATTTGACTTTTTCCTCGTTGCGGCCTTTGAGGAGCAACAACGCAATCCGGCCCACTGGCGGATACTTGAGCTGCTGGCGGAATTCGATTTCCTGCTCGTAGAAACCGTTGAAATCGTGCCGCCGCGCGTATTGGATGGCCGGATGAAATGGGGTGAAGGCCTGCACGAACACTTCGCCTTCAACGTCGCCGCGCCCGGCCCGGCCGGCCACTTGCGTCAATAATTGAAACGTGCGCTCGCCGGCGCGGAAATCGGGGACATGCAGGGCCAGGTCCGCGTAAATGATCCCCACCAAGGTCACGTTCGGGAAGTGCAGGCCCTTGGCGATCATTTGCGTGCCGACCAGGATGTCGGTCTTGCCGGTCCGAAAATCGCCCAGGATGCGCCGGTAATCTTCTTTGCGCTTGAGCGCGTCGGAGTCCATCCGTTGCACGCGGGCATGCGGGAACAACTTGGCCAGGGTCGCTTCGACTTTTTGCGTGCCCATGCCGGCGAAACGGATGGCCGGGTTGCGGCATTTGGGGTCCGGGCAAGCGGCCAGGGCGGGTTCGTCGTGGTTGCAAATATGGCAGCGCAAGCGGCCGGCCTGCCGATGATAGGTCAGCGCCAGGCTGCAATTGGGGCATTGCGCCACGTAACCGCACAAGGGGCATTGCAGCGAGGTGGCGAAACCGCGCCGATTCAAAAACAACAGCGTCTGCTCCTTGCGCTCCAGCCGTTGGTGAATCGCCTCCTTGAGTTGCGGCGAAAACATCGGCGCGCCTTTCTCCTGGCGGGCGGCCTGGCGCATGTCCATCACACGGACAATGGGCATCTTCTTGTCGTCGGCGCGGACGGGCATTTCCAGCAGGCGGTATTTGCCTTTGCGGGCGTTGTAGTAACTTTCCATCGAGGGCGTGGCGGAGCCGAGGACGACGACCGCGCCTTCCATGCGCCCGCGCACGACCGCGACGTCGCGCGCTTGATAGCGCGGGGCTTCCTCCTGCTTGTAGGAATTCTCGTGTTCCTCGTCCACAATGATCAATCCCAGCGGATCCACCGGCGCGAACACGGCGGAGCGGGCGCCGATGACAATGCGGGCGCGGCCCTGGCGAATCTTGTGCCATTCATCATGCCGTTCGCCCGTGGAAAGATGGCTGTGCAAAACGGCCACCAGCGTTCGGGCCGCGCCGGCGCTGAAGCGCGCCTTGAAGCGCTCGACGGTTTGGGGTGTCAACGAAATTTCAGGCACCAGGACAATCGCGCCTTTGCCCTGCTGCAAGGCGTGGGCGATGGCTTGCAAATAAACTTCCGTCTTGCCGCTGCCGGTGACGCCGTGCAGGAGGAACACTGGCCTGGGTTTGTCCGCGCCGACGCCGGCCCCGGCCGCGCCGGTGATTTCCGCGACGGCCCGTTGTTGGTCGGCGTTCAAGGCTAGGGGCTGGGTGGGCAGGATGATGTCGCGCGCGTAGGGGTCGCGTTCGGAAATTTGAGACGCAATATGGATGAAACCTTTGTCTTCCAGGCGGCGCAAGGTTTGGGCGGTGGTGTTGGCCTGCCGCAATAAATCCTGCAAGGGCATTTCCTTTCCCGCCCGGACCAGGGCGAGGATTTCGTCCTGGCGCTTGCTCAAGTTCGGCGTCGTTTCCGGCGCGGGTAGCGCGCGCACGAAGAGTTGTTCGCGCCAGCCTTCCTTCTCCTTGCGCACGGCCTCGGGCAAAACGCTTTTCAAGGCGATCTCCGGCGGGCAGCAATAGTAGTCCGCCAGCCAGCGCGCCAATTCGAGAATCTTGGGAGTGACGTGCGATTGGCGTCCGATGGTTTTGAGGATCGGGCGGAGATTCGGGTGAGGCGAACTCTCCAACAAAGCCGTCACGCAGCCCAGGACCTGGCGCCGGGCAAACGGAACTTTGACCCGTGCGCCGACTTCGACGACCTCCTCCAATTCCACAGGGATGAGATAATCGAACTCTTTGCCCAAGGCCATATCGAGCGTCACGCGAGCAATCACGCCGACAGCAAAGCGGAAACCGGCCGAATAAAGAAGGCAAAAGGCCGCGCTGGCGGGCGATGCGCCGTCTTTTATGCGTGTTTAGTCGTCTGTGATGACAGTGGCGCGGAGTCCTTCCGCGCGGGCTAAAGCGCCTTGAACACGATCCGAAGTCAAGAAAACGTCGCATTTCAATCCAAGCGCCAGCGCCACATGCAAGAGATCGAAGCCACGGCAGCCGAGTCGTTCGGTGTGCTTTTCGGAAAGCATTCGGGCGCCAAGCAAGGCTTCGTCGCAATCGGCCGAAGCTTCAATCAGCCAGCCTCGCTTGAGCCAACGCTCGATGCGCGCCAGCGCGGCGTCACGCTCGCGGGAGATTGCGGCGCGTTGGCCGGTTCCAGCGCTGCGTCGAAAATGAAAGGCGCGCTGGCGAATGGCATTAGTCGCTTCAAGCGCGTGCAGAGGCAGATAAATCAAACGCGGCAAACCGAGCCGCCGAAACTCCGCCATCGCTTCCTGCGAGCCGGGTTCGCGTGTCACCAGTTTGACGAGGAAGCTCGTGTCGGCGTAAGCCTTCATCTCCGCGATGACAGGATAATCTCGGACAAAGGTATTTTGGACCGTGGACCGAGTAGAACATGGGCAAGTTCCTCTTCGAGTTCGCGCCGGCGGCGTTTTTCGTCGTCCTTGGCAACGGCGGGTTGAATGACCCACAAGGGTTGCCCATTGTCAGTGACCTGCACCGAATTGCCGGCACGAGTCAGGCCCTTGACCTTGCGCGGCTCGCGAAGGAGTGTGCGGAGCGTGATCGTTTTCATCATGTCTGACAGTAATGGCTGACGCTCTACATGTCAACTGGACTCACCAGACTCCCGCCGCTTCCAACTGAGCGGCGGCCTTCTCCGCCCAGCCGCGATTGGCGGCGGGGGAGGCGGGACTGGGATGGAGAATCTGTCCGACTCGAATGGGCAAGCCGGCCGCCGCAATTTCCGCGCGCTCCGCGGCAAATGCGCCCACGCCGATGACCCACTTGGGCCGCAGTATTTCCAGGACACGCCGAAGATGCGCGTCGCAAATCCGGGCCAACGATTCCCGTTGCGCGGGTGGAAGTTTGTCGGGGGTGAGATTGCTGCCGCTGGCGGTGAGAAAGGCCAGCGGGCAATAATTGACCACAAAGTGGCGCGCGAAGAATTTGTCCGCCATCCCAAACCGCCGGGCGAACAATCCCCACAACCGTTGTCCGCTGACTTCCGTGCGCGCGCAGCCAAAACCCAGGACAGGCCGCCTAGGATGCTCGCGCGCGGGCCGCCCGATGGCCGCGCTGATTTTCAGCCAATCGCGCACGGCGGAAATCTCCCCGAACGGCACGCCCGTCTGCGCCATGCCGAACGGCCCCGGATTCATGCCCAGGAAGACCACCTCTTTTGGGGCCGCGCCGAATCGCCGCAAGTACGTCTCATGGGAGTTCCAGGCATAGACGAGGGGATTATAGACGTGGGAGACGGGCGCTCCGAAGCGGAGTTCTTCCGCCTGCGCCGCCAAGTCGCGGGCTGCCATGACGAGAGGGGGCGTCATAATGAAGCATCCTCTACCGGGCGAAGATTTGGCGGATGACGTCTTCGATGGGAACCTCCTGGATGTCAATGTCGTTGACCGGCACCTTGTCGAGCAACTCCTTGCACACGGCGATGACGTGGTCGCGCTTGACTTTGATCTGGATGCGATTGGCGCTGTTTTCCACCAATTCCCCGTAACGGCTGAAATCCACGGGGGGAAAAGTGGCCCCGGTCTGCCACGAAATGGTGACGATTTTGAAATCGGCAAAGCGATCAATGATTTCCCCCAGGCGGCCATCGAAGGAAATCTTTCCTTTGTCAATAATGATGACGCGCTGGCACAATTCCTGGATGTCCGTCATGTAATGGCTGGTCAGCAGGATGGTTGTTTTTTGCCGGGCGTTGTACTGGCGGAGGAATTCGCGCACGGTTTTTTGCGAGACGACGTCCAGGCCGATGGTCGGTTCGTCCAGGAAAAGGACCTTGGGCTGGTGGAGCAGGGCGGCGATCAGCTCCATCTTCATCCGTTCGCCCAGGGAAAGTTCGCGCACCATCACGTCCAATTTGTCGCGCACGTTGAGCAGCCCGGTCAATTCGTCCACGGTGCGCCGGAAGTCGGCGGCGGGCAGGCCGTAAATCATGCCGTTCAATTCGAGCGATTCGCGGGCGGGCAGGTCCCACCAGAGCTGGTTTTTTTGGCCCAGCAAGAGCGCGAATTGCCGGCGATAGCCGTCCTGCCGCTCCCAGGGGACGAAGCCCAGCACGCGGGCCGAACCGCTGGTGGGATGCAGGAGGCCGGAAAGCATCTTGAGGGTGGTGGTTTTGCCCGCGCCGTTGGGGCCGAGAAAACCGACCAGTTCGCCTTGTTCGATGGTGAAACTGACATGATCCACGGCCAGGGTCTGTTCGTAACGGCGGTGAAACAGCCCGCGCACGGCGCCGCGCAAGCCCGGCTCTTTCTTGTAAGTGCGGAAAGCCTTGGTCAGAGCTTGGACTTCGATCAGAGGCATTCCGCTCCGCTCAGCGGAGGAGTTGCTTTTCCAGGTAATGAACGACCTGCCGGACGTGGGCGTCAATTTCCATGCGGTCCTTGACCAGGCGGCAGGCATGAAGAACGGTGCCGTGGTCGCGTCCGCCAAAGGCTTCGCCGATGGTGTTGAGGGAGCTTTCGGTCATCTGCCGGGCCAGGAACATGGCGATTTGCCGCGGAAAGGCGATGTTCTCCGGGCGGCGCTTGCTGGTCATGTCGGAGATGCGGAGGTCAAAGTGCTCGGCCACTTTTTTTTGGATGATGTCAATGTTGACCGTGTAACGGCCTTCCTCGTGCAGGACTTCGCGCAGCAAGCCCTCGACCGTTTGCAAGGTCACCTTCTTGCCGGTCAGGGAGGCGAAGGAGGCGACGCGAATCAAGGCGCCTTCCAGGCGTCGGATGTTGGTGCGGATGCGGCTGGCCAGGAAGTTAATGATGTCCTCGGGCAATTCCACGCCCATGGCCTTCTCCTTCTTGCGCAGGATGGCCATGCGGGTCTCAACATCCGGGGGCTGCATCTCGGTGACCAGACCCCATTCAAAGCGGGACACCAGCCGGTGCTCCAGGTTCTGGATTTCCGCCGCCGGGCGGTCGCAAGTCAACACGATTTGTTTGCGGGATTCGTGCAGGGCGTTGAAGGTGTGGAAGAATTCCTCCTGAATCCGCTCCTTGCCGGCCAGGAATTGCACGTCGTCAATCAAAAGCACGTCGGCCTGGCGGTATTTGCGGCGGAAACGGACCAGTTGATTGTTTTGAATGGCGTCAATGTACTCGTTGGTGAATTTTTCGGAGGAAAGATAGGTCACGCGCGAGTTTTTCTTGCTGGCGGCGACATGCTGACCGATGGCGTGGAGAAGATGGGTCTTGCCCAAGCCCACTCCGCCGAAGAGAAAGAGCGGATTGTAGGATTTGCCCGGCGACTGCGCCACGGCCATGGCGGCCGCGTGGGCGTGATTGTTGTTCTCACCCACGACGAAGGTCTCAAAGGTGTTTTTTGGATTGAATGCCGGCTCGCGGATGGCGAGGGCGTTGCGTTCGGCGGGTTCCGGGAGCGGCTTGGCCTTGGCCTTGCCCTCCGGGGCCGACAATCCACTGGAACCGGCTGCGGCCGGATTGACGTGGAATTTGACCTTCAGATTCTGCCCGGAAGCCTGCATGAGGACATCATGAATCAAACCCAAATAATTGTCCTTGAGCCAGACTTCACAGAAATCGTTGGCGACTTCCAGGATCAGCGTGTCCTCGCCCAGCGCCGTGGCCTTGATTGGAAGGAACCACAGATTGTAAATATCCGTGTTCAACATGGCGCGCAGTTGCTGCTGCGCCGCCCCCCAAACGATGTCGGCGGATAGTTGCATGTCAGTTCAGTGCCAACATTGGCAAACGCCTGATTCTCAACAATTATTCACCGGCACATTCCGACCTTTTACGGCGGGCTTCTCCCTCGGCGCGTAAAAACCTTGCCTGCCCCTCGTCTTGCGCCCGAAAAAGCCATCTCGCGCCGCCGCCCCCGGAGGCGCTTCCAAGACGGTCATAAGTGCTTTATAGTGAACAAATTGCATTCGAACCAGTTTGTCAATTATTTTCTTGCTTCGTGCCGTTGCTGAAATTGTCTTTTCCTACCACGGCTGGCAAGCGTGTTTTAATCCACCCTTGCCAGTCTGACGAGAACAACATATTAACTCTTATTCACGACTTATTCACAGTGAACAAAACCCATTAAAATCAGGCATTCCACGACGTTTTCCCTCGGCAAAAACCTGATCTTTGCCCGCCCGCAAAATTAGACATCATAATACCCATAGACTTTGCTCTCATTTCATCTCATGCCAGCTTATTTCCGCAGACAAACAGTCCCCGCCGGGAGGAACGCCCGGAGGGGACCAAAATCAAACCGCTTCTTCGCCTGATTCCTCAGTGCGGATGCGGATGGCGGATTCGACATTGCTGACGAACACCTTTCCATCGCCGATCTTGCCGGTGCGTGCGGCGCGGACAATCGCATCCACAGCCTGCTGCGCCAGGGAATTCGGCACAACCACTTCGACCTTTATTTTCGGCAGGAAATCCACGGTGTATTCGCTGCCGCGGTAAATTTCAGTGTGGCCTTTTTGCCGTCCAAAGCCCTTGACTTCCGAAATGGTCAGGCCTTGCACACCCACGCCCGCCAGCGCCTCCTTGACTTCTTCCAGTTTGAAGGGCTTGATAATAGCGTCGATTTTTTTCATGGGCGTCGTGCGCGATGGAGATACTAACAATCGTGACGCCGGTGTAAACAGGAATCTGAAAAATATTGGGAAAAAGGCGAAAATATTTTGAATGTTTTTTATTGAAAATAGTCTTTGACTTTAGCCGCCGGTCATGTTTACTTAGACGTAGATTAGGCCGGAAGTTTTTTGAGGCGGGCGAACTGTTGGGAATTGTTCTTTGATAGCCCGTTATGATTTCGGACGGTGTTTTGTACAGCATTGTCCGGGAAACCCCTAATCCTACGTTTGTACTAAATTCGAAAATTCCCCGGGCTTCTTGGTCACCCTCTGATCACTAAGCCCGGTTTTTTTTGCCCCGGCCCAAACTGCCTGCAAGGTTGATCTTGGCCCGCGAGCCGGGAGGGAGCAGAATAAACCCCGTGCAAAATGAAAACTGACGCCTGACCGCGCCCCAGTTCAAATGAATGACACCCTGTTTTTTCCACGCTCCTCCGTTGGGTTCGCCTGCGCGTTGGCCCTCACGCTGGCGCCTTTGCGGGCGGACGACACGAAGCCGGCGAGCGCCCAGGATTGGACGCCGCTTATCCTCAAACTCCCCGCAGCCAAGGATGCCGGCACTCCCAAAACCATACCCGGCGGCAGCACGGTTGATATTTCTGCCAAACCCCCGCCTCAGTTGCTCATTCCCAGGGACGCCGTGAACGTCGCCCCGGGGAAGAAAATCACCTGCAGCGACAAGAATGTCACCGCTGGCGATTTGGCCAAATTGACTGACGGCGACAAAGAAGCCGAAGAAGGCAGCATCTTGCTGCTGCACAAGGGATTGCAGTGGGTGCAATTCGATTTGGGCGTCCCGCATGAGATCTACGCGATTGTCGTCTGGCACGCGTTCGACACCTCCAAGATTTATCGCTCGGTCATTGTCCAGGCGGCCGACGACGCGGATTTCACCGACAACGCGCGCACCTTTTTCAACAACGATCGGGAGAACAGTTCCGGTTTGGGTGTCGGCGCGGATCGGCAATACTTTGAGAGCAATCAAGGCAAAATCATCAACGGCAAAGGCGCGCGCGCGCGTTTCGTCCGCCTCTATTCCAACGGCAGCAGCGACAGTCGGCTGAACGAATACACCGAAGTGGAAATTTACGCGCGTCCGGCCAAATAATCGCCTCCAAACAAGTTGCTTCCGAATCGAAGACATGATTCAATAGAGTCTGTCCAACTGGTGATACGGAGCATATTGCCGGGCGGGCCTTTGGTTATGACAACTCCGAGCGCCAGGTTGCGGGCCTATGTTCAGTGGGCTGCGCTTCTTCTTTGTTGGAGCCTGGGTGGCATAAGTGACGCGCAAATTTCCTGGACCAACGCCACCGGCGGCAATTGGAGTTCTTCCGCCAATTGGTCCCCCAACCAAGTCCCGATTGCGTCCAACTTCGTTTCCTTCAACGTGAATGGCAATTACACCGTGACCCTGGACGTGGCGGCCCAGGTGGAAAGTTTGACTTTCGCGGCTGGCAGCGGGTCCCAGGTTTTTTCTATTCCCAGCCAAACGCTCACCCTGGCAACCAACTCCTCCTTTGCCGCCAATTGCCAGATCAGCTTTGGAACAGGCACCATTTCGATTCTGGACGGGACACTTTCTCTGCTGGGCAGCGTCACCAGCACCAACGGCACGCTCGACGTGGCGGCCGGGGCCGCCGTGAATTTGACGGGCGGAAACACTGTCAACTGGGCGGGACAAATCAATGGGACCGGCGAAGGGCAGGTCCTTTTAAGCACAGGCTCCATTGATCCCAACCCGGCGCTAACGCTGGCTTTTACTAACGGCCTCTTTCAGTGGAGCGGCGGCTATTTCACGGGAGGGATGCTGACCAACGCCGGTGCGATTGCCATCGAAGGGAGCAACGTCGCCAGATTGAATGAAGGTGCGTTGCTTGTCAATCAAAACCTCGTGCAAGTGACGGGAAGCGGCGGACTGGATTTTGTCCAAAGTGGGAACGGCGATGTTTTCGACAATCTGCCGGGGGGCACGTTTGAATTCACCACCGACAGCCGGGTCTTTTCAGATGGTTGCTGCGCCGGGCCTGGAGACCAGGCATTCAACAACCAGGGATTAGTCTGGAAAAGCGGCGGTGCCAACACCACGACCTTCTCGGTCCCCTTCAACAACATCGGTGGCGTGATCAAAGTGGACAGCGGGACATTGTCGCTCGCCAACGGAGGCGCCAGTGCCAACGGCATGTTTGTCGTCGCTTCGGGCGCGACGCTGGACCCGACCGGCGGCTCCAGTCCTCTTTGGTCGGGTCAGATGACGGGCGGCGGCCAAGGCCAGGTGCTCTTTAGCAGCGGCAATATCTACCCCAACCCGGCGCTGACGCTGGCCTTTACGAACGAGCTTTTCCAGTGGGGCGGCGGTACGTTCTATGGCGGGACAATCACCAACAGCGGCATCGTGACCATCGAGGGAACCAACGCCTCCTACTTGAATGAGGGCGCGGTGTTTGTCAATCAAAGCCTCGTGCAGATGACGGGCCTTGGTGGACTGGATTTTTACCAAAGTGGAGGCGGCGATATTTTTGACAATCTGCCGGGGGGCACGTTTGAATTCACCACCGACAGCCGGATTTACTCAGACGGTTGCTGCGCCGGCACTGGAGACCAGGCGTTCAACAACCAAGGGTTGGTCTGGAAGAGCGGCGGCGCCAACTCCACGACTGTCTCGGTCCCGTTTAACAATCAGGCCGGCGCGATACGTGTGGATAGCGGCACATTGGCGCTTGGCAAAGGGGGTGTCAATTCCAACGGCATTTTTACCGTCGCTTTGGGCGCGACGCTGGACCCGACCGGCGGCTCCGGTCCTCTTTGGTCGGGCCAGATGACGGGCGGCGGCCAGGGCCAGGTCCTGTTCAGCAGCGGCAACATTTATCCCAACCCGGCGCTGACGCTGGCCTTTACGAACGAGCTTTTCCAGTGGGGCGGCGGCATGTTCTATGGCGGGACAATCACCAACAGCGGCATCCTGACCATCGAGGGAACCAACGCCTCCTACTTGAATGAAGGCGCGTTGCTTGTCAATCAAAACCTCGTGCAAGTGACGGGCAGCGGCGGACTGGATTTTTACCAAAGTGGAGGCGGCGATATTTTTGACAATCTGCCGGGGGGCACGTTTGAATTCACCACCGACAGCCAGGTCTTCTCAGATGGTTGCTGCGCCGGGCCTCAAGACCAGGCGTTCAACAACCAGGGGTTGGTCTGGAAAAGCGGCGGCACCAACATCACGACCTTCTTGGTGCCGTTCAATAACACTAGTGGAGTGATTAAGGTGAATAGTGGAACATTGTCGCTTGCCGGCGGGGGTGTCAATTCCAACGGCACCTTCACGGTCTCATTGGGCGCGACGCTGGACCCGACCGGCGGCTCCGGTCCGCTTTGGTCGGGTCAGATGACGGGCGGCGGCCAGGGCCAGGTGCTCTTCAGCAGTGGAAATATCTATCCCAGCCCGGCGCTGACGCTGGCTTTTACGAACGCGCTTTTCCAGTGGGGCGGCGGCACGTTCTATGGCGGGACAATCACCAACAGCGGCATCGTGACCATTGAGGGAGGCAACCCCGCCTGCTTGAACGAGGGCGCGGTGTTTGTCAATCAAAACCTCGTGCAGGTGACGGGCCTGGGCGGACTGGATTTTGTCCAAAGTGGGGCCGGCGATATTTTTGACAATCTGCCGGGAGGCACGTTCGAATTCACCACCGACAGCCGGATTTACTCAGACGGTTGCTGCGCCGGCCCCGGCGCCCAGGCGTTCAACAACCAGGGGTTGTTCTGGAAAAGCGGCGGCACCAACAGCACGGCGATTACCGTCCCATTCGACAACTTGAATGGTGTGATCAGAGTGGACACCGGATTATTATCACTTGCTGACGGGGGCAGCAGTTCCAACGGGATTTTTATCGTCGCCGCAGGTGCGACGCTGGACCCGACTGGCAACACCAGTCCCCAGTGGTCGGGTCAATTAACGGGCGGGGGCCAGGGCCAAGTGCTGTTCAGCAGCGGAAGTATCTATCCCAGCCCGACGTTGACGCTGGCTTTTACAAATGATCTCTTCCAGTGGGGTGGCGGCACTTTTTGGGCCGGCGCGATCACCAACACGGGCACGGTCATCATCGGGGGAAGCAGCCCCGCCTACTTGAATGAGGGCGCGGTGTTTGTCAATCAAGGAATCGTGCAGGTGACGGGCCTCAGCGGCCTGGACCTTTCCCAAAGCGGACCCGGGGACATTTTTGACAATCTGCCGGGAGGCACGTTTGAATTCACCACCGACAGCCGGATTTACTCAGACGGTTGCTGTGCCGGTCCCGGCGCCCAGGCGTTCAACAACCAGGGGTTGTTCTGGAAAAGCGGCGGCACCAACAGCACGGCGATTACCGTTCCATTCAACAACTTGAATGGTGTGATCAGAGTGGACACCGGATTATTATCACTTGCTGACGGGGGCAGCAGTTCCAACGGGATTTTTATCGTCGCCGCAGGTGCGACGCTGGACCCGACTGGCAACACCAGTCCCCGGTGGTCGGGTCAATTAACGGGCGGGGGCCAGGGCCAAGTGCTGTTCAGCAGCGGAAGTATCTATCCCAGCCCGGCGCTGACGCTAGCTTTTACAAATGATCTCTTCCAGTGGGGCGGCGGCACTTTTTGGGCCGGCGTAGTTACCAATACCGGCATAGTCATCATCGGGGGAAGCAGCCCCGCCTATTTGAATGAAGGCGCGGTGTTTGTCAATCAAGGTCTCGTGCAGGTCACAGGCGGCGGCGGACTGGATCTTTCCCAAAGCGGACCCGGGGACATTTTTGACAATCTGCCGGGCGGCACGTTTGAATTCACCACCGACAGCCGGATTTACTCAGATGGTTGCTGCGCCGGTCCCGGTGCCCAGGCGTTCAACAACCAAGGGTTGTTCTGGAAAAGCGGCGGCACCAACACCACGACTGTCTCGGTCCCATTCAACAATCAGGCCGGCGCGATTCGCGTGGATAGCGGAACATTGTCGCTCGGCGGAAACAACTACTCACAAGGTGGAGGCGCTTTGACCATCGGCATTGCCGGTCAAGGCGCCGGTCAGCAGGGGCAATTGGCCCTCACGGGCGCGGCCACGCTAAGCGGCCCGCTGAATCTTGTGCTGGCCCAGGGCTTTGTGCCCGCGGTGGGATCGCAGTTCCAAATTCTCTCGGCCGGAAGCCTCAGCGGGACTTTCAGCTCGCTCAATCTGCCCTCCGGCTTTCTTGTCAATTACAGCAATGCCAGCGTCAATGTCACCTACACCGGCGCGCCGACCTTTGTGATTTCGGCCGCCAACAACCCCGCCTCCGCCGGCTCGGTGGCCAACACCGGGATTTTCATCGCCGGAACCACCAACCTCCTTATCGCCACGCCCTCTTACGGCTACGCCTTCGGCAATTGGAGCGAAGGCGGTAAAATCGTCGGCACGAATGCGGTATTGACCAACGTGGTCACGGCTAATGAAACGTTTGTGGCTGATTATACGGCGACCAATCTGACGCATACGGTGACAGTAACGACCAGCCCCGAAGGCGTGCCGGGGGCTTCAGGAGCAGGCACTTATCCAAATGGCCAGGCGGTGACCATCAGCGCGCCAGCCGTGGCCACCAATGCCCAGGACCTCTATACCTTCCAGTACTTCACCTTGGATGGCCTCTTTGCCGGCTCCAACAGTGTCATCAACACGACCTTTTCCACGACCAATCAACCCATTGCCCAATTCGTGGCCATTTACACTGAAAAGCCGCTTCACCCCCAGGTGGTCAAAGTCACGGCCAATTACGGCAATCCCGTGCCTGAGACGACCAATTTTATTCTGCAACTGCAATTTGACCGGACGATGAACACAGCCATTTCGCCTTTCATCGGATTCACCAACGCCGCGCCGGGTGCGGTGCAGCCGAGGACTGCGACCAACGGCCAGTGGTCCACCACCGTCTTTACCAGCGACACCTACACGACGCCGCCGATCACTTTTGGACCCGGCATGGACGGAACAGTGCAAGTGTTTGCTTCCAAGGCGGCGGACACCAATGGCAACATCCTTGTCCCAACCAACATTCTTACTCTGACGGTGTTTTCCACGCCGCCGGTGGTCACGCTTTCCTCGCCCACCAATGGGGCCTTATTCACAACGACCAACACCATCACTCTCAACGCCAGCGCCAGTTCCATCTATGCCCTCACCAACTTGACCCTCTACAGCGGTACAAATGTCGCAGGAACCACCGCCGCGACCAACTTGAGTGTGACCTTGAGCGGGCTGGCCGCCGGCAGTTACCCATTGTTCGCCGTCGCGACGGACGCCAACGGCACCAGCGCCACTTCCCTCGTGGCACACGTGACCCTCAGCATTCCAGGCACGTCGCTGATTGATTTCGAGGCGCTGGACGCAACCGCCGGCCCGGTGACCAACGGCGTCCTGGCCCAATACCTCGCGCGCTACGGCGTCACTATCCGGAGTGTGACCACCAACACGACCTTGGCCGTCCAGAACGACCAGAACATTCTCGGCGGCACATTGACCGTGGCCTCCTCGGGCGTCAATCTGTTGACGCAGATTGGCGCCAATGGCCCGGTTTCTTACACTTTGTATTTCAACCAGCCCTATCAAACCGTCCATTGGACGCGCACAGAATTGCTGCCTGGATCGGGCGGCGTGATTTCGCCGGAATGGCGCGCGGACGCCTACGACACCAACGGCGTGGACCTCGGGTCAGTGGGCGAGAAGCAGATCGGCAGCTTCACCAATATTCCCGCCGCTCCCTTTACTCTTGCGGGAACGAACATCGCCTCGGTGACTTTTTCCGCCAACAACAGCGTCGGCCCGCTCAATTCGCTGCCGTTGGATGATCTGCTCCTCTCGACCTTCCCGCCGGGGGCCAACATCAGCATCGCTCTCAGCGCGGAAGGCGGCACAAATTACGCCGCGCCCGGGCAAATCACCTTGGCGGCGGCGGCGTCCGAAACCGGGGGCGTGATCAGCCAGATCGCTTTTTACGAAGGCGTAAACCTTCTCGGCACGGTCACGGGCGCGACCAACGCCACCTGGGGATTGACAAATGTTGCGGCGGGCAGTTACACCTTCACGGCGGTCGCCGGCGACGGCACCTACACGCGCAGTTCCGCCCCGTTGAACGTCAATGTCGCGCCGACCGCCGGCATCACCGTCATCAACTTCGACGCCCTTGATGCGACCGCAGGCGCGGTGGGTGGCGCGGCTTTGTCCAACTATCTGGCCTCCTTCGGCGTGTCGCTCGCCAACGGGACGCTGGGGACGCGGCTGGAAGTGATCAACGAAAACAATTTGTCCGGCAGCGCGATGGCCGTTCCCTCGTCGCCGCCAAACTTGTTCACGCAAGCGGGCCTGAACACCGCGGTGAAATTCTCATTGCTCTTCACCGCCCCCTTGGGAAGCTTCGGCTTCACTCGTGTCGGGCTGGTGGCCGGCCCCTCGGGCGTCAGCCATCCGGCTTGGGCGGCCTACGCCTTGGACGCTTCGGGGAACGTGTTGGAAACGGTTTCCGAACCGCTGATTTTTAGTTTTAATGATGTGCCGGCCCGTCTTTTCCAATTGACCGGCAGCGGCATCGCCCGCGTCCGCTTTGAATCCGACAGCGAGGGCACAGCGAGCTTCTCCGCCGTCCTGCTGGACGACTTGGTGCTCGACACCAACGCCGTTCCCAATGCCTTGTCGGTTACGCTCCAAGTGCCGGCAGGCCCGTTTACAGCGGGCATGCCCATCTCCCTTTCCGCCGCCGTCACCGACACTCTCGGAGGCGCGCCCACCGTGTCCTTTTATGATGGGGGCAATCTGATCGGCACGGCCTCTGGCGGCTCCGACAGCATTGTATGGACCAACGCGCTGGCCGGCACGCATAGTCTAACGGCGCAATTGTCCGACAGCACCGGTTACGAGGTCGGTTCAAGCGCGAAGCTGGTGACGGTCAACCCGGCCGTAAGCGGTTTGGTCCCGGTGCTGGTTAATTTTGATTCACTCAATGCGGCCAAAGCGCCGGTGACGGGAGCCACTCTGGCCGCGTACCTCTCGGCAGCGGGCATGACCGTTACCAACATCAGCGCCGGAACGAAACTGGCCGTCGAAAACCAGTCCTTGCTCAATGGCGGCGGATTCGTCGTCGCCTCCTCGCCGCCCAACATCCTGACCCAGATTGGCTCCAACAAGACGGTCAGTTTCACCTTGAGCTTTTCGCCGCTGCTGACGCAGTTCGCCTTCACGCGTCCTGAACTGGAGGCCAATCCGTTTGTGTCGGAGCCGGCCTGGGATGCGCGGGCTTATGATGAGCTTGGGGTGCTGCTGGCGGAGACCTCGGAGGGCCTCATCTCCAGCTACACCAACGTGCCGGCACAACCGTTCGCCTTGCAGGGCGCGGCCATCGCCTCCGTTGAATTCATCTCCCGCGGCTCGGGCCTGACGACCTTCGGTTCGCTGGTCATGGACGATTTCATCTTGACGACTAGCTCCAATCTTCCGCCATCGGTCGTGCTGACCAATCCGCTGCCCGGTCAAGTCTTCACCGAGCCGGCCTTCATCGTCCTGGGGGCCAAGGCGGTCGCAGCCAAGGGCAATGTGGCCAACGTGAACTTTTACGCCGGAACCAACCAAGTCGGGGTCGCGTCTGCCAGTCCGTTTTTGTTTTATTGGACGAACGCGCCGCCAGGCTCCTACGCCCTGACGGCGGTGGCGTCGGACACTTCGGGGCTGATCCGGACCTCGCCGCCCGTAAGTATAACGGTTAATCCGGCGCCGACGGAGTTTGGAATCCTCACTCAGCCGGTCGGAGCGACCGTGGCGGCGGGAGGAAGCGCGACCTTCACCGTTGCGACTACGGGGACAAACGCCGTCACCTACCAATGGTTTCAGAACGGCGGCAGTTTGCCCGGACAGACCCAGTCGGTGTTGAACCTCTACCCGGTGAGCGACGGCAGCGCCGGCACTTACACGGTCACCGCGGCCAGCGGAACGCAATCGCTCACCAGCCAGGGCGCGGTGTTGATCGTGCTGGACCTGCCGGCCATCACCAGCGCGCCTGTGTCGCAACAGGCGCAAAACGGCGCCAGTGTCACACTGGCGGTCAGCGCCACTGGATCGGCGCCGTTGAATTATCAGTGGCTCCTGAACGGCACGGGCATTGACGATGCCACCAATGCCAGCTTCGTCATCCCGGTGGCGCAGCCGTTGAACTCCGGCAATTATCAAGTCATCGTCGGCAATCAGGTCGGTTTCGCCGAAAGTCCCGTGGCGGTGGTATCGGTAACGGTGGCCGGAGGCATGAATGAATCGGCCGACTATTTTTCCAATCGCTTCAGCATTGATCCGCTGGTTGGCCCGGTCTTTGGCAACAACCTCAGCGCCAGTGCCACTCCCGAAGCCGGCGCGCCCCAGTTCATTGACGGCAAGCCCTGCGGCCGGGCGATTTGGTACACCTGGCAGGCCGGTTTTGACGGGGTCATTTCGCTGACGACGCTTGGAAGTAGTTTTGACACGCTCCTGGCGGTTTACACCGGGACCAATGTGGCGGATTTGACGCCGGTGGCGGAGGACGACGATTCGGGCGGGTTCTTCACCAGCCTGGTCACCTTCAACTGCGTCGCGGGCACCGATTACCAGATTGGGGTGGCTGGATTTCGCGGCGCCTCGGGGCAGGTCGTGCTGGGATTGCCGGCGGGGACGGGTTACCGGGTGTTGAGCCAAAGCACCGGGGACTCGATTCCGTTCATCATCCAACAACCCACCAACCAGGTCGTGCTCTCTGGCGCCACGGTGACGCTCCAGGTCGCGGCCACCAGTCCGACACCGCTGACCTATCAGTGGTTTTTCCAGAATGCGCCCATCGCGGGAGCCAGCAGCTCAACGCTGACTCTGACCAACTTCCTTTCCGGGGCGGTGGGCGCTTATTACGCGCTGGTGGCCAATCCCATTGGTTCCATTCCCAGCGAAGTGGCCAACTTGGAGATCGCCGCACAAAACCAAGGCACGGTCAGCTCCGCCGATGACAAATTCGGCGATGCCGTTGATTTGTCCCAAGCCGCCCAAGCTTCTGGCGTCCATGCCGGCCAGAGAATCGCGGCCGCGCCGCGCGATGGCGGCGGCGACACGGCCGGCTTTAGCGTCTCGCAAACATTCAGCAGCGTGGGCGCCACCAAGGAACCGGGCGAACCGGATCCGTGCGGCCAGACCGGCGGGGCTTCCGAATGGTTCATCTACACCACGCCTTCGGCAGGCACGTTGCATGTTGATACCATCGGCAGCGACTTCAATACGCTGGTTGGCGTTTTCACCAACGCCGGAGGCGGTGCTCCCGCTTTCACCACGCTGGTTGAGCAAGGTTGCGGCTACACGACCAACTACGCGACTGAGGGCCAGCCGTCCATCAATCTCCCCGATGTGCCGGCAGGCACGGAATTTTTCATCACGGTGGACGGGTATCAAGGCGCCAGCGGGATGGTGCAACTGAACATCGGGCTGGGCGCGGCGCCCGCCATTCTCACGCAACCGCAAAGCCGTCCCGCCGTCCCTGGCGGCAGCGCCGGGTTCGCAGTCGCGGCGGTTGGCACGACCAATCTCTATTATCAGTGGCAGTTTGACGGCGCTGGCATTGCCGGGGCCAGCAATTCCTCCTTCACCGTGTCCAACGCGCAACCTATGGCTGTCGGCGACTACAGCGTCATCGTCAGCAACATCGTCAACGTCGTCACTAGCGCGCCGGCGGCGCTCACGCTGCAATCAACGCCCTTCATTTTCGGGCAGCCCGCCAGCCAGTCGGTCAATGTGGGTCAATCGGCCCGCTTTTCCGTTTCCGCCGGCGGTGTGGCGCCTCTCTCCTACCAGTGGTTTCTCAATGGCGGAGCCGTCGCCAAAGCCAGCGCTTCGACGCTCGCGGTGCCGGCGACAAAATTTGCCAGCGAAGGCAGTTACGCGGTCGTGGTGAGCAATCCGCTCGGCAGCGTCACCAGCACTCCTGCCTACTTGACTGTCAACGAAACGACCAAGCCCACCCTCGCCGTCACCCACCCGTCCGGCAATATCACGACCAACAATGCCTCCATCACTCTGCGCGGGACAGCCGGCGATGTGTTGGATGTGACTTCCGTGCAATTGCTTGTCAATAGCAATCTTCTGCAAACCGCCGCCGGCACAACCAATTGGTCCTCCACGGTCGCCTTGCAGGTCGGCGTCAACCACATCACGGTGCAGAGCCATAACGTCTCAGACCTGGCCTCCGTCCCGGTCACCCGCACGATCACTTACATCGTCACTTCCCCGCTCACGCTGCAAACCAACGGCAGCGGCAAAATCATCGGCGCCACCAACCAGGCCCCGTTGGAAATCGGCAAAGGTTACACCCTCACCGCCACGCCCGCGGCCAATTTCCTGTTCAGCAATTGGACCGGCAGCAATTTTGTTGTCCTTGGCACCAACCACGTTCTCTCCTTCATCATGGCCACCAATTTGTTGCTGGAGGCCAACTTCGTCACTAACCCGTTCCCTGCCGTGGCCGGCGCTTACAACGGCCTCTTCTATCCCGCCAGCGGCGTCACCGAGCAAAGCTCCGGCTTCATCACTCTTACCCTGGCCCCCAGCCTGGGAACCTACACCGCCGACCTCTCCCTGGCCGGCAACCGTTACCCGTTTACGGGAGAATTCGATTTGGCAGGCAACTCGCAAACCAGCTTCACCGGCCCCGGCAAAGAATTAGTGACCGTCGCCTTGAACATCAACCTCAACCCGCCCGACAACCAGATCACCGGCCTGGTCAGCTCGAGCGGATGGCAATCGGACTTGACGGCCGACCGGGCCGTTTTCAATGGAACCACCGTCAAGGCCACCAACTATGCGGCCCGCTACACCCTGATTGTTCCGCCCGGCCCCGGCGCGCCGAAAATTTCCCCCGGTGGATACGGCGTGGCCACCATCACCAACACACTGGCCGGTGTGGCCACTTTGGCCGGCAGCCTGGGCGACGGCACCGCGTTCCACGAGACCGTCCCCATCTCCGCGAACGGCGTCATCCCGGTTTATGTTTCCCTCTATGCCGGCAAAGGTTCGTTGCTGGGCTGGATCACCTTCACCAACGTCCCGCCGCAAACGCTGTTTGGCGAATTGAACTGGATCAAACTTTCCGGCGCGAGCAAGCCTCTCTATCCCGGCGGTTTCACCAATCAAATGGCGATTGTCGGCTCGGTGTATCAACCAGGCGGCTTGATGTTGAGCAACGTAACGTTGACCATCTCCGGCGCGGCCCAGGCGACGCCTTTGGTTTACACCAACTTCACTCTGTCCAGCGCCAAGGGGAGTAACAACGCCGTGGGCAATCCAACCAACCAATTGGGCGCAACCTTCACCGCCGGCACCGGCGTGATGACGCTCACCTTCCGTCCGACCGGCGCGCGAACCAGCGTCACCGCGCAAGGCGTGGTATTGCAAATGTCCGGCACCAACGCCGCCGGCTGGTTCCTGGGCACCAACGAATCCGGCTATTTTCTCCTGCAACCGTAACTCGATCTTATGGCGTCATTCCTAATTTTGCGCGATGTGGCCAAATCCTATCAATCGGTTTTGGACGGACCCGCCGTGTCCGTGCTCGACGGCATTGACATGGAAATCCAGCAAGGCGAATCCTGCGCCATCATCGGCCCCTCCGGTTCCGGCAAGAGCACCCTGCTCAACATCATCGGGACACTGGACCGGCCCACGCGCGGTCAGGTCTTGTTGCAGGGACAAGACCTCGCGCAACTTAATGAAACGCAGTTGGCCGCCGTCCGCAACCGCCAGATCGGCTTTATTTTCCAGGCCCATCATCTGCTGCCGCAATGCACGGTTCTGGAAAATGTGCTCGTGCCCACGTTGGTCTGCGGCGACGATCAGCTTCGCCAATCGGCCCCGGAGCGCGCGCGCCGCCTGCTTGATCGCGTCGGCCTCGGTCCGCGCCTGCATCATCGCCCCGGCCAGCTTTCCGGCGGCGAACGCCAGCGCGTCGCCGTCGTCCGGGGCTTGATCAATCAACCCCGCCTGCTGCTGGCCGATGAACCGACGGGCGCGCTTGACCGCGCGGCCGCTGAGGAACTGGCGCGCCTGCTCGTCGAACTGAATCGGGAGGAGCGCGTCACGCTGATGGTGGCAACGCACGCGCCGGACTTGGCCGGACAAATGGGACGCCGGTTTCAATTGCGGGACGGACGCCTGGCGGGTTGACATCCAGCCAGGATTGGATGCAGATTAGCTCCATGACGACGGCTGAATATCTGGACCGATTGCTGGATCCTCTGAGCCGCTGCCTTAACCCGGAAGCGGCTGAACGATTGGTGCAATTGCGGGCCGATCCTCAGCTTCAGGCGCGCATTGATGAATTGGCCGGCAAATGCAACGAAGGCGACCTCACCGAAGAAGAGCGCGTTGAATACGAGGCTTACGTGAGAACAGGGAACTTGATCGCCATTCTCCAAGCCAAGGCGCGCAGGCTTCTGGCTGCATCTGACTGCGCCTGATGGATGCAGCCACGCGAGACCCGCGTCCGTCGCCGGGCAACCGATGCGTCAACTATATTGGCATGCTCATAAACGCCTTCACACAGGCCGAGGAGAATTTCGTCGTGTCAACCGGGCGCGCTGGGTCAATCAACAACGGTTCGGCCATATCTTTAAGTGCCCGGACGTTGGCGCTCGCATGGAGCAGGCCGGGCGCATTCTTATGGCGGATGTCTTCCTGGATGGTTTCCACCAGCCAAAATATGCCTTCCACAAGTTGCTGGCGCGCCTCCGGTTTGGAGTCCGCGCACGCTTTGTAAACCGCGTCCACCATTAAAATCCGCGCTTTGCAGGAAGGTTTCATAAATCTTTTTTTAGCCGTTTGGCAACGTTCCACTGGCTTATTCGACGCGCGCGGTTTTCATGAGTAATTTTCTCGCAGCGTTGTAGTCTTTGGATGAAATCCGTATCCGAATATGAGGATAGGCGTTTCTTAGGTCGGCGATTGCATTTGTCCACACTCGGAACTTGTTCTCTATGAGTGCTGCGATGCCCGCATTTTTTAGTTCTTTGACAACGCCGTCAGCCTCCAGAACGGTGGTGCAAGTGACGATTAGCACGGAGTCATCGTTTGCAGCAGGAGGCGGCTGGGCAGGTATATCGTACCTTGGCGTTTGCGGATTTGTTGTCATGAACAATTTCTCCCATGAGCTGTATCGACTCGCATTGTAGGCAAATGGGCCGTCAACGCAATCCAAAAGCCCCGCGACATTCAAAAGCCGCAACGCCTCACTTTCCTCTTTGATTTCCGCGCGGCTCATGCCAACGTGCCACGCAAATATTTTCAAACATCATGAAAAAATACAATGTCGGCATTGCCGGTTATGGGTGGGTGGCGGGCGCGCATATCGCGGCCATCAACGCCGGCCCGCTGGCACAAGTCAGCGCCATCTATTCCTCACGCCCCTTGGACGCCGAGGCGCTCAGCGCCAAATACGGCAGCCGGATTTCCACCTACACCGATTACAAGGCGCTCCTCGCCCAGCCGGGCCTGGATGTCGTCTCTATTTGCAGTTATCCCTACCAACACCGGGCGCACGCCGTTGCCGGGGCCGAAGCCGGCAAGCATTTGATTATCGAGAAGCCACTGGCTTTGGCGTGGAAGGATTGCCAGGCCATGGCGGCGGCGGTCAAGAAGGCGAGCGTGAAAACGTGCGTCTGTTTCGAGGGCCGCTTCTCAAGCCAATTCCTGGCCACCAAAGCGGTGGTGGACCAGGGTTTGTTGGGCGATTTGCATTATGGCGAGGTGGATTATTATCACGGCATCGGCCCCTGGTACGGGCAATTCCGCTGGAACACGCGCAAGGACGCCGGCGGCAGCGCGCTGCTCACGGCCGGTTGCCACGCCTTGGACGCCTTGCTGCTCTGCCTGGGGCACGACGTGCAGGAAGTCACCAGTTACGACACAAAATCCAAGAGCCGGATTTTCGCGCCTTACGAATACGCGACCTCCAGCGTCACGCTGCTCAAATTCAAAAGCGGACGCGTGGGCAAATGCGCCGCCATTGTGGATTGCCTCCAGCCTTACTACTTCCACACCCATCTGGTCGGCAGCGAAGGCAGCCTGTTGGACAACAAGTTTCATTCCGCCAAACTCCACACCAACCGCCACGCCTGGAGCACGCTGGCGATGAAAATGCTCGATTCGGGCGACGTCGCGGATCATCCGTACCAGACGCAATTCGACAAGTTCTTTGAATCCATTTCGGCCGAAGTGGAAATGCCGTTGACCAGCCTAGCCGACGCGCTGAGATCGCATGAAGTGATGTTCGCCGCCGACAAATCAGCCGCCACCGGGAAACCGGTCCGGCTCTAAATCTCCCGCTCATCTTCCTAATCCTAATCTTAAGAGCCTCTTGCAAAACTCGATTTTCGCTGGGATTTCTTCTGATGCCCAGTCCATTTTTTGATTTCTCTATCAAATAAATACTCAGCCAGGTTCGTCCAACAGGCGTGCAAAAAGTTCT
>Ga0302324_100007128_pt1 | contig 23867 bp, 16 predicted proteins | sample Palsa_T0_1_FD_201949 | JGI IMG/M metagenome (GOLD analysis project Ga0302324, IMG submission 201949) | Peat permafrost microbial communities from Stordalen Mire near Abisko, Sweden - Palsa_T0_1 | ecosystem: Environmental > Terrestrial > Soil > Palsa > Peat permafrost | place: Sweden: Abisko... | reverse complement strand
GACATGTCATTCATTCGCGATCTTAGAGTGGCAGCTCATTCGTTGATTCGGACTCCGGGGCTGGCGATCGCCGTGGTGCTCACGCTGGCGCTCGGCATCGGGGCGAACGCGGCAATTTTCACGCTGGTGCGCGGGGTGCTGCTCAAGCCGCTGGTCAATCGCGACGAGGACCGGCTGATCTATATCCGGCAGAGCGCCCCCGGCATCGGCGAGGAAAACGCTGCGTTTTCCGTACCCGAGATACAGGACTTGCAAGCGAGCGTGAAAACCCTGAGCGCGATTGGCGACTTCTCCGCCATGGACTTCACCATGATCGGCCTGGGCGAGCCTCGTTCCATTCAAGGTGGCGTGGTCAGCGGCACGTATTTCGACGTGATGGGACTTCATCCCGTGCTCGGCCGCCTCATCGGACCGCAAGACGACGGTCCCCAAGCTGCGGGCGTGGTTGTTCTTACGTACCGCTTCTGGACGACCGCTCTTCACAAGGATCCTTCGGTCCTGGGGAAAACGGTTCGCCTGGGAAGCATCGGTGATCGCGCGGCCACAGTGATTGGCGTCCTCGAACCTTGCGTCCCCTATCCGCAAGATACCGAAATCATCTCCAACATTGTCACCAGTCCGCATCATCTTTCTGCAACCATGGTGACCGGCCGCATCCATCGCATGACTGAGCTTTTCGGCCGCCTTGCTCCCGGAGCTACTCTCGATCAGGCTCGCGCTGAGTTGAGCTCCGTGTATTCCGCGATGAAGAAGGACCACCCGGAGTCTTACGCGCAGGCATCGGACTTTCAGATCGGGGTGAAGTTGCTGCGTGACCAGATCACGTCGGGCGCCCGGACCGTGCTGCTGGTGCTGCTGGCAGCGTCAGGGCTGGTGTTTATCATCGCGTGTTCCAATGTCGCCAATCTAGTTCTGGCACGGACGGTTCGCCGCGAAGGCGAACTGGCGGTCCGGGTGGCGCTGGGCGCAAGCAAAGGCGCGTTGCGCCGCATGCTGTTGGCCGAAAGCCTTCTGCTGTGCGGCGCCGGCGCCGCACTCGGGGTTTTAAGCGCGCAGCCGATGGTGGCTGTTCTGGCCCGCTACGCCTCGCGCTTCTCCATCCGCGCCCTCGATTTCACGGTCGATTCGAGCCTGCTGTGGGTTGGAGCAACGCTGGCCGTGGTCGCGGCCGTGATTCTCGCGTTCTTCCCGCGCCTGCCGTCTTCTTCCGGCACGTCCGGCTCTTCCGGCACGCAGAGTGGACTGAACCTGGCGAGTGGAGGGGTGCGGATCACCGGCAACACGAGCCGCCGCCAGCGGATCTTCGCGGTGACCCAAATCGCCGCGTCGTTCGTGCTGCTGGCCGGCGCGAGTACGTTGATCACTACGCTGATCGCACTGCAAAAGGCGCAGACAGGTCTGGATACGCAGCACGTTCTCGCGGTCGATGTTCCTGCTATGTCCTATGGGAAGACGCCGCAGCAGGTCGTCGATTTCTATAAGGAAGCGATCCGTCGCATTGATGCCCTGCCGGGCGTGAGTGAGACCGCGTTCGGCGACGTCGTTCCCTGGCGCGATGGCGGCGGTCCCGGCGGTCTCGGTCTGCAATTCTCCGCTGACGGACACGCGCATGCCGCCGGCGCAGAGGATCCGAGGGCGCGTTTGCGTTCCATCTCGCCCGGGTTTTTTGCGGCGCTGGGCGTTCCTATCATTGCCGGCCGCGATTTCAATGCGCTGGATTTTCAGAAAAACGACCAGAGTAATAACGAAGAGCCTGTCGTGGTCGTCAGCCAGACTCTGGCACAGCGCATGTTTCCCAATCAGGATGCGATCAATCGGCATGTCTATTGGACGGATCCGGTATTGCAATTCTTTGGCGGGACCGATCTCGAAAAGGCGCGTCTTCTCGCGCCGCACCGCATCATTGGCGTCACCGCCGACATTGACGATGAACACGTCGTTCCTGAACCTACGGTCACGATCTACAGTTCTTTTGATGAAGGTGCACTTTTTGGCGGCCGTCTCTTTATTCATACGGCGGCAAGTCCTTATGCGCTGGTCGCGCCGGTCACGCGCATTATTCGCGACATGTCCGCCGATCAGCCGGTTGAGCGCGCCGCCACTCTGGAAGACATTCGGGCAGAAGTGCTCACGCCGGACCGTTTAAACTCGCTGGTGTTTGGGGTATTCGCGGCGGTCGCGTTGGCGATTGCGGTGGTGGGCGTCGCGGGCGTGCTGGCGTTTTCGGTGAGCGCGCGTACGCGGGAATTCGGCATCCGGCTGGCCCTCGGGTCGGAGCCGCAGCGACTTCTCAAGGGCGTGATCGCAGAGGGCACCGTGATGGCCGCGGGGGGCGTGCTTGCGGGCGCGGCCATGGGGTTCGTGCTGGCGCGTTTGGCGGGAAGATATTTCCTGGACGTCAAGATGCCGGGTGCATTGCCAGTGCTGCTCTCTGCGTTCGTGCTGATGGCGGTCGCGGTTGTCGCGTCCGCGCTGCCCGCGATACGGGCGGCGCGGGTGGATGTTATGCAAGCGCTGCGCTCGGAGTGACGGGGTCAGTGGAGGTTCAGGTCAGCGTAGTGGGAGAAGCTGGAGAGCGCTACTTCGTCGGCGCCGGGCAGGTAGAAGCCAAACTTGCCCAGGCTGAGGTTGACGCCGGGCTGAGTCCAGCGATCGAGGACGGTCCAACTGTTACCGTCCTTAATCTGGTGGACAATCTCCGCGGGGCTCACGCGGATTTGCAGTGTGCGGAAGCTTTTCTTGTCGCCTTTATGGGGAACGATGATCTCGTCGGTCTTCTCCCCGTGACGAATGACCGTGCGGTAGAAGTTCTTGTCGTCCATTTGGAAGAGGACGTAGTTTTTGGGGTCGCTGTAGTTGAGCACCCAATGCAAGAGGTGCCCCTTGGCAGGCATCGCGGAAAAAAGAAATGTGCCTGAGGCGGGAGTGACCCCGTAGAGGACGAAGTCTCCCCCTTTGCGAATGAAAGAATCGCCCTCGTGCTTCCAGGCGCCGGGTTCATCCCACTTCGACATACCGGTTGGGGCGAGAGACAAATCCAAAGTCCTGGGTTGACCGGCTACGACTTCGAGCGTGGAGGAGCGCGTGAACCGTTCGGCGGTGCGCGCCGTAAGAGTGTAGGTGCCGGGAGCAAGATTGAGCGGGACACCGCTGCTGACTATTTTCAGAAGATCCCCTTTCACGAGGGCAACGGTGGCGTCGGGGGGCGAGAAGGTAATTTTCAACTCGCCGGAAGCGGCTCCCGGCACGGGTTCCAGCGCGGCATCGGCAGCAGCGAGAGATATGGTTCCGCCGGCGACGAAGTGTTGCTTGAACTGCCGGGGCTGGAATCCATTCTTGCGCAGTTCGACGGTATGGTCTCCGGGATTGATGGAGGTGACGGAGAGCGTGCCATCGTGCTGAATGGTGCCGACGAGAGTCTGATCGATGAGAACCGAAGTTTCGGGAGCGCCGCTGGGGATGGTCAGCGAGGCCAGGCGAGGCTGGGGTTGCGGTTGGAGGTTCAGCGGTTGCAGGTTAAAGATAAGCCTGGCTTGTTCGCCCTGGCGAATGCGGATCTTTTGCTGGGGAGGATCTTGAAAACCGCTTTTGGAGACTTGTACAACGTAGTCCTTGAGTTCGAGATTGGGCAGGCGCAACTGGCCGGCTCGAGTGAGTTGCGGCTGAAGTCTTCCGTTGAGAAAAACCCTGGCGTCGTCTTGCCCAGCAACCACGAGGAGCGTGCCCAGGTTGTGAGCGGGCTCGGCGGGCGGCTGACCGTTGGTCGGGCGATCGTTGGTTGGGCTATCGTTTGCTGGCCGATCGTTGGTTGGTTGACCGTTTGTTGGTTGACTCTCGGCCGTGACTTTTCCGGCGGCAGTGTCGGAAGAAGCTGGCAAAGCAGGCGGCGATGGCTCAGGAGTCGATTGTGCGGGAGCGGCGGCAGCGGGAACGGAAGCGGCCGGGCTAGCCACGATGGGAGTGGATGGCGGAGTCTGCACTACGGGCGGAGCGTGATGTCTGCGCGCGTAGAAGAGAGTCGCTGCGACCGCGACAAGGATGATCGCAGCGGCGGAGACGAGGATCAGGGTTTTGGAGTTCGATCTCGTCGGCCGTTTTGGCCGGGATGATGGGGACGTGACTTTGGCCGCCGGTGCGGAAGGCTCGGCGGCGGGAACGGTGGCGGCTGGTTGTGGCGGGGGGGGCGGCGGCTCGGGCGCAAGGTTTCCGGGTGCAGCCAAGTTTGGTCCAGCCAGGTTTGGTGCAGGTGGGATTGGTGCAACCGCGTTTGGTGGAAGCGGGCTTGGCGGAATCTGACTGCTATCGGCGGGTGAAGGCTTCGGAGCCCGCGGCGGGACGTGAAAGATGAGGGCGCCGTGCCGCGACCCCGTTGAAGTCGCCGGAGAGACCAATCCCAGCCGGTGCAAAAGACCATTGGCGACGGATATGATTTCCGGGTCCGTCCAATAATTGGCGGCCACCGCCTGGATGCGATCGGCGAGCGCTTTCTTGGCGGCGTCATCCGCGGCTGCATCGATTTCAAGTTCCATACGCCGCAAGTCTTCCAAATCGCGGCGGCGGGCTTGGCGACGCCGAAGGTTCTGGTCGCGCTGGATGGCGTCCTGAGTCTGCAGCAACTTGGGATCGTTGGGATAAATGTCCAATGCCTCTTCGACTCGAGACAGGGCAGCGAATAGATCGCCGGAGGACTGCAGCTTGCGGGCTTGCGCGACCCATTCCTCGACCGGGCTGGCTTTTTTGCGATCGATGATAAGGCTGCGGATGGTTTTGGCGGTGGGATGCGAGGGGTTCAAGTCGAGGGCCTGCCTGGCCAGCGTCTCGGCCTCCCGCCAATCGGTTTCTACCATGGAATGCGCTTGCTCGACCAGGGCGTTGGCCAGAATGGCGCGGGCGAGAGCATTGTTGTTATCCAGCGCGTAGGCTTCGCGCAACAACTGAATGGCTTCGGCGGACTTCTGCTGCGCGAACAGTTCCTGGCTTTCGGTGATAAGACGGCTGGCTTCGGCGTTGCGCTTGAGGCCATCCTGGGCGAGCTTTTCCAGTTCGGAAAGCTCGGCGTGATTGTCATTGGGGAATTCGGCGGCCGCGCCCCGCAGCAAATCCAGGGCGCGAGAGTAGTCGCCCGAACGCAGACAGCTGTTGATCTGCGGGATGTGCTGCACTACGAGCTGCGCATTGGATTCGGTGCTGGTTGGCTGGTCGGGTTTTTTCTCCAAGCGCTCTAACCTCGAAGGTCAAACCTCAGGGTGAAGACGGGTATTCGTGGCGCAGCCCGCAGTGCGGGAGCCTCAAAAAATCTTACGCGATTGGGCGGAAAAGACTAGTGTCCTGGTGGTTGCGTCGTGCTCTGCCGCAGTACTGAAAAGCGCTGCGCCACCCAAACCAGGCGTCTCAGCAAACTGTTCGGCTCTCTCGGAGTGCGCGGAAGGGCTAAGGCTGCTGGGTGGGTCCAAAACGGGAATTGGCTCGTCAGGAAGGTGAGCCCCGTGTCAACATAATGCATCTAAGTAATTATGGAAAAACCCACGGTCGAGATTTTTGATGAGAAGTATCGGGTGGTTGCCGTGGAAAGTCAGTGTCTGGTGATCCGGGGGGTTCGCAGCGGTCGGGTGTTGACGATTATGAATCCTGATCCGGAGACGCCGTTGACGTTGGCCGACTATCCGCCGGGGAAGTTGATTGCGTTGAGTGATCCTTCAGCCGCGCCGTTGAACTAGGATTTCTGTTCCGAACCTTCCTTCCTCGAGTTGGATTTTCTTTCGCCCCTGCGGGGCTGGTTCCGTTCTTGCCGATCTAACCCACAGCTTTGCTGTGGGCTGTATTCTTGCGCCGCTTCGCGGCTGGCGGACAGGAGTGTCCGCCCCACATTCTTTAATCTCCCTTCTTCCTTTCTAATCTTCCTTCTTCCTTTTTCTGATTTATGGCTTGGCGCCTTCTTGTTTGAGCAGGGCTGCGATGGCTGCGTAGTCAATGGTGGAGTCGGAGTGGGCGGCAGACCAGAGGGCTTGACCCAGGGCGGTGCCACCGTAGGCATTCTTGGTTTCGAGCGATGCTCCGCGGGCCAGAAGTAGCTGGATGGTTTCTACTTGCCCGCCGATTACGGCCCAGTGAAGGGCGGTTTGTCCGGTGTTGGCTTGAGTGTCGAGCGGGACACCGCGCTGCAGGAGGAAATCGGCTACTTCGTTTTTTCCATACTCGCAGGCCCAGAGAAAACCACGCTCCATCTGAGTGCGGGTTGCGGTTGATTGCAGAGCGCCGGAATCATCGAAATAATTCCTGACCAGATCGAGACGGCCGACGCCGGCGGCGGCCTCGAGGTCGAGCCTGGCACCGTGCTGGGCCAGGAATTCGGCTGCGCGGCTGCGGCCGTTGGCCAGGCAGATGTTGATGAGGAGCGTGGGGGAATCTGCTGAGTCGATGGTCGCGCCGTGGTCGAGGAGCAACTGCAGGAGCGCGTTTTGTACGCCGGCACGTTCGGGATGGATGCTGGTGGCGACCAGAGCGAGGGTGGTGCTTCCGCCATAGACGTCGGCGTCGGCGTTGACGTCGGCGTCGGCGGCGAGGAGACGCTGGGCGATTTCGACGATGTTGCTGGGACTTTTCTGGCGATAGTTTTCGACGCCGTTGGCGGAGACGTAGTGCAGAAGAGTGGCTTCATGGCGGCGGGAGGAACGGGCGCGGATCGAGTCGGGAGATTGGTGGAGGATTTGTTCGAGTGTGGCGGCGTCGCCGGTGACGATGGCGTCGGCAGCGCGTTCGAAATGGTTGACTGCGGAATTGGCGCGGGCCAGGGACTCGAGGTGCTTAGCGAGTTTAGGCCAGCTTTCGAAGCCGTGGGCGCGGGCGATTACGAATTGGGCGGCGGTGAGGGTGGGGGTGTCGGATAGTTCTTGGCGGGCGAAGGTTTCCAGTTGGTCAGTTTCGTGGTCGGCACGGGTGAGCCCGACGTCCCTCGACTGCGTGGCTGGGCCGCTTTGCGACCCATCCACTTCGCTCGGGATGACAGACTGGAGCAACGCGTCGATCCAGGAGGCGCACCAAGCAGGGAGGGCGGCGGGGTCGGTATCGCGGGCGGCTTTGAGGAGGTCTTTGGCGCGTTTTTTGTAGTGCTCGAGATTGGGGCGCGGCGGGAGGGGCAGAGCGTCTTGCGGATTAGGGAACATACGAAGCTCCTTTCAAATGTGCCTGGAGTCCGCACTCGAGCAGGCTGAAAGAAGGTTCGCGGCCTCGCAAATTGTGGAACCGGTGGGCACGGCCCTTTCCGCGGACTGGAGGCGCCCGTTGCGCTCAGGGGTAGGATAGGGGAGTCTTTGCGGGCGCGTCAATTGCAGGAACTTTCTGGTGTCAGCTCAGCTTCTCCTCGCCGGCCGACAGCCGGGGGCGGCTGTCCCCACATGGGTGTCTCGCTGCCTACGTTGCTTTTCGGGGTGAGGGCGGAGTATTGTGCTGGCTTGCGAAAACTTCCCCACTTCTCGCGCAAAAGGCGCGCGAGAAATGGGGCACCCGGCACCCGGGCCGATTTTCTTGCTGAGGCCCCTGGCGCGATTTCCTGCTCGCGAGCTTTTTTCATGCGTACTTTTTCTGGAGGGATTATGAATCGGTGGATGCGTCGGATTCAGGTGGTTGGGTTGGTGTTGGGATCGGTGATGGTGTTTACGGCGGCGGACAATTCGTCGCTGCCGAAGCCGCCGGTGGCGAAGATTGTGCCGTATGTGACCGAGGTCAACGGGCACAAGATGGTGGACAACTATTTCTGGCTGCGGGATAAACCGAATCCGGAGGTGCGGGCGTATCTGGAGGCGGAGAACGTTTACACGGACGCGGTGATGAAGCCGACGGAAGGCTCTCAGAAGAAGTTGTATGGCGAGATGCTGTCGCGGGTGAAGGAGACCGACGTCGAGGTTCCGTATCGCGAGGGCGATTATTTTTATTATGTGCGTGAAGAGGAGGGAAAGCAGTACGGGATTCGCTGCCGCAAGAAAGGCAGCATGGATGCTCCGGAAGAAGTAGTCCTCGACCAGAACGAGCTGGCCAAGGGACAAGCCTTCATGAACATCGCGGCGTATGCGGTGAGTCCGGATGGGAACCTGCTGGCGTATTCGTACGACAACACGGGGTTCCGGCAATACACTCTGGCGGTGAAGGATTTGCGCACGGGGAAAACTTTGGCAGATCACGCGGAGCGGGTGGGGTCGGTGGTGTGGGCAAACGATAACGCGACGATTTTTTACACGCAGGAAGATGCAGTCGCAAAGCGGCAGTACCGGCTATACCGGCATACGGCGGGGATGACGGGTGAGGATGCGCTGGTGTATGAGGAGAAGGACGAACGCTTCGAAATGGAGGCGTTCAAGACACGGAGCGAGAAATATATTTTTCTGATTTCCGGGAGCCATACGACGACCGAGGCGCGATATATTCCGGCGGCCGATCCGGCAGCGGAGTGGAAGATCGTGGAGCCGCGGAAGCAGGGGGTGGAATATTATCCCGATCACAACGGGCAGTTTTTTTATATTCGGGTGAATGATACGGGGAGGAATTTCCGGCTGGTGACTGCTCCGGTGACGGATCCGGGGAGCGCGAACTGGCAGGAGGTGCTGCCGCACAATCCTGGGATCATGCTGGACGATACGGACTTTTTCAGGAACTTTTGCGTGCTCTACCAGCGGGAGAATGGGCTGCCGCAGATTCGGGTGATCGACCTGCGAAACTCGCAGTCGAAGAAGATTGAGTTTCCGGAGCCGGCGTATGCGGCGTACTCGTATGTGAACCGGGTTTACGACACGACGGAGTTCCGCTATGGATATCAATCGTCGATTACTCCGGCGTCGGTGTTTGCATATGACATGGAAAAAGGAACGTCGACGCTGCTGAAGCAGAAGGAAGTTCCGGGCGGATATGACCGGACGAAGTATCAGGTGGAACAGATTTATGCGACGGCCTCGGATGGAGTGAAGATTCCGATTTCGGTGTTGTATTTGAAAGGGACGAAGCTCGACGGAAAAGAGGCGCTGTATCTGTATGGATATGGGTCGTACGGGATTTCGATTGACATGTTTTTCAATTCGAACATTTTCAGCATGGTCGATCGGGGAGTGGTGACAGCGGTGGCGCACATTCGCGGCGGCGGCGAGATGGGCAAGGCGTGGCACGATGCGGGGCGCATGATGAATAAGCGGACCACGTTTACGGATTTTATTGCGTGCGCGGAAGATCTGACGAAGCGCGGCTACGGGTCGAAGGACCGGCTGGTGATCGAGGGGCGCAGCGCGGGCGGGTTGCTGATGGGCGCGGTGCTGAATATGCGTCCGGATTTGTTCAAGGCGGCGATCGTGGGGGTCCCATTTGTCGATGTAATGAATACCATGCTGGATGAGACGCTGCCGCTGACGGTGGGGGAGTTTGAGGAGTGGGGAAATCCGAAGGAAAAGGCAGCGTTCGATTACATGATTACTTATTCGCCGTATGACAATGTCGAGGCGAAGAATTATCCGGACATGCTGGTGAAGACTTCGTTCAACGACAGCCAGGTGATGTATTGGGAGCCGGCGAAGTATGTGGCGAAGATGCGGGCGTTGCGGACGGATCATAATATTTTGATTTTGAAAACGAATTTGAGTCCGGCGGGACACGGCGGGGCTTCGGGAAGATATGACCGGCTGAAGGAAGCGGCGTTTGACTATGCTTATATTTTGCGGGAGATGGGGATAGAGAATTAGATGCAATCAATCCCCCTTCGACAAGCATAGGGCAAGCTTTCTCGCGCAAAAGGCGCGCGAGGAATGGGGCACTCGTTGGGGTAGGGATCCTTCGACTGCGTGGCGGGTGCGCTTCGCTTGCCGCCACTTCGCTCAGGATGACAGGCGGGAGCCAAAGAGTCGAGCTGCGCTCGACGGACAGCCGGGGGCGGCTGTCCCCACATTAAATCTATAGCCACATCAAAAACTTTCAGATCAGGCCGGCGCGGACACGGCGGAGGAAATCTTCGGCGTCGGTTTTGGCCTGCGCCAGGACTTTGGGCTGGTTGCGGTATTCGAGGGCTACTTCCTGGAGGAAGAGCTCGACGGCGTCTTTGGGCTTGAAGCCCTGGGTGACGAGCTTTCGGATGCGGGGAGTGAAGCTGTCGGCGTCGTCGGCGGAGCCCTGGCGGGCGAGGTGGTCGGCGCATTTGTGGTCGCGGAATTTGGCGGCTGCCAGGCGGTCATAGGCGGTCTTGGCTTCGGGGTCGTTCAGCAGAGTGGGAAGCGAGGAATTCCATTCGCACTGGGAGCAGGTCCATCCATGGAAAGAGTGGGTGGAGGTCCAGATTAATTCTCTGGCGGTTTTCGGTTGCTGGGTGTGGTGATCGGTGCTGTCGTCCATGAGCTGCGCGACTCCCGCCGCAACTTGCGTGGCCCATGCCATTCCTTTCGAAATAGTACTCCAGTCTAGAGCGTTGAAAACAGCGATCGTAGGTTCCCCCTCGATGCGGGCATGGATATTGCTGCTCAACGAGGAAGTCAAAGGCTTTCACGACGGGGGACACAGAGGACCACAGGGGAAATCAGCTACTTAGCCGCCCTTCGGCCTCATTCAGGATGACAGCCTAGCGCAATTCAAAACCCCCATTTCTCGCGCACAAAACGCGCGAGAAATGGGGCACCCGACTGGTCAAGTTTTCCAGGGTCAGCCTTTTTTTCAACTTCCGTTTACAGCGAGCGCAGGAAATTCAGAAGGTCCTGCATATTCGACGGTTTCAGCGCGTTGAACTTTTTAATTACCTGATTAGCCTCCGATCCGGTGCTGGAATGGGATTGAATGGCCTCGATCAAATCGGTGGTGCGGCCATCGTGAAGAAAAAAGAGACGCTGGCCCAGGCCCCAGAGCGGAGCGGTGCGAAATTGGTTGGGACCGGCCGCGCCCTGATGGATGCCATCGGACAGTCCGGTGCCCATGTTGTGCAGAGCGAAGTCGGAATAGGGGTTGTACGTGACGTTGGACAAGGCGGTGAAAATGGACGGTCCAGCGGTAAGAGCCGGCGAGTGACAGAGATTGCAGCCGATGGTGTTGAACTGGGTGGCTCCGTTGAGAGTGGAGGAAGTCGAAGGGGCGGGCGCCGCGGGCGCTGAAAGGCGAATGAACGCGCCAAAGTTGATTACGTCCGAAGACATTTCCGATTCAGTGCCAATGTTGGTACCGAAGTTGGGGCTGCTGGCATTTTGGTTCAGCAGGTTGGTGGAATCTTCCGGAGATCCGTTAAACACGCAGCCGGGGACGGCGCTGCGCTCGTTGGGAAAATTCTCGTTGGATACTCCCTGCTCGACGTTATAGGCCTCTCCCGCAAAGATGAGCAGCGACTTGTTTTGCGCCTTCCAGCCAAAGCGGGTGATGGTGCCGTCGTTGCCGCTGGTGTTGAAGACGCCGCCAATTTTCAGCGCCGCTCGGGCGGATGCCGTGGCAGCGAGGTTGGCTTGCAGAGTTGCGTCAGGCGTCGCCTCAACCAGGCCGAGACCAAACAGCGGCGTGGGGGTGCGGAAAATCACGTTGTTGCTGGAGAGCGCGGTGACAAAGTCGGGCTGCTCGAGGGTACAACCCACCGCGTCGGAACGGCCAGCGATGGTGTAGAGGTCGTGGACTCCGCCGTCGAGTGCGCCGGTGGAAGTCGTGATGAAGCGGGCTTCGAGCACCGGGCCAGTCGTGGAAATAAACGACGGGACCGTGTTCGTCGCGCCATCGAGGGTGGCGAGGGCGACCTGCGGATTCTGAATCGGGTTCTGTGGACTGCTCAGGCCGGGGCTGGCTCCGCCGATAGTGGGCTGGGCGTGGCACTGGGCACAGCTATTGCCGTTAAAAGTGGGGCCGAGACCGGAGCCGGATTCGATGGTGCCGGAAACCGAATCCACTTCCTGAAAACGAAGTTGGGCCTGGTTGAAGAAGGACTGCTCATTGGAGTTGAGGGTGGGATAGAAACTTCCTGCCGCCGCCGCGCCGGGACGAGGACCGGGATCGGTCTGCGCTTGCAGGGGTGAGATGGCGACGCCTGCTAATGCGAAACAAACAACCGTGATGGACAGATTGTGACCATTCATTTTGCACCTCCGTGCAGGGGGAGACACACTTCGGGTTCGGTCTTGATTGTTTGGCGACGAGTAGCGAGGTTGGCCTTAGCTGTTCTGCCCAAGCTGCGGGCCGGCGACAAAAACCGGTGCCGTGCTTACCGCGAACGGAACAGCGCTGTGGGAGCGGAATCCCACCAGGGTGTCCTTCCTCAGGCGAAGAAGGAGGATCGAATTGCTGAGAACTCTAGGACGAATGAGAAATTCGGTCAACGGCCCGGAAGTACATTCGTGGGCAGGCGAAATCCCACCCTTCGGGTGGAAAATGGCTCCGGCCGGGATGGACCAGAGTGCTGATCTTTCGCCGCTTCGCGGCTGGGTGATCTCTCGGAGCGTTTTTGTTCGTTGTGCTGCAGGCTTTTGGCGGACAGGAGTGTCCGCCCCACATACACGCAAAATCCCCGCTTTGTCTTCTACTTCTACTTCACGTCTATTTCACTTCCAGGGGGAAGACGACAGTGCCGATCTGGCCGGTGTTGTTGTCGCGGGCGAAGAAGCGGACGTCGTAGGAGCCGGGAGGCAGGTCGAGCGTGGCTGGCAGGCGAATTCCGTCCCTCGCCCAGGTCTGGAGATTTTCCGGCTTGGGATTGCCCTTGACGGGTTGAATGAATTCGCCCGCTTCTTTCGGTCCCTTTTTGTCTCGCGTGAGCGCGATCGCGCCAACTTCCAAGTCCAGAGCGGAGCGGCTCGAGGAATCGATGAGCAGGCCGCTGAGCGGAATCGTCATGCGGAATGCGATGGTCTTTTTCCCCGCCGTAGCTGGTGCCGAGTTCAAGGCCGCGCTGGGCGGCGAGGCCAGGACTTTTACAAACATAGGAATGGCACTCTGGGGAAGAGCGGAAGCAAGCGCCTTGAGTTCGTCGGGCCGCTTGGCCAGCTCGACGGGAGGCGTGCCATAGTAGAAACCATTTCGCGCGGACACGCTGGCATGTTCTACCGAGACTTTTACCTTCAGATCGCGCCAACCCGGCTTGCGATCCTCAGGTTGCACCGAAAATCCGAGCATGTAGTAGGAGCGGGAATCCTCCACCGCCTCGGCCAGGCATCCCATTAAATCGTTGGACTCGACGCAGCGGCCGGCTCCGGTGGCGTCGGCGAAGGCGTTGACCGAGAATTCCCGTCGAGCCGTGATCTCGTCCGGACGCTGTGCCCAATCCATCAAGCCGATCGGGTAGACGGAAATGTTGGCCTCAATCAGGCTCCGCCACATTCGGCGCAACGAACCTGAGATCGCGCTGGACTCCAGGATTTGAGTCTCGCTGACGAGTTCAGAAATGTTCCCCGCGGCGAAGATCATGGTCTTTCGGCCCTGGATGCCGGCATAAGCCTGCGCGAGTTCGGTGATCGCCCCGAGGGTGGTGTCGACCACGTTCGGCCTCGCCATGATCGTCTCGGCGCCCGTCGGCGTGTTTCGGAGAGCCTCGGTCAGCGATTTCGTGTCATTGCTGAAAGGATGAATGGACTGCAGGCCTTTGCTGGTGATGCAAAGCTCCGCAACCATCTGGCCGCGAGGCAGTCCGCTGGAAAGAAACTTGATCATCAGCTGTTTGCCATCCTGGCGCTGAATGGGCCTCGTGCTCAACAGATCGAGAACGATAATCACCAGGCTTTGCCGGGAGGCATTGTCGAAGGGAAGGTTCGAGTAACCGAGTTCGGGCGACGGATAGGGCGTTGAATCGCTCTCGCTTGCGTGAACCTCTTCGAAGAAGGAGATGGTCTGCTGCTTTCCGTTTTCTTCCAGACGGAACATGTCCTTGGCGAGACCGGCTAAATGTTTGCCTTGGCGATCGCGGACGACGGTCGGCACCAGAACGAGATTCGAGCTGCTTTTGAAGATCGGCGCGGCCGGGGCCGGCGCTTCGACGGATGCGGGAGGGTAAGCTTCCTGGGGTTGCGCAGAAGAGGACTGCTGCGCGAAAAAAGGCACGCAAAACAGAAGCACCCAGGCGGACGAAACTAACGCAACCCCGCTAGCGTGCAGCCATTCTGAAAAGCCGCGAAACTTGGCGTGCAAACGCATCGTCACTTGGCCCTGTTTACTTCGCGAAGAAGTAGTCGAAGGAGCGGACAGCGGTGAATTCGTCGTCTTTGATGTCGAAGACGGTATAGAGCTTGGTGACGTAGAGGACGTCCTGGACTTTCTGGGTGAGATTGAGGAGCTTGAGTTCGCCGCCGGCGTTGCGGACGGTGGTGAAGCTGCCAACCAGTTCTCCGACGCCGGAGCTGTCAATGTAGTCCACGCCGACGAGGTTGAGTATGATTTTTTTCTTGCCTTGGGCGACCAGGTCGCGGACGGCGTCGCGGAGATCGCCGATTTCGTCGCCGAGCACAATGCGGCCGTGCATGTCGAGGATGGTGACGTGAGCGACTTCGCGGGATTCGATGGTCAGGGGCATGGTTCAATCGCACTGAGGCCGATGGCGGGAATGGTAGTGGGTGCGGCGGGGAGTGTCAATGGGAAGCGGGATTCGGTTTTCCCCACTTCTCGCAAAAAACGCGACAAATGGGCACCCGACGGATTTCTATTGGCCAATTGGGCAACTTCAAGGGTATGACCGGAATCTGTGAAGACTGAATCCCCAGGGAACGTTGAGATTGTGGAGGGCTGCTATGTGGAGCCAGTGGGTTCGAGTGCTCGTTGCGTTGGTCTGTCTGACTGCGTGGATGCAGGGCCAGTGCACCAAGGACAATCGGGAGAATGAGAAGGCGGGAATCTTAGTGACGGACTTCACGATTACGGGGACCCAGACGGTAAGCACAACCGCGTTGGCAGAATTGACGGGCGAGTTGATTGGGAATTGCTTCACTGAGGATTCCGAGGAGATGGGCGAGCGGGTGCGGGCGCTGTTTCAGGATCGAGGGTACTTCGCCGTCGAGGTGAAAAGTGTGAAGTTCAAGGCGGGCGATCCGCTGGGAATTCCGAAGCCCGTGACGATGGAAGCGGACGTTGCGGAGGGTCCGAAGTGCAAGGTGGGGGCAATCACGTTCGTCAAGAATCGGGCGTTCACGTCGGAGCGTTTAAGGTCGGCGTTTCCGCTAAAGGCTGGAGCGCTGTTTGAGCGCGGCAAAGTGGCGAGTGGGATCGAGAGCCTGCGCAAGCTATATGGGACCAATGGGTATTTGGACTCGATTTGCATTCCCGACACGACGGCCGGGTCGAACGCGATTATGAACCTGACTCTTACGATCGACGAAGGGCCGCAGTATCGGCTGGATAAAGTGGAGTTCGTGGGCAAGAAGGGGATGACTTCCAGATTGCAGGTGGAATGGAAACTGGAGGAGGGCTCGGTCTACGACGCCACCTACCTGGACAAATTCATTGACAAGAATCGGGATTTGCTGCCGGAGGGATTTGGACGGAAGGATGTGCAGATCGCGGCCGACTGCCCGAAGGCTCTGGTGACGGTTCGATTCGTGGTCGATCCGGCGGAGGATTCGTCGCCAGCGCAGCTCAAGAACGTGCCGTGCGAAGATGCTCACGATAAGACGAAGTAGCTGAGGGTGTGGGATTCAGCGTCCCCATTTCTCGCGCAAAGAGCGCGCGAGAAATGGGGCACCCGTCGCGGACAACCGTCGGCGAGTTGCATGGGTCCTTCGCTTCGCTCAGGAGGACAGAGCTAATCGGGATGACAAGTTGATCAGATGACGGAGCGTTCTACGAGTGGGCGCCGCGGGGGCGGGAGTCGAGTTCGAGGACTGGGAGTTGGGCTTTTTCGCGGGGGTCCTCCCGGACTCTGTCGTGAATTTCCTGGATGGGTGAGGTGATGATGGGGGTGGCGTACTCGGGGTGGCGAAACTCGAGGTGCATGCCGCGGCCGACGTATTGCAGCTTGAGCATGGAGCCACCCCAGGTGGAACCGGCGATGGCGACCTGGACGGGTTTGGGGCAGAATTCGGGATGGCCGGAGAGCATGGCTTCGCTGCCGCCGAGAAGCACGGCGGTATAGCGGTGATGCATGGTCTGGATTTCGAGGACGGTGGAAGGCGGAAGATCGTTGAGGAAAACACCGCCTTCGATTTCTGACTGGACGATGCCGCGGTTGACTTCGTCGGCCAGGTTGGGATGAGGGTTAAACATACTCGGGCCAAATCTGCATACAGCCGACACTAAGGTTATCGGGTTTTGGGGGTGGGGACAAGGGTCCTTTAGGGCGAGGGTGGGAGCGGAGGAACATGACCTTTAGAGGAGGAGTGGGGCGGCGGGGTTGCAGAGAGTTCAGAGGAGAGCCAGCCGAGCTTTGGGAGGCTGTCCCCACATGTACACCTCTGGGGGCAGCGGCGGCGGGCCCAAGCTGATAAAATAACTGTACAAAGGATTCCTTAAATACCCATGCCAGTTCCGGTTTCACAGATGTGGACGGTGTCGACGTATGTGCTGCGGCAGAAGCTCGCAGGGCGGAAGCAGTATCCGCTGGTGCTGATGCTGGAGCCGCTGTTCCGGTGCAATCTGGCGTGCGCGGGGTGCGGGAAGATTCAGTATCCGGCGCATATTTTGAAGAAGGATTTGTCGCCGGAGGAGTGTTTCCGGGCGGTCGATGAGTGCGGGGCGCCGATGGTTTCGATCCCAGGCGGAGAGCCGCTGATGCATCCGCAGATCGGGGAGATCGTTGAGGGGCTGGTGGCACGGAAGAAATACATTTATCTGTGCACCAACGCGCTGCTGCTGAAAGAGAAGATTCATCTGTTCAAGCCGAGCAAGTATTTGACCTTCAGCGTGCATCTGGACGGGCAGCGCGAAGAGCACGATTTGGCGGTGTGCCGCGAAGGCGGGTACGACATTGCGGCCGATGCGGTGCGCGAGGCGCTGAAGCGCGGGTTTCGCGTGACAACCAATACGACGCTGTTTGATGGGGCGAATCCGAAGTCGGTGCGGGCGTTCTTTGACGAGATGATGGCGCTGGGCGTGGAGGGCATGATGCTCTCGCCTGGGTACTCGTATGACAAGGCGCCGGATCAGAAACACTTTTTGGGACGGGCGCGGACGCGGCGGATGTTTCGCGCGATCCTGTCGAACCGGAAGAAGGAATGGCAGTTTAATTTGTCGCCGCTGTTTCTGGAATTTTTGATGGGGAAGAAGGCGTATCCATGTACGCCGTGGGGCATGCCGACCTATAACGTATTCGGCTGGCAGAAGCCGTGCTATCTGCTGCAGGACGGGTATGCCGAGACGTTCGCGGAGCTGCTGTCGACAACCGAGTGGTCGAAGTACGGGACGGAGTCGGGGAATCCGGCGTGCGCGAATTGCATGGTGCACAGCGGGTATGAGGCTTCGGCGGTGCATGCCACGTTTAATTCGCTGGGCGGATTTCTGGCGACCGTGAAGGGGACTTTGTTTTCGCGGTATCGGGATGATGAGGCGTTGCGGATGCTGGAGGAGCCCGTGGCAGCGGTGCATCCACTGGTGCAGATTGAAGTGCCGGAGACGCTGCACGAGACGCGGGTGTAGATTTTGTGCGGAAACTCCTTGATAGGGCTGCGACAACACTGCCGGTAGGGATCCTTCGACTGCGTTGTCCGGCGCTTCGCGCACGGCAACTTCGCTCAGGATGACAATTCTTTTTTGATTCCACAAGAAAATCTATGACTGGAAAAGAAGGCGGGCACATCGATCATGCTGCGGCGGGAGCGGTGCCGCCGCATGCCGACACGGTGAATCCGGAAGCGCTGGAGGTTGCGCCGGGGACGGCGCATGAGCGGCTGGAGGGCTGGATTCCCGAGCTGGCGAGCGAAGAGGAGCTGCGGGCGGCGCTGGAGAAGGCGTTTGATTATCGCGGGGACGTGACCATCACGCGCAAGGATGGGACGAAGATTGAGGGATATTTGTTTGACCGGCGGACGGGGGCTTCGCTGAAGGATTCTTTAGTGCGGCTTTATCCCAGGAATTCGAATGAGAAGGTTGCGGTGTCGTATGCGGAGATTGCGGCCTTGGCGTTTTCCGGGCGCGATACGGCGGCGGGAAAGAGTTGGGAAGCCTGGATGAAGAAGTATGCGGAGAAGAAGGCGGCGGGAGAGAAGGATTTGAGTTTGCATCCGGAGGCGCTGGAGTAACCTTCACAATTCTGCCGGCCTCGACGAGCAGCTGAGCTTCGCTCGGCCTGTCCGGGTCTGAGACCCGGACCCACACAAACCTACCTACTAGAACTCACTCCTAGTTTATTTCCCCGGTCCGGTGAAGCTCAGGCCGTCGATCAGGTCTTCGACTTCGTCGTCGGTTCCGCCGATGACTGTAATGGAGATGGCGTAGCCGTGCGAGAGCATGACCAGGGTGGACTGGTGCATGACGCGGCTGCCGACGTTTTTGTGGAAGTCGGCGCGGGGCAGGGTTTTCGGGCCGATGGCGATTTCGTAGGGATCTTCGTCCGGGATGAAACCCTGCGCCTTGAATACTTCGGTGAGCGGGAAGAAATATTGTGCGGCTTCGGTAAGTCCGGGGTAGGCAGCGGCGTTCTCGGCAGCGATGAGGATGGAGGAGTTCACCTCTTCGCCTGGGGCCTCGGGAGGGCGGGAGAAAGCGGCGAACAGGACTCTTGCACCCGCGCTGGAGGCGGCGGGCGGTTGTGCTTCGTTTTTCTTTTCTTCTTCTTTCTTTTCCTCTTCCTCTTTTTTCTCTGCGCTTTTTTCGTCGCGGAGGTTCAGTTCGTCGGTGCGCAGGACCCAGCCGGGGGGGATCTTGCAGGTGAGCGCGAGGGATTTGTTGCGGTAGATGCTGTTGGTTACGGCGCCGGGGTCGAGGGCGGAATCGGGCTTGGTGGCTGGCTTCGCGGGGGATGAAGACGCGGGAGATTGGGCACGGGCCTGAGCGTGGAGCGCGAGAAAGATGACGAATACAAAGACTCGCTGAGCGCGGCGGAAGATCATGATTCCATGTTACGCGAACTTGCGCGGTTCGGAATGACCAACGACCCCACTTCTCGCGCAAAAGGGCGCGAGAGAAATGGGGCACCCGTTCGTCAGACAGTCATAGTTTCTAGGCGGCCCTGCCTAGCACTGGCTGGGCGCAGAAGGCGCAGCGGCGGGCGTCGAGGGGGATTTCGCTGAGGCATTCGGGACACTTTTTCGTGGTGGGATCGGCGGGGGCAGGGTCTTTGCGCATGCGCGCCACCAGGGCGTTGATGGGGGTGACCACAAAGAAGTAGACCGCGGCTGCGACCAGCACGAACGAAATTATGGCGTTGACGAACTCGCCGTAGAGGAAATCGCTGTTGTTGAGGGTAAATTTCAGTTTCGAAAAGTCCGGTGCTTTTACCAGAGCCGCGATGAGAGGCGTCAGAAGATCCTTGGTGAGGGCTCCGACCACGCCGGCAAATGCCGCGCCGATGACCACGCCGACAGCCATGTCCACAACATTTCCACGCAGGATGAATTTTTTGAAGCCGGATAGCATGAGGGTAATCCTCCCGAAAAATTTAAGTGTGGCAAATGTAAGGCAGGTGGGGCGGGCGGTCAAGGGCTACAGGGGCGCAGCCGAGCTTGGCTCGGCCTGTCCGGGTCTGAGACCCGGACCCACACAAGGCAATTAAAAGCCCTTTTTCAGATCCGCATGGGCATGACGATGTAGCGGTATTTGTAGTCGTCGCCTTCGGCGGGGCGGAACTGGCCGGCGGATTGGGAGTCTTTCAACTCCAGGCGGACTTCGCTGGTGCCGGCGGCTTTCAGGAAGTCGACTAAATATTGGGCGTTGAAGCCGATGGTGAGCGGTTCACCGGTGTAGGGAGCCTCGATGGAATCTTCCGACTCGCCAGCCTCGGTGGAGGACGCGGAGAGTTTGAGTTCGCCTTTTTCCAATTTCAGGCGGACGGCGCGCGAGCGCTCGTCGGCGAACTGGGCCACGCGGAGAATGGCAGAGTTGAGCTCGTCGGAGTTGAGCGGGACGACTTTGCTGTTGTCCTTGGGCAGCACGGCTTCGAAGTTGGGGAACTGACCGGTGAGTTGGCGCGAGGTCAAAAGACGCGAGCCGATTTGGAAGAAAAGTGTGGAGTCGTCTTTGGCGAATTCGATGGTCTCCGCGTCGGTGGAATCGAGCAGTGACTTGAGTTCGTCCATCGCTTTTTTCGGGACGAGAGTTTTCAGTTCGCCGGAGACGCCTTCGAATTTTTCACCGGGGCGTTCACAGTGGGCGAGGCGATGGCCGTCAGTAGCGACCATGGTGATGGACTCGGGCTTGAGCAGCATGAGCGCGCCGTTGAGGGTGTAGCGCGATTCTTCATTCGAAATTGCAAAGCCGGTGCGCGCAATCAGGCCGCGCAGGACTTGCGCCGGAATGGTGATTGCGCCAGCCGTCGGAAACGCGGGCAGGCTGGGGAAATTCGATTTCGCCATGCCCACCATCTTCGTGTTGGACCGGCCGCAGCGAATGCTGACCCAGTGATTTTCCAGCAGTTTGATGGTGATGTCCGCGTCGGGCAGGAGTTTGACGTAGTCGTGAAGTTTGCGGGCGGGGATGGTGCAGGAGCCTTCTTTTTTTACTTTGGCGCTACAGGAAGTGCGCAGGCTGAGGTCGAGATCGGTGGCGGTAAGCGACAGGCGGTCGCCGGCAGCCTCGAATAAATAATTGGACAGGATGGGAATCGTGGTCTTGCGCTCGACCACGCCTTGCGTGGCGGTTAATTCGCGCAGCAACTCGAGTTTGCTGACCGTGATCTCCATGGTGCCCGCGGCAACAGCGGCTTCCACCGGCATAAAATCCGTCCCCCTACTTCTAGTACTACCCTTATATCAAATGCAAAAGCTATAAAACCAGCAGTAACAGTAGGGCCTTCGCAGAAGTGGAAATCGGGGACAACTGGCTTATTGTCACCGAGTTCCGGCTGGACCCTTGATGTTACAAATCGGTCCCGAACTATTCGGAGACGGCAGTGTAATTAGCCCGCGCCGCCGATTTCTTCCCTGCCTTACACAACTTCCACATCGCATTCACAGGCATCACGAAGGAAGACTGGAGTGGTGAGTGGAAAAGTCGATTCCGTGCGCGATTCATCCGCCTAATTGCTCAGTCAGTTTATTGATCAACCTGTTTAAATCTTTGTCGGTCTTGCGGAGCTCTTCGATTTTCTCGACGGAGTGCAGAACCGTAGTGTGATGTTTGCCACCGAACTGGCGGCCGATTTCCGGCAGCGAGGCTTCGGTCATGTGCTTGGCCAGGTACATGGCGACCTGGCGGGGGTAAACGATGGCGCGGGAATTATTCTTGGCCTTGATTTCGACAAGACGCAGACCGAATTGTTCGGCCACCATTTTTTGGATCGACTCGATGGTGACCTTGCGGGCCTGGGAGTCGATGAAATTCTTCAGGACCTGCTGGGCGTAGGGCAGAGTGATCTCGGCGCCGATTAGCGAAGAGTGAGCAACCAGGCGAATTAAAGCGCCTTCGAGCTCGCGGACGTTGGAGCGGATGTTCGACGCGACGTAGAGAGCGACGTCAGTGGGCAGCGTTACCTTTTCCTGCTCGGCTTTCTTCTGCAGAATCGCAACTTTGGTTTCGAGATCGGGCGGCTGGATGTCAGCGATCAGTCCCCACTCGAAACGGCTGCGCAGGCGGTCTTCGATCTCGGCGAGTTCCTTGGGCGAGCGGTCGCTGGCGATGACGATCTGCTTCATCGACTCATGCAGGGCGTTGAACGTATGAAAGAACTCTTCCTGGGTGCGCTCTTTGCCGGTGAGGAACTGGATGTCGTCAATGAGCAGGACGTCGACGTTGCGGAACTTGTCGCGGAACGTCGTCATCTTGTCGTAACGCAGCGAGTTGATCATATCGTTGGTGAACTTCTCGCTGGAGGTGTAGCAGATGGCGGCTTGCGGCATGCGGCGCTTGACTTCGTGTCCAATGGCCTGCATGAGGTGAGTTTTGCCCATGCCGACTCCGCCATAGAGGAACAGCGGGTTATAGGCCTTGGACGGACGCTCGGCGACTGCCTGGCAGGCGGCGTGGGCGAACTGGTTGCCGCTGCCGATGACGAAGGCGTCAAAGGTGTAGCGAGGATTCAGTTGCGCAGCGCCGTCCCAATCGAAGCGGGACTGCGAAGGGCCCGCGGTTGTGGTTGCGGCGGTGAGGCCGCCGTCGTGGCGGACCGGAGTGGCGGCGGGATCGTCTTCGGGCGTGACGAACTTGACGTCGTTGAAACCGAGGCCGAGATTGTCGATGGCTTCCTGGATGAGGTCGGCGTATTTGTCGCCGGCGTGGCGGAACTCAACGGTGGGAACGCGGACGAAGAGAACGCCTCCGCTGGAGTGACTGTAGCGGGTGGGCTTGAGCCAGGTGTCGTAGGAATGGCGGTTGATTTTCTTTTCCAGCGCATCGAGGATGCGCGCCCATGGATTCGGGGAGAGAGTTGTGCTGGGAACTGACATATATGAAATGTTCACCGCGGCGCTCCGGCGGCTGGTGGCGAGCGCCTGTTTAAAACTGCCGTTTTACGAAGTAAGCTGGAACCGTTAACTTTACTGCGGTATGCGTTCGATTCTCTGCGTGGATGCCCAAAGCAAAAGCGAGATCAGATGGGCATACTAGCACAAAATATTTTGTTGTGTGGAAAACTTCGGCTGGAATTCTTCCGCGAAAGATTATTCAGAACCCGCGCGAAGAGTTTGTCAAGTAGCGCGATGGTAACTGCCGCGGTGACGGTGCAGAGAGCGGGGGCGGAGTGAAGTGTGAAACCCGGGCGGCGAACGAAACTCACGATTGATACGTCGCAAGAAAGGAGCCCTTCCGCTCCTCCGGCCTCGCAGAGTTTTGCCGGCTCGGGTTTTAACTCCTTCGTGATTCTGGCTGGCAGGTAGGGCGGGGTTGATTTATCTAATAACTAGCATTCTACTCGGACTTTTTGGCTTAGGGGAGGGAGTTTTTGGGCAAGCGGTATAATGCCGCTTAAAATGCCCGACCCTTTCACGATACATATTTTTGTGCCCGACGGCGATCCCGAGGGCGTGCGCCTAATCAATCGCATGAATTGGACGGGGTTGGGGATCGCCTTCCCACGCTCTAAATGGCCCGAAGTCCGCCAGCGTCCCGAGTTCACTCGTGCAGGCGTTTATATTTTGGACGGCTTGCCAGGGAATGACGATGAGGACAATTCAGGTGAGCCCGTCCCGGCGCCTCCCTTGCTACCTACTGTCTATATCGGCCAAGCCGATGGGGTGCGAGATCGTATCGATTCCCACTATCAGAACAAAGACTTTTGGGATCGGGGAATAGTCTTTAGTTTCAAATAGTGGCGGCCTCAATCGCGCCCATGTCACTTGGCTAGAGTATGCGCTAGTTAAACGCGCAAGAGATACTGGCCGTTCTCGGCTCGACAACGGCAACACTCCTCAAGAACCGGGCCTCGCAGAGGCCGAGCGAGCCGATACTCAAGCATTCCTAAAAGAGATTCTTCAGATTCTTCCTCTTGTTGGCCTTCGTGTTATTGAATTTCCGAAAGCGGTTGCAACGCCGAAGACCCCGCCTGCTATGCCGTCGCAGAGGGAATCCTCTAAGGAGCCGGACACTGTCATCGTTCCTGCAGAAATAGAGAGCTTCGAGAAAGTGTTCCTCGGGGAGGACTGCCGGTACTCAATCCGCATCTCCGGCGGCATGTTGGACAAAATCAAGTACATCGCAGTTTATCAAAAGGCCCCTGTGAGTGCCGTCACCCACTACGCTCCCGTTGACCGCATCGAACCTTACGGCGAAGATGGCAAGTACAAGCTGATCTTTTCGCTGAAGGCTAGAGAGGTGCCCCAAGGGAAGATTCCTCTTGGGGACGCACATCCGGTGACCGTGATGGGCCCGAAGTA
>Ga0302324_100007122_pt1 | contig 23877 bp, 11 predicted proteins | sample Palsa_T0_1_FD_201949 | JGI IMG/M metagenome (GOLD analysis project Ga0302324, IMG submission 201949) | Peat permafrost microbial communities from Stordalen Mire near Abisko, Sweden - Palsa_T0_1 | ecosystem: Environmental > Terrestrial > Soil > Palsa > Peat permafrost | place: Sweden: Abisko... | reverse complement strand
AGATATTAAAACCGACCCGCGGATTTATCTCGCGGCCGAAAGCACATTGCTCGCCGTGCTCCGCGAAATAGATGACGCCCATACCAACGTGATGATCGTAGGTCACAATCCCGGCCTGACCGAATTCATTAACCAGTTGATGAGTCTGTCGATGGGGGCTATCCCTACGTGCGGAGTCGTCGCCGCAAAACTAACCATTGCTTCCTGGAAGGAACTCGGGTGGGGTTGCGGGAGACAAGAGTTTTTCTATTCCCCGAAACAGTAATCCTACATCTTTGTTAGTGATTTCGTAGATCTTTGTTCGCAACTCCCAAATAAAAATTACAAAATATACTCGCTCAAGTCTTTATTCTTGACAAACCCTTTCATTTTCTCCTGAACCATACCTTTTGTGATATAAATGCGGGTATGAGCCGGAATTTTGTCCGGAACATCAAATAGAAATTCATTTAAGAGCTTACTCATGACGGTCTGCAACCGGCGGGCGCCGATATTCTCAATTTCGGCATTAATCCCAAAGGCAATCAATGCAATTTCATCGACTGCATCATCGGCAAAAGAAACGTCAACGCCTTCAGCTTCAAAGAGGGCTATGTATTGCTTGGTCAGGGCATTTTTCGGTTCTTTCAATATTCGGATGAAATCATCCTGGGTAAGGTTGTTCAATTCAACACGAATCGGAAACCGACCCTGCAATTCCGGAATAAGATCGGAGGGTTTCGAAACGTGAAACGCACCCGCAGCGACAAAAAGCACATGATCGGTCCGGAGAACGCCATATTTTGTATTGACGGTACTCCCTTCAACGATGGGCAAAAGATCCCGTTGCACTCCTTCCCGGCTTACATCGGGTCCGCCTCCTTTTTTATCTGACCCGGAAGCAATCTTGTCAATTTCATCAATGAAAATAATTCCTGCTTCTTCGGCCCTTCGAATAGCTTCTTCCTTTACTTCGTCCATGTCGATAAGCCGGGATGCTTCATCCTCCAGCAGAACTTTTCTGGCTTCGGCTACGGTCATTTTTCTTTTCTTGGGCTTCTTCGGCATCATGCCGTTGAGCATTTCCTGTAAATTCATCATCGACACTTCATCCATCATCCCCGCCCCGATCATACCCACATTTCCACCGCCGCTTTGCTTGATATTGATTTCAATCTTGCGGTCTTCAAGTTCGCCGTTTTTGATTTTTTCGCGAAAAAGGTTACGCGTTCGTTCATTCAATTCAACATCATTTTGAGGAACTTCACCGTTTTCCTCCTGAGGTGAAAATCCCGCCTGCTTGGCCATACTTTGCCGCATCGGTGGAATCAGCGCGTCCAGAATAATTTCCTCAACCGCCTGAGCGGCTCGCTCTCTGACTTCCTCCTTTTTGCGGGCTTTCACCATATTTACCGACTGCTCGGCGAGATCGCGAACCATACTTTCCACATCACGGCCCACGTAGCCGACCTCCGTGAACTTGGAGGCCTCTACCTTGACAAAAGGTGCATCGGCAATTTTCGCCAGACGCCGGGCGATCTCGGTCTTCCCAACTCCGGTGGCACCAATCATGAGAATATTGTTGGGCACGATTTCTCCCTGAATTTCTGATTTCACGTTCATCCGCCGCCAGCGATTGCGCAAGGCAATAGCCACATTTCGCTTGGCTTCGTACTGCCCGACAATGTATTTATCAAGTTCTTCAACAATTTGCCTGGGAGTAAGATAATTGGAGTCGACCATAAACATTCGTTAAAATAATTTAATTACTCGGGGTTGGCTCCGAAAGAATAAACTTCAACGGTTTTTTCACTTTTTCCTTCATTAGTGCAATCTTCAACACGTCATCCACCGTATCCACAAAGTGGAACGTCAGACCTTTAATATACTGTTTTTCAATTTCCTGAATGTCCCTTCTGTTTTTTGCGCTCAGGATGACCTCTTTAATGCCGCTGCGCCGGGCGGCGAGCATTTTTTCTTTGATACCCCCCACCGGTAAAACTTTCCCTCTCAGGGTAATCTCTCCCGTCATCGCCAGGTGTGATTTTATCTTTCGTTGCGTAAAAATTGACGCCAGCGATGTCAACATGGTAATCCCTGCCGAAGGGCCATCTTTCGGCACGGCCCCCGCGGGCACATGAACATGCAGATCATATTGCTGGAAAACGCGGTGATCAATTCCCAACGCGGCAGCATTCGACTTCAGGTATGACAAGGCGGCCATCGCCGATTCTTTCATTACGTCACCCAACTGTCCGGAAAGGGTGAGTATGCCTTTCCCTCTGTTCACGCTGGACTCCACAAATAGAATGTCTCCGCCCACTTGCGTCCAGGCAAGACCGGTGACCACCCCCGCGATGTCGTTGCCCTGATACAGCTCCTCGTCAAAGATTTCGGCACCTAATACCTGGCTGACATAAAGAGGAGTAATTTTCTTCTCCACCCTCTCATTCATCGCTACCGCTTTGGCAACGCTGCGAATGACCGAACCAATTTTCCGTTCCAGCGTACGCACGCCGGATTCGCGTGTATACGACTCAATAATTTTGAGGACCGATTCGTGGGTAAACTGGACATCCGATGATTTCAGACCGTGTTCCTTTAGTTGCTTAGGGAGGAGGTGCTTAATAGCTATTTGCAATTTCTCCTCTACCGTATACCCCGTCAACTCGATGATTTCCATCCTATCGCGTAAGGCAGGATGAATTGAGTCTAGCGAATTGGCAGTTGCAATGAACAGGATCTTAGACAGATCATATTCCACTTCCAGGTAATTGTCGCCAAACGTGCTGTTCTGCTCCGGGTCCAACACCTCCAGCAGTGCCGAGGAAGGATCCCCCCGGAAATCGGACCGGACTTTATCAATTTCATCGAGGATAAAAACAGGGTTTGAGGATTTTGCTTTTTTAATGTTCTGCAAGATCTTTCCAGGCATCGCACCGACGTAGGTTTTTCGGTGACCTCGAATTTCGGCTTCGTCATGTACTCCTCCCAGCGACACCCGGACGTAATTCCGCTGAAGCGACTTCGCGATGGATTTCCCCAGCGACGTTTTCCCAACCCCGGGAGGACCATACAAACATAAAATCGGGCCTTTCATATCCTGTTTCAACTTCAAAACCGCGAGGTATTCAATAATTCTGTTTTTTACTTTCACCAGTCCGAAATGGTCCTTGTCCAGAATTTTTTGAGCTCGCTTCAGATCGAAGTCATCTTTTGTGTAGTCTCCCCAGGGTAATTCAAGCATGAACTCCACATAATTCATGGCCACCGGAAATTCGGCCGCTTGCGGGTTGATCCGCAGAACCTTGTCCAACTCCTTATTAAAATGAGAGGCCACTTCCCTGGACCACTTTTTTTCCACGCCCCGCTTCCTCAACTTTTCTACGTCCTTGTCGGGACCATCATACCCCAATTCATCCTGCAAAACTTTGATCTGCTGTCGCAAAAAATAATCCCGTTGTTGTTGGTCAATGTCGGTATGAACTTTCTTCTGAATTTCGCTCTTGATTTCCAGCATCTGAATTTCCTTCAACATGTACTGGAGAAGGAGCGTGCCCCGGTCTGTGATGTTACTCGTTTCCAATATCTTTTGCTTATCGGAAACTTCAGCGTTTAGATTGGACGACAAAAAGTGTATGAGAAAAGAAGTGCTTTGGATATTGTCCAGCGCGACATGGGCTTCTTGCGGAATTTCCGGATTCAGTCTTAATATTTTAAAGGCCGCGTCCTTCAGAGACTGCACGAGGGCTTTCGATTCCTTGCTTTGCAAATCAATCTGAGGTTCGATCTGAAGATCAACCAGCGCAGTAAGAAAAGGCTCTTCCTGAGTAAATTCTTTCACACCAAAGCGATTCTTGCCTTGAATGATAATGGTCGTATTTCCATCCGGAAGAACGAGCATTTTAATAATGCGGGCGATCGTTCCGAATTTATATAGATCTTCAATGATGGGCTCCTCGGCCTGTTTGTTTTTCTGAGCGACTACGCCAATGATCCGATTTCCCTGATAGGCTTTTTTAATCAATCGGATGGACTTCTGCCGAGTAACGGTGATGGGGATAATAACCCCTGGAAACAACACCGTGTTCTTGATGGGCAAAATCGAAAGTTCTGCCGGAAGATCTTCGGGCCTGAGGTCCGATTCCTGTTCAGGATTGATCAATTGGATTAACTCTTCCGAGTCTTCCTGCGCAATTGGAGCTATAGATAAGGATTTAAACATCATTCAAATGTCAAATTGACACAAAAAACGTGAGGCTACCATACATACGGTACGACTTCTTTTACGCTCAATCGGAATGCCAAGGACGTTGTAAATGCAGTAAAATTGTTTCAACTTTCGCCGCATGCTTCTGATTTGCATTGTGAACACCGCGTGAAAACCTTCCTTTTGTTTGTTTTGGTACTGTTTTTAGCCGGGAGTACCACAGAATCATGGGGTCAAAAAAAGAAGAAACAGTTTAAGAAAGCGGATGCGGGCCGGTTAACTGATTCATTGATCTCGTACAGTCAGTCTGACATATTCAGTTTTCCAAATGTCAATAAAATCGCGAACTACCGCGATGAGGGTAAGCTTAAAAAAATTCGCCAGTTGGATAACGCTAAGCAAGAGGAAGCCCTGTATAAAGCACTGAAAGAATATGTTTCCAATTTCGGGATTGAGAATTTCGGCCAAAATACGCCCATGATCTGGAGACTGGCTCAGCTCTCAAAAAAATACGGTCCACGAGGTGAAGCGATTTTGCTCTACAAGCTCGCCCTCAAACATCACCAACAAGGAATCGACATGAATGATATCTATGCACAATACGACACCCTTGAGCTCGACAAGAAAAAATACTATGTGCCGCTTGATTTCTACTATGAATTGGTGAACTACCGGAAAGAGATCGATACGCTACGACCGCCTCATGCTGTTTTGGAACCCATGGGGGATAACATTAATTCTCCCGAAGATGACTACGGTCCAACGATCGGCCACGTGGATTACGTTTTGTTGTTTACCTCGAAACGAAATCAAAATGAAGAGCGCAAGCATGATGAGGATTTGTTCTTCAGCATTAAGGTGGACGGTCAATGGACAAAAGCGGAAGAATTCAAAACGATCAATACCTCGTACAATGAAGGCTCGGCCTGTCTTAGTTTGGATGGGAAATACCTGTTCTTTTCAAGGTGTGATGTACCGCCGCCGGGTCCAAAGTACAAAGGCAGTTCTCCCGGACCTTTCGGATCGTGTGATCTATATTTTGCTACGTTAAAAAAGGACAGCACATGGGGAGACATTAAAAACCTGGGGCCTAACGTCAACAGCGTCGCGTGGGATTCACAACCCTCCCTTTCACACAACGGGGATACTCTTTTTTTTGCTTCCGACCGGCTTGGTGGATTTGGATCAACGGATATTTACTTTTCAATAAAGGACAATCGAGGCAACTGGCAAAAGGCTCAGAATGCCGGACCGATCATTAACACCCGGGGCAGTGAGGTAAGTCCTTTCTATCATCACAAATTCAATGTCCTGTACTTTAGTTCGAATGGTCAACCGCTCAATTTCGGGGAGTTTGATATCTATAAGTCCTATCGTTCCGGTGAAACCTGGGGTGAACCCAAGAACGTCGGTCCACTGGTGAATGGACCCGGTAATGAATATTATTTTACCATCGATTCGAAATCCCGTGATCTCTTTTATGCGAAGGAAACAGCAACAGACCCAAAAAATCTGGACCTCTACTCTTTTCCGGTGCCCATGGAAGCTCAACCGGAGGCAGTGGCCCATCTCAAGGGAACATTAAAGAGTGAAACCGGCAGGCCTATCGCAGGAATTGTTTCCGTCATTGATCTCGACCAGGGTGTGGAGGTAGCCCCCCGGTTTTTAAGGGAGGATGGTTCGTTTGATTTTAGTTTGATCAACAATCGCCGGTATTTACTAATCATTCAAGGCGACGATTTTTTTCGAATTGAAGAAACCTTCTTCATGAAAGATAGTCTGGAGATCAATAAAATGGCTGAGCCCCTGGAAACCAAAATTGCGTTTCAATCCCTCGCCTTCGAAAACAGCCGGGCCGACATCCTCCCGTCCATGCATTCCGATCTGGATAAACTCGGTAATTTTATTATCGACCATCCCAAGGTTAAACTTAGAATTTCGGGGCATACCGATTCTCAGGGAAGCGAGGAAAACAATTTGAAACTTTCCCAGGCCCGCGCAGATGCCATTAAAAAATACCTGATGGACAATTTTAATATTAATGGTTCACGGGTGACGGCCATTGGGTATGGAAGCTCCAAACCACTCGTGGAAGAAGTCACCGAAGAACAACGACAACTTAACCGCAGGGTGGAATTTGAGATCTATCAGGATTAAAAAGTTCGTACGCGATATAAAAAACGATTCACTCAACACGGATCACTTGCTAAACATTTTCGAAAAATCGTTATAGAAAACGAAAACCATCAGAACAATTAAGATGGCAAATCCAATTCGTAACGAGTTTTCAAAAAATTTCTCCGAGGGCTCGCGGCCGGTAATCATTTCATACAAAAGGAACATCACATAACCTCCATCAAGGGCTGGAATTGGCAAGAGGTTCATGAAGGCCAGCAACATGGAAAGTATGCCCGTCATGTGCCAGAACCGTTCCCAGTCCCATTCACCGCCATACATTTGTGCCATGCCGATGGGTCCGGAAAGAGATTTCCGGATTGACATTTCCCCACTGAAAATTTTTCGAAACGCTTTTAGCTGAACAAAAATCATATCAAAAGCACGCTCCGTCCCCGTTCCGATCGATTCAGCTAAATTATAATTGATGTAAGACAGTTCCTTCTTATCAATGCCCTGCGGTAAAAACCCGATCATCGTCTGCCCTTTAAAGTTCTCTTTAAACGTCAATACTTTTTCGCCCCGTTGTATTTTAAACGAAATCGAATCCATGGGCCCTCTGTGCATGACGTTGATTACCTCGTCCTGATAGAGCACAGGCTCTCCGTTTATCTCTAAAAATTGATCCCCCGTTTGAAGTCCGGCTATTTTTGCAACACTGGGAATTTTTACGAACTCTATCGTGGTATCCTTCTTGTGATTGGCTTCTCTTATCGTTACGTTTTTTTTCTCCGTTTCATCGGATATGCGACCTACAATGGCCGGCAGTCTGGGCGCCACAAAACTTTCAGCTGATTCCTTTTTGTTAAAATTATCAATAAAATTTCCTGGGATAGCAATCGTTATCTCCTTGTTGCCGCGCAAAACGGTATAGTACGATCCGGTCGTCAGCAATACATCCGGTTTTCGGATATCGGAAAAATCGTCGAATTCTTTTCCATTGATCCGGAGAATTTTATCACCTGTTTTAAGTCCAAGCTGGGTACCCAATTCCAAGGCATAAATTCCCCCATGGGTATTAATAAAGTTTTTGGAGATATAGGTATCTCCCAGGAAATACGTAAAGCAAACAAAAATCAAAATTCCCGCAAGCACATTGACCGTGATTCCACCCAGCATAACGATAAGCCGTTGCCACGCCGGCTTGGAACGAAACTCCCACGGTTCCGGAGTCGCCTTCAATTGCTCCTTGTCCATACTTTCATCCACCATGCCGGCAATTTTTACATAGCCCCCCAACGGAAACCAGCCAATCCCATATTCCGTATCTCCCTTCTTAAACTTGACGAGGGCGAAATTCAAAACATTGGCCATGGGGAACAGAAAATCGAAGAAGAGGTAAAATTTTTCAACCTTGATCTTAAATATCCTGGCCGCGATAAAATGTCCTCCTTCGTGTATCGCTATTAAAATTGAAAGGCTCAGCAGAAGCTGGGCCGTCATGATAAATCCCTCCATGTACGTTTTTGGTTTTTACAATATCTGTTGACTCTCTTCTACTGCCGATAAGGCATTTTTTTTCAGCGATTTACAAATTCCAGTGCTCGTATCCTTGTTTCCCGGTCGGTTTCCACGTAATCCTCATAAACGGGCTTGGCTACATATGTCATTTTCACCAGACATCGTTCCACCACTTCTGACATTTCAAGGAATCCTATTCGATCCCTCAAAAACTCTGCGACAGCAACTTCATTGGCTGCATTCAGCACGCAGGGCATATTTCCGCCACGGTCCAGCGCCACAAACGCCAGTGCAAGATTACGAAAAGTTTCCGTATCGGGCTTCTCAAAAGTAAGTGCCGGATATTTAGCAAAGTCAAACCGCGGCAATTGGCTTTTCAGACGGTTTGGATAACTTAACGCAAACTGAATCGGCAAACGCATATCCGGCAAGCCAAGTTGCGCTTTGATGGAACTATCTTCAAACTGAACCAGCGAATGGATAATCGATTGCGGATGGATGACCACTTCAACTTGTTCCGCCCTTAATCCAAAAAGCCATTTAGCTTCAATTACTTCCATGCCCTTGTTCATGAGCGACGCCGAGTCAATGGTGACTTTGGCTCCCATGTTCCAATTCGGATGGGTAAGGGCCATTGACTTGGTTACTGACCTGAGGTCATTTTGTTTTTTTCCCCGGAAAGGCCCACCGGAAGCGGTCAGAATAATTTTTTCGATCGGATTGTGAAATTCACCAACCAAGCTTTGAAAAATGGCTGAATGTTCAGAATCCACCGGATAAATATTTACTCCTTTTTGTTTTGCCAGTTGGGTGATCAGTTCTCCTGCCACTACCAATGTTTCTTTATTCGCGAGTGCAATTGTTTTGCCGGCCTCAATGGCCCGGATCGTTGGTTTCAATCCGGAATAGCCCACCAGAGCGGTCAGCACTAAATCGATGGAGTCCATTTGCACCGTCGAAGCCAACGAATTTTCACCGGTATAGACTTTTATTCCCACCGGCCCAAGAGCCCCCTTGACTTTTTCATACTGATTTTCGTTACCGATCACGACCACATTCGGCTTGAAAGCCAGAGCTTGTTCAATGAGCAAGTCGGCATTATTTTGGGCCGAAAGAACCTCTACTTCAAAATGATCCGGTTGTGCCTGAATGACATTGAGAGCCTGGCACCCGATGCTTCCGGTTGAACCGAGAATGGCAATGCGTTTTTTGGGAGTCAAATTGAGATCGGGTTAGAGGAAGGAATGATTTTCACCATTTCCGACACAAAAATAGTCATTCCTTATTTAAAAGAGGCGCTGACTTGCGAATGGTAAGGTGTGATTTTAGGAATCGAGAATAAATAATTCACCAATCGAATATCACAATTCACTAGTCCATGTTACTCCCAAATAAGCCAGATGCCCTCCGAGTCGGCCGGGCGGGCCACGCATTCGCGTCGATGGCTAGATTATTTCTCACCCGCAAACCCGCCGCGAAAAATCAGGCCATCTCCGCGAATGCTGAAAGTTTTGGTCCGCTGTTACCCTATAGTCTTCTTCAACAAAGTGGTTTTTTGACAACGTGACAAAGAACTAGCGCCGATCCAATTATTATTTCCCAGTTACATCGGCACTAGTCCTCACTCCGGCTCAATCCCTCGGCAATCTTCCGATCGTTTGAAAGTCTGGGAACTTTATTCTGTCCGCCAAGTTTACCCAATGATTTCATATAATCAATGAATGCATTTTTTTTCAAAGAGGTGATCGTTAACGTTCGCAGGATATTTCCAGTGATCAGATCGTCGTAGTAACTGTTTAATTGCCGCAACTGGGTGTCCAATTCCAGCCGGAAAGATTCCGGATCTTTCGGTGGATTTGAAAATTCCACCAACCACTCATGATGTGGCATTCCCTCTGCCGGAGCTACGTCCGGGGCTACTGTAAACTCCACCAATTCAGTCTCCGGAAATTTTTGCAACGTGACTTTCATCGCCTTCTCCACTTCTTCACCAATCACATGCTCCCCGAAAGCCGAGATAAAATGTTTGATTCGTCCGCTGACCACCAGCCGGTAGGGATTTCTGGAAACAAATTTTACCGTATCCCCGATCGAGTAGCCCCATAACCCGGCGTTGCTGTTTATAATCAGCGCATAATTTTTTCCAATCTCCACTTCTTCAATGGTCAGCCGGGAGGGATTTTCATTAAAGTAGTCCTCGGCAGGAACAAACTCAAAAAAAATCCCTGCATTCAGCAACAGGAGAAGTCCTTTCTCTTTCTGCGAGTCCTGATAGGCGATAAATCCTTCCGATGCAGGATAGGTTTCAATGGAGTCAATTGTTTTACCGATAGTTTCGGTAAGGTTGGCCCGGTATGGTTCAATGTTTACTCCGCCGTAAACAAAAACTGAAAAATCCGGAAAAACGTCCTTGATCTTTTTACCCGTGCGCTCGCGAATCCGGTCGAAATACATTTGCACCCAGGGCGGTATTCCGGAGATCAATGTCATCCTGACCGGAAGCGTTTCATCAATTATTTTCTCCAGTTTTTCTTCCCAGTCTTCAATACAATTGGTGGAATAGCTCGGTTGCTGATTCGTTCGCAGGTATCGCGGAACATGGTGATTGACAATTCCGGAGAGCCTTCCGGTTTTTATTCCTGCACTTTCATCCAGGGCCGGACTGCCCGACAAAAAAATTAATCCACCATCCAAAAATGCGGCATGGCCGGTTTCATGTACATAACTCAGCAGCGCATTCCGTGCGCCATTAATATGATTGGGGATGGAATCCTCGGTGATCGGGATATACTTCGTCCCCGATGTGGTACCCGAAGTTTTGGCAAAGTAAGCAGGCGACCCCTTCCAAAGAATATCGGGCTTGCCTTCCCGAACAAGTTCGATATAGGGTTTTAATGACTCATAATCGCGAATGGGCACATGTCTCTTAAAATCCTCATAGGTTTGAATGGAGGAAAAGTGATGATCTTTCCCAAAGACGGTGTTTCTGGCATTTTCTACGAGGTAGAGCAAATTTTTTCTCTGATAGAACCCTGGTTTTAAAGACCAATCCTCTGTTTGCCCGTTAATGTAGGCAGCAAAAGGTCTGGCTAAGGCAGCTCGTATCCCCATAGCCTGCAAAGGTAGGGTGATCTGCCATTTCTTCCATTTTTTTAATTCGGGATGATTTTTGTCATATCAGTTGACTTTTAGGGCTTAAAAAAAGGAATGGCCTTATGTTCCCTCGTAACTCAGTTTTTTTATGAAGACATTACAAACCGTGATTATTAGCTTTGTGGCCGGATTAGCCGGATCTTATGTGTTTTATTTTTATTCGCCAGAGAAGAAAAACAAAGAGGCAGAAACGACGCAATACAATGTGGCTAATTACAATCCTCGCAACAGCTACAGCCCCGCCTCAACTCCTCCGGGGCCACGGGCAAGCTCCGACAATTTTGATTTTAGCGATGCCGCCGCCAAGGTGATTCCCAGTGTGGTGTACATCAATAGCATCTCTCAAAGCGGGGCTTCCTATTCGTATTGGGATATGCTTTTTGGAGGTGGTGGTGGCCCGCAGACCCAGGTGAGCTCAGGCTCCGGCGTGATTTTTACCCCGGATGGGTATATTGTCACCAACAATCATGTTATTGAATCGGCCGAAAAAATTCAGGTTATCTACAACAAAAAACAATACAACGCCGATCTCATCGGGACCGATCCTTCTACCGACCTGGCCGTTTTGAAAATCAAGGAGACCAATCTCCCCGCCATTACGCTAGGAAATTCAAAAAGTCTGGCCGTGGGCGAATGGGTGGTGGCGGTGGGCAACCCCTTCTCGCTTTCCTCCACGGTCACAGCAGGTATTGTGAGCGCCAAAGGCAGGAGGATCAATATTGTGGAAGACAAATTTCCTATCGAATCCTTTATCCAAACGGATGCTGCGATCAATCCTGGAAACAGTGGTGGAGCCCTGGTCAATAAGAACGGTGACCTGGTTGGAATTAATGCTGCCATACTTTCCCGCACGGGTTCATATACCGGGTATGCATTCGCCATCCCAGTGGACATCGCTAAAAAAGTAGTTGATGATTTGGTCAAATACGGTGTTGTTCAAAAAGCCATTTTCGGAGGAGAAGTCGTGGATTATGACTACCAGAATGCTTCCAAATACGGATTGAACACGGAAGTCAGAAATTTCAAAGGAGTATTGCTTGAGCAATATGAAAAAACGGGAACTGTCAGCGCTGCGCGGGAAGCTGGCCTTAAGCCCGGGGATATTATCACGAAAATCAATGATTTGGAAGTCAACTCAGAAAGTGAGTTCGAAGAAGAATTGAGTTATCATTACCCCGGAAATAAGATCAGCATAACCTTCCTCCGCGATGGAGATGGTCCTAAAACCGTAACGGTAACCTTGCTCAATAAAAACGGTAGTCCGGATCTCGTCAAAAGAAAACTTTATGTTGATGCAACGATTGGGGCTACGCTGGAGGCTGTCGACTTTGGTGTAAAGGTCACTAAAATCACGGAGGGATTATTTAAGAAACTGGGTGTCCCGGAGAATTTTACTATCGTCTCCATCAATCGACGACGCTATCAGGATCCGCAGGATGTCATCGACTTCTTTAGCCAGTATCGAGGTCAGGTTCTTTTGTTTGGTATTTCCAGTGCGAAAGAACAATTACCCTTTCAGTTTACACTGCGCTAGTGCCGACCTGAACCTACACTCCGATTAGCCAATGATAGTTCATCGGAACTGGGTATCAAGAGGCTACCCGCAACTTGAGTTTCTTGCTTAACTCATCCACCGAATTTTTGAAATTCGGATCTGTTTTCATCATGTCCTCTACAGATTCCAGGGCATGAATGACGGTACTGTGATCGCGGCCGCCAAAGTTCTCTCCGATCAGGGCCAGTGTCAGTTGCGTGTAGCGTTTGCAAAAGTACATGGCCAGTTGCCGGGGGATGACAATCTCGCGTCTTTTGACTTTGGCTTTTAGCAATTCAATGTCCACTTTGAAATAATCGGCTACGATTTTCTGGATAAAATCAACACTTACATCCGACTGAATTTCCTTTACGATGTTTTTCAGGACTTCTTTGGCAAGTTCCAAATCAATTTTTTTCTTCAACAACGTGGCATGGAAGATCAGCGAATTGAGAACGCCCTCCATGTCCCGGAGATTGGTGTCTACGCTATAGGCCAAATATTCAGCGACTTCAATCGGGATTTCGATGCCATCGGATTCCATTTTATTATGAATAATGGCCAGCTTCGTTTCAAAGTCCGGTTCCTGCAAATCTGCCGTCAAGCCCCATTTAAACCTTGACAAGAGACGTTCCTGAAATCCTTTCAGGTCCCTGGGCGGGCAATCACTCGTCATAATAATCTGCTTGCCAGACTGGTGCAATTGGTTGAAAATGTGAAAAAACATTTCCTGTGTTTTCTCGCGTCCGGCCAAAAACTGGACATCGTCGAGAATCAGCAGATCTACTTGTAAATAATAATTTTGGAATTCCTGAATTTTATGATTTTGAAGGGCATTTAAAAACTGACTTGTAAAATCGTTCTGATCCACATACAAAACGATTTTGGACGGCAGGTTCCTTTTAATCTCATTTCCAATGGCTTGTACCAAATGGGTTTTCCCTACGCCAACGCCTCCATATAGCATCAGCGGATTAAAGGAGGTAACACCCGGCTTTTTGGCCACTGCCACCCCCGCCGAACGGGCCAGTCGGTTGCAATCGCCTTCTACAAAATTGTCAAAGGTATACGTAGGATTGAGTCGCGAGTTGACCGTTTGCGGATTCAACGCTTTAAAACTGAACGGCGAGTAGTCTTCCAAATTGCCTGAGACGTGCTGAAGGTCATTGCGCTTGAGTCCGTTACCGTTGGGATAATTCACCATCAGCGGAGGATTGCGATGATTGCCGCTGTCAACAATCACGGAATATTCCAGTCTTCCATTTATACCCAGCACCTCATGGATAGCTTTTTTTAACACCGGAACATAATGCTCTTCAAGCCATTCATAAAAAAATTGAGAAGGAACCTGAATAGTCAGAACGTCGGCATCGTTGCGCAACGGGGTGATCGGTTTAAACCATGTATTAAAGTTTTGCTCGTCAACGCCTTCCCGAATTATTTCGAGACAACTATTCCAAACTGCTGTACAGGTAATAACTTCCATGAAAAAAAAGACCTTGGGTTCCGGGGTTTTTGTCCTCGCGCATTTTGCGAAGGGAGACAAAGATGTAAAAAAATTAATGAACTAAAAAACAAAAAAAAACTCTTTATTTTCTAAAAATTTTTATCATCTAAAATCACATTCTCAGCATACAAAATGGAACAGAAATTAATTTTTTCTCTATACGAAAGGTATTTTAACACACTCTTGTTTAAATGCAAACTAAAATTCAATTTGAAACTTGTTTTCTAAATTAATTCATGATTCCCATTTCATCTTCAGAAAAGAAAATGCAGATGTTCCGCGCTGTGACCCGAAAAGAATGGGAAGAAGCTGCCCGGAACGAATGGGAAGGTGTAAAGCCCTCTGAAATAACCGCACTCCCTACTCACGGAACAGCCATTGAACCCTATTATGATCGAAGTGACCTTCCTTCGCATTCAAATTCTCAGTTATATGCGTCGGAAGAGGAATTCTTAGGGGCCAGAATCTGGCTTAATATGCCTTTGATTTCGTGTAAAAGCGATTTGGAGGCAAACCAAAAAGCGTGTGAGTGGCTGGCCTCCGGTGCCGATGGCATTTTGTTTGAGCTATCGGATAGTTCCAACCCGGAAACATTACTGAAAGGCATTGAATTGCCCTTTTGCAACATTTCATTCCTCTCTGATGAAAGGCAGGAATTTTTTTTCCAAAGGTTTCTGATGTATATAAAAACAAAAAAGTACGCTCCGGAATCTGTATCGGGGACTATTTTCTGGAAAACCCCACCCGCAAATCTCCCTGATCTGATCAGTCAATTCATTCCCAGTGCTCAATTTCACGCCGGAGGAATTATTGAGGGTAAAGAAAGAAAATCAGCTGCGGATGATATCGCTGCTCTACTTGCGAAAGCGGTTAAGCAAATTGATATCGTCTCACCCCTCCACGCTCTTGCCAAAGGAAAAGGAAATGGAGAGCACATAATAGATATAAAAGATGCCGTACATTCCATCGCTTTCTCAGCCTCTGTAAGCACAGATCTTTTCCTGGAGATTGCGAAATTAAAAGCATTGCGGATGTTGTGGCACCAGGTTGCCTGCAGCTATACTCCTGAATACACGGCAAAGCCATTTATTCACGCTTTCTCGAAAATCTGGACAAAATCAGAATATGAACCCCACAGCAATATGCTGAAAGGCACAACATCAGCGATGAGCGCCATTTTGGGAGGATGCGATTCGTTGACGACTCAGGCGGAAGATCAAACCAGCGAATGGATGACACGCATTGCCCGAAACATTTCGTCTATTCTGCGCGAGGAGGCACACTTTTCGACAGTTGCCGACCCTACAGCGGGCTCCTATTATCTTGAAAAACTGATCGATCGCCTTGCGCAAGACGCCTGGAAGAAATTTCAGGATTTGGTATGAGGCCTGACTTCCGAAAACTGGAATACAATCATTATGCTCTGTCCGGTTTCTCGGGAGCACAGGTCAGTTCGGTGATCTCTTCCGAAAAAATAGAAATTAAATCAAACTATTTTGCTTCGGACGCCGAGCGATCGGGTCTTTTGAATTTCTCGGCCGGAATACCTCCCTACCTGCGCGGGCCCTACGCAACGATGTACACCATTCGGCCCTGGACGATCCGGCAATATGCAGGTTTCTCTTCGGCGGCTGATTCCAATAATTTCTACAGAAAAAATTTAGCTGCCGGGCAAAAGGGATTGTCTGTCGCTTTCGACCTGGCCACTCACCGGGGATATGATTCAGATCATCCGCGGGTTACGGGAGATGTTGGCAAAGCAGGAGTTGCGATCGATTCAGTACTTGACATGAAAATTCTGTTTAATCAGATTCCGCTGGACAAAATGTCGGTGTCCATGACGATGAATGGTGCGGTCATCCCCATTATGGCCTTCTACATTGTGGCTGCGGAAGAACAAGGTGTGAATCCTCATCAACTCAGCGGTACTATTCAAAATGACATCTTAAAAGAGTTCATGGTCCGCAATACGTACATCTATCCGCCAGAACCCTCGATGCGATTGGTGGCCGATATTTTTAAATACTGTTCCCAAAACATGCCGAAGTTTAACAGCATCAGCATTAGTGGCTATCACATGCTAGAGGCGGGCGCCCCGGCCCATCTGGAGCTAGCGTACACGTTGGCCGATGGACTGGAGTATCTCCGTGCCGGGTTGAAAGCAGGCATTGCCATTGATGAATTTGCTCCCCGCCTTTCTTTTTTCTGGGGCATTGGAATGAATTTTTTCATGGAGATCGCTAAAATGAGAGCCGCCCGGTTGCTTTGGTCAATGCTGGTGCAGCCATTCAATCCCAAAAACCCGAAGTCAATGGCCTTGCGAGCTCATTGTCAGACTTCCGGGTGGAGTTTGGCGGCCCAGGACCCTTACAATAATGTAACCCGAACCTGCGTAGAGGCGTTGGCAGCCGTGGTGGGGGGCACACAATCCCTTCACACTAATTCATTGGATGAAGCCATTGCTTTGCCTACTGAATTCTCCGCTCGCATTGCGCGCAACACCCAATTGTATTTGCAGAGGGAAATTGGAGTCACTTCTGTCATCGATCCCCTGGGCGGGTCCTATTATCTTGAATCACTGACCGCACAATTGGTTGACAAAGCTTGGCGATTGATCGAGGAAGTTGAACATCTGGGCGGCATGACCCGTGCCATTGAAAGCGGAATCCCAAAAATGCGAATTGAAGAGGCCTCGGCGGCTCAGCAAGCTCGCATTGATTCCGGCAGGGATGTGATAGTCGGTGTGAACAAATATCAGACCACCGACAAACCGGATTTCGAAATCCTGGAGGTGGATAACACCGCCGTGCGAAAGGAACAGATCGAAAGGCTTGAAAAACTTAAGCGTGAGCGCGACCCGCAGGCTGTAGAACAGGCATTAGCGGCCATCACCCAATGTGCGGGCGATAGAAAGGGGAATTTGCTGGACCTTGCGATTGTGGCGGCGCGAAACAGGTCGACCTTAGGGGAGATTTCTATGGCCATGGAAAAAGTTTTTGGCCGTTATAAGGCTATCATTAAATCAATTTCAGGCGTATATTCAGGCGAGATGAAAGACCGCAAAGCGTTGGAGGAGGTGCAGAAACTATCGGACCGCTTCGCTGAACTGGACGGTCGCAGGCCGCGAATCCTGGTTGCCAAAATGGGGCAAGACGGTCATGACCGCGGCGTTAAAATAATTGCCACCGGTTTTGCGGATCTCGGATTTGACGTAGACATCGGGCCACTTTTTCAAACCCCGGAAGAAGTGGCCATGCAGGCGGCTGAAAATGATGTCCATATTATTGGTGTATCGAGTTTGGCCGGCGGCCATAAAACCCTGGTGCCCGCGTTAGTGGATGCGTTGAAAAAAATCGGACGTAAGGATATCCTGGTGGTGGTCGGCGGCGTAATCCCCGAGCGGGACTTTGAGTTTTTAAAGCGTGCTGGCATCGAGGGCATATTCGGGCCTGGTACAACGGTGACTGATTCGGCACAAATAATTCTGAAGAAGCTTTTGAACGGCAAAGGGTAGAGTGAAATAAAGTAATTGGCTGGTTTTCAATTCACAGATTACCAACTACGTCATAAATCCGAGTCTTTAAAAATGTAATGAAAATCACCTTTTATTCAGTACTTTTAGTTTGGAATATTCCCCACTATTGGAATGTCCCCCCCACGATATGAAGCGAAACTCTTTTATAACCCCTGTTATTATATTACTGCTGGCCTTTGGATCACCGCTTTTAGCTCAACCCAAGTATGACAAGGCCATTCAAAAGGCAGAGGCATACTATGAAACGGGTGATTACAAAAGTGCATTGAGCACATTGGAGAAATTCAAAAAGAAAGCGTTCAAGAAACTGGGGCCGCAAAATCCCTATACGGTCACCTACTATATCTCAAAGGCAAAGTACATTCTGGCCACCGGTTTACTTTCCGAATTTGAACCTAATCTCCAGTCAGCCATAAACGCAAGTCTATCCATCAATCAGGAAAACAGCCAGAAACATGGCCAACTTTTAATGGATGCGGCAGAACTTTATACCAAAAATGGAATGTATAAAACGTCAAAGGGGTATCTTTATAAAGCAAAAAAAATACTCGAAACGGGAGATTTCTTAAACGCGCTAATTCAGGCCCGGTGGAATGTCGATATGGCCGAAGTGCTCGGTGGTCAGGGATTTTATAATGAAGCCCTGGAATTCCTGTGGGCGGCTAAAAGGTTTTATGCTCCCCGGGCAGTGAAGCTTGAAAGTTTTGTAGACGACAAGGGCAATTTGAAAAGCCGCCGGCTTTCGGACGACGAAGTGACGCAACGCGCCAACGACTATGCGCGTGTCCTTACCCTGATCGGAACAACGTACGGCAAGCAAGGCAACCTTAGGTTTTCCGATGATACACTGGCTCTCGCATCCCAATGGATTAAAAAGAATCTGGGAACCGCGAGCCTGGCTTACGTTCAGAACCAGTTTAACTATGCCACGATTCTGATCGAGAATGGAAATGAAGAATTACCCAAGGACCTTGCATTCAATACGACCCTCAGTAATCTCAAGTCTTCGCACAAGGCTTCTCATGAACTCGGCATCGAAATTTATGAGCAATACTTAAAACAATTGCTTAAAGATGACAATGGTATCCGATACCTTAATATGAAGCTGGAATTTGCAAAACTGGTTGATACCAACTTCAAAAAAGGAAGCATTTACTATGTGCGTTCGCAAACCGCCGAGTTTGATTCGAAGTTGAGCAAAGATAAAGTCAAGAATCTGGAACGCGATGCGAATAACCTGATCGGCAATACCGTGGTCATACCCCACGACAATATTACTACCGTTGGCGTTTTGCAATTTCTCTATGAACTCGCCATACAGGAAAAGGAATATGTCAATGCCGAAAAATATTTAAATGAGATGGTGAGCATTAAGCTCAATCTTTATGGTGACGAAGCCCCCAACTTTCACCTGGCAAAAATAGAATTGGCTAATTTTTATCTCGACTACACCAACAAAATTGCAGATGCCGGAAAGATTTACGAAGAGAGTTTTAAGGGAATTGTTGAAAATGAGATTGGTCCCTGGCAAAAGGATCATCTCAACATCCTCAACCACATGGCCAGCTATTATGAATTGACCGACAATTACGCCCAAGCGACGGCCACTCTGGACAAAGCCGGGGATATTGCCCGGTCAAAGTATGGCGATAAAGACTATCAATACGCAGCGGAATTGAACAATATTGCTAAGCTTCAAATCAAACTCGGACAATACGAAAGAGCCGAAGATAACCTGAACAAATCGCTCGCCATTCTGGAAGATAAGAACGGAAAAGGTGATGTTAAGAAAATATACCTCATCAATGCCGTTGAAACTCAGGCTGTTCTTTTCGGAATCAAAGGACTCTTCGACGATGCCGAAGACGATCTCGACCGGTCAGCTAAAATCATATCAAAGTCAGACAACCTGGTGGGAATCGATGAGCTTAGTACGGCCAGGGAACTGTCCAGCCTGTTGATTCAGCTCGGGCGGTACTCCACCACCGAAGAGTTACTGGACAAACTGATCGCGAGTTACGAAAAATTGTACGGCGCAAGTTCCCTCCGGCTCATTGAACCGCTGGTCAATAAGGGACGCCTGACCCTGGTCGAGGGCGACTATACGGCAGCTGATAAAATTGCCCAGCGTGCCAATCAAATTGCCGTGAGCGTTTACGGCGAGAATTCAACGAAAACAGCACCCACCCAGAAATTACTCAGCGATATTGATTACAACATTGGGGATTATGACAATGCGGAGGCCAATATTCTCAAGGCCCTGGCAAGTCAGGAAAAGCAATTTGGTCGCCAGCATATCGAAGTGGCTAAGTCTCTTTCACAATTAGCCCTCATCAAATTTTACAAAGGGGACGACCGTGCGGAAGTAGAAAAACTGATGCTCGAATCAAGGGACATTATGGGCAGCAAATTAGGCAAAGACAATCCCCAATACGCTGAAATTCTAAAAAACATGGCCGTGCTCTACATTTCCCAAAAAAGATATGACATTGCCTTTAGTTCGCTGACCCAGGCCGAAGCGATCTGGCGTACCAAAACCGGATCCAAGAATAACATCAACGCAGCAAGCATTTATACGCTGACCGGCGATGTGTATTATCAATTAAAAAATTACAACAAGGCCCAGGACTTCTACTCTCAGGCCAAAGACCTTTATCAAAAATACTTTAGCAACACTCATCCCGAATATGTCAAGGTACTGAGCAAACAAGCCAGGGTAAAATACATGCAAAAAGATTATAAGGGCTCTAAGAAAAACATTGAAGAGGCCCTCGGCGATTACGAGAATTTTATCAAACAATATTTTCCAGCGCTAAGCGAACGTGAAAAGGCAAAATATTGGAATACAATTAAAGGAGATTTTGAGTTTTACAATACATTGGCCTTTAGCCAACTTGAAGATTTCAGAGACCTTGCCGGCAAAGTTTACAATTATCAATTGCTAACCAAGGCTCTGTTACTCAGTTCTTCTATTAAGATACGTGAACGTATTCTCAACAGTAATGACGAATCTCTGAAAGAAAACTACAACCAGTGGTCACAGAAAAAAGAATTTCTCACCAATGCCCTTGCCATGAGTACACAGCAACTACTGGACAATGGAATAGATCTTGGTGCCTTAAACAACGAAGTGGAAAAGCTCGAACGAGACCTCAGTGAGAAGTCCGAACTCTTTGGGCAGAGTTTTGAAAATAAAAAAATTACCTACGACAACGTTCAAAAATCACTTGGCAAAACGGATGTGGCGGTCGAAATTGTGAGGTACCGGTACTTTAACCACACATTGACCGATTCTGTCATTTATGTTGCCTTGTATGTAAAAAATGACAACACCCGGCCAAAAGCAATCCTGTTGCCCGAAGGACGCAACATGGAAACACGCTATTTCCATTATTACCGGAATTGCATTATTGGTAAGTTGCAGGACGCCTATTCCTATAAAGTCTTCTGGGAGCCTATTCAAAAAGAAATCGGACAATACTCCACCATTTATCTTTCGCCGGACGGTGTATACAACCTGATTAACCTGGAAGCCATCCCCACGCCAGACGGAAAATACGTTATCGATAACTCCAATATCGTTTTGGTCAGCAACACGAAAGACTTGTATCTACGTAAGATAAAGTCCAAGACGACGGCCGCGTCGAACAATGCTACGATGGTGGGTAATCCTACTTTTTACATGGTGGCTTCTGCCAACAACTCCATTCCGCCACTGCCCGGGACAGAAAAAGAAGTAAACGAATTGCAAGCGCTGCTCAACCAGAAAGGCTGGAAAACCAATGAGTACGTAGAAAACGCGGCGAGCGAAGAGCGCGTAAAAGAAATCGACAGTCCCAAAATATTTCATATTGCTACTCACGGTTTCTACTCCCCGGAGGCCGACGAATCAAATGCATCGGAACTCACTGAAAACGAATCGATGATGACCGAAAATCCATTGCTTAAAACCGGCCTGCTGCTGAAGGGTGCTGGAGACGTGCTCAATAAAACAAAATTTAACTACAACATGGAAAGCGGCATTCTCACCGCCTATGAAGCCATGAGTCTCAACCTCGATAAAACAGACCTTGTGGTTCTGAGCGCCTGCGAAACCGGGATGGGCGAGATCAGCAATGGCGAAGGGGTGTACGGGTTACAACGCGCATTCCTCGTGGCAGGCGCCAAAACACTTATCATGAGCATGTTTAAAGTTGACGATGTAGCCACCCAGAAATTGATCCTTACCTTCTATAAAAAATGGCTGGGGACCGGTAACCTGAGAAAAAGTTTCGTCGAGGCAAAGAAGGAACTTCGCAACGAATATCCCGAACCAATCTATTGGGGAGCGTTCATGATGATAGGGTTGGATTGACTTTAATCCGAAAAATAAACCTGATGAAATTCGCAGAGGTTATCCTTTACTTTATATGTTAGGTTAACCAGCAAACCTCTTCAAATTATTTAAAAACACGGTTCGAGTTTAGGATTTTTCCGTTGTCTCACAAGCAAGGCAATCCGTGTGATTGCCGGCCGAAACGCAAAGGATTTATCTTGCCTTCCATGAGTGCGAAGGCTTTGTTGCTACTTCTGATTTTCGTGCTGGCAAAAAATTTGTCTTTTGGACAGTTGGCCTTCTCAGTTAAAGACGGCAACTGGGATGACCCTGCCGTGTGGTCGGGAAACCAGGTCCCCAACGCAAGCTTCGATGTCATCACGATCCGCCACAGGGTTCATGTCCGATCGTCGGCCTATCCCTCCTCCAGCCCGTTGGTCATCGATCAAGCGATAGTCGGAGCTGATGCTTTTGCCGGGTATCTCATTATTGATTCCGGTTCTTATCTTCAGGTTAATCATGAAACGGGAAATGATCTAACATTTTCCGGATCTCCAACGAGCGGCAAAATCGATGTTCGGGGGAGACTGACGGCTTCCCCTGGCGTTGTCTTCTCCGGAAATACAGAATCCAATTTTAACTACCTGGCGGGATCTACTTATGAGCACCAGTCAGCATCCGCAGCTGTACCTTTACCCACCGCAACGTATACGGCCAACTGTACTTTACTGATTAATGGTTTTACCGGATCCGGTACTTTCTCCCCTGCCTGGAATGTTCCCGTTGGAAATGTCATTTACAATTGCCCTCACCAGGGAAGTGGATCAGTCAATTTTGCCGGTTTTCTCTCTCATGTCCGGGGAAGCTTTGACATTCAAAACACGGGTACCTCGGGCATAATTTATTTTAATCAAACCGGCACCTCAACCCTGTCTGCTTCGTCGGCCATAACCATTGAGGGCCACCTCTTTGTTACCGGGGTTTCCCGGGTCTTCTTAGCCACAACAGGAATAGTCGAAGTATATGTAGCGGGTGACTTCACATTTAATCCGGATGCCTCGTCCGGTTCTTCACAATGTGTGACGTCGGGTGCCGGAACACTCTTTATCAATGGAAACACGACGATGAGAAGAGGATCCTGGAATTTTTCCAGTGGCACCAACGGGAATGGAACATTCAACCTGAACGGAAGTTTATATTCTTCGGGAGCAATTCTTACCGAAACGGGGGGTGGTACCTCTCAGGGAAATCTCAATTTTAATGGAGTTTCAGGGACGCAAACGTTTGACCCTACCGGCGTGGCGGCCACTTCGATCAATGTCACCATTAACAATTCTTCAGGTGTTATGGTATCCGATGATTTACTCCTGGCAGGAACACTCACACTCACTCAGGGGAGTCTGATTTTACCGGACATTAGCTTAACGCTTAACGGGCCAATAGTTCAATCCAATGGATCGATTACAACATCAGCAAGCCCGGCGTTAACCATCGGCGGGTCAGGTCAACTCCCCGCTGGCTTATCGATTGTCAACGGTTCGACGTTCGATTCATTTCAGCTAAACCGGGCTTCAACCACTCTGGTATCAAATTCAAATTTTACGGTAGGTACCCTTCAGCTTTATGCGGGTAACTTTACCAACAACGGTGCCATCACTATCGCCGACGGGGGTTTGGTTGACCGGAAGGCAACATCGGCATCGGCAACGGGAATGCTCAGTCATGCCCCGGAAGCGGCTGGAGGCTATCATGTACGCTACACCAATACGGTGGAACTCACTACTGGACCGGAACTCCCCACCAACTCTTCCGCCTTACTTAGTTTTACAAAATCGGGATCAGATATTCTCACCCTAAATAGTGATATCATCATTCACGGTGATCTAACCGTTTCCGCCGGCATCTTAAGTGATGGCGGTACGAGTCGTTCGATCACTCTTTTGGGTAACTTCAGGAATGATGGGAATTCAAACTTCAGCGCTTCGACATTTACGTTTGGCAATAGCTA
>Ga0302324_100007121_pt1 | contig 23878 bp, 18 predicted proteins | sample Palsa_T0_1_FD_201949 | JGI IMG/M metagenome (GOLD analysis project Ga0302324, IMG submission 201949) | Peat permafrost microbial communities from Stordalen Mire near Abisko, Sweden - Palsa_T0_1 | ecosystem: Environmental > Terrestrial > Soil > Palsa > Peat permafrost | place: Sweden: Abisko... | reverse complement strand
AATAAATTGACTGCCGCCGAGTTGATGACGCTCGAGCGCTATGCACGCGAACGCGGCGCCTTTCGTGCGCGCGTCATTGCGCACAAGGCGAATCGGCAGATCGACGTCGGCCCCTACATGCGCTGGTGCTTCGAAGACCGGCTCACCATTCAGTACCAGGTACAGGAGATGCTGCGCACCGAGCGCATCTTTGAGAGCGCCGGCATCGAGGAGGAACTCGCCTCCTACAATCCGCTGATTCCCGACGGCGCCAACTGGAAGGTTACGCTCCTGATCGAGTATCCCGATCCGGCGCAGCGCCGCACCGAGCTTGCGCGCCTCAAGGGCGTGGAGGATGCCTGCTGGGTCGCGGCAGCGGGCACGGAGCGCGTGTTTGCGATCGCCGATGAGGATCTCGAGCGCGAGAACGACGAAAAAACCTCCGCGGTGCATTTTCTGCGCTTTGAACTCAGTGCGGCCGTGCGCCAAGCGCTGCGTGCGGGAGCGGCGCTCAGCGCCGGCGTCACACATCCCGCCTACGAGCACAGCTTGGATGTGCCTGCCGCGGTACGCGCATCGCTCATTGCCGATATTGCCTGAAGTGCGCCGTTTTTCGCTGCGCATGGCGCGTGCGCCTATCTGGTAACATCGGCACCCGCTGCGTCTGACAGCGCGGTGTCGAGATTGTCCATGCCCCAGTCGTATACCGCCTCCGACATCGAGGTTCTCAGCGGCCTTGATCCTGTGCGTCGCCGCCCGGGCATGTACACCAATACCGCGCGGCCCAATCACCTCGCGCACGAGGTCATCGACAACAGCGTCGATGAGGCCCTCGGCGGGCACTGCAAGCAGATCGACGTAACGCTCTACAAGGACGGCTCGCTCGAGGTCGCCGACGATGGGCGTGGCATGCCCGTCGACATTCATCCCAAGGAGAAGGTGAGCGGGGCCGAGCTCATCCTCACGCGCCTGCACGCCGGCGGCAAGTTCTCGGACAAGGCCTACCAGTTCGCCGGCGGGCTGCACGGGGTGGGCGTATCCGTCGTGAACGCGCTCTCGAAGCATCTTGAGTGCTGGGTCAAGCGCGACGGCAAGGAATACAACATCGGATTCAAAGACGGCAAGGTCACCTCGAAGCTCGAGGTCATCAACTCCGTCGGCGCGCGCAACACCGGTACGACCCTCCGCTTCTGGCCGGATCCCAAATTCTTCGATGCCGACAAATTTTCCGTGCCGCAGCTGAAACACACGTTGAAGGCGAAGGCGGTGCTGTGCCCGGGTTTGCGAGTGCGCTTCACAAATGAGGCGACCGGCGAGAAGGATGAGTGGTTTTACAGCGGGGATTTGGGCGCCTATCTGCTCGAGGAGCTTGGCAAGAGCGCGTACCTGCCCGACGAGCCGATCAGCGGCACGGGCGGCGCGGAGCAGGACGCCGTGGGTTACGCGCTGATCTGGGCGCCCGATGCGGAGAAACTGGTTGCCGAAAGCTACGTCAACCTCATTCCCACCGTGGAGGGCGGCACGCACGTCAATGGACTGCGCTCGGCGGTGACGCAGGCGGTGCGCGAGTTCTGCGAATTCCGCAATCTCGTGCCGCGCGGCATCAAGCTCACCCCCGAGGATGTGTGGCAGCAGGCCTGCTTCGTGCTCTCGGTGAAGATGCGCGAGCCGCAGTTCGCCGGCCAGATGAAAGAGCGCCTGGGATCGCGCGACGCGGCGGCGCTCGTCGAGGGCCACGTGCGCGATTCGCTCGCGCTGTGGCTCAACCGTCATCCGGATGCGGGCGAGCGCATCGCGCAGTTCGCAATCGCCAATGCGCAGGAGCGCATCAAGGCTGCGCAGCGCGTGGTGCGCAAGAGAATCGCCGCGGGCCCCGCGCTGCCCGGCAAGCTCGCCGATTGTGCAAGCGAGGAGCCCGCGCGCTGTGAGCTCTTTCTCGTGGAGGGTGATTCGGCCGGCGGCTCCGCGAAACAGGCGCGCGATAAGGACTTCCAGGCCATCATGCCGCTACGTGGCAAGATCCTAAACACCTGGGAGCTTGAGCCTGCGGCTATCGGCTCCTCGCAGGAAGTGCACGACATCAGCGTCGCGCTCGGGGTTGATCCGGGCTCGGCGGATCTCTCGCAGCTGCGCTATCACAAGGTGTGCATCCTTGCGGACGCCGATTCCGACGGCCAGCACATCGCAACTTTGCTGTGCGCGCTTTTCCTGCGGCATTTCCGGCCGCTCGTGACCAACGGTCACGTGTACGTGGCGATGCCGCCGCTCTTTCGCATCGACGCCGGTCGCGAGGTGCACTACGCGCTCGATGAGCGCGAGCGCGAAGTGACGCTGCAGCGTATTGCCAAAGAGAATTCGCGTACCCGCCCGGTGGTGACGCGTTTCAAGGGTCTGGGCGAGATGAATCCGACACAGCTGCGCGAAACCACCATCGATCCGCGCACGCGACGCCTGGTGCAGCTCACCGTGAACGGTGCGGACAACACCGACCAGCTGATGGACATGCTGCTTGCCAAGAAGCGCGCCTCCGACCGGCGCGACTGGCTCGAAGAGAAGGGCAATCTTGCCGAGGTGCAGGTCTAACGCATGCAGTCGCAGGAGTTGAATTTCGAGGGCATCGAGCGCCAGCCGCTGAAGACCTTTACGGAGAAGGCGTACCTTGATTATTCGATGTACGTCATTCTCGATCGGGCGCTGCCCGCGCTCGGCGATGGTCTCAAGCCCGTGCAGCGGCGCATCATTTACGCGATGAGCGAGCTTGCGCTTGCGGCGATCGCCAAATACAAGAAGTCCGCGCGCACCGTCGGAGATGTGATCGGCAAATATCATCCGCACGGCGACAGTGCCTGCTATGAGGCGATGGTGCTGATGGCGCAGCCCTTCGCCTATCGCTACGCGATCGTCGACGGACAGGGCAACTGGGGCTCGCAGGACGATCCGAAGTCCTTTGCCGCCATGCGCTACACCGAGGCGAAGCTCACGCGCTACGCTGAGGTGCTGCTCGCCGAGCTCGCGCACGGTACGGTTGATTGGCTTCCCAATTTTGACGGTACTCTCGAGGAGCCTGCATTCCTGCCGGCGCGCCTGCCCAACCTCCTCTTGAACGGCACTTCCGGGATTGCTGTCGGCATGGCGACCGACATTCCGCCGCACAATCTCAAAGAGGTCGCGGCCGCGTGCATTCATCTCCTCGAGGAGCCGGATGCCACGACGCGCGCGCTCATGAAGCACGTGAAGGGCCCCGATCTGCCGACCGGTGCCGAAATCGTCTCGCCACGCGCGGACCTACTGGAGTTCTACGACAAGGGTGTCGGCAGCTTCAAGGCGCGCGCCACTTACGAGCTTGAGGACGGCAACATCGTCGTCACGGCGTTTCCGTTCCAGGTCTCGGGCGCGCGCGTGGAAGAGCAGATCGCCGAGCAGATACGCGCCAAGAAGCTCCCCATGATCGAAAATGTGCGCAACGAATCGGATTTCGAGCATCCGACGCGCCTGGTACTGGTGCCGCGCTCGAACCGCGTCGACACCACCGAGGTGATGAATCACCTCTTTGCGACGACGGATCTGGAGCGCAGCTACCGCGTCAATCTGAACATCATTGGCCTTGACGGGCGGCCGCGCGTCATGGGCCTGAAGGCGATTCTCTCCGAGTGGCTCGAGTTTCGACTGACAACCGTTACGCGTCGCCTACAACATCGACTCGACCGCGTCTCGAAGCGTCTACACATCCTCTCCGGAATGCTCGTCGTGTTCCTCAATCTCGACGAGGTGATCCGCATCATCCGCCGCGAGGAGGAGCCCAAGCCCGTTCTCATGAAACGCTTCAAGCTCTCCGAGGAGCAGGTCGAGGCGATACTTGAGACGAAGCTGCGCCACCTCGCAAAGCTTGAGGAGATGAAAATCCGCGAGGAGCAGAAGGCGCTCAATGACGAGAGCGAGCAGCTGCAGAGGGTCCTCAAGAGCAAGGCGAAGCTGCGCAACCTCGTGGCGGAGGAGATCCGCGGCGATGTCGAGAAGTATGGCGATGAGCGCCGCACCAAAATCGTCGAGCGCGAGGCGGCGCAGGCGATCGATGCCACGAGTCTCATCGCCAACGAACCGACGAGCGTCGTGCTCTCAACGGGTGGCTGGGTGCGGGCGGCCAAGGGACACGAGATCGACCCTGCAACGCTCTCCTACAAGAGCGGCGATGCGTTCCTCGCGGCGGCGCGCGGCCGCAGCCTGCAAAGCGCAATCTTCATTGACAGTACCGGCCGCACCTATGCGCTGCCAGCTCATTCGCTGCCTTCCGCGCGCGGACAGGGCGAGCCGCTCTCCGGGCGCTTGAATCCGCCCGACGGCGCAAAGTTTGCGGGCGTCATGCTGGGCGAGCCGGAGGATCTGTGGCTGCTCGCGACTGACGCGGGCTACGGGTTCACGGTGCGTTTCAAGGACCTGGTCACCGATCGCCGCGCCGGTAAGACGGTGCTGACGGTGCCCGAGAACGCGCATGTGCTTGCGCCTGCGTTTGTCGCCGCGGGCGAGGCACTGATCTGCGCCGTCAGCAGCTCCGGCAAGATGCTCGCGTTCGCCGTGAGCGAGGTGCCGGAGATGCCGCGCGGCAAGGGCGTCAAGCTCTACGACATTTCCGCAAAGAAGGCGGCTGCGCGTGAAGAGTTCCTCACCGCCATCGCGGTCGTGGCGCCGCAGGGGGAGCTCATCCTGCACTGCGCCGAGAAGCGCAAGAGTCTCAGCTGGAATGACCTGCAGGAGTATCGCGGTGCGCGCGCGCAGCGCGGCGCGGTGCTGACCCGCGGCTGGCGCCAGGTGGATCGTCTGGAGAGCGTTACGCGCTCGCCCGCTGCGTAGCGAGGTCGGCGTGCATCACAACCTCTTCGGGCGCGTGCACGAAATAGCCCTGGATGTACTGCACGCCCAGCTGCCATAGCACCGCCATGGTGTTGGCATCCTCGACGCGCTCGGCGATCGTCTGAATCTTGCGCCGTGCCGCGATCTCAACCAGATTGCGCACGCGCGCTTGGATCTCATTGTCCTTCGCGAGCGCCTGTATCAGTGCGCCGTCGATCTTCACAAAATCAAGCTCGACACTGGCAAGCAATCCCTGCGAGTCACGACCGCCGCCAAAAGCTTCGAGCGCAAAGCGAAAGCGCCGCTGGCGCAGTGCCGATGCGAGCGCGCGCAGCTGCTCGATGTGACTCGCGGCCACCGATTCGGGTACCTGGAAGCACAGGTGCTGCGGCTCCGCGCGGCTCGTGCGGATGTGGCTGTCGAGCCAGCTTAAGAAAGAGGTGTCGTTGACCGTCTCCTTCGAGAGGCGAACGAATAGGCAGCCGAGCTTGCGCTGTGCTGCGAATGAGAGCGAGGCACCGACCACCCAGCGGTCGATGTTCTTCAGCAGGTCGTTGCGTTCGGCCGCGGCCATAAATTCAGCGGGCAGCACTTCTTTGCCCTGCGGATCGATCATGCGCACGAGCACGTCAAACATGCTCGGGTCATCGCCCTTGAGGCTCGCCACCGGCTGCTGAACGAGGCGGAAGCGGTTCTCCATCAGCGCCGCCTTGATATGTTTCACCCACACCTTGTCGTAGGACTGCACGCGCTGGTCGGTATCGGCGCGCGCGGTGGTGTAGCTCTGATTGCCGCCGCGTTGGCGGCCGACGCGGCACGCTTCGATCGCCTGCGCGATCGCGGCCTCGATGTCCAAATCCGCGGACGGCACCACGCTCAAGCCGAGCGTGCAGCTCACGGCGAGCGACTTGTCCTTGATCCGCACGATATTCTTCGCACACTTCGCCACAAGCTGCTCGCTCCAGGCCTCCACGTCGCGCTCGTTGCCGCGCTCGACCAGCACCAGGAAACTCACGCCGCCGAAGCGACCGGCGATGTCCTTCGGGTTCAGCTGCTCCTTCAGAAGGTTCGCTGACTCGATCACGAACTGCTCGCTCGCGGTTACGCCGACATCGTGCTCGATGCTCGCGAACTTATCCAGACGCATGAGGACGAGATAGCGCACGCCGCCGGGCAGCGGGGTTGCGAGACGCGCGGCGAGCTCCTCAAGCAACGGGCCGCGACACAAAAGGCCCGTGGCCGCATCGCGGCGCGCGGCGTCGCGAAGCTCCTCGGCGATGCGGCGCTCATCGTGCTGGCGCGCCGGCACGATGAGCTGCACGCACGGCTCACCGTCATGCTCGCCGAGCGACAGCGCCAGTTCCACTGCGAGCGTCGAGCCATCAGAGAGCTGCGCATCAAGTCGCAGCGTGTGACCCTGCCAGCGGCCCTGCAAACAGGCGGCGAGCGCGCCCTTCAGCGCCGCGTGGCGCGATTCCTCAAAGAGATCCATGATCGGCTGACCGACGAGTGCACTCGAGCTGTCGAAGCCGAAGAGCTCAAGCCACGCCGGATTGACGCTAACGGTAATGCCTTCCTGCACGAGCACGATGGCGTCATTGGAACGCTGCAGCGCGGTGTCGAGCTCGCGGCGTGCATCGCGCGCGGATTTGATGGTGGTTCCGAGCACGCGCTCCAGTCGAAAAGTGTGCAGCTCGCGCGCCATCACAGCCTGCAGGCGCTCGGGATTGCCGAGTGACACAACGTCGCGCGCGCCGGCGAGGAGTGCCGCGGCGATGCGCTCCTCGTCCACGGCATCGGCGATTACGACGAGTGGCACGGTCGGCGCGATCTGGTCGCGCACCTTGACGGTGGCGACGAGGCTCTCGTAGCCGCAGTCCACATACAGCAGAAGCTCAGGATTGAGTTGCGTGAGGGCATCGCCCAGATCACGCAGCGCGGGGATCCAGGTGCAGTGCACCGGATGTCCCGCCCGGCGCAAGATGCTATTGATCGTCTCTACCGGATCCCGTGCCACACTCAGCACGATCAGCGGTACGGCGTTCTGCTCGTTCAACCCACTCTCCCTTAGGCGGCGCAGAAGCGGTGCAATGGTAACAGCCGCTATAAGGCGATGCGCGTGCACAGCGTCTCACATTGTTATGCGGGACTACGTGCGGCGGCTCTCAGAAACTTCGGGGAGAGGGCTGTGCAAAGGCTAAAGAAAGCTGGGCTTCGCGCACAGCGGCGGTGCGTAGGGCGCGCGTGTGCCCGCCGGGAGGGGATTTTTGCTGCCCGGATCGGGTTGTCGGTATCATACGCGGCCCTTTTGGCGCCTCAGCTGCCCGGATGCACGGGCGAGGATGCAATGGCGAATTACAGCACGAGCGAATTCCGTTCCGGGATGAAAATCATTCTCGAGGGGGATCCGTACTCGATCGTGGAAAACGAGATGGTAAAGCCGGGCAAGGGGCAAGCTTTCAATCGCGTCAAGGTGCGCAATCTCAAAACCGGACGCACGATTGAACGCACCTTCAAGTCCGGTGACACCGTGGAAGCGGCCGACGTGGTCGACACGGACATGCAGTACCTCTACCAGGATGGGGAGTTCTGGCATTTCATGGTGCCGGAGAGCTTCGAGCAGTACACCGCGGGTAAGGCGGCGGTGGGCGATGCAGCGCAGTGGCTGAAAGATGGCGTCGTCTGCATCATCACACTCTGGAACAACGTACCGCTGCTCGTCACGCCGCCCTCGCACATTGAGCTCATCGTCACCGAAACCGACCCCGGGCTGCGCGGCGATACCGCAACGGGCGGCCAGAAACTGGCCAAGCTTGAGACCGGTGCCGCCGTGCGCGTGCCGCTCTTCATTAACGAAGGCGAACTCATCCGCGTCGATACGCGCAGCGGCAGCTACATCTCGCGCGCCAAGCAGTAATCGATCCTGCGGCCCCAACTAGCGCGCGCGCCGCAATCCGTCCCCCGCATAGATGATGAGCGCCGCCCAGATGAGCGCAAAGCCCAAGGCGCGTTCGCGCTCGAAGGACTCATGCATGACGAGGACGCCGCAGGCGAGCTGCAGCGACGGGGCGATGTACTGCAAGAGGCCGACAGTCGAATAGGGAATGCGCCGGGCCGCGTAGGCGAAGAGAAAAAGAGTGATCGCGGTCAGCGGTCCGGTGCCGATCAGCAGCAGATCGATCGTGGTCGTCGAGTGCCTGAAGGCGCCCGTGCCGCTCGCCTCGCACCACCAGAGGTATGCGATCGCAAGCGGCAGGAGCAGCAGGGTTTCTGCGGCGAGACCTGGCAGCGCCTCCACATGCACCACCTTGCGGATGAAGCCATAGGTGGCAAAGGAGAATGCCAGGCACAGCGAGATCCAGGGCAGATGCCCGGTCTCGTAGGTGAGATACGCCACGCCGAATGCGGCGAGGACTACGGCTGTCCACTGCGCGCGGTTCAGTCGCTCGGCGAGGAGCACGACCCCGAGGAGAACGTTTACCAGGGGGTTGATGAAGTAGCCGAGACTTGCGTCTACCACGTGGCCATGCATCACGGCCCATACGTACGCAAGCCAGTTCGTGGTAATCAACGTTGCCGAGAGCGTCAGGCGCAGGAGCACGCCGCGCTGCGCGAGCGCCGTCCAAACGTCTGCCAACTCGCCGCGCAGTGCCGTCCATCCAAACACGACGAGGCACGACCAGACAATGCGATGCGCGATCACCTGCACCGATGAGACCGTCAGCAGCGGCTCGAAATAGAGCGGAAAGAAGCCCCATGCGGTAAACGCGGCAGTGGCCGCCGCAAGTCCCTTCGATGTCGCGCGCACGCTTTACCCGGTGCGGTCAGAGCAGGCGCTGGCGACAAAAATGTGGGCCAGCGCCTCAAGGCCGTGCTGATCGGCCGCATCGAAACGATTGCGCTCGGGGCTGTCGATATCGAGAACGCCGAGGAGGCTCTCGCCTCTGACGAGCGGTATCACGATTTCCGAACGCGATGCGGCGTCGCAGGCGATGTGGCCGGCGAAAGTGGTTACATCGTCGACCACGAGCGTTGCACGGCGCGCGGCCGCCGTGCCGCACACACCCTTGCCGAGCGGGATGCGCACGCACGCGGGTTTTCCCTGGAACGGGCCGACGACAAGTTCGCCTTCCTTCAGGAAGTAGAACCCCACCCAGTTAAGGCGCGGTACCGCATCAAAGATGAGCGCTACGGTATTCGCCGCATTGGCAATCAGATCGGGCTCGCCCGAGAGCAGGCCCTGCAGATCGCAGGCCAGATCTGTGTAGTCCGCCGCCTTGTCGGCGAAGGTGTAACGCCCTGCCTGGTGGCTCATCGAAGACTCCTTCACGCCCGTTCAGTGGGAAAGGCAATGACCTCATCGATATGCGCAGCGCCGCTTGCGAGCATCAGCACCCGATCAAGCCCCAGCGCCACGCCAGCGCAATCGGGCAGCTCCTTGAGCGAGGCGAGGAGGTGCTCGTCGACTTCAAAAGTCGGCAGGCCGCGGCGCAGCCGTTCGGCATTATCAGCGAGAAAGCGCTTGCGCTGCTTTTCGGAGCAAGCGAGCTCATGGTACCCATTGGCAAGCTCCACGCCGTGGCGATACAGCTCGAAGCGCAGCGCGGTGCGTGCGTCGTGCGGATCGAGGCGGGCGAGGGCGGCCTGCGAGGCTGGATAGGCGTAGACAAAGGTCAGTCCGTGCCGGCCCAGATTGGGGCCGACGCGGCAGGCCATGAGAAAATCGAGCAGGTCATCGCGCGAATCCTCAGTGATACGCGCGACATAGCCTGCGGCCTCGGCCGCCTGCGCAAGCTCGCGCAGGCTTGCTGCAAAAGGGTCGAGTGCAAGCTCGGACAAGAAGGCTTCGCGATAGCTCAGGTGCTGGGTCTTGCCGAAGGCGACCTGCGCGGCAACCTCACACAGCAGCGCTTCGAGCTCGGCCATCAGATCTTGAAGCACATAACCGGTGCGATACCACTCGAGCAGCGTGAACTCACTGTTGTGCAGGCGACTGCGCTCGAAGGCGCGCACGACATGACAGATCTGAAAGATATCGCCGCTGCCGGCGGCGAGCAGGCGCTTCATCGCATATTCGGGCGAGGTGTGCAGAAAGAGAATCGGACCGCCGGCAAGCTCCACGCGCGCCGATTGAATGTGCACATCGCTCACCGGGTGATTGACGACGACAGGCGTGTCAACTTCCAGCACGCCGCGCGCGGCGAAGAACGCGCGCACACGCGCGAAAAGTGCCGCGCGCTCCTCGAGGATGGCGCGCCGCGCAGTGGGCCGCCAAGGCTCGTCGCTCATGGATTTGAGCGTCGGGCGAGCACTTGGCCGACTTCGATGCGGCTGCCGACGCCAAACTCGGGCAGCCACGCGGGTGCTCCAGGCGGCAGCAGCAAGATAACGGTGGAGCCCATATTAAAGCGCGCGAACTCAGCGCCCTTGGCAAGCGGCGGCGCTGCACCCATGCCGCTCGAAAGCTCGCGCGGGCCGCCTGCACCCGGGCTTACCTCGCCGTGCCAGCGCGTGCTCATGCTGCCCACGAAGAGCGCCCCCACGAGGACGAGCGCAAAAGGCGCGGCGCCGTCCTCAAAGACGCACACGATGCGCTCGTTGCGCGCGAAGAGCTGATCCACGAGCGCGGCGGTTGCGATGTTGACGCTGAAGAGCCGCCCGGGTACGTAGCGTGCGCGCTCGAGCGCGCCATCGCACGGCATGTGTATGCGGTGATAATTGAACGGCGCAAGGTAGAGCGTGGCGAAAGAACCGTTGGCAAAGCGGGCGCTCTCCGCGGCCGAGCCGGCGAGGAGGGAGGCGAGCGAGAAGTGCTTGCCCTTCGCCTGAAAGAGCGTATCGCCTTCGATGGGCCCGAGCGCACTCACGGTGCCATCGACGGGCGAGACGATGCTCAATGGATCGGCGTCGATGCGTCGTGCACCGCTCTTCAGAGCACGCGTGAAAAAATCATTGAAGCTGTGGTAGTGCTGTGGCACCGGATCGGCGGCGTCGCTCATGTTCGGGCGGTAGTGTTTGACGAAGGCGCCGATGAGAAAATTCTTAAGCCACACGCGGCGGCTGCGAGCGATGTGCCAGACGAGCCGTGAGAGCCCATGCTGCGGCAAGAGGTATTGCAGCAGCACGTGCAGGCGCGCCGTCAACGTCGGCCCTGCGCCGGCGGCAGAAGGGCGCGCGTCCATCAGCCGTGCAGGCGCGGGGCGATGCGCTGCAAGTCCGTCGCGAGCGCTGCCACGGAATAGGGTGGCGTGAACACCGCAACGATCTGTGCGCGGCGATTGAGCAGGAATACCGCTGCCGAATGATCCATCATGTAGTCCCCGCCCGGCAGATCCACGCGCGCCACGGCAACGCCAAAGCGCTGCGCAATCTTGGCGATCTCGGTGGCATCGGCCGTGGCGCCGATGAAATCCGGATCGAAAGCATGCACGTAGGCGGCGAGTGCCGCGGGGGTGTCGCGCGCCGGATCGACGCTGACAAAGAGCACCTTCAGGTCAGCGAGTGCGGCCTTTTTCTTCACCTGTTTCTTCACCTGGGCAAGCTCGGCAAGGGTGGTTGGACACACGTCCGGACAGTGCGTGAAGCCGAAAAAGACCAGGGTCGGGTGCCCGGTGAGATCCGCACTCGTCAGAGCTTGACCGGTGTGAGCGGTGAGGGCGAGCGCGCCGATCGAGCGCGGAGCAGGAAACCACGTGCCGCTTGCCAGCTGCGGCGCGGAACTGTCAACTTGCGCGGCCACCCAGAAACCCAAGAGCGCAGCCCCGGCGGCGGCCAGGCCCCAGAGCCACCATGCAGGGCGAAGTGTCATGAGTGAATTATCTCACAGCGCGCGCCGCACCACGGTGCGTGCCCTGGTGAGCGCAAGCGCGCGGCGGCTCGCGCGCGCCCGGGTTTTTTTCGGTCACGGCACGGACAACGCGCAGGATGAGGCGGCGGCGCTCGTCTGGCATGCGCTCGCGCTTTCGTACCCGGCGACGCGCGCAAGCTACGCGCGCCGCGTGGGCGTGCGCGCCCAGCAAGAGGTGCGCGAGCTTATCGCGCGGCGCATCCGCGAGCGCGTTCCGGCCGCCTACCTCACCGGGCGGGCGCGTTTTGCCGGAATCTATTTTGTCGTTGATCAACGTGTGCTCATTCCGCGCTCGTGCATCGCCGAACTCATCGAGCGCGGCTTTGCGCCCTGGATCGAGCCTGCGCGCGTGCGGCGCGTGCTCGATCTCGGCACGGGCAGCGGCTGCATTGCGATCGCCTGCGCGCGTGCCTTGCCGCGCGCACGCGTTGATGCCGTTGACGTGAGCGCGGACGCGCTCGAAATTGCGCGCCTCAATGTGCGCCGGCAGCGCCTGGGAGCGCGCGTGCGCGTCATCAAATCCGATCATTTCAGCGCGCTCGGCGGTAAAAGCTACGATATCATCGTCAGCAATCCGCCCTATGTCGGTGCGCGCGAGCTCGCGGCACTGCCTGCTGAATACCGGCACGAGCCGCGTATTGCGCTCGCCGCCGGGCGTGGGGGATTGGACGCTATTCGCACGATATTGCGCCATGCGGCGCGCCATCTGCGACCGCACGGGATACTGGTGGTCGAGGCGGGCAATACGGAGGCGGCCGTGCGACGCGCGTTTGCGCAGCTGCCGCTCACGTGGCTGCACTTCGAACGCGGCGGCGGCGGCGTATTTTTGTTGACGGCGGAGCAGCTGCATGTCGGGTAACACGATCGGCAAACTCTTTGCCGTCACGACATTTGGCGAAAGCCACGGTCCGGTCATGGGGTGCATCGTCGATGGCTGTCCGCCGGGACTCGCCTTAAGCGAGGCGGACCTGCAGGCGGATGTGGATCGTCGCCGCACGGGCACCTCGCACTTCGTGAGTCAGCGCCGCGAGGGCGATCAGGTGCAGTTGTTATCCGGCATCTTTGAAGGCAAGACCACCGGCACTCCGATCGGCATTCTCATCGAGAATACGGATGCGCGCTCGCGCGATTACGAAAAGATCAAAGATCGCTTTCGACCGGGGCACGCCGACTATACGTATCAGCAAAAGTATGGCCTGCGCGATTACCGCGGCGGCGGGCGCTCGTCGGCGCGCGAGACGGTGATGCGGGTTGCCGCTGGGGCGATCGCGCGCAAGTACCTCGCCGAGCGCCTCGGGGTGCGCATCTATGGTTATTTGAGCCGCATCGGCAATCTCGCTCTTGAGCCGGTGAATCCCGCCTTCGCCAATGAGAATCCGTTCTTCTGCCCGGACCCCGCGCGCCTTGCGGAACTGGAGGCTCTCATGTGGAGTGTGCGCGGCGCGGGCGACTCGCTCGGCGCGCGCGTTACGGTGATTGCGCAGGGCGTGCCGCCGGGCTTGGGCGAGCCCGTATTTGATCGGCTGGATGCTGACATCGCCCATGCGCTCATGGGCATCAATGCCGTGAAGGCGGTGGAGATCGGCGCTGGCCTTGAGGCGGTGGCCCAAAGGGGCAGTGAGCATCGCGATGAGCTCACGCCGAGGGGCTTTCGCAGCAACCATGCCGGGGGTGTATTGGGCGGGATCTCCTCCGGTCAGGACATCGTGGCGCATCTTGCCCTAAAGCCGACCTCAAGCATTCAGGTCCCGGGTAACACGATTGATGTGGCGGGCAATCCGGTGCAGATCGTCACCACCGGCCGCCACGATCCGTGCGTCGGCCTGCGCGCCACCCCCATTGCCGAGGCCATGCTCGCCATCGTGCTGATGGATCACTACCTGCGCCACCGCGCGCAGAACGCGGACGTGCAATCTGCGACACCCGTGATTACGCGCCCGAGCACCGATAACTGACCAACCAATCATGCCGGCATCAATTGAGGAGCGCTCGGCCGGTTCGAGGCGGTGCAGGCTGTGAACGGGTGCCATTTTTTGATCGCGGGCACTGCTAAAAGGGGCCCTTCACGAGGGCTGAGCGCGCCCGCGGCTACCGAGGCAGCGAACCGCGACACAGTTTATGTCGGAAGAATACGTGAAGATATTTCCACGAATCGGAATTGAACTTATGACGCCGTACCGACAACAGCCTGCAAATCCTAGAGATTTTGGCTGCCGGGTTGATTTAAGTTATATTGCCGTGCAAATCCGTATGGACTTGCGGAAAACCGTCCATACGCATGTTTTTAAAAGATTTTTAGGCGGGCTGGTGGTCCGCGGGGTGTCCTGATGGTCGCGAAGTCCTTCGGTCGGGCCCTGGCCTTATTGCTATTGAGCCCTCCGGCCGCGTTCGCACTGGGGTTGGGGGATATTCACCTCCAATCTTCGCTTAACGCCCCCCTGAATGCCGAGGTCGAACTCGTCGGGGCGACTCCGGAGGATCTGGCCTCGCTGCACGCGGCGATCGCCACTCACGACACGTTCACCCGCTACGGCCTTGACTGGCCGGCGTACCTAGGCGGAATTTCCATGCGTCCGGAGAAGACTCCCGACGGACGCGATGTCATCAAGATCTCATCCCGCGAGTCGATCACCGAGCCCTTCATTACCTTCTTGATCGATGTGACGTGGGCGCGCGGTCAGCTGGTGCGCGAATACACGGTACTCCTTGACCCACCCATCTATACGCCCGGGCAGAACGCGGCGAATCAGGCGCCGGTCGCGGCACCCGCCGTCGGCACGGGCGTGCGCGAGGGAACAATCAATCGCGCCCCTGCTCCTGGCGCAGCAGAATCTACGGGCGCAGCCACGCCAGCTGAGTCAGCCGCATCGGCGGCACCTGCCGCGCCCGCGCGCTCGCGCGCGACGGCTGCGGTCAGCACTCAGGCGGGTGCAACGCGCGTCGTGAACCGCGGCGATACGCTCTCGCAGATCGCAGGCTCGCTCTCCGGTGCCGGCAACGCGAGCACACGCAGCTGGATGGTGGCCATCTACCAGGCCAATCCGAGCGCGTTTGAAGGCAACATGAATTTGCTGCATGCCGGTGCGGTGCTGCGCATTCCCGAAGCGGGCACGGCGCAGGCGGTAGCACCGGCTGAGGCGCTCACCGAAATACGCCGCCAGTACGCGGCATGGCGCAATCAGCCAGCCGCGCCAGCGGCGGCTTCCACCGAATCTGGCCGCCTGCACCTGGTAACGCCGACCGAGCCGAGTAAACAACCCACGACTCAGTCAGCCAGTCAGCCCGGCGCGGCCGCAGGCACCGCCAGTGGCAATACGGCGCTTGAGGCGCGCATGCACGAGCTCGAGGCGCAGCTGCAGGAGTCGCGCCGTCTGCTTGAGGCACGCAATGCAGATCTAGCGAAGCTGCAGGCGCAACTCGGTTCGCGCAGCAGCTCTGCCCCATCGACATCGCCGGCGCCCGGCCCCGCGGCAACGGCTCCGGCCACCGCGCCGCCGACGGCATCAACCCCCCCGGCATCGACGGCGACCCCGACGCCGGAGACGACGGAGAGCGCGCCGCCGGCTGCGGCATCGCCCCCGCCCCCGAATCCGCGCAGGCACCCGGTTGCGCACACCGCGCCGACCCCGCCCCCGAGCGGCTCATTCTTTTCCAGCCTCATGCGCTACTGGTGGATCGCCGCGCTTCTCGTGGCGGCCATCCTTGCGCGCATGGGCATCAGCGCGTGGCGCTCACGGCAGGACAGCAGCTTTGACGATTCTCTAGGCCGTCTGGCATCGGCGGGTGCGGATGCGGAGGCGAATCGCGACCCCCTCGGCGACACGGCGAAGCTTCGTGCCGTGCGCGATCCGACCATCCTCGTCGAAGAAGGCGCCGCACACGAGCGATCGCGACCGCTGCCCGCCGCGCCTGCGGCGCCATCCGCCGCTGCGCGCGCGCCAACACCGGCGGACACCACGCTCAGCAACGAAACCGCCATCAACCTTGATCAGGGCGATCCGCTCGCCGAGGCTGATTTCCACATGGCCTACGGTCTGTATGACCAGGCCGCCGATCTGGTGCGTATTGCAATCGCGCGCGACCCGGAGCGCCGCGAGCTCAAATTGAAGCTCCTCGAAGTGTTCTTCGTCTGGGGCAACAAGGAGCAGTTCCTGCAGGCTGCCCATGAGCTCGCCGCGACGCGCGACAAGGCTGCCCCTGGCGAGTGGGAAAAGATTGTGATCATGGGCAAGCAGCTTGCCCCCGAGGATCCGCTCTTCAGCGGTGGTGCACCGGTGAGCGGTGCGGCCGCGGGCGGCGTGGACCTCGACCTCGAAGGCGGCGAGAGCCGCATCGACTTCGATCTGCTGGGCGAGCCAGTGCCGGATGAGGCTGCGCAGGGTCTCGACCTCGACATCGGTGCCGCGCTCGGCGAGCCGCCCGATTCAGCAAGCTCATCGCAAACCACGCGTGCGACCGATGCGAACCTCGCTCTGCACGGCCTGGAGGATCCCAGCTCCGCCACGACGCGCCAGATGACGGCGCATATGGACCCCATGTCCGATGCGGTGGAGCCGACCGTCGAGCAGCCGAACCTGCAGCACGACGACAATCCCACGATCCGCCAGAAGGTGGAGCGTGCGATGCGCCACAGCGGCGGGGGTGGCGAGCAGACCGCGGAACTCGCAATCGATGACCTCGGCCTTGATTTGGGCGGGCTCGATACGGTGGATCACCCGCATCTTGCGGCCTCATCGCCCGACGCGCCGACGCTGGTTGCGGGCCTCGACGACACATCGCGCCAGGCCATGCACGATGAGCTCACCGCGCAGGCAACGGTCCCCGGCAATGCCGCAACCGGCGCCTGGCGCGTTAAGCCTGAGGACATGGACGCAACGCTGCCCCCGGTGGCGTTGAGTGAGTTCGATGACAAGGGTCCCGTCAGCAGCGATGCCACCTCGGCGACCGCTCATCTGGCCTCGCTCAAAGGCGGCGAGGGCCTGGATTTTGACCTCACCGACATGGAAGGCTCAACCGTCGCAGCCGCCAACAGCAGCTCTAACGATGTTGATCTGGACGTGGGCCCGACGAGCGCCGCCGACACGCACTTCACGATCACGCAGAAGCTCTCCTCGGAGGAGCTCGCGCTGCCCGACCTTGAGCCGGCCACCATGAGCGAGGTCGGTACCAAGCTTGATCTGGCCCGAGCCTACATGGACATGGGCGATCCGGAAGGCGCGCGCAACATTCTCGAGGAAGTACTGAACGAAGGCTCGGTCGCGCAGAAACAGGAAGCCCAGCGCCTGCTGCAATCCCTGCCCGGGTGACCGGCAGCGTACGAATCGCGCTCGGTCTTGAGTACGACGGCAGCGCCTACGCGGGCTGGCAGACGCAGCGTGCCACGGCCTCCATCCAAACGCTTCTTGAGGCCGCGCTCGCCCCCGTTGCCGACGAGCCGGTGAACCTCATCTGCGCGGGCCGCACGGATGCCGGTGTGCACGCGCGTGCGCAGGTGACGCATTTCGACACACAGGCACGGCGCACGGCGCGCGGCTGGGTGCTGGGCGCCAACACCAATTTGCCCGCCGATGTCAGCGTCGCATGGGCGCGCGAGGTGCCGCGGCACTTTCACGCCCGCTATTCGGCCGAAGCGCGTACCTACCGCTACTACGTTTTCAACCGATCCGTGCGTGCCGCACTCGCCGCGCGCGGCGCAACCTGGATCCGCCACCCGCTTGACCATGAGCGCATGCGGGCGGCGGCCGGGGAGCTTAAGGGTTCGCATGACTTCAGCGCCTTCTGCTCCGCGCAGTCGCAGAGCGGCTCAAGCATCCGTCGCGTGGATGAGCTCACCGTGCAGCGCGCAGGTGACTTCGTCATCATCGAGGCGACCGCCAATGCGTTCCTGCATCACATGGTGCGCAACATCGCAGGAACGCTGATCGCGGTCGGGCAGGGTGAGGCCGATGCGCTCTCGATTCGCAGGGCACTGCAGTCGAAGGATCGCAGCCAAGCCGGCCCCACGGCGCCGCCGCAGGGGCTGTATCTGTGGTCAGTGCGCTATCCCTGGGCGTTCGCGTTGCCACCGTCGCGTTCCGCTATCATCGGCCCACTGCCCTAGGGCGCTTGCGGAACGCCGATGTCCTGGTTCGAGAAGATCATGCCCTCGCGCATCAAGACCGAGCGGCGCACGCGCTCGGTGCCAGAGGGACTGTGGATCAAGTGCCCATCCTGCGATGCGGTGCTGTATCGGGCCGAGCTCGAACGCAACCTCAATGTGTGTCCGAAGTGCAGCCATCACATGCGCATTGCCGCGCGCGAGCGCCTCGAGGCATTCCTCGAGCCCGGAGAGCTGATCGAGATCGGCGCCGATATCTCGCCCGAAGATCCGCTCAAATTCCGCGACAGTAAGCGCTACCGCGACCGCCTTGCCCAGGCGCAGAAGGCGACCGGCGAGAAGGATGCGCTCGTGGTACTTGCCGGGCGGCTCTTCGAGCTGCAGGTGGTGGCCTGTGCCTTTGAATTTAATTTTCTGGGGGGCTCGATGGGCTCGGTGGTCGGTGAGCGCTTCAAGCTCGCCGTGGATTACTGCATCGCGAACCGCCAGCCGCTCGTGTGCTTCTCGGCAAGCGGCGGCGCGCGCATGCAGGAGGCGCTGTATTCGCTCCTGCAGATGGCCAAGACGAGCGCGGCACTGGCGCGCCTGGCCAAAGCCCATCTGCCGTTCGCCTCGGTCATGACCGATCCCACCACGGGGGGGGTGTCCGCAAGTCTTGCGATGCTCGGCGATTTGAACCTCGCCGAGCCGCGCGCGCTCATCGGTTTTGCAGGTCCGCGCGTCATCCAGCAGACGGTGCGCGAGACACTACCGGAAGGGTTTCAGCGCAGCGAGTTTCTCCTCGAGCACGGCATTCTCGACATGATTGTTGACCGCCGCGATATGCGTGAGCGCATCGCAACGCTGCTGCGCATGCTGCTGCGCGTGGCGCCCGCGGCCGCTGCTTGACCCGCCCGCGCGGGCGAACGCGTGCGCACGCTTGCCGAATGGCTCGAGCTGCAGGACTCGGTGCATCCCCAGAGCATCGATCTTGGCCTCGAGCGCGTGGCGCGAGTGGCGCAGGCGCTGGAGCTGCGCGGCGTCCCGTACCGTGTGATCACGGTGGGCGGCACGAACGGCAAGGGCTCAACGGTTGCGCATCTTGACGCGCTGCTGCGTGCCCTGGGCCTGCGCACCGGCGCTTTCACCTCACCACACCTGCTGCGCTACAACGAGCGCATTCGCGTGGACGGCGAGGAGGCGAGCGATGCGGAGCTCATGGCTGCTTTCGAGCGCATCGAGGCCGCCCGCGCCGCCACCACGCTCACCTTCTTCGAATACAACACGCTCGCCGCGCTTCTCGTGTTTGCCGCGCGCCGCATCGAGGTGGCCGTGCTCGAGGTCGGACTCGGCGGACGCCTCGACGCCACGAATCTCATCGATGCGGATGTCGCGGTGCTCGCCTCCGTTGGGATGGATCATCGCGACTACCTCGGCGAGGATCTGCAGAGCATCGGTCGGGAGAAGGCCGGCATCTTCAGAGCCGGCCGGCCGGCGGTATTGGGCTCGCTTCAAATGCCGCAGTCAGTTTTTGCAGCGATCGGCGCACTTGGCGCGCACGCCGTGATCGCGGAGCGCGATTTTAATTGGCAAGTGGCGGGCAACGGGCGCTGGAGCTACCAGGGGCGCCAAGCTTTCGAAGATCTGGCGCCACCGGCCTTGGCGGGAATGATCCAATATCGAAACGCAGCCACCGCGATCGCCGCGCTCGAAGCCTTGTCGCTGCCGCAGCAACTAAGGCCGAGGCTCATCAGCGAGGCGCTCGAGAAGACGAGCTTGCCAGGCCGTTTCCAGATTCTTCCCGGGCCCGTGGAGTGGATTCTCGATGTCGCGCACAACGAGCCTGCCGCGCGCGTCCTGGCGCAGCATCTTGCCGAGCGGCGGCGCGCGGTGCGCACTTTCGCGGTGACTGGCATCCTGCGCGACAAAGACGCGGCGGGTATTGGCCGCGCGCTCGCGCCATGCGTGGATCAGTGGATCCTGTGCACGCTCAGCGGTGCGCGCGGCTCATCAGCACGTGAGCTTGCTGAGCGCATGGCAGGGCCGATTGGCTCCCACGCAGAACAGGTCTCAAGTGTTGAGGCGGGCTGCGCGCGGGCGCGTGCAAAGGCACGGGCCGGCGATCGCGTCATCGTGTTTGGCTCGTTTCTCGTCATTGGGTCGGCACTGCGATGGCTTCAGCTATAATTGAATTCCTGCCGCGCAAGCCAGGCGTCGGCCTGGCCTTGAAAGCGCGCCCGGATCCTTGGTTTTCGCCTTGAGGGCCCCCATCGTGGACGTTCAGGCCAAAGATAGACTGACGGGCGCAGTCATCCTGGTCGTGATGCTGGTGCTGCTTGTGCCGGAGATTCTCTCCGGGCCTGCACGCAACAGCGTTGAGGTTGCTGATCAGAGCTCAGGCGAGACTGCGCTGCGCTCGTACAGTGTCGACCTGGGTGAGGTGCGACGTGCGCCTGCGGCGGGCTCCGCGTCCGCGCCTGCGGCGGTGAGCTCAGCCGAGCAAGCTGCGGCAGGCGCGCAAGCGAGTACGCCGGCGCGCGCCGCGAGTGCGCCCCCGGAACCTCAGACCGAGAGCGCTGCGCCGACGCAGGCGACACCCGCTGTGACGCAGGCGCCGGCGCTCGTACCGCCGCGCCCGGCGGCGTCGCGACCGGTGAGCCCCGCAAAGGCGGCGGCGGCGCCGCGAGGTGCGTGGACGGTGCAGCTTGGCACCTTCTCAAGCCAAGCCAACGCCGAGCGCTTGGTACACGAACTGCAGGGCAAGGGATTTGCCGCGTTTTCGACGGAGAGTGCGAGCGGTGGACGCAAACTGTATCGCGTGCGGGTCGGTCCCGCCTCAGATCATCCGGGGGCGGTGGCGCTCGCCGCGCGGCTACGCTCGGCGGGGCATCCAGGCTCGCTCACTGACCATCCCTAATAGGCCTCGCGGCGCGCATTTGACGAAAGGTGGCGCACGCATGGGCGGCGCGCCGGGCGCTCTTGTACAATGCGCGCCGCGCACGCCGTGGGCGCACTCCGAGCCGGGCCATGTTTAAGTCAGCCGACTATTGGGTGATTGCCATTGTGCTGGCCTCGGCCATCGCCGGGCTCATGCGCGGCTTTCTGCGCGAGGTGCTCGCGGTCGTGAGCTGGGTGCTGGGACTCTTTATTGCCTGGCACTTTGCCTACATGCTCTCCCCGCAGCTCGGCGGGCTTTTGGCCGACGAGCCGGTGCGCTCCTGGGCGGCCCGCGCCATCCTCCTCTTCTTAGTGCTCGCGATCGGCGCGGTCGTGGGTTTGTCCGTCAGTCACTTCGTGCGCCTCTCGATCTTCATTGGCACCGACCGGCTGCTCGGCTTTGCGCTCGGTATCGTGCGCGGCATCATCATCGTGGGCGTGCTCGTCATCGTCGGTCAGTTGCTGCGCCTGGATGGGGAGCGCTGGTGGCGCACGGCACTGCTTGCGCCCTATGCCGAGCATGTGGCCAACGGCCTGCGCTCGTTCGTTGGCGCGGAGCGCTATCCCGTGACGCGAGTCTGACGGCCCGCCCGCCGTCCTAGGAGTCGAGCGAGCATGTGCGGCATTGTCGGAATGGTGGGGAACGCGCCGGTCAATCAGCGGCTCTATGACGCCCTGACGGTGCTGCAGCACCGTGGGCAGGATGCCGCCGGCATTGTCACCTCGAGCGACGGCGAGCTCTACGTGAGAAAGGGCACGGGCCTGGTACGCGATGTGTTCCAGCAGCATCACATGGTGGAACTGAAGGGCAACATTGGCATCGGCCACGTGCGCTACCCGACGGCCGGTGGCGACCGCGCCTCCGAAGCGCAACCTTTCTACGTCAATGCGCCCTATGGCATCTGTCTGGCGCATAACGGCAATCTTACGAACGCTGCGGAGCTCGCCGCCATTTTAAGCCGCGAAGACCGCCGGCATCTCAATACCTCCTCCGACTCCGAGGTGCTCCTCAACGTCTTCGCCTCGGAGCTGCAGCGCGTGGGCACGCAGCGCATCGCGCCGGCCGACATTTTCACGGCATTGAGCGCGGTGTACCGGCGCTGCCGTGGCGGCTACGCGGTCATTGCCCTCGTGATCGGCCATGGCGTGCTTGGCTTTCGCGACCCCAACGGCATCCGCCCGCTGGTGCTCGGGCGGCGCGAAACCGCGCGCGGCAGCGAGTGGATGCTCGCCTCGGAGAGTGTGGCATTGCAGGCGCTCGGCTTTAAGTTTGAGCGCGATATCGCCCCGGGCGAGGGTGTCTTCATCGATGAGCAGGGACGACTGCATGCGCAGCAGTTCGGCGAGCCGCTGCGTCACACCCCATGCATCTTCGAGTACGTCTATTTTGCGCGGCCGGACTCGATCATCGACAAGATCTCGGTGTATCGCGCGCGCATGCGCATGGGCGACAAGCTCGCCGAGAAAATCCTGCGCGCCTATCCGGATCACGATATCGACGTCGTGATTCCGATTCCCGATACGAGTCGCACGAGCGCCATGCAGGTCGCCTTGAAGCTCGGTCTCAAATACCGCGAAGGCTTCATCAAGAACCGCTACATCGGGCGCACGTTCATCATGCCCGGTCAGCAGCAGCGCACCACCTCCGTGCGGCGCAAGCTGAACGCGATCGATCTGGAGTTTCGCGGCAAGAATGTCCTGCTGGTCGATGACTCGATCGTGCGCGGCACCACTTCTGCGCAGATTGTTGAACTCGCGCGCGAAGCCGGCGCCAGAAAAGTCTACTTCGCCTCTGCGGCACCGCCGGTGCGCTTTCCGAATGTGTACGGCATCGACATGCCGGCGGCGAATGAGCTCGTGGCCGCGGGCCGCACGGTGGAGGAGGTGGCAAGTCTCATCGGCGCGGATTGGCTCATTTACCAGGATCTTGAAGATCTCGTGGCCGCCTGCCGCCACGAGGATGCGCAGATCGAGGAATTCGATACCTCGTGTTTTTCCGGTGAGTACGTCACCTCCGATGTGACGCCGGAATATCTTGAAAAGCTGCGCCTCGAGCGCTCGGATGAGGCCAAGTCCCGCCGGCGCGAGGAGCGCGAGCCGTTCAAGATAGTCAGCCGCTGAGGCGGGTGCCCGAGGCACTCCTGCCGACGTGAGCTCGAGCGACCCACGCCGGCAACTGCTGCTGGAGCTTTTTCAAGCCGGTGTGATGCGCGTTGATGGTCGCCGCTGCACCGCAGCGGCGCTGCGTGCGAACAGCGCCGCGCCGCACGCGCGCGTGTGGACGGCCGCCGTCGGCAAGGCGGCAAGCGCCATGGCCCTCGGCGCGCATGATGCGCTCGGCGCGGCTCAGGAGCGCGTGCTGCTCATCACCAAGGATGGACACGTGGCGCCCGAGGCGTACGCGCTTGCCGGGGTTGAGATTCACGAAAGCTCCCATCCCCTGCCCGATGCGCGCTCGATCGCCGCGGGCGAGCGCCTGCTGCAGTTCACTCAGGACCTGCCGCCGGATGTCGAGCCGTTATTTTTGATATCCGGCGGCGCATCGAGTCTTGCCGAAGCTCTCGTGCCGGGCGTGACGCTCGATGAGCTCAAACGCTTGAATAACGCCGGCATGGCCTCCGGCATCGCGATCGCGGAGCTCAACGCCAATCGCACGCGCCTGTCGCGCATCAAGGGTGGGCGGCTGACCGCATCGCTGGCGGGTCGCCGCGCGCGGGCGTTTTTCATCTCCGATGTTCCGGGCGATGATCCGGCCATCATCGGCTCCGGCCTACTCGGCCCGGCCGCATCGGGCGAGGATCGCGTGGAGCGCGCCATCATCGCCTGCATCGACGATGCGGTGGCCGCGGCGGGCGCGCTCGCCGCGGCACGCGGCTATCCGGTGCGCATGGATGAGGAGCGGTTCCAGGGCGATGCACGGCGCCTCGCCGTGCGCTTCGCGCATGAGCTCGATCTGTATCCGCAGGCCGTGCAGATCTGGGGAGGTGAGTCGGTGGTGCGCCTGCCCGAGCAGCCGGGGCAGGGCGGGCGCAATCAGCATCTTGCGCTCGCTGCGGCACGCAGCATTGCGGGCCGCCGGGACCTCTTGCTGCTCGCGGCCGGCACCGACGGCACCGACGGCGTCACCGATGATGCGGGGGCGCTCGTCGACGGCGATACCTGCGGACGCATTGCTCTCGCCGAGCTTGATG
>Ga0302324_100007119_pt1 | contig 23879 bp, 20 predicted proteins | sample Palsa_T0_1_FD_201949 | JGI IMG/M metagenome (GOLD analysis project Ga0302324, IMG submission 201949) | Peat permafrost microbial communities from Stordalen Mire near Abisko, Sweden - Palsa_T0_1 | ecosystem: Environmental > Terrestrial > Soil > Palsa > Peat permafrost | place: Sweden: Abisko... | reverse complement strand
CTCCGCCCGCAACTCCTGGTCATGGCGAAAAGAAAAAACCATGAATCCATCATCCATCGCTTCCGCAACGTCATCTCCAGCGCCCGCCTCCATCTCAGGCTTCTGGACCCATCCCGCCGTCATCGCCCAGACTCACTTCCAAAGCAAAAGCCTGTCCGGCTGGTCGTTTAACACGGCCATCGGCTGTGCCCACGGATGCCGTTTCTGTTACGTGCCGAGCGTCTCTACCGTCAATCTGGCTCCCAGGCTGGCGCTGCTGGGGGTGGGCGATCCCGACGCGGATTGGGGCCAGTACGTCTTCCTGCGGCCTTGGGATGAAAAGGCCTTCCTGAAGTCCCTGCGGCACGCGGACGGGGTCTCCAAGCGAGACAGTGCCACCGGGAGCACCCACGCGGTCATGTTCAGCAGCACGACCGATCCTTACCAGGTTATCCCAAACCCGGACCCGGTGAAGGCCCGGGAGCTGACCAATGCGAACCTCGTGATGGTGGAGCGGGCGCTGGAGCTGATCCGCGACCAATCCACCCTCAATGTGCGGATCCTAACCCGTAGCCCCCTCGCCAAGGTCCATTTTGACCTATTCCGGACCTTCGGCCCCCGCTTGCTGTTCGGAATGAGCATCCCCACGCTCAGAAACGATCTGGCGGACATCTATGAGCCAAAGGCACCCGCCCCCACCCGGCGTCTCGAAACCCTCCAGAAGGCAAAGGAAGCCGGTCTACATGTCTACGTGGCGATGGCTCCAACCTACCCGGAGTGCGACGCCGCAGACATCAGGGCCACCATGCAAGCGGCCGCGGCCCTCAATCCGCTGACAATCTACCTCGAACCCATCAACATCCGCGCCGAGAATGTGGCCCGTATCGCGGCCTACGCGGCTTCCAAAGGGCTCACGCTCAATACCGGCGTCTTCGCCTCCAAAAAGGCGTGGAGCGAATATGCGCTGCGCTCTTTCCAGCATGCGATCGACGCGGCGAGGGAGTTCGGGGTCTCGGATCAGTTGCATCTTTGGCCGGACAAGTCGCTTGGCGATTACGATGTGGTCGCCGCCCGCGAGCATCCTACCGAGTACCAGGCTTGGCTCCAGGAACGGTGGAGCCGTGAAAGTAAGTGGCCGGTACCGGCCGTTGGAGGGTGCAATCCATGAGTAATGCATCCCGTGAGGCTCCCCTACCCCTCCAAACGTTGGTTGGCGACAGCGCCGGCATCATCTCGTTCACCACTGTCAAAGGGTCTTACGGGTGGCTCGGGAACATGGCCCCGTTCCCTTTAGTCCACCAAGGAGTGCGTTACCGAACCCCCGAGGCGCTTTTCCAGTGCCTTAGATTTGACGGTGCCCCGGAGATTCAGGAAAAGATCAGAGCCCAGGCGTCTCCCATGGCCGCCAAGTGGACGGCACGCGATCACGCAGGCCGCCTCAGGATCCCGCTGCGGGATGCCGCAGACCTGGACCGCATGAGGCTATGCCTGAAGTTGAAGCTAGAGCAGCACCCGTCCCTCCTGCCCCTCATTGCCGCCACGGTCGGTCGCACGCTCATTGAGGATTGCACGGCCCGCCCCGCCGATCCTGAGATCGACGGGGGGACCGTCCGCCATCCTTTTTGGGGCATGGCGCGCAATTGCGGCCTCTGGAGGGGCAACAATGCCCTCGGGACCCTTTGGATGGAGCTCCGCGACGCTAAGTGATCCACGGCAGCGGGGAAATCAGCACATCCCCGAATATCGGCTGACCGGCCATGGTGGTGGCAGGAATGTTCAACGGAGATCCGTTGATCGCACTCTCGTCATTGACGACGAGCCACCAGTGCGTGAGCCGGACCAGCTCGACATGCCCGTCAACAGCCGTCTGGAGCTCCTTTAACGTGAACTCCGTTCCATTTGCCGGTCTTAGCAGAACGCTGGCGTTCGTATCTTCAACCGGAATCCAAACGGCGCTTGTTCCTGAGAGGGAGCAAGTTTTCATGGCACACCCCCAATCTTCGAACGGCTTCGATTCAACAGCTTCTTCATTGCTCTGGCCACGGTCTTCGCCCCGAGAGGATAGAACCCCGTGAACTGCCCTCCGGCATGCGCCACACCGTCTATGATCCCTTCTGTGTCCTTGTAGACCAACGCCCGCTTCGCGGTGAGTATCCCACGGCGGTACAGATTCGGCACGACCTCGGCCATGGCGCTGGTGAGCGACCGCCGGCCGCGATCCCGGTCGAAGAGCACGACAACCCCTCGCAATGAGCGGATGCTATATCGGGGTGGGAACAAGTCCAATTGTCCTGCCGCGCCAATATCCCGCTCTTTGGCGAGAAACGGTTGGTACTTCTTCAGACAAACAGGGCCGATGCCCCGGTCGGTGGATACAGTTGCCTTGAGCGGGTGACCGCAGAAGCGGCACGAATGCCCCTTCGATAGACTTGGCGATGTTGCGATGGTTTTCATAAGAATACGGGCGCATTTGATGCTTCCGTATTTTTTGTGTTTCGACCGACTCACCGGATTGGACGGTCCAGCGGGCTTGTTGCCGCGGTGGTTGGCGGCGCAGCCGCTTTTCCGGCTTGGGAATCAGCCTTCCCTTAGGGAATTCTATGGCGATCTGCAGGTGGACATAACCCCTCCCCCTTAAAAGGGAGGGGTTATGTCCATATCATCAAAACCAGCAGACCCATCTTTGGCTGCTGGATTCGATTCTCCCGCGTCCCGTTCAACTAGGGAATGTCTTCAAACCCCGCTGAGTCTGAAAATGATGACTTAACGGGAGATGCGCTGGTCTCCCCGCAACTCGGGTGGGTTTCTAGCGACAGGCAAATCCCGACGTTACAGGGCCGAGCCGGCCAAGAAGAATTGCTTCGGACAATCCTATCCAATTAAAGAAGAATCATGGGGCGGCGATGCCCTGCTCTTCGACATCTAAAGTGATCTTCGACGAGATGTGGTTCATCAAATCTACTTTGTTGAAATACGTAGGTTTGAGGCGTCGCTCGCTCGCTAGACGCGCTTGGTCCGAGTAATGCGAAGACTCTGGATTATCACTTTGTCCATATGGAGCCGATGTGAATGATTGGATCGGATTAGTCAGAATTGAAAGGACTGGCTGTCTTTGTCCGGCGTACACCCACCGAAGGCCCCTTGAGTCGGGGTCTCCCGCTAGCATCGCCCGGAGTGTCGTGACCTCCTGGCCCCCAGGGTAGAACTTCACTCCTCCAATGGGCCATGATTCGCCGCCACGCCCGATGCGATAGACGTCACCGAGCTGCACCTCTGTTGTCCCGTGTTCGGCAGTGAGCCTGGTGATCGCCGTCTCGAGGCCTGCGATTAGCTCGCCACGCTCGACTACACTGAGGTCACTGTGAGACGTGACGGCATCAGAGAGTTGACCCGCCTGAGCTGAACTTTCTCCAAGTGCCATCCTCCAGTACAGGTAGTTGAGGGCGCCGATGGATTCCTTGTGGGCAAACCCATCGAAGTTTAAAATGCGATCGGCAAATTGCCGGAACGCCGTCGTCTTGTTATGATCCAAGCCGACTCGCGATGTAAGGGTCGATCGCAATGCCTCGACCCAATCTTTCGTGCCCCACCATTTCTCGTCGAGCGCCAATTCTAATGCGTCGTCCTTCGAAAACGCCGACGTCTTCGAGAGCACCTGAATAATGCGCTGACCACGGGCATTTGTAAAACCTGGCAGGTCATAAAAGGTCTCGGCCGAATAGCGGGAGGCGTCGACCGACCGACCTTCGGTCATCATGTCAGGAGAAATGTTGTCATTGGTCATGTAGCCAGACACCGGATCCTCAAGAACCACTAGGTCCTCAAATGGATGAATGCCGCGCCACAACGTCGCGGAGGTATTACCCGGCAAGGGCTTGCCCGGACTCTTATAACCCTTAGGTCGGATAGGTACTCGGCCCGCTCGGACGTAAAGGCTGTGCCCTTCGGTACTTCCAGCCATGATGTTTTGCTGGAACATTCCGAGCAGACCCATTGCCTGGCGGAATTCGCCCATGTTTCTCGAACAATTCATTCTGTAGAGTTGCTCGTCGAGCAGTCCCGTCTGGTCCATGTAGGGCGAACTGATCACGTACGCTGTGTCGCCGACTCGGGCGACAACTGGGCATGGTACCCCGTTGTGATGAGTGTATTCGAAGTCCCGTGTTACGGGCGCACCGCCCCTGATTTGAACCGTGAACCGGCGCACCGTCATTTCGCGCCATTCGCCATCGAACCGATACCGCCTGGGATTGTCGTGATCTACCAGGACCGCATAGCAATCGGCCACATCCGGGCCGCCCATGGTCATTCCCCAGGCAACATTGGCATTATGTGCCGTAACCGGGAGCACCAATCCGTCACCGGAGAAACCGGAAAGTGCCAGTTTTCCAGCGTGGAGCCGAAATTCGAAGGCACGTAATTCGCCATCAAACGGTACATGCGAATCAGCCATTTGAATGACTGTATGCCCCGCAGTTCGCCACGGCATCACAACCCATTCATTGGAGGCGACGCTCAATCCACCGGCGATTTTGCGTTTTTGCTCCTCATCGAGAGCGACAGTGACTCCGCCAGCGCGACAATGTTCGATTCCGCACATGATGTTGACGCCCCAAGCCGCGGAATCAAAAAAGGCCACTGGAAGAGCAGGTTCGAGGGGCGGAGCCCATTTCGGAACCTTGGTGGGATTATCCTTCATGTAACGTTCGATTCCCGCAATAAAGTATCGGTAGTCTTTCTGTAGCTGCGGTTCCAGCCGATGGAATCCTGAGCGCGCCTCTTCCAGGTGCATCCATTGCAAGTTTCGGAAATCTTCCTCTACCGCTTGTGGTCCAAATACCGATGCCGATTCACCTCGAACCTCCAGAAATCGTCTCAAAATACCCTCCAGGCGGTCTTCCGCCTGCGCATAACCCAAACCGTAGAAGCCGTCCTCCTCTAAGTCCGAGTATACGTGCGGCACACCCCAGTCATCCCGAAAGACAGTCACGGTTCTCTTCGATGGACTGTCTGCCAGCGCGGTCCTCGCCGATTGCTGGCCGTGTGTGTCGGTAGTAAAGGCAATTTGTGCTGCGATGAACCCTAGGAGCGAAAGGGAGATTTTCAAAGCGCCTGAGTTCCTCATAATGGAGAAAGAACACGGTTACGCCAAAAAAGTTGCAAGGGCCGCTACGAATCATTTGGCAACTTAGACCACCCGTTCAGAACAATCGCCGCCGACTTATCAGTTATGCGACCTTTCTGCACTATTGAGGTGGTCCCCATCCGTTAGACAGCGGATCGCGGGTTGTTAGTTATGATGACACGGCTCAGCGATTGCCTGGAGGTCTCTAATTTACCTTCAATGCCACGAGTGGATCCAATCTCGCTGCACGCAGCGCGGGCAGCAACGAAGCGAAGAGTGCTGCCATTAAGAGCAATGTTGTGGCGCAACTGAGCACCAAGAATTCGCTAGTCTCCATTGAAGGGAGAATCGATTCAAAGATTCGCCCAAGTCCAATCCCACCCAGAATCCCAATTGCCGAACCGATCGCGGCGATACGAATTCCGGAATTCAGGATCAGCATCACGACGTTCCGTACCGAGCTTCCAAGGGCAATTCGAACTCCGATCTCGCGGGTACGCTGCACAACGTCACGCGCCATTACACCGTAAACCCCCAATGTTGCCAGAAGAAGGCCAAGCAACGCGAATACAGTAAGTAACTGTCGGCAAAGATAAATTTGGGATGTCAATAATTCGATCGAATGGTCGGCGGTGGTCACGTCACTTAGCAACGTGTTGGCGTCCACATCCTCGACTTCGGTGCGAACTGTCCCGGCGAGAGATTCCGGGTTGATAGCGTCCGTTCTAAGCGCGAGGACCATCTCACGGCGCGGATCCTGGGAGGCGGGTTGGTATAGCTGAAAGCTATCCGCAGTCTGCCCAAAATCAATGGGAACTACGTTACCTACTACTCCGACTACCTCTATCCATCTGCGAGGTTCAGACTCCGCGCTGGCGATCTGTTTGCCAATTGGGTTCTCGTCGCCCCAATAGGCGCGCGCCATGGCCGCGCTGATGATCGCTACTCGTTGTGATTTGGCGGTATCTGTATCCTCGAACTCCCGCCCTGCGATCAATAGAGTTCCAGTCACTTTGAAATAATCTGAAGTGATGCCGTTTATTCTAACTAACGGCATTCGACCGGCGGATGCTTCTTCGTGTGCCGCAACAACGTAATGATCCGCTCCGCTCAGGCCAAGATAAGGCAGCCCGTAGCTGACACTGACTGAGGCGACTCCAGGTGTTTTCTTAATTCGATCTAACAAGCTTCTTTGGAAATTAATTATGGCTGTGGCATCGGAATATTTTCCAGCTGGAAGCTGGAGCCTACCGTAAAGCACATGGTCCGAGCGCCAGCCGTGAGGTTGTTTTGTCAGCCTATCCGCTCCGCGAAGGAACAATCCCGCACCGGCGAGCACGATCAAAGCAAAGGTGAATTGGCCAATTATCAGGAAGTCCCGCAGGCTCCAATGCCCCCTGTAAACAGCGGCCAGATTTGTGCCGTTCTTGATCGCGTCGTTGATGTCTATTCTTCTCACAAATGCTGCCGGCCCCAAGCCTGCGAAGAGAATCGTAATCGCTGAAACACCAGATGCGAAACCGAGCACACGCCAGTCCATAGGAAAACCGAGCGCAGGACCGCCGCTATTCAAGATGATCGTGTTGAGCCAGCTTGTGGTCCAATTTGCCACAACAACCGCACCCGTACCTCCCACGGAAGCTAGTATGGCCAACTCAAATATGAGCGGACGGATCAAACCTGCGAACGACGCACCCAATGCGGACCGCATGGCGAGTTCGCGTTTTCTCTCCATTGTTTGAGCGATCAATAGATTTGCAAGGTTGAGACAGGTGATCGCAAGTACACAGCCGGACAAACCGAGAAGCATCAGCAACATTGCCTTCCCTGTAGGGCTGATCGTTTGAATCGGCAGACCTTCGCTCCACCAATCAGTATTCACATTGTCGTGCGGGAAAGCTCGAGCTAGCCGTTCACCAATACTCTTGATGATGGTCTCACCCTCGCCTTGCCGAATGTTGTCAGCTCGTCGGCCTAGCACGGAGAGCTGATGGATAGTTCGGTCCGCCTTGTTTCCGGATTCGATGCCAAGCGGGCTGAATAGGCTTGCTCGCTCAAAGAGGCGGTGGTCCGTGGCGTCTTGCGGAAGCACGCCGACCACCTCGTAAGTTTTCCCGTCAGCTCGCACAGTCTGTCCAAGAACGTTTCTCGCGCCGGCAAAGTGGGATTTCCAAAAATCATAGCTAATCAGAACCACCCGATCACTGCTTTGCAAATTGTCGCTTTTCAGAAACGCGCGGCCTAAGATCGGGTTGATCTTCAGAACGTCGAAGAGCTCGTCCGAGGTAAGTAAGAGCGATATCGGTTCCCCGCCTTGATCGAGTGTTACGTTTGTGGATTTATAGGCCGCAAATTTGCCAAATACTTTGCCCGCGAGTTCTAACTCCGCGTAGTCCGAGTACGAGAAGGCGCCATATTGATTTTCTGGAGTCCTTCTGTGGAGTGTCACTAGCCGCCCGGAATCAGGGAAAGGTAATGGGCGCAACATTAGCGCATTAGCGAAGCTAAACATCGAGGTGTTCAGGCCGATCCCCAACGAAAGGGTCACGACCGTGATGGCAGCGAATATAGGGCTCTTCGTGATCGCTCTTACGGCGAATTTTAGATCGGTCATATGTTGGCCAGTCGAGTCATCCTAATGTGCAGGGAGTGTGCCAACGCACGTCAATTGTGGAGCTCGTTGATAATGAACTACGTAGAGATAGTGTTATTCAATTCGCTTACCTTAAATCCCCCGATTTCGAAATCCATCTCTCCCAGAAATGGGATCGGGTTTAAGGCTTGGGTGAACACAATCTAACATCACCTCCCGTCTTTTGCTCAATCTATCAGAGAGGATTCGTGAATGTGCAGTATGAAAGACACGTGCATGGATCAATCGTACGCGGAAATTTGCAGAATCATCTTCAGCGCATGATCGGGCTCGCGGCGCCAAATGCGTAGATCCTTGCCCGTGCTAACGCCAGAGGACGCACCGTTGCGCCAATTGGCGGTGTGGCTCGCGAATTCATAAATGTAGCCGCCTTCCTCCTCGATCCGATCGTTTCGGAGATCGAGATGCTCGAATATGGGGAGTTCCCGGCAATGTGCCTCGATGAATACCTCGATCGCGGCCTGGCCGATGGCGATCGGAGCGTTATTGGGCAACATCACGGCATCCGCCGAATATACCCGTGACCAAAGCGCGCCGTCGTGCTCTATGAGGGCACGTTCCAGCAGAAGGTTGTAGGCGGCGAGTTCGATGCTCATGTCACTATCGGCCGGGGCGCGCGCCTGCAGCGCCGTCCGGACCGAGGGTATTTCATCGAATCGCAGGGCATTGCCGTTGGGCAGCCACGTATCGAAGTTCCACGCTAAAACCACCAGGCGCAGCCCGCCGTCCGAGTCGGGATCCCATAGATCGAGATATTTGCCGTGAAGACTCAATTCCGCGCCGTTAGACTTCGACCTCAACAGGAGGGTGAAGCGCCCGAAATCTGCCACACGTAGTCCCAAGTTCCAGGTTTGGACGCTGGTGCGAGTGTACGCGCCGACCGTAAACCGCGAAAAGAATGCCCGGTAATAGGCCGCGATATTCCTCGAGCCGATGACTGTGGACAGTCCTTCGGTCATTAGTCGTGTGTTCTCAGTACAGGGTCCGGCCAGTGGTGCGGCGTTGCCGTCAAGCATCGCTTGGACGCGGGCAGCGCTCATTGCGCTTAGCGTGGATGCCATCTCCGGCGAAACCGTGGGTATCGCTGCGCTTAAGGGTGAAGCTAACAGAAGGCACGCGATCGTCCCAGAAATTGGGCGCAGTGTGTGACGGAGGATCTTTCGCATAGGGAATCGGCAGTTGGGACAAGCCACCAACGGGCGGCGGTGCGCGATGGGCGCCACGTCTCGTTGTGACCGGAGACTACCGGATACCTCACCCAGCGTCGTTCGACCTGTTCGGGTCGAACGCCTTGGCGTTCGATCTGAACGGCTTGAACACGTAGTCCCGCGCTGCTTTCGTTACCCCGGACGCGTCGCCTTGGCCCGGTATTCAGTTGGCGTAACTCCGGTTTGACGCCGGAAAGCCGTGTTAAACGTGGATTTTGAATTGTACCCGACCGACAAAGCAATTTCTAGGATTGTCCGATTCGGAGGTTCCATAAGGAGTTGCATAGCCCGCTCAATACGCCGTTGGTTGACAAGTTCGTAGAAATTGGAGCCTAGATCTTGATTAATGACCTGCGAGACATAGTGCATTTTTTCATTTATAAGGCAGCAAAACGATCGGAGATTGAGCATGCTGTCGCTGCATACGGCATCGGTGGCCAAAACCTCCCCGAGTTTTCGCTGGATTCGGACCCGCATAGCTGGTGTCAGGCTCGAGCGAAGGTATTTCGGTTCAACGGTGAGTCTCGATTTCGCTGACGGAATTTCGACGACAACCTGATCTATCGGCAGAGAATTTCCCGCGCGGCGTAGCAGAAAATAAATAGCACCTATGGTCAAAGCTACTTCGAACAGCGCCGAGGCGGGTACCAGCCAAAGGGTTAGATGCAGGGCGCACTGCAGTGTGCGAAGCAGGCCAAAGGCCCACGTCGCAGCAACCACCAGCAACGGCGCTTGCATCCAGCTGAGGTTCGCCGCCCCTGCCCGTTTAGCCATCGATTGCCGGCAGCGCCAGAGTAGCATCGGTACCTGCACGGCAAAGATCGCAATGCAGCCAAGCATGGAGCCCAGGATAATCCTTACGTGCAACAAGCTGATCGGCCGGTCGGGGTGGTCGAAGGTCACGCCGAGGTGCGCGTCCGCGATGACCGGCAATGTCAGCAGAACACCCAGGCCGATTGCCGCACGGTGGCCGTTCCCAAGTGCTGAAAAATGGGGTCGCGTTGGCCCGGCCGATTCTCGAACGGCCAGCCAAAGGCACGGGGCGATGAATAGTGAAGCGTCTAAGCGCAACCCGAGCCACAGACCCTTCAGGGGCGCGTACGGATGGGCGATCAACAATTCGCAAGCAAAGGATACGGTCTCGACCACCAGAAACCAAGCCAGCCACGGGATAGCACGGTCACGCTGTATACGGCGATCGCGTACCAGCCCGGCCGAAAAAAGGCATATCGTAAACGACGCGGTATAGAGCGAACTTATGATCGTGCCCATCGCGATCGAGTGATGGGCAATAGTTTGCCCGATGCGGTTTCGTTTTGTTGCCGCGATTGTGAGGACCGCATCTGGAAGATCGGTGCGTCAATCAACCATTGGCGACGCTCAAATAAGCTTTGAGCAATTGAGACCCCTCGCGAGCGGGTTTGGATGAATGGGATAGGAGTGGCCATCGCCGAAATAGATCTGATGTCGCCTACCTCGGCCACGATTGCACGAGCATCGTTAGGCCGCGCGAAGAGCGGACATAGGATCGATCTTGGAGATGCGCAGTGCAGGCAAATACCCTGCCAGGCACGCCACAACGGTGAGAACAAATACCATTCCAAGAAATGTTGCCGGATCCGTCGACTTCACTCCAAAAAGCAGACTCTCGAGTGCCTTAGAAAGGCACCAAGCGCCAATGGACCCGACCAACATTCCTAAGCCGGCGAGCTTGAGTGTTTGAGTTAGGACTTGGCTTTGCAGGTTTCCGACGGTGGCGCCAAGGGCCATTCGAACCCCTAGCTCCGTCGTGCGTTGGTTCACTGAATACGCAATCACAGCATAAATTCCCAAGGCAGCGAGGATGAGAGCAAAGGTTGAGAACCCGCCTACAAGAGCCACGACAAAACGCCTAGACGAGACAGCCCTATCCACCAATTCCTGAACTGGCATGAATTCATTCGAACTCAGATCTGGAATGATCGGGTGCAGAGCCGCTCGAATTGTACCTGCAATCGCCGAAGGCGGAAGGGCTGTGCGGACAACCAAATAAACTGAGTCGACGTCGTCTGATTGTCGCATCGGGATATACAGCTCGCACCCCGAATCCCGCTCGATTCCACGATGGCGCACATCAGCCACGACCCCAATCACCATTCGGCCGGGGCTGCCGCCACCTTCGCACATCAAGATCCGGCCGATCGGGTCTTGGTGGGGCCAGATTGTGCGTGCAAGGGTCTCGTTCACCAGGACCACAGGCCCGCTTGAGCTGTTGTCACGCTCGGTGAAGGTGCGCCCGACAATCACGGGGATACCCATTGCCTGAAAGTATCCATCACTGACAATCCGGATGAAGCCTTCTGGAAAATGACCGGGAGCATAGGTCTTTCCTTTCGCGAAGATCGCCCAACTTCGGTCACCTGCCAGAGGTAGTACATCGGTCAGTCCGGCACTGCCGACCCCAGGTAGCGATCGCGTTTGGTCAAGTATCTGTCCAAAAATATTGTCGCGCTCAGCGCGCGTTGAATAGCTCGTGCTGTCATCGACGCGCATCGCAGCGGCTCGAGAGGCCTGAAAGCCAAGGTCCACCTGCAACACATTCAAGAAGCTCCTTGTTAATAGACCAGATCCAACGAGGAGCATACAGGTAAGAACGATTTCGGAGACCACAAGAGTATTCCGAATCCAGGCGCTCTTTTTTGTGGCACTCGAGCCGCGACTTGAGCCCTTTAGTGATTCGTGTACAGCGCTGAAAGGAACCTGAAGCGCCGGTACTAAGCCAAAGCCCAGACCCGTTAGAAGAGCGAGCATTACTGAGAAGATCAGAGACAAGGAGTCCACCCGGATGCCCGACAAGAGAGGTATATTAAAGGTTTCCAAGCCTGCCAATATGCGCGTCCCTGCTATCGCGAGGAATATGCCTATTAAGCCCCCGCAACACGACAGAGCTATGCTCTCAGTTAACAACTGGCGAACCAAGCGATGTCGGCCCGCCCCTAGAGCGATTCGTACTGCCATCTCCTTTTGGCGCGCAGCTCCTCGCGCCATCTGAAGATTCGCCACATTTGTACAGACGAGCAACATCACGATCCCTACAGCCCAAGCCAGAACGACGACTCCGCGTCGCAGGCGGCCAACAACGTGCTCGTCCAATCCTGTCAAAAGAGGACGGAGCGTGTTTCTTTCCGGATGCTGGCTTTCTATCTCCTTCGCGAGCTCGCCTGTTTCCGAACGAGCGACATCAATTGTGACGCCCGGTTTTAGCCTGCCAACAACGGCCAACAGATTGCCCCAGGCATTTGTCTCCGGGGTCATTGGCATCGGGAGATAGACGTCGAAATGATTTCCCGGTGCAAATACGCCTTCGAAATCAAAAGATTGGGGCAGTACGCCGACTATGGTGACCGGTCTGTCGTTCAAGGTTACAGTTTGCCCAATAACTCCTGGTGCGGCAGCAAACCGCCGCCTCCAGAATTCATTGCTCAGTATGACAACGCCGGGGTTGTTCCATCTTGATTTGGCTTCTTCGTTAGTGAACGTGCGGCCCAAGAACGGTTGAACACCGAGAAAGGAAAAGAGATTTAGTGAAACACGCAGACTGTTCAGACCTTCGGTTTCGTTGTTTCTTTTTAGCTTGGCATCGCCTGGACTATAAAATGAGAAATATGCGGCAAGGTCGGAGAACGATCGGTTCTGAGCGCGCAGATCCAAGTAGTGATCCGCCTGCGTGCCCCACTCCGAAAGCCCGTCGTCCGACTTATTGGCGATCCAAACGAGATGTTTCGAATCTGCGAATGGCAGCGGGCGGATTAGAAGCCTGGTTACCACACTGAAGATCGTTGCACTGGCACCCACTCCCAAACCGATGATCAGAATCGTGAACACCGAGAACCCTGCATTGTGCCGCAAGGACCGAAATGCGTAGCGTAGATCCTGTAGGAGCACTTCGACGAAAGGAAGACCCCGGACCTCTCGGTGGGCCTCATTTAACTGATCAATCCCTCCGAATTCGATTCGTGCGAGACGTTTGGCTTCCTCAGGAGAGGATCCACAGCGCATGTGCTCTTCAGTGAGCATGGTCAAGTGAACCTCGATTTCGGACTTGAGTTCCCGGTCCAAGGCGTCGCCCCGAAAAACAGAGACGATCCTAGCCATTGCCCGATGGAAAGCAGCAAACATGAATTATTTCGCTTCCCCGAGCTGGAGAAGGTTTCCCATTATTCCTGCGACACGCAGCCAATTTTCGGTCTTGGCGATGAGCTGCTTTTTCCCTCCGTTTGAAATCGAATAGAATTTTGCTTTACGGTTATTCTCAGACGTTCCCCATTTCGCCTCGATCCACTTTTTTTGCAAAAGTCGGACGAGGCAGAGATAAATTGTTCCTTGGTTCACGTTCAACGCTTTCTCACCTATCTGCTCAATGCGTCGAGCTATTCCATAGCCGTGCAGGGGCCCCATAGCGTCGAGCGTCTTGAGCACCATTAGGTCGAGTGTTCCTTGAAGAATCTCGGATTTACGGCCGGTCATTTCCTCTCCTGTGGGCTGCATAGTGGAGAGAGGAATGCGTTCCCTGTGGGATGTCAAGAGGAGATGCTTGAGCCAATTTTTCTTAGAGATAAAGTGTGTAGGCGCTTCTCACGCAGAAAATCAAAACACCTAATCGATCTAGCTGCAATCAGCGCAAGCATCTGAGCGAAGAGCCCTTCAGCAGACCAGCGCCGAAACCGCGAATAGACCGAACTCCACGGACCAAACTGCCTTGGCAGATCGCGCCATGGAATGCCCGTTCGCAGGACGTAGAATATCGCGGTAAGCATAAGCCGATCCTCTTTCGGCGGTCGCCCGCGCAGAGGCCACCTGCGGGTTTTATCACGCGAGCGGTTAATTTTTTTAGCCTTCGCCACAATGGCTCGGGCAGCTCTCTGCGCAGGACAAGTTTCATGCGCCGATTGGGAGTAATCCGCTCAGTTTTTGTTCCCACCGGTTTTTGGACATCTGCTCTTCTGTCAATTTACCGGCAAACCTCGAATCCCGACCTCTGGTCGTATCTGATGCCCGTTGCTTCGGGGAAGTCCCATTATTGAGATTTTATTATCCCGGAAACGATCCGTGGCCGGTACTCGATGCATTTTGCGGCGATTTAACCATCTCAACCATAGCGTGTTGCCGCTAGTGTAGTGGCGCTGGCATGAGGCATGCAATATGGGGCGGATGCTTAAAGACTTTCGATTCGCCATTCGGATGATTGCCGCGCACCGCTGGTTTTCGGCCGCGATCGTGGCGACACTGGCCTTGGGAATAGGCATCAACACGACCGTCTTTACCCTGGTGAATGCGGTGCTGTTCGCCCCGGTACCAATACCCGGTGGCGATCGCGTCCTCACCATTGATGAGAACCATCTGAGCAAGCCCAATGACATCTTTCGGGTGCTCTCGTGGCAGGAATATCTCGAATTCAAGACAGCCAACAAGGACTTCGAGGGCATCGAAGCACTAACAAGGGCGCAGCGCGTAATCAGCGAGGCCGGCAACCCTCCCCAACGCTACGATATGGCGAATGTTAGTCCGGGTCTCTTTCCGCTTTTCAAGATGAGTCCCGTGGCAGGAAGGACCTTCGTCGCCGCCGACTACGTTCCGGGCGCCGAACCCGTTGTGCTCCTTGGGAATTCGATATGGAAGAACCGTTACGCCGGCGCGCCAGATGTCATAGGCAGAACAGTCCGGATCGATGGGAAGCCGGCGACCATTATCGGGATCATGCCCCCGGGGCTCATGTTTCCGCGAACCGAGGAATTCTGGATGCCCCTCATTCCCGACTCGGGAATGCTGAAGCGCTCGAACCGCACCCTGGAACTCTTCGGCCTCCTCAGGCCCCATACCGCGATTACCGCCGCGAATGCCGAGCTTGCTGCGCTTGCCGCGCGGATCGCGAGGGATCATCCAGACTCGAACAAGGACATCGGTGCCGTCGCGCGAACATTCCAGGACAGCTACATGGGCGGCACAATCCGGGTGGTGTTCCTGACGATGCTGGGCGCGGTGGGCTTCGTCCTCCTGATCGCTTGCGCCAATGTGGCGAACCTGATGCTCGGCCGGTCGATCGCCCGCGGTCGCGAATTCGCTGTGAGGGCCGCGATTGGAGCCACGCGCTGGCAACTCGTGCGGCAGGTCCTTGTCGAGAGCCTCGTCCTGAGCGTAATCGGCGGGGCCTGCGGGCTTAGCCTCGCCGCATTCGGCGTCGATGGCTTCGACCTAGCGATGCAGGATGTCGGCAAGCCGTACTGGATCCAGTTTCGGATGGACTGGGAGGTCTACGGCTACTTTGCCGCCCTCACGATTATTACCGGGGTCATTTTCGGCCTCATGCCTGCCCTTCAGTCATCCCGCGTCGACCTCAATTCCGCCATGAAGAACGGGACGCCTGGCGGCGGAAGCCGCCAAAGCCGGCTCTCGGGCACGCTAGTCGTCCTTCAATTCGCCCTCACGGTCGTGCTGCTTTCCTGGGCCGGCCTGATGTTCCGAAGCTTTATCGCGTCCCAGCGGATCAACGCGAGCGTGGGCCCGGACGGTCTGCTTGTCGGGCAGCTACGGCTTCCAGAAGGCAAGGGTGAGCGGTATGAGGAACCCGCCGAAAGACGAAGGTTCATTGACGCCGCCATTGCGAGGATGACCGCCTTACCCGGGACTACCGCCGCAACAGTGGGAAGCCATTTTCCTAGCCTCGGCCTCGCGTCGCGGGAAATCGAGATCGAGGGGCTTGGCAACGCCGACCGCAAGGAGTCGCCAGAAGCGGGTCTTGTGGTGGAGGCACCCAACTATAGCTCCGCCTTGGGAATCCCGCTCCTTGCGGGGCGGGGGTTCTCCGAATCGGACGCGACCCAGGAAAGGAAGCCGTCGTCGTGTCACGTAGTAAGTCCCGTTGTTTCCTAGTAAGGCCAAAGCGATGTAAAATCGTCGTCTCCAGTTTTGCTGGGTAAAGCCGCCTCCAAGGGATAAAATTAAGAGGAACTTTTTGTCCCTTACTTTCAAGTTCAGGGGCGAGAAAGCTGCTGAATTGGATATGTTAGACTTCTGGCGCCGAAGCTGGAAGAGCTGCGACCGCCCGTGCTTTCGAATGGGCGAGTTGCATCTTTAGAGGGGCGACGATCGCCGCGATGCGGTTCTTAATCGCTGTCCTTACTAGATCGGCGTTGATGCTTGGCGCCGCCAAGGTTTTGCCGCCGTTGATAGCCTTCGGATGCGCGTCCTGCAGCACAGACAACTTGTAACTGTCGTCCATCACTTCGATGCACACATAGATAATGGTGAATCCCGGGCGAGCGAAGATGTCGGCCAGGCCGGCCGCCGTCGCAGTTGCGCTGCCCATAAACTTTTTCGCTAGGGCTGAATTTGGATCCTTGTAGCCATTTTGCTCAATCAGATGGATATCGGCGAGATCGCCCGGATCGAGTGTCCAGCGAATAGGGCGAAGGTACTCGAACGACGGATCGAGCGAAGCGTAGTTGGCAGCAAGAATCTTTTGCGCCTCGTCGCTAATGAGCTTGGGTTCACCGGATGAAACCGAAAAAATGAATCTCTTCATGTCCCAAGTATACGACGCCTTCGGCGAGACGTGGGAAATTATTTTAGATTTTCGTAGGCCGTTAGGCCGGAGCACCGAGTGACCGTTGACGGTTACTCTATCTTGCACCTGTTCCCCTAGCCCTTCTGTCAACAGCTCCCTCCCCTGTTGCCGCTTTCTCTAGGCGATTTTCAAGAAATCAGGGAAAGTGCGGTGTAGACTATTGGGATGAGCCTTCAACAGGTCCGTCTTTTTCTCCCCACCCATAGTCCATCGCCGGATCAACTTCGCTCGTTCTGGACGCTGATCAAAGGCGATCCGGATGGCCTCACCGACGTCAACGAGATCTTTTACAGTTCGGTTCAGCCGTTTCTGGCCATCGGGTCCTTCAATTCCAGGTCCGAGGCATTCATGGATTATCGGCACATCCTGGCCGCAAAACCTCCGAAGCTAATTTCGATCAGGTACAGCACACGGGCAAAGGACGAGCTGATGGACTGGCTGCAGGCATTCCCCGTTCGACCCCAGATTTTCTCGGCTTCGTACCGGTACTGGGCCCGCTTCCCCAACGCCTGGATCAGCACCTACCTGTACCCGGTTGAAGTCACTTTGATAACCGAGAAGCTCCTCTCCAAACACCAGGCTATCGTGGAATGGACGGCTGCAGATCGAAGGGGGCTGCAGGACTTGGCGAACGAAGCGTTGGCACTGCTAGAGTGTCCTCCGAAACTAGAGGAATACCGGCAGCTCCAGAAAAGGAGGGCCGCATGAAGGAACTGCGAGCAACCGTTACGATCAAGAAAGCGTCCCCCGAGGGCTCGGGTCGTCTGCTGCATCATATCCTAAAACCGGAGATATTCAGGGACCCGGAAGCCAACGAAAGGGACGCGCGGGATCGACTGCTGTGGGCTGAGACCAATCTCCCGTTGGGCATGGATCGACAAAACCCGAGGGTCATCTCAAGTGTCTTGGATGGGCATTTCGAGGGCCGCGCCGCCAGGAACCACCTTTCGGTCGTCCTGAGCATTGAAAGATGTCATGATCCATTCCTCTACGCTGAAGCCGTCGAGCGCCTCCGGGCCGCCGCTCACGACTGGCTAAAGCGATTTGCGCCAAATTCGATGTACGTGCTCGCGTGCCATGGCGACAAATTGCATCCCCATGTCCACTTGGTCATCTGCAACTGGAACCCGCGGGGTCGACGCTCGCTCACTTTCTCTCGGCGGCAGCTAGTCTTCATGAATTCCTTGGAGTGGTGCCCTCCACAGATCGGATTGATACCCGGCGCTGGGCTTTATGCCCAGGCACAGGATTTTAAGGCCCCTAAAACCAAGAATATTCGGGAGCTCGTCGACTCGATCAAATTGGATCCAGCCGGCCGATTGAACGAGATGCTTAGGACGGGGAAAGCACAGCTCTATTCGTATGGCTCCCGACCGTCGCGCACGAACCTCAAGCCCACAGAGAACTGGGGCGTAGCCACGGCAGGCGCTAAGTTCTCGCTGGCCGGCGTGTCCTATGCCCTCCGCCAGCTCGGGGCGCCATACGGGGTTGGTAAAGCCCTCGGAGGGGACTGGATCATGTCCACGGCGCTGCCAAAGCCGGTGCGAACGCATATCCAGCAGCAGAATCATGCTCACCTGGCCATGGGCATTCACTACGGAAACTGCAGCAAGGAGGAGTACGAGGGATACATGTACGACCACGACCTCATCGCAGGCTGCACGCCAGAGGAGCAAGCCGAGATCCACCAATTCCTCTACGGCCCAGATCCTGATGCGCTTCGTTCAGATCATCTTCGGAACCGGATCGAACGGGTGTCCAATGCTCACCTGAAGCGCAGGTTGATCTATGGTCAAAGGACCTACAATGGCCCCAATCGAGCGTTGGTAGGCTACCTCTACGAACCCCGTCGCCAACCGAGTCCCGGGCAGCAGAAAATGGGAAAATTCCTAGCTGAGCAATTCCTTTCCGGCCTGACGGGCTCCTACGTCAAACGCGCCGATCCGTGGCGCGAGTTTCTGTGCACGCTAGGAACGGCAATCGGCCAGTTTGCGGAGCTTGTAAACGGTCTAAGTCGGGATCTGGCGCTTTGAAGCACACTTGCAAACGCAATACATCGTTAGCAAAACGCAGTACATTGCGGCGGATGGGCCGACCAACCTGCCGTCGAACCGACAAGAATGTCAGTGCCTTCCCAGGTTCGGGTTAGGGTGATCCAGGTTCCGGTTGTGCTCTTTTCTTCTCTTCTCCACTCCCAATCCATTCACTAGGAGCAGGAGGCACTCGGTCAAGTTTAGCTAACCGGAGCTCCACATCTATTAGTGCGTTACCGTTCCGTTCGAAGGTTACACGAGCTACAACTGTAGGATCCTTCACGGGCTTAAAAAAACGCTCATCTAGACGGCGCTTTAGCTCATTTCCGCGCGCATCGATGCGTGACAAGAAAAGACGCCTCAACTTCTGATGCAGGTCTGACCCCTTCCAAGCCTCTTTAAAACTTTCCCCAACGGTATTCTCGACTATCCAATACGCGAGAGCTGCGGCGGCTCCTCCGAGTATAAGGGAACCCTTTGCAGCGTCTTCGAGAAGCAACGCCCCACCCTCGTATCGTCGGATCCGCTCATAACAAGCATCGCGGACAACTGATGAAATGTCCGGAAACTCAGCAAAAATCGCGGCTAACTCTTCGTATTCGACAGCAAACACTTCATCTTCGACCATGGCCAACGATTGCGCCACGAACATTGTGGGAAAATGATGCGTGCCTGTAAGGCGAACGCGAATTCCGATTTCGGCGGGCTCGGAAGTACCCCCTTTGCCCTCCGCCAATTTGCGGTCTTCTTCTTCCTCAGCTTCATCCTTATCCTCGGACTCGGGTGCATCCATAATAATGATCTTTCATTTTTAGAGAACTGTCAGGATTACGCTATCAATGGCTCGCATATCTCCCGTCGGAAACGACCTGATCGCGATTGGGTCCCATCTCGCCAAGGCACGTTGCTTATCCTTGGTGTCTCGCAGCAGATCATTCACAACCGGGCTGACTCTAAAAGCGAAAATGGTCACCTCGCGCGGACCGGGATTCGAGTTGATATTGATCCTTTCGCTCCAGCGATTGTCTGTCGTAAGTCGAATGGAAGTGTGCACCCAGTATTTATCTTCCTTAGTATCGACCGTAAATAGCCAAAAGTCCCCTTTTGCGTTCTCGTGGGTGCCGTTCAAATGTAGCCACCCGTCGGGCGCGTTTTTGTGCGAGGCACGGTTTTGCGGATGAGTGATATCTAGCTTTCCGTTTCGCCAGCGATCTAAATTGCGCTTAAGCGCGCCAGCGTTTCGGATAGTTTCAATGGCTGTATTCCCAGCCGCCGCAGCCGCTATTATGTCCATGCCTCGTTTATGGTCGCCCAAAGACATGTTCGCAAGCTGGAGGGGGCTTTTTAACAGTAATCCCGTATGCTTCAGGCTGTCGTACGCTCTACCGCCGGCACGTATTGGGGTCTCTTCAGGTGGCGGGATGTCCCATCTGGCCCAAGGGCAGCCTTCCCGTAGATTTCGCATCGCAATCGCCGCGCACCAATGCGCCAAGATCCCGACCTCAGTCGGCGGACGCCTAGGAGACCACAGTACCCAACAAAAAATCTAACGAGCGCTCAAAAAGCTAAATTCCTATAGCTAAAGCAGCTTTTGCTTGATGGTTGCCGGCGGAGTACTAGGTGAATTGGACTTCACCCAGATAACTTGCGGTGTCAGGATGGTCGTCTTGTCCCCCATCTTCGATTGGATTACAGCAATCGATTCCAAGGTTTTCTGGATTCCAGTCTCGTCGATTGTTGAGTTGGTGAGAATCGGCCCACCGCTTCCCGCAATGCCGATACCGATATCTTGAACGGTCATTGTTCCGCTTAACTGACTTTCATCAGCGGCAACGCCTAGTGCCATAAGGCTGCCAAGGTTTATGTTCGCCTTCGTGGTGGTCACATTTGCCACAAGGCGCAATCCGACGCCGACGCGACCTTGGCCGATTGTTTGTTGGGTTGAGCTATCTGTAACTGTCTCCGGAAGATACTGACAATAGTCCATAATCACCTGGTATGTTCCAACCGACGCCGTGGCTTTGGCCGCAAGATAGGTGAGCGTTCCATCGGCGTTGAACTGCCCGACTGATATCTGCGAGATTGTGTCCGGTAAATTCGCTAAAATATCTGCATTGGAAAGCTGCGTCCAAGCCTTTGTGACCGAATTCCCTGTTGCAGAGTCGTTATAGGTGACTCGTGGCGACGGTTGAGGTGGATCGACAACTGTCCAATCGGTAGGCGCCAATGCGACGGCTGGAATCGAAGTGGACTGGCATCCAGATAGTAATAATCCTACAAATCCGACGGCAAAGAGTATGGAAGTGGATTTCATGAGTCGGTGAAATTGGGCCGACGCACCGAGACAAACCTCCGACATAATTTCGATAACAGAAACTACGTGTTTTCACGTAAGTCGTGCGGTCAAATCCGTCGATCGGTAGATCGGCGGTTTCTGGAGCAACCTCCAATAGTCTTCTCCTAGGGTCGTTTCAATTGCCTCGTCCCAGGGGATGGCGGCATTCTCGCCCCGTGTTTTCGACCAACCATTCGTTTGATTGGTTAGCGGTATTCGCCCTTCCATCCATTGTCACACTCGGGATCCTAGTGCTATGCCTTCATTGCTGACAACGCGACCGGTTCCTAACGCAGAGTTTTCCTTTGGCACGCTATCGGCTGGCATCGGGATCTACTAAAGTGAATAGCCTAATAGAAATCCGAAGGAAAGCAGAGGTGCGCTTCCGGTATACAGGATCGCAGTATTCGTTCCGTGGAATTGATAGTTGATTTGCCTTTTGGCTTACAGCAGCCCCGCCTCCCTAAAGCTGTAGTACCCGTTTCCCGCCGGATCGGCATCGCGGTCGCCGCAGATGATGTGATCCAACAATGGGATGTCTACGGCTGTGCACGCCTCACGCAGTTGCCGGGTGAGTTGAATGTCGGCCGCACTGGGATCACTGCAACCTGAAGGATGGTTGTGGGCCACCAGGATCGCCGCAGAAGAAGCCAAGATCGCCGCCCGCAGGACCTCGCGGGGATGGATCAAGGTGCTGGTCAGTGTCCCCAAGGTCAGCATCTGCCGGCCCATAGCGTGATTCCTCCGATTCAGGAAGATCACCCAGAAACTCTCTTGCATGGGGTATTCATCAAAAGCGCCTTTAAGATACTCAACAGCCCTCTGGGCGCAGTCGACCTTCCTAAAGTCGACGTTGGCAACGACACGGTAGGAGATAGAGGCTTCGTAGACTCGCATGTGAAAGGCCTTGCGAGTTCAACCTGTGTATCGTGATTCGTTACTTATCAGGTACTGCCCGCTTGGCAATTTCCGCCACAGCGAGGTAGGTCAAGAGGTGGATGAGCGCCGAGGCCGGGCCGGAGCCCAACGAGAGGGAAGCGAATGATTTCGCGCAGGTGGAGAGGCGAAGCCTACTACCTTGACCCTCGCTAAAATGGGGAAATCAGCGGACGGGCAGCAGCACTCAAACCGACCGGAGGGAGAATTCCGCGGAGCGGTCCGGTGCGGACATAACCCCTCCCCCTTTAAGGGGGAGGGGTTATGTCCCGCTCAGGATTGTTGAAAGCCTCGACACCCTGATGTCTCTGAGCTCCCCTTGCCTATCGGGACCTGCAGATTAACAAAATCCGAACCCAAATGAGCAAAAAAACAACTTCCACCGAAAGCCCGGTTCCGGCCCTTAAGGTTCATCAGTGGCTCGAATCATGGAACTCTGTCAATTTCGACCCCAAACAGGGGCAAGGCCGCCCCCCCGTAAACCATTTCCTAATTTTTTCGCTTAAGGCAACATCGCTCAAAGCTCTTACGGGGGTGTATCGTCGCTCGACCGGAGGAGCCAAAGCACGCGCTTTAGATCCCAACGTACAGAGGGGTCACGAAGAAGATAGATCTACGACAATAAGAGAATTTGTGCGACATGGATTTCCATGGTGTGAGATGGGAGAAGCGAAGCGGGAGGCTGCAGGGGCCGATGATCTTAGAAAGCCCGGCTGGCTTCCGACGGCGATTCTCATCAATATCCTTTTGCCTGGCGAGGAGAGAAACGGAAACAAGATCCCTGAAAACGATCTGGTTCACATTGAAGAGCAGGGAAGCGGTGCACTCGTTCATCTACCAAAGACTTTTCATGGTCCAGCCTGGGAGCCTAACAAAGTATTCCCGTTTGAGGTAATCGACGGTCAGCACCGTCTTTGGGCATTTGAGGACTTTGATGACGACACATTCGAATTGCCAGTCGTAGCTTTTCAAGGGCTATCGCCTGGATGGCAAGCGTACCTTTTTTGGTCCGTCAATATTACGCCCAAGAAGATAAATCGCTCACTGGCATTCGATCTTTACCCACTCCTTCGGCAACAGACGTGGCTCGATAAATTTTCGGGGCATTCAATTTACCGAGACACCAGGTGTCAAGAATTGGTCGAGGCGCTTTGGTCATTCCAGACGAGTGTTTGGTATCAGCGAATCAACATGTTGGGAGAAACAAAGGACAAACGTGAATATAAGGGACCGTCCGTGACGCAGGCGGCATGGATTCGATCTCTTGGGCATACGTTCGTGAAAACGTGGGATGAAAGGAGCGACAGAATTGGTGGCTTGTTTGGTTCTGCTCCATCCGAACACACGCCAGTCATTCCATGGAACCGTCCAATGCAGGCGGCGTTTCTTATCTTCGCCGGACAAGCCATTCAGGAGGCGGTCAAAGCGAGCCACTCCAAGTGGGCATTATTCTTGCGGGATATCGGTGACACCAACCTCAATCGGGGCGACGATCCCGCATTTTATGGCTCCTATTCTCTTCTCAGCACCGATCAAGGTATTCGTGGGATACTCTATGTAATGAATGACCTTTGCTTGATACAGAGCTCATTCTTACAACTCGCGGACTGGTCTTGGGAATCCATCGCAAAACAGCCCAATAGGAAGTCGGCTGCGGCAACCGACGAAGAAGTGGTCACGATCGCCCTCAAGTCGTTAACAAAAGAGCCAGTCGTTGACTTTTTAACCGCAATAGCGCGCCAGCTAGCCACCTACGATTGGAGAACTTCGTCGACACCAGAGCTTACTGACGCCGAACGACTCAAGCAGGCTGTCTTCAGAGGCAGCAGCGGTTACAAGGAGCTCAGAATGCAGCTCCTCGATCACCTTGCGGAAGCGAAAGGGTTGGTGGGTAAAGCTGCGATATCAGTTAAGCACAAACTGGGGCTTCGATGACTCGATTCAGGATCCGCTCCGATCGGGTTCTCCTGTCTCCCGCGTCGCGTTCGACTATCGAAGGATACTTCG